>Ga0207648_10001200_pt1 | contig 29010 bp, 40 predicted proteins | sample KBSMisM32_FD_184310 | JGI IMG/M metagenome (GOLD analysis project Ga0207648, IMG submission 184310) | Miscanthus rhizosphere microbial communities from Kellogg Biological Station, Michigan, USA - KBS Miscanthus M3-2 (SPAdes) (version 2) | ecosystem: Host-associated > Plants > Roots >... | reverse complement strand
CTATATGACTAAAATGATATACTATTATATCTAAGAATTACAGGTTCGTTAAATGGAAAAATTATGTCAAATATGTAATAAAAATAGAATAGAGGTTTATCAGTTAGATTTTGAAGTATGCTTTGACTGTTGGATGAATCGAACTACCCCCGAAATTTATTAAGGTTATCCTCAAATTCTAAATTCTAACAAAATTTTCAGGATGCATAGTAACATAGATTTGTAACTGGAAATAAGTAACGATTATATAATTAATCAGATTTACTAATGCACAATGAAAGAAGCAAGATTGCTAAAAATACTTGTCGAGGAGAGGGGCCTTGTAAGGTTGTTAAAGACACTTGGTATTGGAAGAGGTTATCCAACAAGAGAACTGCTGACCAAATTAGGTGCATATGGATACGGACACAAACTGCTCCTTAAGGCACAAAAGCGTGGACTCGTAGCTCGAAAGAGTGTTAAAAATAAGGTATACAATAGTCTCACGGAAGACGGAAAAAGACTTGTAAAATTAGCGAAAGAGATCGGCGTATAAGGACTTCCTTTTTTTTCAAAGTTGGAGGGTTCGTAGGGCAAACAACAACCTACGGGTCTTAACCAGCAAATCAATGGGTAAAGAGACAAGTCTATTTCATAGTTCTGAGACCGAACTAGTATCGGCTTTTTGTAATTCTTGTCGAGCATTAGTTATGGTCTTGTCCTTAGTCATACGTTGAGGCAAGTAGGTAATTCCATGGTCTGCCTTTAGGTGACTCAAAAATGCTATCCCGTTATTTACATTATCTTTAACTATTAAGTTTCTTCCACATTCGCTACACCGGATTATGTGCTCATCCTCATGTATCATGCATTATATTTTACTGCGAGCTAATTTAAGTAAACTGTAATTTTTTGATCTTTCTTTCTAATTGTCTCGACTCCATAAAACTCGTCTATTATGCGCAGTAATTTGGATGAGAAACCTCTTGGTAGAGGAAGAAGCTAATACCAAGCAATAGAACTCTATTCCATGCAAGATTCAAATCCCGATGAACCCTAAACATTTCACAAGCATCGAAGATTACTAGTTAATTTTACACCCAGAATCCCATTTTAGGATCGATAGCGTCACGGGCACTTACGGTCCGAAACTTAGATACTAGAATTAGTACCTCTGAAATGAAAGTACTATCTAATCATATTAAGTAATATAATGACGCCATAAAAGCAGCAATTACGAAAATTAAGTAACCAAATCCAACTGCCATTATTAATATAGATGTTTTCTTAAGTTGTTCTGTATACTTACTCGTCAGGTTTGTCAGGATTGCTAGAACTGCTGATGCTGTGAAAGGGGCTATTATTGCCAATGTAATTATTAATCTGGTAAGATTCTCTTCTTTCTGAGCATTAATAGATGAATCGAATCCTATTGAGAGTGTAAGAAGTATCATAACACCTATAATAACAGTTGCGTCAACTTGAATGATGTCTTTATCTTCCAGCGTCAATAAAACCAATGAATATTATTCGAGCATGATTAAAATCTTTCCATCATGTCTTGTCAGAGAGAATCAAGCTTACTAATCTATTTTGTAATTTAGAATCCCATTTTAGAACCGATAGCGTCACGGGCACCTACGGCTTCAAACCTATCAATTGATTATCTTGGGAAGCATTGTTCTTTGGTCACAGGAAAGGAAGGCAAATCACTATCAAACTAATATATTCGATAGAAGACATCATAATTTGATGGTAATATTAAATATATCTGAAACATGGAATAATTGCCATAACACAACTTTCAGAGATTCGTATCTGGAAGACGACAATAGTGAAATACTTCCCAATAGTAACGCTCCATACGTGATAAAAGGTAACGGTGACTGTATGATTATTGTACATGCAGATGCATTGGGCGCTTCCAAAAATTTTGGAGATGGGCATTGATGAAACATAAAATCGCAACACGTAAACAATGGCTTGCAGCGCGGCTCAAGCTGCTAGAGGTCGAAAAAGAGCTCACGCGGCGCAGCGATGATGTTGCCCGGCAACGGCAAAAGCTTCCGTGGGTTCGAATCGACAAAGAGTATCGATTTGAGACCGACGAGGGCAACGCCTCTTTGGCAGACCTCTTCGGTGGCCGCTCACAGCTCCTCGTATATCACTTCATGTTCGGGCCAGACTATACGGCGGGGTGTCCGGCCTGCTCGGCCATCGCCGACGGCTTCGTCGGCTTGGTAGTCCACCTGGCCAACCACGACATTACACTTTCAGCTGTGTCACGAGCGCCTCTCACAAAACTGCAGGCGTATAAACGCCGGATGGGATGGACGTTCCCTTGGGCATCGTCGCTTGGCAGCGACTTTAACTATGACTTTAATGTCTGGTTCAGTGAGGAGCAACAGCGCGAAGGAGGCATTGAATACAACTACCGGCGCGAGGGAGCGACCCAAGAGCCTCTCACAGGGAAGGCTGCTCGAAAGTGGCAGTCGCGCGACGACCAAGGTCCAGTCTCGGAGGTCGCGGCCATGACCGGAACCGACGTGGCTACGTATACCCGCGAGAGACCGGGCATGAGTGCGTTTGTGCTAGAGGACGGTGTTGTGTACCACACCTATTCCACCTATGCACGCGGGCTCGACGGGCTCTGGGGAATGTACCAATGGCTCGACCGCGCTCCCAAGGGACGCAACGAAACAGGATTCTGGTTTCGCCGCCATGACGAGTACGACAAGCGCTGAGTGAAATCGTGGATCGTGGTAGCCCCTATTCTCCTCGGGGATACCAAAAGGATACCAAAAGATTGAACACCATTCTAATATTTTGCTGGTTATCAACTTTACCAAAATCATTAGCATTTTGCCTGAAATTATTCTAGGCTATCGAAAGTGTGGGCTAAATTTTGAGTCAATTTGACTCACAAAGTACGAGCTGATACAAAAACCAAGGAGGTTACTAAAACCAAAAAGCTAAAAGATATAGCATGAATTAGCAGCCTACTACATGCAAGTTTCAAATCCCAATCTTCTGCTATAGATGAGAAACTGGTCGAACTCTAAATCATGACGTGCAACAAGTATCTTTACTTTCACATTTGCAATTTATAGGTTCTTTTAGACATATCGAACAAATTATAGTGCCACATCCTACGCAGGTATTATCTGCTTTATTACAGGCCCAATGACTACATGTATTGCTGTTCAATTATGCTTTTGTTATTCTTCCGTATGATATAAAATCCTTGAGCGATTTTTTGGATTTGTCGGTCACCAAAATCCATTTCTAAACCACATACTGTCTATAATAAGGCATGAAAGCAGAGTGTACATCCCTTAACTGAAGTAATCGAAGATTAAATATCAGAAAATCCAAAATTATGATACGGCTTCGATTAAAATGATACTGAACCACACCCAAAATCAAGAGTACGATGAAAGAATATTCCTAATTTGCGATGAATGTCTTTGGAATGCAACTTGTCTGAATAAATCACGGGTGCCAAAAATCCTTGGAACTAATAATTTGTGCCCAGTCTGCAATCAGGACCAATTGTCCATTTTTCCACTAAAAGGGTGTGATACATTAAAAGTCACTAATTCAAATAATTATTTACAATTGGCTTTGACCGGTTTCTAACATTTGATACTAATTTAATTTGAACTTTTAGAACTTATCAGTATCTAGGGTATAGGACGGTCCTATACTTTCTGGATTCTGCGGGTCTTTCTCGCCATTGCAATATGATCATCAGATCCGAATGGATGTCCACCACCAACGCCGTGCCGTATTAGGGCAATCGCTTTATAGGTATCATTGTCCTTATATCGTGATTTAAAGAGCTCTGTAACTGATTGGAAAATGATTGGAATTGGAATTGGAATTGGAATCTCTTTGTTAAAGCCATTAGCGGCGTGAGTACCAATGACTAGAATTATTTTCCATCGAGTTGGGCAAGAAGCCTATAGAAATACTCTCAATTTCAAAGATCTGCCAAAATCTTTTATCAACTTTAGTGCCAAGCTGTATTTTCAGTCAAGCACTGAAAGAACAAATATTGATAAGTTGGCAAAGTTATTCGAAGTTCTGGATGAACGTTGGAAAGAAGAAAATTACAAAAATACAACAGCACAGCTTTTAAATGAGTTTGAAACTTGGGGGTTAACGGCCCCTAATTCATAGAAAATTATTAAAAAGATAATGCATAATAGGAGAACAAAAATGAAAGAATTTCGTCTTAAACTTAGTTCAAAGGATGAAGAGAACATCGACAGGTTGAAGGAAAAATACGGATTCAAAACTACAGAAGATCTGTTTAGATTCCTTGTAACTATATTTGCGCAGCACTATGTGGAGTTTTTATGGGGTGTAAATGAGGCTGAAAAAAATAGCAGGGATGATTTTGAGTTTTATAAAAAATAAAAATAAAATACCAAAAAGTAAATATCATGTGAAAAAAGCTGGAATGGGGCAAGCCGATAGTGTCATAGGTATCGAGGTCTGACCGAGAGGGACATGACAATAATGTATTTCTTCACTAAATTCATTGGAGACAGAAATATAAAGATCCCAAATATATAATGGCTCTATGCGTGTTATTTTTAAAGCCATCTCAATCCCGGCAATAGCAATTGTCTTTGCTATAACTTGTGTTCCATTTGTCGTCCATGCATCCAATTCTGTCATGGTAGATGTGGGCGGAAATGGTAGTTCATGGTCTTCTTTTACCCCTCAGAATGTTGAAATCAAAGCAGGGGATAGCGTAACATGGCGTAATCCAATGACTGTTTCCGAACCACATACTGTTACGTTTCTAAAAGATCAAAGTTTCTATCCACCGCCTGCTGTGCCTATGCCTATTACATTTAATTCTACAGACCTAAAAGCAGACCCCGATGCGAACATTGATCCTCTTATAATAAATCAGAATGGAACAAAGTCTGTAATTGTTGATAATGCTCGACACTATAATCCAGTTTCAATAGATTCTTCTGGCAAAAACGCAACATATCTTCCTCTTAATGCAAATTATACATTAACTGGGACTGAGAAATTTGTAAGTTCTGGATGGATGTGGCCTGATGGATTGGCACCGCTAGGAGCGCCACCGATCAAGACTTTCTCAGTTATCTTTGAAAATGCAGGAAAATATGATTACTTGTGTGTCATACATCCCTGGATGACTGGAACTGTAATCGTTAATTGAGAAAATAATCCCACCAGCGAACGTATGTAGTCACAGTACGTTCGTGATAATCTTATCAACAAAGAAAAAAAATAGTTAAACCGGTGGGATGAAGCGTAGTGATAAGAGAATCCCCACCGGCCGTTTGTCTTAAAATGTTTTCGGAAGTAATCAAACTAACTAATACAAGATATAAGAAGTTGGCTTACCTTAGTTTACTTACTCTAGATCATCGTAATTTTTAATAAGATGTCAATCTAACGAAAGTGTCTTTGAGTCAGAATGACAGGTGCGTATGTGGACATATAAGATCACGTCATGCTCGAAAGTCGCCCAAGAATAATCCTACTAAATGTAGTAAATGTGAGTGCCCGAAATTTAGAATTCATAATTAGCGCATATCACAATAAAGTTTAAATCATCTTGCAACCTACGGAAACAAGAACTCGTTTTATAATTAACACCGGTGGGCCATTTCTCGGGTGAGATGGACGGCTCCACCTGGCGCTCTACATTAATGTAGAGGTTTACCAATGCAAATAAACGATATAAAAATCAATCTGATGGATGATATAAGTTTCAGAAAATTGTTACTAAATTATTTTTAGAAAATTGTTACTAAACTTTACTGACTACGAGTGCCATATGCCCTTCGATAACTATTCATTCCCCAATCAAGTTTATCACCTTTTTTTAGTTTCCATCATCTCACAATACTCATCGACATCGTGGTTCGTAAAGTAGGAAATTCCGATTATTTATTATGCATGTGCCAATATCACTAGCGATAATCAAGTTTATGCACTATAGATGTATCAATTTGTTTTTGCGTGAGTATGTTTCAGGTTGCTATATGTTTGAGTTTGATATTCTCAAAAATCATTGAAAAAGGAGATCACTTGCAGAAAAAATAAATAATATGAAAGCAAACATTGAATATGAGCCAAGTTAAAATTCCAAGAGGTTATCATTCAATAACTCCTTATATCACAGTGAACGGCGGAGAAGCCGCAATAGAATTTTATAAAAACGCGTTTGGTGCCGAAGAACGCGGCCACATGAAAACTCCAGATGGTAAGACCGCACACGCTGAGTTAAAAATTGGTGATTCTGTCTTCATGTTATCTGATGAATTTCCAGAGATGAAAAATCTCTCACCAAAGTCGATTGGCGGGAGCCCTGTGTCATTGTATATGTATGTAGAGGATGTTGATGCGACGTTTGAAAAAGCAGTATCTGCTGGCGCAAAGGTTTTAGACCAGGTTACAGATCAGTTTTGGGGTGACCGTCATGGTCGACTGGAAGACCCCTTCGGCCACCAGTGGAATATAGCCACCCACATAAAAGACCTTTCAGAAGAAGAAATGAAAAAAGCGGCAGAAGAGGCATTCTCCAGAATGTCAAAATAAACCTTCATCTGAAGTATGAAATTTTGAATATACATTAATCATAATAAAAAGTATGGAAGATCATCTCAAATGTAGATGACGAAAAACAATACTGGTCTGCGTATAAGGATATAAAGAACATAAATAAGACAGGTAATATCGTTGAGAGAGAAGTAACAATTAGTGCCGGTCCCCAAAATAGTACAAGTCATCATTTAGTAACTATTTTTCCTGAACAGCTTAAAATCCAAGCAAACCTGACTGAGAGTATAATTACGGGCATTTATTTAATTGCAATATCCTACAAACACAATGTTGATTAACTAACTATAATCTTGCCGGTCAAATGGATGAATAGTACAAAAATAGTCATATGTTCCCACAGAATGAAAGGTTTGCTGGAAACTCTTTCCTGCGGGCAGAAAACTGCGATTCTATTTAACTTTATCAATTTTTAGTACGAAATGCTAGCTCTTAAAATACTTTTTTGAATTATGAATTGTGAATAGTTTGAGCGATAACTTCGTCAAGGTTGCCGAAACTAAGGATATTGGACCTTCAAGTATGAAGGCAATTGAGGTAGAAGGAGAAAAAGTCTGTATTATTAATGCGGATGGGAATTATTATGCTATAGGAAATGTCTGTACCCATGTTGGGGGTCCCTTAAATGAGGGCACCCTTGAAGGATATGAAGTTGAATGTCCCTGGCATGGTTCCAAATTTGACATTAGGACAGGTAACGCAACCAAACCCCCAGCAGTCCGAGCGGTTCCAAAATATGAAGTAAAAATAGATAGTAATGACATTCTAGTTAGAAAACAGATATAACACGCCGAGTCCGGAGTAAATAGTGGAAATCTCGGTCGGCATGTAGCCTGATCTTAGGGGAAATGTTTCTTTTGCAAGATTTGTTCCCGTTATTTGGTCATGACTTATCTTGTGGTAATTAACTGTAACGCTTTTCACCCGATTCTATTACCCCACAATCCAAATGATCCAGAGTGCCCAAATGCTGAGTGTTCAAATGTGATTTGATTGTGTTCAAGTTTCATTTATGGTCGCAATTAAAAAATTCTAAATCAGTATCAGTGGAAGGGCATGGAAAAAATATTGATTTTACTGCGTAGTGGAATATTGGTTATTGATTTTTTGCGTAGGTCGTCATTCCTGTAAAGTCAATTGCCACGCATTTCTCATCTCCAACTACCCATGCATTGTGACCCGGGGGGATGATTCCAACATCACCAGGACCAAATTCTTCCTCTGTGCCATCGTCCATAACAACTTTCATTCTTCCAGAGACCACATATTGTGTGTGGGGTGCTTCACAACTATTTGTTTTCGCTATCGGCTTTACACATTTCTCCCAACTCCATCCAGGCTCGAACTCGGCTCTTCCTATCGTAACTTCACTAAAAGTTGCAATCTCTACTTTGCCCTTTTCAAATGTTCTTGTTTCATCTGCTGCAGTGTTAAGGTTTTTCTTAATTATCTTTGCCATTGAAATTCAAATCACAGATGATTTGATAATTATTAAACATTTATCAAATCCATAATAAGCAAAGGAGAATAACTGCAAATATTCAATAGCTAAGAACAAGTCTCTTACGTCTAGTATCATTTTGTAAAAATCCGTATTATTGTGAAAAAAACTATATTGAGTGATAATATTAGATGAAATGAAATGTCAAAGTACGAAAAAACATTGGATATAATATTTGGACGGTGGAGGAGCCAGGTACTTTATGTAGGTGTAAAGCTAGGTGTCTTTGATTGTGCAACATCGAATCCCAAAAATGCTTCTGACATTGCAAAGGAATTGAATCTTGATAATAAATTAGCTTACCGGCTCTTAAGGGCTCTTGGTTCTCTTGGGCTATTGAAGGAGGGTGTAAACCATGATTTTTCAATTACAGGAGAAGGAGAATTTCTTAGAAAAGACAATCCACAGTCATTGAGAGGAATAACTTTGTTGGAAGAAGGTCATGAGCACTATGCACTTTGGAAGCATTTACATAATATGATTAAAGATGGGAAACAAAACGCTTTTCCACGTGAGTATGGGAAAAAACTATTTGAATTTACCGACAGTAATCCTCCATATAGAAAAGTTTTCGACGAGGCTATGAGTAGCTATTCAAGCATTCAAACTACATGGGTATCAGAAGCACTTGATCGCTATGATTTTTCAAATGTAAATTGTGTGTGTGATGTTGGCGGGGGACAAGGACATTTACTTTGTAGTTTACTTGTGAAATATCCTCACCTTAATGGCATTGTATTGGAGCTAGAGTCAGCTATAAAGAACAAGGAATTATTATGGGCAGGAAAAATGGGTTTAGAAGATAGATGCAAGTACACAGCTGGAAATATGTTTAATGAGGTTCCAGCTGCGGATGCCTATATAATGAAAATGATTCTACATGATTGGTCCGATGACGAATGTGTTAAAATACTCTCCAATATATACAATGCGTCACCTAAGAAAGGAACAGTCCTCATTGCTGAACACTTGGTTCCGAGACCAGATATACCGCATTTTTCAAAGATTTTTGATATTCACATGATGTGTGTGGCAACGGGAAGGGAACGAACAATTGACGAATACGCTCAATTGCTAAAAAGCGCCAGTTGGAAACATACCAATACATTTCATTCTCGCTCTGGATTAATGGGAGTAGTGGTGGGTAACAAGTGAATAATAATAATAGATCATCCAAAAACTTGACCTTTTAAATACTCACTGCAGCTAATCTAAGAATTATCTTCTAAATTTGGGAGTGTGTTTGCCCGGATATCAACTTCTTGTAATGGATATATAAAACAGAGTAAATTTTTCCTACAATAGAGAAGCTTCGTGTAGGTCATCCAATAATGGAGTTAACGCAACAAGGATTTGCTTTTCTCCAAGTGTTATGTTTGAGTCGATTTCAAGAGCAATTGAAAGCATTTCCCTGTCCTCTCTTGAAGTAAATACCGCATTTCCAATTATCGCAAATTTTCTACTATTTCTCAGCAACCATTCCTTCCATAATTTGGTTCGTCCAAGATTTTGTTCCAGGGTGACAATGGTATAACGTAGGTCTATTCCTTCCTCTTTGTCAAGCAGATTCAATTTTATCATCGGAAAGAGAATATTCCCGCCTCTAACGTTTTGATGTGTTTGGTTAAGTTTTTCAATAATTTCATCTTCGCTCTCATAAGTTTCTACTAACTCATAGTTTGGATAGAAGTAAGCAGCCAGATTTCTATTCCAATCATAAATCTTGTAAATCGTATCTTCATATTCTAGCTTCCATCTAGATTTCTTCTTATTACTCCCAAACATCGAACTACTAGTAAGTTGAAAGAATGTATCTAAATTGGTTATCCTATTCAAAACTATAATATCAATTAGGACTAGTCATTTCTGATACTAATTATCATCTTCTCACAATGTTCATCTGTCCAAACTCCGACACCTTGTAATTTGCCTGTCCATTTTCCATCAGTTCTATCCACGCAGACATCTGTCATCGCATTGAAATAGGCCTCCGTAACTGCAGCACTATTACTTTTATCAGCATTCTTGGTTGCTTCTGTAAAATTTACATTACTTATAGCATAGCCAGCGTTATTTTTCAGATCATCGACATATACTTTTTCTAACTGTACGTCTTCTCTAGTTCCAATGCCATGCCCCGACACGTACGTGTCAAAATCATAGCTTAGTGCCTTATCATAGGACTGAATGTAAGAAGGTACATGAGGTGTAGTTGCAAGGTGTTTCCAGGGTGTTCCTCCAGGAGAAAATTGATCTACCAACATCAATATCTTATGTTGGGGAGCATAAATGAAAATATTTCCGTTTTGATGGTATGGCCCACCATAAGCTAATTGCACAGTAGTGTTGCCAAGAGTTATTGTTGTTTCATTATCAAATATTTTTGTTGGTAACGGCCTGTCCGTATGATTACCCATTTTCAAGAAATTAGATGTATCTTTGTGTGCAATTACTTCTATTCCGGAAGGAAGCTCATGAGCGCCTCCGATGTGATCTCTATGGGAATGGCTGTAGATCAGATATTTTATTGGCTCATTAGTAACTTCAGCAATTGCATCAACAATCTTGTGGCCTATATCCGGAGGAGAGTCAACCACAATGACACCATCTCCCGTTACTAAAAACATGCTATTGTAACCACTTGAGGTGACCACAAATGCGCCTCCCCCTACATCTATTAACTCATAACCTTTTTCGTTTGCAGATTGTGCATGAATGATATTCTGATTTGTCAAATCAATTAAAGAAACAAAAATTAAAAAAATACTGCCTGCAAATAATCCATTTTTACACACATTGATTATTTTTGACCTAGACTTCATATTATTCTGTTTGAGTTTAAAGGATAATAAGGTTTGTGAGAAAAAGACGATTTTAATTAGAACAAGCTCTTAATAGAAGATTACGATAAATTAAAGATAATTAAATGTAGTTGCACACTCTCTTTCTCTGAAATTGCCCAAGTAAAACTTGCTAATATGACATCATATTTTGCGTTTGGTGGACGTAATTTGGACTTAAATTGGATAAATCTTTTTAAAAGAAATTTTTGTAGTTTAAGTGAAAATAATCATGAAGAGAAATACTAGAACTATACTTCGCCTTATAGTTATTGTGGCCTTGTTGCCTTCACTGCTGATGGTAACGAGATCGCAGACAACTTTTGCTGCACCACCTGATCCTCAAGCATTTGTGAATATGACAGAGGAACAAAGGGCTCAGGCTGCTAAGAATATGACTCAAAACGAAAAGGAGATGATAATGAATGAGTTTTCGAAACAGAACGCCACAGTTAATGAAAGCATGAATGAGACTAAAATGACAAACGATACGATGACTCTAATGGGCAATTTCGTTGATGCAGGAGATGGATTTCACAAAGCCGAAGGTATCACCAAGGTAATCAACCTTGCAGATGGTAGAACTTTCCTAAGGCTGGAAAATCTAAAGACTACTAACGGACCAGATCTCTATGTTTATCTGTCTGTAGGTAAGGATCCATCGGATATTGTCAATCTTGGAAGGTTAAAAGGGAACATCGGAAATCAGAATTACGAAATTCCTGCAGGAACAGATCTATCAAAATACGATACAGTCCTTATATGGTGCAAAGCCTTTTCGACCCTGTTTGGTAGCGCAAAACTATCAAGTTAATAGTCATAAGTGGTACTAGCATTTATGAAAAAAAGGACAGTTATTATTTTAGTCATAATATCTATAGTCGCAATTTCTATTGCATTGTATACAATTCTTCCGCTATTTACTAACACAGTGGTAGATGAACCATTGCCTACAGCATCAGGCATAACTTTAGCTGGATTTGAGATTGAGAATTTAGTCAACAGAGAGGTCAATCAGATTCAGGTTTAGATTCAAAGACAATCAAAATTCATATATTTCTTTTCTGGTAACACATAAGTTTAAAGAGGTAGGACAACAAAAACATGAACGAAAACATTCTAATATTTGATAAAATCAAAGAACTACGGAAAGTTTGCAAAATAGTTTCAATTCTAAAATCACAACTAATAAAAGAGTTACCACACTATGGACACAATGCACTTTTTTTGAATGATGATCAAATAACTACTGGTGTGTTAAACAATACAACAGAAATTACAATACACTTGATTACTGGACAACTTCTTTACTTCCATAACGAACAGTTGTCATTTGTAGACTTGACTGAACATAATCTAGTAGAAAAATTGGAGCGGATTGTTACCAAATATGAACTTGAAATGCCACAAACGGAAGCTCTGACAAGCTTGCGTGGTGAGGATTTATCTTACTATCTCTCATTTGCAAAAAAGGCTAACAAAAGTCTCAAACTGTTTCGAATGAAATTAAGGGGGCATTTGACCCATGTGCATTTGTGGCCAGATGGATTTGATTTCTCATTAGAGTGGTTTACTGATAAAAGGGATCAACAGATTGGTATTGGTATCTCTCCAGGAGAGAATCAATACGAAACACCTTATCTTTACGTAAATCCTTATCCGTTTGATGAAAAAATGCTAGAACAACAATTGTTCATAGGACAATGGCACATGTCTGGTTGGAATGGAATTAAAGTAGAATGGAAAGAGCTTCAAAATAAGACTGTACGAGAAATCTCTGACGATATTTATGACTTGTTTCTAATTGCTCAACTCAATTTCAGTAAGGAAAAATGAACTAGTTTATTTACAACTTAGTCATATTTTAGAACAAAATCTAGTATTTATTTCAAACCACAGAACAAAAAGTTCTCTTCATAAAGAAACTAGAATTCATGATTTTATTAAATAAAAATCAAAGTCAAGCTGTTCTTTCGAAGAATAGAGATTGGATCCTGGTAACTTTTTATATTAAATTTGGAATTTAACATGAACAAGACAATATTGTAGCAATAAACTCATACATTATTCCATCTTTTTTACTAATTAACTTAAATCTCCAGAAACATGATATAGCGTAATTGAATTGAATTGAACGGTGCTAGTGAAATAAAGATACAAGAGTTAAAAGCACGTGTTCACCAGGATGCTGGGAGAACAGATGAAAACTATCGGATAGGTGTAGAGATTGAAGGATGTTTACTTGACAACAAGGCTATCCCAGTCAATGCAGAGCCATTAATAAAAGAACTCGAGGGTAGTATTTATGAGATAGACTACGAGTATGGTCGCTGTCAATTTGAATACAAGACGTTTCCAGTAGGAATGGACAACTTGGACTATCTTAATATCGTATTCGAAAATTTTATGGAAAATCTGGATAAATCCATAAAAAAAGTGTACAAAGAGAAAGAAGTCATTCCAGTATTTCTTGGCGCAAATCCCTCACCTGAAATAATGAAAGAAGGGATGATAACTGATAAACCACGTTATTACAAGATGGCATCGTGGCAGAACAATCTTCCAAATGTTGAAATTGACGGTAACAAATTTAACGCTGCTCATGTAGCCACTGCAATTCAGGGATATCATCTTCATCTACAAGGAAAAAATCCAAAAAATACTGCAATTATGTTCAATCATATTTTAAACATATTACCGTCCGCAATCGTACTAGGTGCGAACAGTAGACTGTTTGCCGGCAGGGTATACTCCCTTCATGAACCAAGAATTTACCTATATGATCAATCAGAACAACAGAATTCAGGATTCCCTGCAGTTCCTAGATACTTGGACGGCGTTGAAAACTACATCGACTATATTGCATCACGTGAACAAAATACCACAAAAGATTATTTCACACTTGAGAAAGAAAGACATGACGATGCGCGAATCCGTATCGGTACTGATTCGTATCGAGTAGAAACCAGAATCATGTCTGTTCAGCCCACTCCAAAAAGCTTACTGGCAATGGTTGAGTTTTTTATTGGTTATTTGAGTAGGGCCATTCATGAAGAAAGGGAATTAAGACCGCTTCCTACATTGAGGGAAGAGAGGATGGCAACTGTTAGATATGGATTTAATGCCAAAACTCATTTCAACATCATAGATATTGTAAGAAATCAGCTTAATTTTGCGCGAAAAGGTTTGTCTGACTTGGGTATCAATGTGGGGTTCCTTGACATACTCGATAAAAGGTTAGAAAATAGAGTTTCCCCGGGAGAGTACGTAGTTAGAATATGGAGTGAAAAATTCAACGGGTCAGTTAACCAAACTGTATATGAAATCATATCGGATATCTGGCAAAGGACTAAGGAAAATCAACCCATCACCTGACATAATCAAAAATACCATTTATTGATAAATTTATGGCTGATAAATCTGTGGTTCATGTATAGTAGACAGGAAAAATTAACACGTATACCAATTTGTGCTGATTCCTCACTTTAAGAGTATGAAGGATAATTGTTCACAAAATGAGATCAAGACAAGTGAACAAAGCCAGTCATGTGAAGGAGGCGTTCCTTTAGATCCTAATAAATTTGGTGGATATGGGTTTGCCATCAATACTGAAGGATGGGATACAAAAAGAGAACCAACGCACAACTGTCATGATCAACACAAGTCAGGTTTAATTCCAACGAATCTAGAAAATGATAAAGCTGCAAGATTACGACAAACGGTTAAAGATGAGTCTGGAAAGGTGCATCAGATAGGGGAGATTGACTTTATGGATGGAAATGGATTTCATAAGGTAATGGACATATTTGATAGTTCACCGAATCCATGGATGGTCGATAGGAACCTTTACGAGACAAAGTCATATTTTTGGATTAGAAATAATGGCTCTGGTTATTTTACAGTCAGGGATGTGGCTTGGAAATTCTTTCATAGAATCAATTTTTTACTAGTCCGATATCTGTACGGGATTGATAAATAGCCATTTTGCTTCATCAAAAGAAATTTCAACTACAAGTTTATAGCTTTGAGGTGCTATGTCTTTTGGTACAGTAAAACTGAAATTTGCACAATCTTGAGTAGTGAGATTCGCACAGTCATTACTTTTTATCTCAAGCGCTGTGACGTTATTATTCGCAATTACATCCTCTGTCTCAGAATCGCTAACCAAATAGATCTTGGTTAACATTGGAGCCAGATTCGTACCGCAATTATCGTTACTATCACATTCCAGTTGTAGAGATGAACCATTTATTTTCTTGTTTAATATCATGTCCTCAACGGATATTGCATGAAGATTTTTTTCCATTACAGTTTCATCCCCATAATCAATCGAAAAGCTAGGATCTAATTTGTATTCACCTCCATCAGTAATGATTTTAGCGATAGGTATGTTATCGAATGGAACAGCGGCAAATTGAATGGCGTAAACACGACCAAAATTCGTCGCTAGCGTATTTGTCGTAAAAATGAAAATGATTCCAAATAATAAAATATACAGGCTTGTTGTTGTCATCCATGTAACATAAGGGAGTACTTAAATAAACCTTATGAGGGTGCAACCTACCTACAAACTAAGGAAATTAAAGAATTTTTATACAAAATATGACTAGAACCGATGTTGAATTTTAGGTGCCGCTCTACAATAAATCGTAAATCACCGTTGCTGTAATGCACTTAATAAATAAATTAACTGCCATCTTAAAACTGGTGATAAGGTCACACATGGGGAGCGTGGATTACCAATAAACCGAAAGGGTGGCATGAAATTCATACTGCTTGGAAGGTGGTTACAAATAGATTTCCTATCTCCATTTGTTTTTTATTTCACATGATTATTTGGATCGGAGGTTCCTTTAAGGCCATGATCCATAAGTTAAATAATATTACAAAATTTTCTCGTGTAAAAATGTATATCCAATAGATTTAGAAATTCTTATTACAATCGCTTACAATCGATTTGTTAAAGACAGGTTAGCATTCTTTTCACTTTTCCAGATTAAAGAACCATTTACCTGATATTCTTTCCCCAAGGCGTCATCCCCTATGTAAAACTGAATTGTGCCATCTAGTGCTTCTTGTGATGCCTTATGTTTCTCTTCATTAGGAATGATACTACTAAAATAACCATAAATATGAAACATTTTCGATTCACCTTCGTCTGTGACCTTCAAAAGACCATGTAACATCCGGCCACTTGAATTGTCCAGGCGAAATCCTTCTTTATTCTCACTTGTGAAGAAATAGTTACAGTTACCTGTCGGACACAGATCGCTGCGGTTTGATATTCCGATATCAAAATTTTGAATATCATAATAGATGAGATTTGGATCGGAGGTTCCTTCGTGGTCTTCAATAATCGAAGCATTTATTGAAATACGGTCAGCGGAAACATCGGCTAAATCCAATTGACCGTTTAACTCAAGTGACAGATTAGATATGAAGATGACTAAGAACGAAAATAAACAGGATATGATAAGAGCAGGGAACTTCTTATACTGTCTGGTGCGGTTTGATATCAACCAATCTCTCATATGAACAAGATACTATTATCTATTGCTTCAGTTTTTTCTGAATCTTAAAAGTATAAGACAGTTCTAGTTTAACATAATTTTAGTAGCACGCCTTTGGAAAACCCATTGCTCTTACCGCAAAAACATTCATTTTCCTTTATGTCCTGCGGTGAAGAGAGATTTCGTGTTGGCAAGATTATTCTAATTGAAGATGATAATAATCGACAGTATCATAATCAATAGAATGCCAAATCCAATCATAGCCATAATCTTTAAACTTTCAAAGGTTAGTCTCACTACCAATGTAGTGCATTAAAGGTAATAATTATTTGTGACGGTTGTAAGGCTAATTTTCTGAAGTTTTGGTGCAGCGGAATCATAAAGGATGTATACAGCTATTATTTTTATTCTTACTTTAAACACATTGCAAGTACATTTTACACAATAAGCATATCCTTCTTTGTCATAGTCATGAAATTTTCTGATGATGACATTGAAGACATCTGTCAGAATTTTTGTCCGCTGAACTCTTGTTTCCACTCTCGCTTAAAACCTTTTAAATTCAAGTCAAATTCCAATCCCTATATTCTTTGTTGGCAACAATTAGATATTGTGATGCTTTATCTTGTGAAGTAGTAACAAATTGATTTAGATAATAGGAAAATACAGGATCATAAGATTCGAAGGCTAATAATTTCCAAACCAAATAAATATAAAAACTTAAGTTGGATTTGCAGTTTTGATCTTATCAAGATTGAAGTAAAAAGACAAAATCAGTAGTATTATTCATTCATATTACGGAAAGAATAGATCTAATCTTAACTATGAGTTACAGTGGAAACGACGATAGCGGTCGTGAAGGCAAAAGGAGTTTTGGCACAGGCCCAAAACCAGTCGAAATGGGAAAGGAATACGAAGTTGAAATATCAGAAATAAGCAAAAGAGGCGATGGAATTGCTAGAGTTCAAGGATTTGTAATTTTCGTCGCAGGTGCAAAGGCCGGACAGAAGACAAAGATAAGAATTACCAGTGTTGGAGACCGATTTGCAAAAGGAGAAGTCATTTAAATAGAAAAGATTGCCTCCAAAAAATACATAGTCGATGCTTATCTTTAACCGATCCTAATGTTAGGACTATTTTGTTAAATTACGCTTTACGTCATTGTTGTCATATTTTGAGTATAATCCAAGTAACGCTTTTAGAAATAGTTCGTCTTCGAAATAGAAGAAATCAAGTCATAAAGGATAACGATTGGGCTTACTCGTTCAGATAAAAGAAAAATGTGATTCTGAGTAAATAACATAAAAAGCACAAGCGTCAACTACATCAATTAAACTTTGTTGTGTATTTTGATCCAATGAGTGAAAAGGTAGATAATAACAGGAACTATAAAAGACGTGGGATTTATATTAAAATATGTGGTGCTCAAATGTGAAGATTCTAGTTCTATCTCCAAGTAGGCTAGGTAGAGTTACTCGCGAGGTGAGGTCACCTTGAGAAAACCTAAACCCACGATAAGTGCAATAGTATATCCGGAAGAGAAATTAAGGTTCATCGGCAAAAAATTAGCGAATCCTAGATTGTCCGAATATCGAAAAAAGGAGTATATTAGACGTTTTGTCGGTGAGCATTGTGCCATATGTCATGAAGTACCTACAAAGATTGCACACTATGATATGGGGGGAATCTCATTGGTTGAGAAATACTGTGACAAGTGTATAGAAAAGATAAAGGTTACTTGACAGTACCATTGAGTTAATGGGTGGTCCTCTTCAACAAAACATAAAATAAAACGGTTACTATCGAAGTAATAAATATGATATTGTAGATAGGATAGAACAGAATGGACGCAGATGTAATTGACAGGATCAAGAGATTTTTATACGAAAATGCTTATTTTACAGGGAAAGGCGATATTGATTGGATATTAGACCAAATGTGTGAAGACCTGATTGAAAAGTACGAATCTTATCTGCATACATGGATTTTAATGAACAAGAACAAATTACGATATAAATGCGATACCACAAACAAGTACTATATGAAAAGATAGTTAACCGTCACAAATCGATACACTGTCTTTTTACCTTTTTCTTAATTAGGATTCGCACATTTTAATTAGGGACAGAGGTACCAGATTTAGTATACCTCCATTTTAGAGATAAGAGGAAAAGGTTCAGCGATACACCAATTGCATTTGCTACGACAATTATTATATCTCCCTTTAGTATTCCGTAAAATATCCACAGTGAAAGTCCACCAATAAGGGAAATTATAAGCCATTTAGATACGTCGTCAGTTTTTTTCGTCTTAAGAGATTTCCTGATCTGGGGAACTGTACTCCATAAACTGAAAAACATGGCAAGGATTCCCACCAAAAAAATTAAATATTCATTTGTTACCATGGAAAGACTTGGATCTTGAACTTAATACCTTAATTTAAGTATACCAAATATTTTTAATTTACCTAATTTATTTGGGTCAGATTCGGTACAACCACACTATAAATAATCTGTGACCTTTAGATTTTTGCTAAGATTTACAATGCTTTTTGCCTCATTTATGCATGACATCCTTGATTTGATTTTCGAAAATTCCCGCAAGAATTCAATCTCCCATTTTAGAAATCCTATTCTGGAACCGTACAGCTGATTAAAAACAATTTTTTGATTTATTCGTTCTAATTTCGTCAGCCTGTGATAAAGTCTGTCAGCATCTTCCAATATCCCATTGTCATGCAGAATATTTACAAAACTTCTCTTTGGTAAATTTAGCATTCCATCATTTACAAATCTGTCAAACACTGATAGGACTCTAAAATAATTTTCTCGTCCCGTGTAGCCTACAATAGTTGCAGGAAGCAAACGCAGAAACCTGAGAGATTTTTTGTTAACATGTTTTTCATCTAGAACTACGATGGACCTTCCAAAAGTCAGAATTGCATTAATTATCTGGTTTGGTAGACGTGCGTCCAATGTATCAGAGTTTGATTTAAGCTCAATCGGGTAGAACGATATAGAATCAATACTACACTTTTCGCTTTTCGCAAACTCCGTCAATTGGCCTGTCCGCATGAGTACATTGTTGTAAAAATCGTTTGCTCCACCAAACTCAGATTGCTTTTTGGTTCGAGAGAGTACTGCTATTACCAGATCAAACTGACCAAAGTAAGCTTCATTCTTTATTCTTATTTCGTCTTCTGGATTGGCAAAGGATATTGAATCGCCATTATTATTTAAAATACGACCCGACTCCAGGGAGCTAACGAACAAATCCTTTAGCTTGGTTTCGTTCAATGACTTACCGCCTTGCTAAGATAGTACGAAGTAAAATATGTACATGCATGGACAATATTATTTGCCTTTTGAGTTGTAGATACTTGAGCAACATCGAATTAAAATGCTGGTTGTATGCAGAGCCATAATTGGTGATGCTGGTTTGTATTTAGTTTCCTTTTTGTTAATTAGAATATTCGGAGAATTCCTTTTTAAATACGACCAGTAATGTAAAATTGGAATTAAAAATGAATGTAGAAGTCAAAAGGAAAACATTTTCCAAAATTCTTGTTGCCATACACGAATCTAGTAAATCGGCAGATAAAGCGGTGGATTATGCAACAAGAATTGCTCAAGACTATAACGCAATATTGGTCGTCCTTTATGTAGTTCGTACACAGTCGAATTTGGACACCGTAAACCTTCCAAGCCATGTAATTCATTTCAAGAAGCAAGCAGAAACATATCTTGGCAAGATTTCTGAAAAAATATACAAACACAGTGATACAGAAGATATTGTAAAAATTAAAACCGAAATTATTGCCTCAATCAAAATTTCTGACGCAATCGTAAGTTACGCCAAGGATAAACACATAGATTTAATTGTAGTAGTTCCAAGAGGGAGATCCAAACTTAGGAGCTTTGTGCTCGGCAGTGTTACCTCCGATGTAGTAAGGCTTGCTCATTGTCCGGTTCTAACTGTGCGATAGATAGAATATAAAACACAACCTAAATTAATCTATAGAAAATAAGGCAGAATTATTAGTTCAATACTTGGTAATGTCATCTTTTTGAAATTAACTTACTCAGGCCCACAGATTTAGGGACCATACTTGAACTTAGAATAGAACCCATTTTTACCAGACGAGTCCCATTCAAAACCAAGATCCCTATAGGTATTTTTGCTTGAGCGAGCTATGATTGGATCATATCCGGGTGCTACGGTAAATGAAGGATTTGTTACCAAACTATCAATATCAGTATTGTTACCCTTTATCGCTTCAATCTCTAATTCCATGAATTCTGGGATGCGTAACCTGCGACGTCTTCCTTTCATTTCAAAGGTTATAGGAGCAGTCTTTATCCCAAGGACCTCACCTATGAGATTAGCTGCTGCAGCAAAGAACCCGCCTGATTGGCCTGAAAATATTTTGGATAAAGCATTAACCTGCTCTTCACTAGAACGTTTGTCAATGTAGAAAGCTGCCTTCATTTTGGGTCCTGTGAACATATTGCCAGGAGCCACGAATACTGCGACTACATTTAATCCTTCAAGTTGGATACTATCATAGTGACCTTTTTCTATATGCCAGCCAACAACTACATTGCAGTGCCCCTTATCAGGATCTTGTAGAAATATGCATGGACAAATTAAGTCACAATTGCAGCCTTCAAAATAGTCGCCCTCAAGTCTCCAATTTTGGGTGTTGCCCATAGTCATTTAATATCTATCATCAACAAGGAGTTTTTAGATATAAGGCTTGTCTTCGTTCCTTTTTTTCCAAATTACAGCCGAGACAAACTTCTATTCCTTTAAGGACAAGATTTTGACTCAAGTTTCTGAATATTTCCTGGCGCTTAGAATTGGCGAAGCATAAAGACTTAAGTGCCAAACTTGATTTTATCTTCGAATGCCCCACAATAATAGTAAAATCAATGAACTTGAAGATAGGATTAGGAATCTTCTCTGGGGTAATCCAGATCTCGCCCAACAGCTTATTGATAACATCTTAGATCGTGGATTGTTTGCTGTAAATAAACAGAAATCTGATTTAATAACTGCTACTGAATGTTTGCTAGTTACCAAAGCACTAAAAGACTTGAGTAATAATGCCCAAAAGTCATCTTTCCAAACAATGTAAATTTCAGATTAACTGCTCTGCGAAAATAATGAATTTATTTTACCATAAAATTTTTTTCTTATAGGCTGATTTATTTTCAGATTAATCGGTTACCATCCTGCTATATCCTTTTGACCAATTACTCTGATCGGCTTGATTTTTATCAATAGTTCTCCTCCTGCACTATTTCTCCTACCATAAATTTCTGACTTTTCTTGACCAACGTACCTTGCGGCAATTAGCTTGGCCCATTTAAAAACTTCGTTTGGGTCATCACTAATTATTTCTGCTATACCATCAATAGTAACAAACGAAAAAAGTGGAACTTGATCATCAACACATAAACGTACGCGATTGTCACGGGCAATATTTTTTGCCTTTACTGATTTGTCTCCGGTATTAAAAATAACATTTTCCTCTTCATCTAGGGTATACCATATTGGCACAACATGCGATGTCCCGTTCTTGTTAATTGTTCCTAATTTACCAGTAAAAGTTCCTTGCAAGAGAAAATTTTTGATTTCATCCTTAGTCATTTCAGGCATTATTATTACAAGATAAATTTAAGTAATTTATTCCATACTATAACCAAGACTGATACCAAAATAATTCCTTCCGAAATATAATACATGAATCACATTACAAAAAGGACAAAATAGGAAGTACTTGTAAAGGTAAACTTTCTAGATCTCATAATTTAAGAACTTGAGATGGCTGATATGGGATAAGCGAGTCGGAGGCTGCGTAATCCTATCATATGCGAGAATAGTGGTAGGATTCTAGATTCTTGCTAATATCACCCTTGATCAATAGAGACTGCAACTTTGAAGTAATTTAATTATAATTTGTTCTTAATAATCACTTCATGGCTGAGAAATCAGAAAATGAAGTAAAAGAAGGCGAAATGGAAGAAATCAAAGACAAGGTCCACGAATTACAAGATGCCGAACAAGATGAGGAAGAATCATGATGGATGAACTAGAAGTCGCCATAGTTTGTAGTTTCAATTTCTGAGAGAAACAAAAGATTAATGATCTGTTCTTAATTTTAAATCCTATTTTTTAACCGTTAACATGATATGGATCGACAGTACAGTTTTTAGGCATACTAAATTACTCAAAAAAATAATTTCAGTAGAAAATGTGGTAGTTGAAATTTGGATTCCAGCTATCAGTGCTGTATTTGGTATCGGATCGGTTATTTTGCAATGTTTATGTGTCAAATATTTAATGCTAGAAAATTTGCGAAATGATTTTAACGAAACCATTCCGACATATATTACGCAAAGGAACCTTGGGTGGATATGCTCTAATTTTTACGATAGGCATGATTTTGAAATTTATCTAAATCCTTGGAATGGGAGTCAATCAAATTTCATGTTACCTAAAACTATTTATCATAGCATTCGTACACTCGTGATAGCAAAAGAAGATGGAAAAAAACCGCCCTTCTGGTGTTACCATAGTGGCCGTACTAGCTATAGTTAGCGGAATTATCCTTATAGTTGGAGCTGTTTTTACTATTTATCTTGTTCCAGACATAATAACTTCACAACTCACTATCGAAATGTCTAATCTTACAAGTACAAATCAGTTAAATCCTGAATTCGGTCCCACCCTAACTAGAGCAATAATAAATATAGTCTATATCGTTTCATCTGCCGCAATCGCGCTAGGAATTGCGTGGTTTGGGTTAGCTTGGGGCTTGTTTACTGGTAAAGGTTGGGCCTGGTTGATCACTGTAATTCTTGCTATAATATCTATAGTATTTAGTATTGTGGCAATAATGGGTGCTTATATAACAAGCATTCCTACATTAATTATTAGTGGAATAATCCTTTACTACATGTACAGACCGCAAGTAAAGTCATACTTTGGGAGAGTTAAAATATCCAAATAGGTTCTTGCTACGACGAATTCTGATATTTCTATTGAAATTAAAACCCTACAACATCCATAATTTCAGCAAGTATGGGAATTTAATTTATATTGGTAATTTCTTGATACTATTCAGGATTCTGACTCGTCTCTTGAATGTCGCCTTTGTATCAGATACTTAATTGTAGGTTTATGATTGCCAGGCATCTGATTATACTCCATCAAGTCGCCTTTCTTTGTCATCCCATTCTTCTCTAAAACTCGTATCGAAGCTTTGTTTTCAGAATACACGTATGCCCACTCTTCTACTAATCCTAGAACAGAGAACGCAAAATTGATGACTAAGGCAACAGACTCAGTTCCTATACCTTTGCTCCAGTATCGTTCTCCAATTCAGTACCCTAAATTTCCTTTCTTCTTGGCAATATCTAAATCCTTTAGACCTATTATCCCAACTAACGAATAGGATCATCAGTATTATTCTTGTACTCTATCGCAAAATTTAGACCCTTGAGTGACGTAAAATCTTTATGACTTGAATCGATAAAATTTAGAGCATCTTCTAAAGTGTAGGGAAAGGGGACTTTCCATAAAGATTTGGATACATTATGAGTAACTAACTGGCTAATATCCTTGGCGTCGTCAATTGAGAGTTTTCTCAATTTTACTAATAGACCGTTTAATTCAGGATAGTAGCTGTAGGTTGATCCAGTCATAGTTTCTTGAAAACTCAAAAAGTAATCTTAACTATAAAATATTGTTATGCAACGTACAAAAATAATCTCATTTCGATTGATTCAATTCGTTAGCAAAATTACTTGTTGATCTTGGTAGGGAATTGTCAACTTCAGGGCCATTACTTATCAAGTCCAATTGCACATGCGTCGGATAATAAATAATCTATTATTTCTTGCAAATCAATCGTGGCAAGACAGCAAACCTTATCTGCAGCACCGTAATAGACGAATAACCTGTTGTCCAAAACACAGGCTCCGCTAGGAAATACGACATTGTTGACATCACCTTTTAACTCATAATCTTCTTTTGGAGCAAGTAGTGGGCTTTTTGTTCTTCCCAGAATTTTATTTGGATCTTTTATATCTAGTAAAAAGGCCCCAGCACTGTAAACATGCTCTGAACTAACTCCATGATAAATTACAAGCCATCCCTTTTTTGTCCTAATGGGCGGGACACCAGTTCCTACCTTTAACGCCTCCCAACTTTGTTCTGGTTTAATGAGCAACGAGTGCTTCACAAAATTGGTGACCGAATCACCTTCTGCGATCCATATGCTGGGTCTATCTGTATTGTATTCTGGACCTATCCAACTGCTTGGCCTGTGAAGTATCATGTATTTTCCGAGTTCAAAATCGCCATCAGATTTTGGAAAAAGAACAACATCTTTATCTTGTGATCCCTCGACGGTTATTATGCCAAGTTTTTCATAGTTAAAAAAATCATTTGTCCTTGCAAGTGCTGATGATACTGAGGGATTATTTCTGACGTAATTTGAGAGTACAACATACGTTACATAGTTTTCACCATCAATAATCGTTAAACGGGGATCTTCAATACCAAAACTTTCGTATTCCATCTCTGGATACATCGATGGTTCCTTACGTCTTATGAAAGACAGGCCATCATTACTTGAGGCATAACCAATCCGGGATACATAATCCTCGTATTCTCCAATTGCTCTATAGAGCATGTGTATATTTTTACCATCATTGAGAACCGAGCAATTAAACACTGCCTTTGATTCCCACCAATTTGATGGATCAGGAACCATAATCGGATTAATTTTGGATCTTTTTAATTGAAGCATTTGATTCTTAAATCCTAACTACCTAGTAGTTTTTCGCTATAAATATTATATGTATCTAATTTGAAAATTCCATAACATCCTGAGAATTGGTTATAAGATTATCTAATTCTGATAATTAGTATCGATTGTTATCTTCTCAACTAATTGGGTGTCTAAGGGTATACAGATGACCATTCAATCCTGTTATGGTTTACGTGTCACGAAGCAGGAAAACTTACCTGAGGAGCAAAACACGGTAATAAATGTTAAATATTGTCCCGTTGATAATGTTATGATGTAAAGTGAATAACAAGGTTGCTGATTCATGTGAGCATATGGATAAAGTTAATCAAGATTCAAAGGGAAATACTAAAGGATGTGAAGAATGCGAGAAAATCGGATCTGATTGGGTTCACTTACGCCTATGTCTGACGTGTGGCCATGTAGGTTGCTGTGATTCTTCTTTAAATAAACATGGAACAAAGCATTTTAAATCTACAGGTCATCCAATCATAAGATCCTTTGAACCCGGTGAAAAGTGGAAGTGGTGTTATGTTGATGAACTTTTTATCAGATAGCAAACTTATTACTCAGAGTAACCAATTCAGGACACTCAGGTGTTGAAACCAACAATTATGGGGTGCGAATGTGAAACCAATTATTAAACCGCTACCCAACGGCCCGTATTATCTGATAAACGATCTCCAACCAAAAATAGTCAATAACCTTTTAAATTCTAAAGGAGAGCCTCTAGGTACAATTGCAGGAGTGGCATTATGTCGCTGTGGGGGATCAAAGAACAAGCCATTTTGCGATGGCACACACAGTATAATAGGATTTTCAAGTAAGAATAACACTGCAGACAAGAACGATAACCCCAATAGGATCGTTATTAAGAATATTAGACGTGACTATCCTGGAAAAGAGATTACAATTCATGATAACAGAAAAATTTGTTCACATGCAGCAGAGTGTGTTAATAATCTTTCTTCTGTGTTTAAATTAGGATCCAGACCTTGGATCGACCCTGACGGTGCCAAAATGGACGATATAATAAACACCGTGAGAAAATGTCCGTCTGGCGCATTAAGTTACTCCATTGATGGCGTTGAATACAGAGATCCGAAGGAACAAAGAAATCCCAATGTTACGGTGTTAAAAAACGGACCTTACCATATTACTGGAGGAATTGAACTATTTGGTGAAGATATTCAATTTGGGCAAGGAGCGTCGAAAGAACATTATACTCTATGTCGTTGTGGAGCTTCTGAGAATAAGCCATTCTGTGATGGCGCTCATAGAAAGGTAAAGTTTGAAGATAGATGAGAAAAATAAAAACAGATTTTCATTGTTTTTAATTTCGTTTTTATAGATTTTGAATTTTTACCAGATATGCATCATGAAAATGGGAATCCATTACGGTGAATACCGCCCAGGTCCCATGCCTTGTTTGGAACAAATCTGAGTAATCCTAGATCTGCCCTAATGTACATATTTAGTCTCTTTGATGGTAATGTCTATTATGCTAATATAGTAGAAATCTGTCCGTATTGTTAGTTCAATGTTTGTTGTCAATAATTTTTTATTCAGAATTTTAAGATATTTATAATCAGGTGCCTAAAGGATATTGGAAGATGGTGTAGGATGGTTATTGAAATTGGTCCAATTTTGCAGGATTTTACTGTTATCATGATTGTTGCATCTGTAATGGCAATGGTTTCTTACAAACTTAAGCAACCGATGGTAATAGGTTATATCATTGCCGGTATGATAATAGGACCGTTTACCCCACCGTTCAGTTTAATCAGCAATTTTGATGTTCTAAATCTGTTTGCGGAAATAGGAGTTATCTTGCTACTGTTTGTGGTGGGTATGGAATTTCCTATAGAAAAACTAAGAAGGATTGGTAAGAAAGCATTGGTCATAGCCTTTAGTGAGGCATTAGGCACATTTGCTCTAGGTTTTATTGTATGTCAGGTATTGAAATACTCTATGGCCGATAGCCTCTTCTTAGCTTTGGCCATTTCTGTAACTAGTACGGTAATTGTAATGCGTATTTTAGATGAGCTTGGTATGATAAAAGATGAAGCTTCGACAATAGTTCTCGGTGTTGCAGTAATCGAAGATATCATAATCATATCTATGTTAGCTATCTTACAATCTGTCACATCTGCCGGTGGCCTATCCGGAATGGAATTAGTCGTGTCTATCGGTACTGTTCTTGCATTTATCGGAGGTGCTCTGTTTATAGGTTCAAAAACAGTACCCAGATTTGTAAATCTAATTGGCAAAACCAATCAACACGATGTCCTAGTTGTTGCAATTCTTGGAGTAGCTTTTGGTCTCTCATTCATGGCGTTTGAGATTGGCATATCTGTGGCTACAGGGGCTTTCTTTGCTGGGGTTTTGATTGCAGAATCAAAGGTTCATTCAGTTACCCGAGTGTTAACCACTCCTCTTAAAGACATGTTTGGTGCAATCTTTTTTGTTTCCATTGGTGCCCTGATGGACATTACAATGATACCAAGTTTCATAGTGCCAGCACTTATGCTTATAGCAATATCCATAGGGGCCAAATTCCTAACTGTTTATATCTCTTCTAGATCACAAGGTTACCCTGCCAAAGCGTCACTGAAAGCCGCCTTTGGACTTTCATCATCTGGAGGAGAACTGGCACTAGTAGTAGCCAAAGGAGGAGCCGACGTGGGAACTACGAGTTCGTTTGTGCTGCCAATGGTAGGAGCTATGACCATAATTACAACCTTCCTTACACCGTATTTGATAAAGATAGGATGGAAAGTTGTAGAGAATAGGGGAAGTGGGGATAAAGCACTTGAATCTGATTAAAAAGAAATAAATTGTAAACTCAAGGTTGCATTTGAATTCTTTATAGTTTAGCTATCAACAATCTCTTCTATTGTTTCTTCCCTACCATCACGTCTATGCCTGCCTAGTTGTTCAACACAGATAGTAAAACCGACATGTGCGCAATCATCAGATCTACAATAGTTACAAAATGGTATACCAGATGATAACTTTACCTCAACTTCCTTTGCTAAGGATGTGTCATAAAGCACAGTGTGCTCATCATTAACAAATTTAATTAATACAAGCGCGTTATCTGAATTAAGGGATTTCTTATTAGACGACCCCATCCACTGCATGAATGCTTCTGTCCCATCTTCTATTGTTTCACACCTGTGTAACTGCTTATTGTCGTCAGGAGGTTCATTAGGGTCGGTATTTTGATCTTCACTTGAACTATGAGGATTTTTTTTCAAATGTATTGCCTTTTTTCTGTGCTATTATGAGACTTACATTATATTTTAATATATTGTCCATATGACCATGAGATTAGGCTCAGGGCCTCATAATGAAATTGGAACTTTCGGGTATTCAGGGAGAATGATTGCATGCCTGAGTTGATTTTCACAATTAAGAGAATAAATTGGTGAGATTATTATTTGTCCGTAATAAATTAAAGGCAACTTTATGAAGGTAAGAGTCTATTTCTGCAGGGAACCTGATGTTCAAGCCAGAATACTAAGAGACAATAGACTGAGCCGACAGGCACTTGATACCATATACGATCTAGTCTGGGAATGCGAATTCAAGAACATTCTGAATGTTGGGAGGATTTGGCTTAAATTTAATGCAGAGATACAAAAACCATTTGGAATAGCCCTGAGAAAAAAGCGGAGTCATAGCAAGATTGCTCCGGGAGATATCATACAGATGGCTGAAGATTTTTTCCTAGTTCATGACATT
>Ga0207648_10001192_pt1 | contig 29118 bp, 27 predicted proteins | sample KBSMisM32_FD_184310 | JGI IMG/M metagenome (GOLD analysis project Ga0207648, IMG submission 184310) | Miscanthus rhizosphere microbial communities from Kellogg Biological Station, Michigan, USA - KBS Miscanthus M3-2 (SPAdes) (version 2) | ecosystem: Host-associated > Plants > Roots >... | reverse complement strand
TGCCCACAACGTCCGGCACCGGTAGCGGAGCACGCTGAACAGTGCTCCGGCGAGCGCTGCGGCAACGACGCCGACGACGCCTTGTTCGGTGTGGAGGAGCCCGAACAGCACCGACGAGCCCAACACCGCGGCCACCTGTTGCATGCGGCCGGGGCCGAGGGCGTCGGTAAGCCGGGTGAGCAGGTAGCCGCGGAACGCGACCTCTTCGCAGAAGGCGGCAAGCAGCCAGGAGGCGGCCAGGTACAGCGCCAGCAGCCGCAGGTTGCCTTCGAGGTCGGCGAACGCGCTGACGTCTTGGCGGGTGCCGCTGAGGTGGTTGGTCAGCGGGATGAGGATCGCGACGTTGACGAGGGTCCAGGCGACGGCGAACCCGGCCATGCCGGCGACCAGGCGCCAGGGACGGGACACGCGATGGAAGCCCAGCGTGCTGGGGCCACACCGTCGAAGGATGAGGGACAGCCCCGCGAGTACGACGATGACCACGGCGGGGATGGCCCAGTCGGTGAGGACTGCTGCCACGACTGCGACCACCTCGGCACCGGCCACCACCCGCCACCGGGCATCCGAACGCGTCGTGCGCTGTCGCTGTTCGGAACTGGCTCGTGAAGCGCCGTCCGGTCCGTGGCGGGCGCGCACGCGTGGAGTGGTCATGACCGGTCGCCGACTTCGTCCGCGAGTGCTTGGCCGGCGGGCGCCGGCTCGGCGGGCGCTAGGTCTGCGTTCGTGCCCAGGCGCTCCGGGTATGAGCTCGGCTCGGAGGCGAGTAGGACGTCGGTGGACCCGCTGCCTCTGCGTAGCATCGTGGCGCGGTTGGCCCAGACGACGACGAGCGCAACGAGGACGAAGCCGACCATGTCCCACGGCTGGGCGTCCGGCCAGGCGGGACCGTTCATCTGAGCGTGGAAGAGGAACGCGACGAGCAAGCTGCCGCTGGCGGCGTTGAACATGGCGGTGAGGATGACGCCGATGGCGATGACGCCGAAGAAGTAGGGCCAGAAGTTCCACGCCGACTGCTTGGTCCCGGACATCAGGAACGCTGGTGCGTGCCACGTCGCGGACACGACTCCCAAAATGAGCCCGGCCCACAGCGGCGCGTAGTGGCGCTGCAGCAGAGGAAGGGCGACACCGCGCCACCCGAACTCCTCGATCGGTCCGATGAGGAATGCAGGCAGCAGGGCCGGCAGCACGCCGTACCAGGGGTCGAACGGGAAGTTGCCGACGTTGCCGGTGATGACCGCGCCGCCGTAGAAGACGGCCGGCATCCCGAGGAGCAGCAGGAGCCACCAGCCGGTGCTCATCCGCCCCAGCGTGAGGCGGCGGAAGAACGCCTTCAGGCCGGTGAGGCCGTAGTGGTGCCAGACCATGAAGATGCCGATGAAGCCGGGTGAGTAGACCATCAGGATGAACGCCGGGTTGGTGTAGCCCATGGGGCCGAACCACGACTCGACCTGGTCCATGAAGGTGACGACGAGCGCGCCAAGTCCCCAGCTGACGAGGAAAGTGGCGGCGAAGAAGCGCCACACGGAGCTGGTGGTCAGCTCCCCGTGCCGCGCGTGGGCGACGGCACCGGACGGGGCACCTGCCGGGGTGCTTGCCGGGTGAGAGGTGGTGGCCATGGCGCACCTCCTTTGGGTCGGCGAAGGCGTTCGACCGGGTCGCGAGGACGGCAATGAGGGGGCGAGCCTGCGGCGGCTGGGCCGGCGCACTTCGTGGGTGTTCGGAGGGACCCGCCGCCATGAGCTCCCGAGCGTCCTGCGGCGACGCGCTCCGCTGCCACCTTCGACGCTACGACCAGCCCGCGGTCGGCGGCAGAGGCAAAGGTCCACCGCACCCGCCAACAATGCCGGCCGAACGCCTCCCCACCCGAGGGACCTTCCGCCCTGCCGACCGGGTCCGGCCTGCGGTGGACTTGGGCAGAAGGTGACTCACGATGCACGGCCTGATCACGGACTCCGCCGAGCGCGACCGGACGAACGTCCTCGCCGCTCGCACCGAACGCTGGCTCACGGCCCATCCGGTGCTCGGGTTCGTCCTCCTCGCCTACGCGCTGTCGTGGCAGGCATGGGTCCTGGCCTATGCGACCGGGTGGTTTCCGCTGGTGGTGCTCGGCGGGTTCGGCCCGGCCGTCGCCGCGGCATTGACGCTCCGCCTCACCGGCCAGCCGCTGCGCCCGTGGCTGCGCGGTCTCCTGGCATGGCGGGTACGGCCCCGCTTCTACGCCTACGCGCTCCTGCTTCCCGCGGGCATCTACGGCGCCGTGAACCTTGCCTTGCAGGTGCTCGGGACGGACGTGGACTGGTCCGTCCTGCCCACCCGGGTGCCGGGCTACCTTGCTTCCCTGCTGCTCACGGCGATCTTGTTCGGCGGCCCCGAAGAGCCCGGGTGGCGCGGGTACGCGCTTCCTCGACTGCAGGAGCGGTTGCTCGCCGGGGCCGGGTTCATCGTGTCCGGCATCGCCTACCTGCTAGACGCAGCATGGTGGCCGGCCGCGCTGGTCGTGGCGGCCAGTGTCTCTCTCGTGCTGTTGGTGGCAACGTTCACCAACGACACCGAGGGCGACGTCGATCACCAGGGCGAGCAGCCACCAGGTGCCCTCCAAGCCTTGGGAGGCAGCCGATGACCGTCCTGACGACTGTGCTCATGAGGGCACGAACCGCGACCTTGCTTGGTGTGGGTGGCGCGTACGCCGCCCTGCAGGTGCTCGGCCGCCGGGCGGGCTCCACACGGGAGGAACGAGCAGCCGCGCTGCCCGGCGACGAGCTGGTGAACCGGCCCCAGATGCGGACCGACCACGCGGTCACCGTCAACGCACCGCCGGCCGACGTGTGGCCCTGGCTCACGCAGATGGGCTGGCACCTCGCCGGCTGGTACACCCCTCGCTGGGTGGACCGCCTCCTGTTCCCCGACAACTGGACGGCACTGGACCACCTCGACCCGCACCTGGTTCGCGACCTCCAGGTCGGCGACACCATTCCAGACGGCCCGCCCGGGACCGCGCAGTACGAGGTGGCACAGGTCGAGCCGCCGCACCAGCTGGTGCTGCACTCCACGACCCACATCCCGCCGGGCTGGGACACCAGGTACGGCGCCGCCTTCGTGTGGACGTGGAGCCTGAACCTCACCCCGCTGTCGAGTGGACGTACGCGCGTGCACCTTCGAGTACGCGGCCGGGGCCGGCCGTGGTGGTTCATCGGTGCATACGTCACTGGCCTCGTCCCGGCCGACTATGTGATGGCCACTGGGATGCTGCGCGGGCTCAGGCATCGGGTCGAGGCGCATCCCCAGCCGGCCGCGTCGGGGCGCGCGCCCCTGTCGACGGCTTCGCCAAGCACGGTGGCAGCTTCTCCGCTGCACAGTGCCGCTTCCGTGCGCGTACCGGGTTCGCCGCCTGCTCCGTAGCGCGGCGAGCGGGCACTTCGTATTTGGGCGGGCACCAGCAAGCGGCGACGCCGTGACGTCGGTCCGATGGACCACGCCGGCCGACGGGGCGCGCTTGCGCGTGACGTGAATGGCTCCGTAGGTGCCGATCGCCGTCCTAGGGCGGCCGCTCATCGCCGACTCCTGTGCGGGTGCCGATCGAGGTCCTCGGCTTCCATCCGTACCAGCCACGCTTCGATCTCGGACTGCCGAAATCGCAGGTGACGTCCGACCCGGAATCCTGTTGGTCCCCGTCCCTGGCTCCTCAGGTCGTAGAGCGTCTGGATGCTGACCTGCAGTTGGAGGGCAAGCTCCTTGAGCGAGAGTGCCGGCTCGAAGGCGCCGTCGATCACAACGCCGTTGTTGGCTCCAGAGGTGGCTTCTTGTGAGGTAGCGGGCTCCATGGACGCAAGGTGCGCGAGCCGCGCCGATGTCCGGCCCCTCAGCGCCCAAGTCGCCCGAGGAGCGGCGAGACGACGCGAATTTTGGTGAGCTTATGGGGAGTTCCCTGCTGGTTCCCTTTGTGAGGACCCAGCGCCTCGTCCCGTCAAACGAAGAATCCGCAGGTCAGGGCACCTTCGCCTCAACATGCGGACCCGACTTGGTGGAGCTGAGGGGACTCGAACCCCTGACCCCCTGCATGCCATGCAGGTGCGCTACCAACTGCGCCACAGCCCCATTGCCCGATGGGCAACTCGGGAATCTTAGCCAACCGGTGTGTCGGACGCGAAATCGACCGTGTGCGCTCCCCTGCTCGCCGTCTCGTTGTACGACTCCAGCCGAAGCAGACCCGTGGTCCGGCTCTCCGCGAGGATTGCCCATGCGCAGTTGTCCATGCCCCGCACGGTCGCCTCGAGCGCCTGAGGCCAGCCCAGGAGCCCGAATATCCCGGCCCGCGCGCACCAGCCGTGGAGCACCACGATGCCGGCCTCCCCCGGCGCGAGGGCGTTGAGGCAGTCCCACAGGGCGGGCACCACACGCGCGGTCATCTCGGCGACGGACTCGTTGCCCGGGACGGCGGGTTCCTCGTGGCCGGCCAGCCAGGCGGCGTGCTCGGCCGGGTACCTCTCGGCGAACTCGTCCCGGGTGAGACCGGAGCGCGCGCCCTGATCCTTCTCCCGCAGCCGCTCGTCGTACCCAACCTCGAGCCCGGTGATCTCAGCTAGGTACGCCGCGGTCTGCGCGGCCCGCTGGAGGTCGCTGGACCACAGACGCACGGCGCCGAGCGTGGCGAGATACGGCGCGGCGGCAGCAGCCTCGGCGTGACCGGTCTCGTCGAGTGGCACGTCGAGCTGGCCCTGGGCGCGCTCCTCGAGGTTCCACGCCGTGCGCCCGTGCCGGAACAGCACCAGACGGCGGCTCACGTCACCGGGAGGTCGATCGTCGGGCAGTCGCGCCAGAGCCGTTCGAGCGCATAGAACTGCCGCTCCTCCTCGTGCTGCACGTGGACGACGATGTCTGCGTAGTCGATCAGTACCCAACGCCCCCCGCGCGCGCCCTCGCGGCGGATCGGTTTGGCGCCGATGCCGCGCAGCTTGTCCTCGACCTCGTCCACGATCGACCTCACCTGGCGCTCGTTGCTGGCGGAGCAGAGCAGGAACGCGTCGGTGATCACGAGCTGCTCGGAGACGTCGAACGCGAGCAGGTTGGAGGCCAGCTTGTCGGAGGCTGCCTGGGCGGCGGTGGTGACCAGCTCGATGGCTCGTTCGGTCGCGCTCATGCGGGGTCCCCGACGAAGCGCGAGCGAAGCGAGTGGTTTGGCGGGGTGCTGCTCATGTCGGGTCCTTGGGGGGATAGAGGTCGTGCTTGGCGATGTACTGCACAACGCCGTCTGGCACGAGGTACCAGACCGGCTCGCCGGCGATGCGGCGTTCGCGGCAGTCGCTGGAGGAGATGGCCAGCGCCGGGATCTCGATCAGCGTGAGTCGCTCGGTCGGGATGCCCGCGAGCAGGCTCGGGTCAGTCTCGTAGCCCGGCCGGGTGCAGCCGACGAAATGGGCCAGCTCGAAGAGCCGCTCGGCGTCGCGCCAGGTGAAGATCTCGCCGAGGGCGTCGGCGCCGGTGATGAAGAACAGCTCGGCGTCGGGGTAGACGGCGGCGAGGTCGCGCAGCGTGTCGATCGTGTACGTCGGGCCGCCGCGGTCGATGTCGACCCGCGACACGGTGAACCGCGGGTTGGACGCGGTGGCGACCACGGTCATCAGGTAGCGGTGCTCGGCCGGCGAGACCACCCGGTCCGCCTTCTGCCACGGCTGTCCGGTGGGCACGAACACCACCTCGTCAAGGTCGAACCAGGCCTGCACCTCGCTCGCCGCGACCAGGTGGCCGTGATGGATCGGGTCGAAGGTGCCGCCCATCACGCCGACCCGACGGCGTCCCGGGTGCGACGAGCGGGCAGCGGGCGCAGCCGTCAGCGGGGACTCAGGAGTGCTCGCGACCGGCGCCCATCGACAACAGGGCGAGGAGCGCCCCGAACAGGATCACCAGGGCCAGGCCACCGACGATGTACGGCGACGCGCCGACACCGGACTCCGCCGCGAGCGGCACGACAGCGAGGATCGACATGTGGTGATCCTAACGGGCCGACGTCGTGCTGGGCCAACGGTCACCTGAACACGAGGTGCGCGCCGCCGAGGATCGCCCAGAAGAACAGGGTGCGCCCGGCGATCCCAGACAGGAAGAACACGAAGACGTTCATCCGCAGCGTGCCGGCGATCATCGCCATCACGAAGAACGGCGGTATTCCGACCAGCGCGGACACGAACGTGATCAGCCCGCTCACTCCCGGTCGGTTCTGCACGAAGTCGCTCCAGCGCTGGAACTGCGCCTGCCGCTTCGGTGTCTCCAGGCGGCGTTTCAGCCATCCGATGTCGAGGGACTCCCGGCAGACGAAGTACCAGACCAGCTTGCCGATGTTCTGCCCGACGGATCCGATGAAGGCGAGCTGGAGCGCGGTGGCGTCGGAGCGGGCGTACGCGACGACGATGTACGTCTCCATGTTGAAGACCGGCACCACGGAGGAGACCATCCCGAAGAAAACGGTGAGGGCGAACAGCTTCACCTCGTGTGGCCGGCTCCCGTGACCACGTACTTCGCGGAGGTCATCTCCGGCAGTCCCATCGGGCCCCGCGCGTGGAGCTTCTGCGTGGAGATGCCGATCTCCGCGCCGAAGCCGAACTCGCCGCCGTCGGTGAAGCGCGTGGACGCGTTGACCAGCACTGCTGCCGAGTCGACGGCGGCGACAAAGCGGCGGGCCGCGGCCTGCGAGCCGGTGACGATCGCCTCCGTGTGGCCGGAGGAGAAGCGCCGGATGTGACCGAGCGCCGCGTCGAGGTCCGGTACGACGGCGGCGCTGATCTCGAGCGCGAGGTACTCGGTCGCGTGGTCGTCGTCGGTCGCGGGCACGACGCCGTCGTACGCCTGGAACGCCGGGTCTCCGTGCACCGTCACGCCCGCCTCCTGCAGGGCGGGGACGACCACCGGCAAGAACGCGTCGGCGACCTCGGCGTGCACCAGAAGCGACTCGGCCGCGTTGCACACCGACGTGCGCTGGGTCTTGGCGTTCAGGACGATCGCGAGTGCCATCTCCAGGTCGGCGTCGGCGTCGACGTACACGTGACAGTTGCCGACCCCGGTCTCGATCACCGGCACCGTCGACTCGGTGACCACTGACCGGATCAGGCCTGCGCCGCCGCGCGGGATGAGCACATCGACCAGGCCACGAGCACGCATCAGCGCCTTGGCCGCCTCGTGCCCCTCTCCGGGCACCAGCTGGACCACGTCGGCCGGTAGGCCGGAGGCGACCGCGGCGGAGCGCAGGGTCTGCACCACCGCGGCGTTCGTGCGACGGGCGCTCGAGGACCCGCGCAGCAGCACGGCGTTGCCGCTCTTCAGGCAGATGCCGGCGGCGTCGGCGGTGACGTTGGGGCGCGCCTCGTAGATGATGCCGACCACACCGAAGGGCACGCGCACCTGGCGCAGTTCCAGGCCGTTGGCGAGCGTCGAGCCGCGCAGCACCTCGCCCACGGGGTCGGCCAGCCCCGCGACCTCGCGCAGGCCGCGGGCCATCGCCTCGACCCGGTCGTGGTCGAGCCGGAGCCGGTCGACCAGGTGCTCACCCATGCCGGCCGCCTCGGCCGCGGCCACGTCGTCGGCGTTGGCGGCGAGGACCGTTTCGCTCTGCTCGAGGAGGGCGTCGGCCATGGCCAGCAGGGCGGCGTCCTTCACCGCGCGGGTGGCGATGGCGAGGTCCGTTGCCGCGACACGGGCGCGCCCAGCCACCTCGGCGACCCGTTCCTCGACGGTCCCCTCGTTCCTCACGGGATCAGGCTAGCGAGCGACCTCACGCGGACAGCCGTTGCTCTCGCTCAGAAGGAGAACGGACGCAGGTTCTGCGAGCCGGTGAGCACCTCGTGGCCCTCGTCGCGGTTGCGGTGGATCGAGCGCTCGACCACTTCGAGACCGACCACCTCCCAACGGGGCAGCCTCGAGCTGTCACGGTGCTCGTTCCACATGCGCAGGGCGAGCGAGGCGACGTCGATCATCGACTCCCCCTCGTCCCAGAACTTGATCTCCGCGCCGGAGCCGGTGAACCGCATGGACTCGAGGAACGGCCGCTCCTCGGAGAACCGGAGCAGGGCCGAACGCATCAGCAACGGCTCGACGGGATCTCCCGATACCGTCACGGTCACGTGCCAGTGACGTCCGTCTTGGTTCACGGCACCTCGCTTCTGGACAGTCACCACCCCCGTTGGGGTGGTGACACCCAGTCTGGGGCAGACCCGGGGCGGTGCGCCAACTAATCGGCAAATCGGGTCATGTCTTTACGCGTTCAGTGGCCGAGGACGACCAGGTCGTCGCGGTGCACGACCTCGCGCTCGTACGCCGCGCCGAGCTCGCGGGCCAGGTCGCGGGTGGACCGTCCCAGGAGCGTCGGCAGCTCCGCCGCGTCGTAGTTGACGAGCCCCCGCGCGACCGTCGTCCCGTCGGGAGCCAGCAGGTCGACCGGGTCGCCGGCGACGAACGTGCCGGAGACGCCGGTGATGCCGGCCGGCAGCAACGACGCCCTGCGCTCCGTGAGCGCGCGGACGGCACCCTCGTCGAGCTGGATCGCGCCCTTCGCCTCGGTCGCGTGTGCCAGCCAGAGCTGCCGGGTGGGCCGGCGGCGGCCGGTCGCGTGGAAGAGGGTCCCGACCGAGCGCCCGGCGAGGGCTTCGGCGGCGTGGTCGGCGGAGGTGAGCACGACCGGGATGCCAGCGCCGGTCGCGATCCGGGCCGCCTCGAGCTTGGTCTGCATGCCACCGGTGCCGACACCGGAAGAGCCGGCCCGGCCAACCACGACGCCGTCCAGCCGGGTGACGTCGGGGACATCCTCGACCAGGGTGCTCCCGGCCCGTGACGGGGGCCCGTCGTACAAGCCGTCGACGTCGGAGAGCAGCACCAGCACGTCGGCGTGCACCAGGTGGGCCACGAGGGCGGCGAGCCGGTCGTTGTCGCCGAACCGGATCTCGGTGGTGGCGACCGTGTCGTTCTCGTTGACCACCGGCAGCACCCCGAGCTCGAGGAGCCGGGCGAAGGTCTGGAAGGCATTGCGGTAGTGGCTCCGCCGGGTCACGTCGTCGAGCGTGAGCAGCACCTGGCCGGTGACCACGCCGTGGCGGGCGAACTCCTCGGTGTAGCGGTGCACCAGCAGCCCCTGGCCGACCGACGCGGCCGCCTGCTGTGTCGCCAGCGCCTTCGGACGCCTGCGCAGCGCCAGCGGCGCGAGACCCGCCGCGATCGCCCCCGACGACACGAGCACCACCTCGGAGCCGCGTGCCCGAACCGCCGCGAGCGTGTCGACCAGCGCGCGCACGCGCACGGGGTCGATGCCGCCGCCGGCGGTCGTCAGCGACGACGACCCCACCTTGACCACGACGCGCCCCGCGGCGCCCACCCCCGTGCGAGTGCTCATCGCGTGTCGTGGCCCCGGCGGGGGCGGTGGCCCCGCGACCGGCTAAGGGGGGTTCGCGGCGAGCGACGTCGTGGGGTGCGCACGGCTTCAGATGTCGTTCTCGAACGAGGATGCAGCGGCTTCGGGCTCCTCGTCGGCCAGGTCGGGATGTCCCAACCGTCGAGCGACGTCGGCGCGGGTCTCCCCCTCGCGGCGAAACGGCATCGCCTCGTCGATCTCGCGGCGGCGGACGGCTGCTGGACGGGTCTGGTTGAACCGCTGGTCCTCGCCGCGGCGGCCGAGCATCTCGGCACCCGCGTCGAGGCCGGGCTTGAAGTCGAAGACCACCGCGTTGTCGACGTCACCGATCAGCACCGGGTCGCCCTCGACCGCGCCGAGCGCGAGCAGCCTGGCCTCCACGCCCAGCCGGTTGAGCCGGTCGGCGAGGAAGCCGACCGCCTCGTCGTTGCTGAAGTCGGTCTGCCGGATCCAGCGTTCGGGCTTGGCCCCGCGCACCCGCCAGGCCCGTTGTCCTGCGCCTGCGGAAGGGTCGCCGGTCTCGCGCACCGTGAACTCCGGGCCGGTGCCGCTGCTGCCGGTGGGACGCAGCACGATCCGCTCGGTGACGACGGTCGGCTCCGCGGCGCGCCGCTCGGCCACCAACCGCGCCATCGCGAACGACAGCTCGCGCAGGCCCTCGTGGCTCGCCGCGCTGACCGGGTAGACGTCCCAGCCCCGGGCCCGCACGTCCTCGCTGACGATGTCGGCCATGTCGCGGCCGTCCGGGACGTCGATCTTGTTCAGCGCCACGATCCGCGGACGGTCGTCGAGCCCGCCGTACGACGCGAGCTCGCCTTCGATCACGTCGAGGTCGGACATCGGGTTGCGTCCCGGCTCCATCGTGGCCAGGTCGACGACGTGCACGATCGCGGCGCAGCGCTCGACGTGCCGCAGGAAGTCGTGACCGAGGCCACGGCCCTCGCTAGCGCCTTCGATCAGCCCGGGGACGTCGGCGACCGTGAACGTCGTGTCTCCGGCGCGCACCACCCCGAGGTTCGGCACCAACGTCGTGAACGGGTAGTCCGCGATCTTCGGCCGCGCCCGGCTCAGGGCTGCGATCAGGCTGGACTTGCCGGCGCTCGGGTAGCCGACCAGGCCGACGTCGGCGACCACCTTGAGCTCGAGACCGATCGTCCGCTCGTCGCCTGGCTCACCGAGGAGCGCGAAGCCCGGTGCCTTGCGCTTGGAGGAGGCGAGCGCCGCGTTGCCGAGGCCACCTCGGCCACCCTCGGCGACGACCATCTCGCTGCCGGCGCCGACCATGTCGGCGAGAACGGTGCCCTGGTCATCGGTCACGACGGTGCCGTCGGGCACGGGCAGCACGAGATCCTCGCCGTGGGTGCCGTTGCGGTGCCCGCCGGCACCGTGACCGCCAGATGTGGCCCGCCGCAAGCTGTTGTGGTGGTAGTCGATGAGCGTGGTGACGTCGGGGTCGACCCGCAGGATGATGCTCCCGCCCGGGCCGCCGTTGCCGCCGTCGGGACCGCCGAGCGGCTTGAACTTCTCGCGGTGCACGGACGCGACGCCGTTGCCCCCGCGTCCCGCTGCGACGTGCAGGGAGACTCGGTCCACGAACGTGGGGACGGCCATCGCTTCCTCTCGGCTGTGAGCCCGAAGGGGCCCTGGAACGACGAAGGGCGTCTCCGGTGCTCCGGAAACGCCCTCGTCAGTGGCTGTGTGGGGTCCGGGTCACTCCCCGGCGGGGACGACGTTGACGACCCGGCGACCACGCTTGGTGCCGAACTCGACATTGCCGCCTACCAGCGCGAACAGGGTGTCGTCGCTGCCGCGGCCCACGCCGGCGCCGGGGTGGAAGTGGGTGCCGCGCTGGCGCACGATGATCTCGCCGGCGTTGACCAGCTGGCCGCCGTAGCGCTTGACGCCGAGGCGCTGAGAGTTGGAGTCGCGACCGTTCTTGGTCGACGCCGCGCCCTTCTTGTGTGCCATGAGCTCAGTCCTTTGCTGCGGTTGCCCCGCCCCCGTGGAGGAGCCGGGTCAGAGGGAGATGTCGGTGACCTTGACCTGGGTGTACTTCTGGCGGTGACCCTGGCGCTTCTTGTAACCGGTCTTGTTCTTGTACTTCTGGATCACGATCTTCGGGCCCTTGGTGGCGCCGAGTACCTCGACGGTCACGCCGGCCGTGTCCAGCGAGGAGAGGTCGCTGGTGACCTTCTCGCCGTCGACCACCATCACCACGGGAAGCGTCAGCGACTCGCCGGGGGCGGTCGCGACCTTGTCGATCTCGATGACGTCGCCGACAGCAACCTTCTGCTGCTTGCTGCCACTGCGCACGATCGCGTACACCGCGACTCACTCTCCTCGATGGTTCCTCGAAATGTCCGGGTCCGCGCGTCTCGCCGGGCGCGCACGTCACCACCGATGGTGGAGGGAGTGCGTCGACACGCAGAGGCGGCGTGCAGGCACGCCGAGGCTCCACTTTACGGGGCGGGCAAGACCCGGGTCAAAACGGCGGCCGGTCAGCGCTTGCGTGAGCCCTTGCGCTTGATCGGGACGTGCAGGACGAAGCCACCCTCGGCGTCCTCCGGGTGTTGACCGTCCTGCCGGTCGCGCTCCCCGTTGTGCTGCGCGTCGACGTCGACGTCGGCGTCGCCGTCGTGCTCGGCGACCTGCGCCTGGGCCAGCTGCGGGAGCTGGGTGCTGACCGGCGGGCCGGCAGCGCGACGCGCGGACCGGCGTCGGGTGGACGTGACCACCGTGGGCGCGGCCGGCTCCGCAGGCTGAGCCGGCTCGGCCGGCTCGGCCGGCTCGGCCGGCTCGGCCGGCTCGGCCGGCTCGGCCGGCGCGGCCCGCTCGGCCGCCTCGGTCGCCTGGGTCGCCTGGGTCGGCGTGGTCTCCTCGTCGGGTGCCTCCGACGCCGGGGTGGCGTCGGTGGCCAGCGGCCGCTCCGGTTCCTCCAGCGTCTGCGCGGAGACTGGCTCCGGGGTTTCGGCTGACTCCTTGCCCAGGTCGGGCTCGGGCTGCCGGTCGTGCTGGTCCGGCTGAGGGGTCTGGTCGGGCTGCCGGTCCTGCTGTGGTGTCTGGTCGGGCTCGTCGACTGGCTGCCTGTCGGCGTGCTCACGAGCCATCGCGGCGACGTCCCGGGGCGACGGTGCAGCCACGGGGCCGTTGCCGCCCCCGTTCGCGCCACCGCTGCGCCCGCGGCCGGTGCGGCCACGGCGGCCGCCGCGCTTGGCGTCGTCATCGAGCTTGCTGCTCGGCTCGATCGGATGGTCGTGGACCAGAACGCCCCGCCCCTTGCAGTGCTCGCAGTCCGTGCTGAACGCCTCGAGCAAGCCGGTGCCGATCCGCTTGCGGGTCATCTGCACCAGCCCGAGCGAGGTGACCTCGGCGACCTGGTGCCGGGTGCGGTCGCGGCCCAGGCACTCGACCATCCGGCGCAGGACGAGGTCGCGGTTGGACTCCAGCACCATGTCGATGAAGTCGACGACGATGATGCCGCCGATGTCGCGGAGCCGGAGCTGGCGGACGATCTCCTCGGCCGCCTCGAGGTTGTTCTTGGTCACCGTCTCCTCGAGGTTGCCACCGGAGCCGGTGAACTTGCCGGTGTTGACGTCGACGACGGTCATCGCCTCGGTGCGGTCGATGACCAGGGAGCCGCCCGAGGGCAGCCAGACCTTGCGGTCGAGGCCCTTGGCGATCTGCTCGTCGACCCGGTACGACGCGAACAGGTCGGCCGCCTGTCCTGAGCCTGTCGAAGGGTCGTTTCCCTCGTCGTCGGGGCGGTAGCGCTCGAGCCGCTCCCGCAGGTCGGGCGCGACGTGGCTGACGTAGCCGTCGACGAGGTCCCAGGCGTCGTCACCCTGGATGATCAGCCGGGTGAAGTCCTCGGTGAACAGGTCGCGGACCACCTTGAGGGTCAGGTCCGGCTCGCCGTACAGCAGCTGCGGCGCTTGGCCTGCGGCGACCTTCGTCTCGATGTCGCCCCAGCGGGCGGTCAGCCGCTCGACGTCGCGGGTGAGCTCGTCCTCGCTGGCCCCCTCGGCCGCAGTGCGCACGATCACGCCCGCAGTGTCGGGGACGATCTCCTTGAGCAGCGTCTTGAGCCGGTTGCGCTCGTTGTCCGGGAGCTTGCGGGAGATGCCGCTGGTGGTGCCGTCGGGCACGTAGACCAGGAACCGGCCCGGCAGGCTGACCTGGCTGGTCAGGCGCGCGCCCTTGTGGCCGACCGGGTCCTTGGTGACCTGGACCAGGATCGGCTGGCCGGACTTGAGCACCGACTCGATCTTGCGCGGCTGGCCGTCCTTGGCGCCCAGCGCGTTCCAGTTCACCTCGCCGGCGTACAGCACCGCGTTGCGGCCCTTGCCGATGTCGATGAACGCCGCCTCCATCGACGGCAGCACGTTCTGCACCCGGCCGAGGTAGACGTTGCCGATCAGGGAGGTCTGCGACTCGCGAGCGACGTAGTGCTCCACGAGCACCTTGTCCTCGAGCACGCCGATCTGGGTGAGGTCGTCGCGCTGCCGGATCACCATCACCCGGTCGACGGACTCGCGGCGGGCCAGGAACTCGGCCTCGCTCACGATCGGGGCACGGCGGCGTCCTGCCTCGCGGCCCTCGCGGCGGCGCTGCTTCTTCGCCTCCAGCCGGGTCGAGCCCTGGAGCGAGGTGATCTCGTCCTCGGGACTGCGAGACTTGCGGACGCGGGTGACGGTGTTGCTCGGGTCATCGGAGGAGTCGCGGTCGTCGCCGGAGCGGCGACGGCGGCGGCGGCGCCGGCTGGCGGAGGATCCACCCTCCTCGGCGTCTTCCCCGCCGCCCTTCTCGCCCTTGTCGCCCTTGTCGTCCTTGTCGTCCTTGTCGCTGGTGGCGTCGTCGGCGCTGCGGTCGGTGCTGTCATCGGACGTGTCGTCGCCGTCGCCTCCGCCCTTGCGGCGGCGGCGGCCGCCACGGCGGCGGGGTCGGCGGCGGGTGCCCGCCTCGTCGTCGTCCGCGGTCTCGCCGCCGTCCGGGCCGTCGCCGGCGTCACCGGACTCGGCGGCCGGCGCCGACTCCGTGACTGGCTCTGCCGCGGCTTCATCACTGCTGGGCGCCGCCTCGGCGGCCTTCTTGCGGGTGCGCTTGCGCGGTGTGGCCGCTGCCGCGTCCGGGGCCTGGAAGAGCGGCACGATGGCGGACGCGCGCGACGGCCCCTCGGCCTCACCCATGGCCGGCTCGGTGTCCAGGTCGGTGCCCGGTTCGATGTCGGGTTCGGTGTCGGGCTCGGCGGCCGCGTCGGCGGCCGCGTCGGCGGCCGGCTCGGCGGCCGGGGTGGCCTTCTTCGCGCCGCCCTTCGCAGCGGTCTTCTTGGCGGCCTTCCGCGCGGCCGCCTTCTTCACCGGCGGCGCGTCCTCGGGCTCGGCCTCGGGTGCCGTCTCCGCCTCGTCTCCCGCAGGAGCCGCGGTCTTCTTCGCGGCAGCCTTCCGGGTGGTCTTCTTGGCGGCGGTCTTCTTGGCGGCCGTCTTCTTCGCGGTGGCCTTCTTGGCGGTGGCCTTCTTGGCGGTGGCCTTCTTCGCGGCGGTCCTCTTCGCGGCGGTCTTCTTCGCCGGCGGGGCCTGCTGCGCGGCGCCGTCGCTCAGCGGGAGCGGCGCGTCGACCGGACCGGGCTCCTGGTCAGGGGGCGACGCAAGCGCCGCGCCGGAGGTGTCGCCCGGGGTCTCGTCGGGGGTCTCGTCGGGGGTCTCGTCGGGGGTATGGCCGGGACGTTCGCTGTCGAGCATGGTGCTCTCCTCGGCACCGAGTCGGAGCCGGAGCCCCACCGCGGTGCGGTGTCGTCCGTCGTCCGCTGGGGCGTACGACGTGAAGCCTTCATGGGCGGCGACACCCTCCGTGGTTGCCGAGGGGCGGTTCGCCGATCACCGACCGCGGTCAGCGGGCCGACGGGCTCCTGTCACGAACCCTGGGTGTCGGCCGCGTCGCGGTCGGGTGACAACGGATCGCCCACCGTGCCGTCGCGAGGATCGAGCGGACCCTGGGCCAGACGCTGCTGGATTGGTGCAACGCCCAGGCTCAGACCGGCGATCTCGCGTAGTCCGGCGAGAATGTCGTCGGGTCTCACGGACGGCACGCCGTGCCGTAAAACCAATTGCAGTATCGCACACGGGAGGTCCGGGACCGGACGATCGGGGCCCTCCTCGCCTGGTTCGGCGGCGAGTCGCAGCACCGCCGAGCGGGCGTCGAAGGTTCGCAGACCCTTCTTCGTCATCCGTTCGACGAGCACCTCATCGACCGCCAGGAACCGCTCGGCGGCGTCCGCGACGCTCGCGAGATCGACCCCGGTGAGCGTGATCCGCCAGTGGCTCGCCTCGAGTCGGTCGGCGAGCGAACCACCTGCGGACGGCACCACCTCAAGCAGGTCGAGCCCGTCCGGGAGCGCCTCGTCGAGCCGGGCGTGGACGGCGGCCGGGTCGACCACCTCGGCGAGCGCGATCTCGAGATACTCGGCCTCGCTGGCGGAGCCGGTCGGAGCCGCCCCGGCGTAGGAGATCCGGGGGTGCGGGTTGAACCCCGACGAGTACGCCATCGGCACCCGGGCCCGGAATACGGCGCGCTCGAAGGCCCGGCTGAAGTCGCGGTGGCTGGTGAACCGCAGCCGGCCGCGCTTGGCGTAGCGGATCCGCAGCCGCTGGACGGGCGGCGCCTGCTGCTCAGGTTGCTCACGCACGCCCGAAGGCTACGGTGGTCCCGAGCCGAGCAGCCACACGGCTCCGTACGCCGCCGCGACGATCGCCGCCACCGCCATGATCCCCGCCTGCCACGCCATTCGTCGTACGGCGAGCCAGCCGGCGATCGGGAGCAGCAGCGGGAATGCCGTCAGCAGGTAGCGGGGCTTCGAGCCGAAGTAGCCGGACGTGACGAACGCGAGGACGACGACCACCACCGAGTAGACGAGGAGCGGGAGCGGGAGGTCGTCGCGGTAGGCCCAGCCGACCAGTGCTCCGAGCGCGATCACCCCCGCGATGATCGCCAGGCCCGGCCACGGGGACGGCGCCGCCAGCATCTCGCCGAGCCGGTCCAGGAACGCGGCACCGAAGTCGATGCCGTTGTGCCAGCCCCGGGTCACCGCGAAGTAGCCGAACAGGTCGTGCGTGCGGGACGCGACGAACAACAGGTAGCCGATCAGGCCGAGCGGCGCCAGCAGGATCGCCTGCGCCCGTTTCCACGGGTGCGGCGGCGACCGGCGCAGGTCGAGCGCGGCCGCGACGACGACCGCGGCCACCAGTGCCGCGCCGGTCGGCCGGGTCAGGCCGGCCAGCAGGCAGAGCCAGCCGGCCGGCAGCCACGCCTGCGTGAGCACGAAGTACAGCGACCACGCGGCGAGGGCGGTGAACAGGGACTCGGAGTAGGACATCCACTGCACGGCGCCGACCGGCAGCAGCGCCCAGAGCAGCACCAGCAGCAGTCCTGCGCGCTCCCCCTTGATCAGCTCGCCCACCCGGTAGATGCCCACCGCCGCAACGACCGAGGCGAGGACCGCCACGACCAGTCCGGCCACGGCGAGGTCGTCGATCGCCACCCGGAAGACCCGCTCGGCGGCCGGGAAGAGCGGGAAGAACGCGTAGTCGGAGAGGAGCCGCCCGTCGGGGTGCTGGACGACGGTGCCGTAGCCCCGGTCCGCGATGCCGGCGTACCAGCCCGCGTCCCACCCAGTCAGCACGTGCAGCACATGCCGGTCTGCGAGCCGCGCGGCGAGCAGGAGCACGCCGAGGACGACCACGCGCACGGCGACGTACAGCCCGGCGGCACGCACCCAGGGGATGTCCCGGACCTCGCGGACCTCCTGCAGCCGGCTCACGACGGATGCGCCCGGGCCAGCGGGGACTGGTAGATGGAGCGCACGACGTCCCCGTCGAGCCAGGCCGTGAGCCGGGCCGCCTCCGCCTCGAGCGGCGCCCGTGCCTCGCGCGGCAGCGTCGCCGCCGGCACCAGCACCACGGTCCCGTCGGGCGCCTGGGTCCAGCCGCCGACGATGCGGCCGTTCCACCACATCGTGGGGCCCCCGTTGCCGTTGCTGTCGAAGATCTTCGCGGCGTGCTCTCCCAAGTAGAAGTCGCGCTGCTTCCAGCCCATCGTGGTCGGGTCGAGCGCCGGCAGCAGCGCCGCCCAGCCCCCGGGCGCGGCTACCTCGTCGACGTCGTCCGGCAGCAGCCAGGCCGGGGTACCGTCGGCGAGCGCCACCTCGACCGCCGACACGTCGGCTAGTGCGCGGCGGACCGCGCCCTTGGTCGCACCGAGCCACCACACCACGTCGGCCTCGGTGCCCGGTCCGAACGTGTGCAGCCAGCTCTCCACCAGCGCGGCGTAGCCGGCCCGCTCGTCCAGCGCGGTGAGCTCCTCCCCCAGCCACTCCGCGGCGAGGGTCCAGTAGGGGCGCGTGGTCTTCCAGCCCCCCTCGTTGCGGCCCCGGAGCACGACCCCGTCGGCGGCGAGCGTCGAGAGCACGCGGGGGGCGACGGGGAACTCGCCGCCGTAGCTCTTGCCCGGCGATATCTGCAGGCGTACGTCGAGCATCGGGATCCGTTCGCGCAGCATCGTCGTGGTCGCGGGCGCCGCAGCCAGCTCGGCAAGCACCGCGGCGCACACCTCCCGGAGCCAGGCCGGCCCGTCCGGAGCGATCCCGGCGGCCTCGACCTCCTTGGCGAGCCGCGCGCCGAGCTGTGCGGCAACCCGGGCGGAGGCCGAGCCCCACACCGCGGGCAGCAGCTCGCGGGGGAACGCGAAGACGGTGCGCCGCATCGCGAGCTGGCGGACAACGGTGCGGTCGTGGAACAGCGCCCGCTCGATGTCGTCGCGCGTCGCCCCCGACCGCGCGTGCGCGGAGAGGTAGACGTTGGCCGGCTCGGTCGCGTGCAGGCAGGTCATCGCCTCGACGGCGGCCTCCACCGTGGCCACCCTCGCCGACGGCGCCAGCGCATGCCGGACCGCCAACCGCCCCCGGCGCTCGTCGTCGCTCACCCTGCGCACTGCCTCATGGTGACGTACCGGACACCGGTCACGTGAGGAGCGCTGCCGTTCGGGCGGCTGACAGAATCGTCCGGTGTCCGCCGCGCCCGCCTCCTCCCCGCCAGAGGAGAGCCGGTTCGCGCGGGTGCTGGTGGTCGTGGGGATCGTGGCCCTCGCCTTCAACCTGCGGCCCTCGGCGGTCAGCGTGGGCCCGGTCCTCGACGAGATCATCTCCGGCCTCGACATGTCCGCGGTCGAGGCCGGCGTGCTCACCTCGCTGCCGGTGCTCGCCTTCGCGGTCTTCGGAGCCCTCGCGCCGCGACTGGCACGCCTGGTCGGGGTTCACCGGCTGACCACGCTGGCCCTGGTCGGCGTCGTGGTCGGGCTGTACCTGCGCAGCCGGGCGGACGAGGTCTGGGCATTCCTCGCGCTCTCGCTGCTCTCGCTCGCCGGCATGGCGACTGCCAACGTGCTGTTGCCATCACTGGTGAAGCTCCACTTCCCCGACCGGATCGGCCTGATGACGTCGATCTACTCGACCGCCCTCGCGATCGGGCTGACCTCGGCCTCCGTCTTCACCGTGCCGATCAGCGAGGCGTACGACGGGTGGCGCTCCGGCCTCGCGGCGTGGGCGCTCCTTGCGGCGGTCGCGGTGGTCCCCTGGCTCGGCCTGTTCCGGCACGACCGCCCTGCCGACCTCGAGACCAGCGAGGGCAGGATCGGCCTCGGCGAGGTGGCCCGCACCCGGCTCGGCTGGCTGATGGCGCTGTTCTTCGGGCTGCAGTCGCTGCAGGCGTACTCGATCTTCGGCTGGTTCGCGGAGGTCTACCGGGACGCCGGCTTCTCCGCGCACACCGCCGGGCTGCTGCTCGGCGTGATCACCGGCATCAGCATCCCGCTGTCGTTCGTGATTCCGACCCTGGCAGCGCGCATGGACAACCAGGCGCCACTGATGTGGGCCCTGATGGCCTGCTACCCGATCGGCTACCTCGGGCTGATCCTTGCGCCGCGTGAGGGCGCATGGGCGTGGGCACTCGTGGTCGGGGTCGGCACCTGCACGTTCCCGCTGATCCTGACCTTGATCGGGCTGCGGGCGCGCACCGCCGCCGGCACCGCTGCGCTCTCCGGGTTCACGCAGTCGACGGGCTACCTGATCTCGGCGGTCGGGCCCTTCGGCGTCGGGCTGCTGAACGGCCTCACCGGCGGCTGGACGGTGCCGCTGGTCGCGTTGCTGGTGGTCTCGGTGCCCCAGCTGATGGTCGGACTTGCCGTGTCACGCCCGTCGTACGTGGAGGACGAGCTGCCGCGGGTCCGGGCCTGAGCGTCGGCGAACACGACAGCGCCTTTCCTTCGAAGACGTCGAGCAGCGGGCCGCTCCAGACAGCCGGCCTATTCACCCGACCTGTTCAGCAGCTGGTTCACCTGGGCCTCGATGCAGGCCGAGTCCGGCGGTAGTCCGAGCGTGCGAAGGTCGACGTGCAGCGTCACGTTGTTGTCCTCGATGTCCTGTTCGAGCCGACTGAAGCCCGCAGCGTCAGCGCGGCGCGCGCTCGAGATTTGCTTCTTCGCCAGGTCCTCCCCGGCGATGATGTCGTCCTTCACCGCCTTCCATGCTGCGGCTCCCGTCTTGGGCTCGCCCAAGGCCTGAAGGTCCGAGACGAGGGTCCGGTGCCTCGGGTTGGCGTCGAGGAAGTCGCCGATGGCAGGCAGATCCTTCGGATCCGGGTCGAACCGGTTGAAGCCCTTCGCGGAGAACGAGTGCGCCCGGTCGTACGTCTTGTACGGCCTGCAGGCCGCATCGGCACGCTCCGCGAAGGCAGCGTCGAGCGTGGTCGACGCCTGTCGCGTGTCGTCGGAGCCCGTGCCCTGGCCGCCACAGCCTGCGGCGGCGAGCAGCAGCAGCGTCGCAAGTCGACCGACCGGGCTGGCGATGTTGATCATGACGGCCTCCTCATCGAGAGGCTCCGGCTGACGAATTGCCCCGGGGTCATCTTGATCGTCCATCCGGACGACCGGCTGGTCACCCAGGTCTAGACGACACTCAGCGGGAGCAACCGCTGGCCGGTCGGGCCGATCTGGATGTCGGTGCCCATCTCGGGGCAGACACCGCAGTCGTAGCAGGGGGTCCAGCGGCAGTCCTCGACGTCGATCGAGTCGGCGTCGAGCGCGTCCTCCCAGTCCTGCCACAACCAGTCCTTGTCGAGGCCGGAGTCGAGGTGGTCCCAGGGCAGCACCTCGTCGTACGAGCGCTCGCGGGTGGTGTACCAGTCCAGGTCGACGTCGGTCAGCGACGTCTCGCAGGCCGCGATCCAGCGGTCGTAGGAGAAGTGCTCGCTCCAGCCGTCGAACCGTCCGCCGTCGCGCCAGACCCGCTCGATCACGGCGCCCACCCGGCGATCGCCACGGGAGAGGAGTCCTTCGATGATGCCGGGCTTGCCGTCGTGGTAGCGGAAGCCGATGGACCGGCCGAACTTCCGGTCCGATCGCACCGCCTCGCGGAGTTTGCGCAGCCGCTCGTCGGTGGTCGCGGAGTCGAGCTGCGAGGCCCACTGGAACGGGGTGTGCGGCTTGGGTACGAACCCTCCGATCGAAACCGTGCAGCGGATGTCGTTGCGGCCCGAGACCTCGCGGCCCTTCGCGATCACCTTCTTCGCGAGGTCGGCGATCTGCAGTACGTCGTCGTCGGTCTCGGTGGGCAGGCCGCACATGAAGTACAGCTTCACCTGGCGCCAGCCCGAGGAGTACGCCGCCGCGACCGTGCGGATCAGGTCCTCCTCGGTGACCATCTTGTTGATCACCTTGCGCATCCGCTCCGAGCCGCCCTCGGGGGCGAACGTCAGCCCCGAACGCCTGCCGTTGCGCGAGAACTCGTTGGCCAGGTCGATGTTGAACGCGTCGACCCGGGTGCTGGGCAGGCTGAGGCTGACGTTGGAGCCCTCGTAGCGGTCGGCGAGGTCCTTGGCGACCTCGCCGATCTCGCTGTGGTCGGCGCTGGAGAGCGAGAGCAGCCCGACCTCCTCGAAGCCGGTGGAGCGGATGCCGTTCTCGACCATCGCGCCGATCGTGGTGATCGAGCGTTCGCGGACCGGACGGGTGATCATTCCGGCCTGGCAGAACCGGCAGCCGCGCGTGCAGCCGCGGAAGATCTCGACGCTGAACCGCTCGTGCACCGTCTCCGCCAGCGGCACCAGCGGCTTGGCCGGGTAGGGCCAGGCGTCGAGGTCCATCAGCGTGTGCTTGTGCACGCGGTGCGGGATGCCGGGCAGGTTGGGGGTGACGGACGCGATCCCACCGTCGGCGGCGTACGCCACGTCGTAGAAGGCCGGGACGTAGACGCCGCCGCTGACGGCGAGCCGGCGCAGCAGCTCGGTGCGGCCCCCCGGTCGGCCTTCGCCCTTCCACTCGCGGACCACCTCCGTGATCGCGAGCACCACCTCCTCGCCGTCGCCGAGCACGGCCGCGTCGAGGAAGTCGGCGATCGGCTCCGGGTTGAACGCCGCGTGGCCGCCGGCGAGCACGATCGGATCGTCCTCGGTGCGCTCGCGGGCGTGCATCGAAATGCCGGCCAGGTCGAGGGCGTTGAGCATGTTGGTGTAGCCGAGCTCGGTCGAGAACGAGAGCCCGAACACGTCGAAGTCGCGCACCGGCCGGTGGGCGTCGACGGTGAACTGCGGGATGTCGTGCTCACGCATCAGTGCCTCGAGGTCGGGCCACACGGCGTACGTGCGCTCCGCGAGGACGTCGTCGCGTTCGTTGAGCACCTCGTAGAGGATCTGGACGCCCTGGTTGGGCAGGCCCACCTCGTAGGCGTCGGGGTACATCAGCGCCCAGCGGACGGTGGCCGCGTCGTCGCCCCACTCCTTCACGGTGCAGTTGAGCTCGCCCCCCACGTACTGGATCGGCTTCTGCACCAGGGGGAGCAGCGGCTCCAGACGTGGGAAGACCGACGAGGCCGTGAGGGGGGACATGGCGCCAAGGGTACGTTTCCGGGCGCGGATGCGACCAATCGCGAGGGGGGGCGGCGAATTCCCAAGGTATCTAGGCCTTCTGGCACATCCACCAGCGGGTACGCCGCTGGAACCGCCAGTTCAGATTGGGAAGCGCGGCAGCAAACGTCGATCCCTTGGGAATTCGACCGGTCCCTACCGCCCCACCAGCACCCGCGGCGCGACGGACCGGGTCGGGAGCGACCCACCGGAGCGCAGGTGGATGTTCTGGAGCAGCCCGACCGCCATCAGTGACGCGAACATCGACGACCCGCCGTACGACACGAGCGGGAGCGGGACGCCGGTGACCGGCATGATCCCGAGGCACATGCCGATGTTCTGGAACGCCTCGAAGCCGAACCAGCACGCGATCCCGGCCCCGGCGACCCGGCCGAACATGTCGGCGGAGCCGAGTGCGATCGCCAGCGCCCGCCAGATGACGACACCCAGCAGCGCGATCAGCAGTCCGGCACCGACCAGGCCAAGCTCCTCGCCGGCGACGGTGAAGATGAAGTCCGTGTGCTGCTCGGGCACGAAGCCCGAGCGGGTCTGGGAGCCGTGGAACAGTCCCTGCCCGAACAGGCCGCCGTTGCCGATCGCGATCCGCGCCTGCGTGGTGTTGTAGCCGGCGCCGCGCGGGTCGAGCGCGGGGTTGGTGAACGCCATGAACCGGTCGACCTGGTAGGCCTTGAGGACGCCCATGGTGACCGCGGCCGTCGAGGCGGCTACCCCGGCGGCGAAGAGCGCCAGCAGCCAGCGGCGGGGGGTGCCGGCGATCGCGAGCACCCCGAAGACGGTGGCGCCGAGCACGAGCATGGTGCCGAGGTCGGGCTGCATCAGGATCAGCACGGCCGGCAGGCCCGCGATCGCCAGCATGAGCAGGACGTCGACGGTGTTCACACGGCGGCGGCGCGAGCTCTCGAGCCGCTCGGCCATCACCAGGGCCATGCCGATCACGACGGCGAGCTTGGCGAACTCGGCCGGCTGCACGGACATCCCGCCGAGCACCAGCCACGACCGCGAACCGTTGATCGTCGAGCCCATCACCAGCACGAGCAGCAGCCCGATCACCGAGGCGACGTACACCAGCGGCGCCAGGATGCGCACCCACCGGTGGTCGGTGGCGAGCACCATGACGAACAGCACGGAGCCGATCGCGATGTTGACCAGGTGGCGCCTGAGGTACGCCGTGTCGTGGCCATGGGTGAGCGAGTCGTTGGTCGACGTCGACGACCAGACCAGCAGGGTGCCGACCAGCAGCACCAGGCCGACCGCGATCATCAGCGACCAGTCGAGGCCGGGCGTCCGCAACCGGGCGCGGTTGGGCGGGACCAGGGTCATCGGCTCACCGTTCCCTTCGGCGGCAGGATCGAGCCGTCGGAGGCGAAGACGGGCAGCCCGGCGGGCGGCGTGGTGCCCGGGATCACGGCCCGCTTCGGCTTCACGTCCATGCCCTTGACGCCGTAGAGCGACTCCCAGATCTTGCGCACGTAGGGACCCGAGGTGCCCGAGCCGGTTCCGGCCTGGGTCACCATCATCACCACCACGTAGTCCTTGGTGTACGTCGCGACCCACGAGGTGCTCTGCTTGCCGTAGACCTCGGCCGAGCCGGTCTTGCCGCGGATCCTGACCTTGTCCAGCGGGAAGTCGATGAACTTCCAGGCGAGGGTGCCGACCCGGGGCGTGCCCTTCAGCGCGTTGTCGACGTAGCGCAGCGCGGCCTTCTTCGCCTTCACGCGGCCCTGCACCTTCGGCGGGACCTTCTTGACCACCTCGCCCGTGGGCGAGACGACGGCCTTGGCCACGCGGGGCTCGTAGAGCGTGCCGCCGTTGGAGAGCGCCGCGTAGGCGCGGGCGAGCTGGACCGGCGTGACCAGGGTGTCACCCTGTCCGATCGAGAAGTTGACCGCGTCGCCCTGGCGGTACAGGTTGCCCTCGAGGCAGAACTCGTGCGCGAAGACCCGGAGGAAGCCGGTCGCCGAGCCCTTCTCGTCGACCTTGCAGTAGTAGTCCTTCATCGCCCTCCAGTACGACAGCTTCCAGTGCCGGTCGGCGATCCGGCCGCTCGACTCCCCCGGGATGTCGATGCCGGTCTGGCTGCCCATGCCGAAGCCCTTGGCCCCCGAGACCAGCGGGTCCCTGGCGTTCACGTTGCGCGGATCCCTGCCGAACTGCGACCAGAACTTCAGCCCGACCCGGTAGAAGAACGAGTCGCAGGAGATCTGCAGCGCCTCGGCGAAGGTGATCGGCCCGTACGACGCGGACTCGTAGTTCTTGAACCAGCGGTTGCCGACCTGGACCCCGCTCGAGCAGTCCAGCAGCGTGTTCTCGGCGAAGCCGTTGCTGAGCGCCGTCGCCGCCATCAGTGGCTTCCAGGTCGAGCCCGGAGCGAACTGGCCCTGTGTTGCCCGGAACAGCAACGGGTTGTCCGCCTTGGCGGAGTAGAGCCGCTTGAGCTGCTTGGAGGAGATGCCGCCGACCCACTGCTTCGGGTCGTAGGTCGGCTGGCTCGACATCGCCACGACGCGGCCGTTGTGGGCGTCCATCACCACGACGGCGCCGGAGTCGGCGACGTAGTTCCGGTGCGTGACCGGGTCGTAGGTCTTGCGGGCGGTCGTCATCGCCTGGTGCAGCGACTTCTCGGCCACCGACTGCACCCTGGCGTCGATCGAGGTGACCAGGGTGTCGCCCGGGCTGGCGGCGACCTCGCTGTCGTCGCCGAGCACCCGCCCCATCGAGTCGACGGTGACCCGCTTGTAGCCGGGCATCCCTCGGAGCCAGGCGTCGTAGTGCTTCTCCAGGCCCGCCCGGCCCACGTCGGAGGCACCGTTGACCGAGCGGTCGTCGTCCTTCTGCGCCGCCTTTAGCTCACCCTCGGTGATCGGGCTCAGGTAACCGAGCACGTGGGCGGCGTTGATCCCGAACGGCGCTGGGTAGGCGCGCACGCTCTGGGCCTCTGCGAGCACCGCCGGGAAGTCCTCGGACTGCTCGAGGATCGTGACCGCCACCTTCTGGGAGACGTCCTCGGCGATGGGCACCGGCTGGTAGGGCGAGCCGTTCCAGCAGGTGCCCTGCGTCGAGCCTGGCTCGCCGCAGATCAGGGAGCGGGCCCTGACCTTCCGGTACGGCTCCTTGACCGCCCGCGCGACGCGGTGGAGCAGCTGGTCGCGTTCTGCCTCCCCGAGCTTGTGGAAGAGCGTGCGGTCGAGGCTGACCACCCAGCTGGTGCGGTTGGCCACCAGCGGCCGTCCCATGTCGTCGACGATCAGGCCCCGGGCCGGTTGCACGACAAGCTCGCGAACCGACTGGTCGGCCGCCTGCGCCTGGTACGCCTCACCGCTGAGGATCTGGATGTACCAGAGCCGGGTGAGCAGGGTCAGGAACAGCGAGAGCATCAGCACCTGGAGCACGAAGAGCCGCCACCGGCTGCGCTGGCCGAGGTGCGGCCGGATCAGGACGGCTGCCATCAGAGGATCGCCTGGGGCGGACTCAGCCGCCGGAACAGCGGAAGGAGTCCTGGCAGCAGGAGCGCGGCGATGACCACGTCGAGGAACACCCCGAGCAGGATCACCTGGCCCATGGCGCCGACCGGCATCGCCCGGTCGTGCAGGACCAGGCCGCTCAGCGCGAAGATCGAGGTCCCGATGAAGGAGCCGGCGGCCACCGCCAGCACCGCTCCGACCGGCGACCCGGCCTCGTGCCGCAGCCGGCCGGCCAGGAAGCCGACCACCACGAGCGCGAGCGCCCAACGACCCACGAGGTGGTCCGCCGGCGGTGCCAGGTCGACCAGCAGGCCGGCCAGGAAGCCGACGCAGGCGCCGAACTCCGGCCCGCGCACCAGTGCCGCCGCGATCACGAGCACCAAGGCGACGTCGGGGGCCACGCCGTCCACGGCGACCTGTCCCAGGACCGCGGTCTGGAGGACGACGGCGACGACAACAAGCCCGGTCAGGGCGAGGCCTCGAAGCAGGATCACTTGATCTCTCCGTCCGCGTGGATCAGCTTGCGGTCACCGTGGGTGCCTCGGGGCACCACGACGCCGACCAGGTCGAGGGCGCTGAAGTCGACGAACGGGTCGATCACCGCCTGCTTCGACAGCTGCTGGGGGGTGCTGTAGACCGACTCGATCCGCCCGATCGGGATGCCGGCGACGTACGGACCACCCGTGCCGGAGCCCCACGAGACCACGACGTCCTTGCGCGCGGGGGTGGCCGCGTCGTCGACCAGGTCGAGGTCCAGCCGTGCCTTGCCCCCCACGGCACCGCGGCCCTCGATGAAGCCGATCTTCAGGGTGGAGCCCAGTCGGCCCCCGACGACCGAGTCGCTGTCGACGATGAGGAGCACGGTCGCGGTGCTGCGGCTGGCCCGGACCACGCGGCCGACCAGGCCGTCGGCGTTGACCACTGTGGAGTCCGGCTTCACGCCCGCGTCGGTGCCGGCGTCGATGGTGACCGCGCGGGTGAACGACTGCGCGGGACCGATCCCGACCACCCGCGCCGGCACCAGCGCGTAGCCGGTGTCGCGGGCGGTGCGCACGAGCCCGTCGTACTCGGCCAGCCGGTTGCGGTCGGTGGACGTGGTCGCGAGCTGGCTGCGGAGGTCGGAGTTCTGGGCCTCCAGCGTGGCCACGTCGTGGCGCAGGTCGCGGTTGCTGCCAAGGCTGCGGGCGACCTCCTTGAACGGGCGCACGGCGGTCGCCGCGCCGGCCTCGACCGGCCCGACCGCGGTGCCGACGGCGTCTCGCACCGGGTCGACGGGCGACGAATTGCGGGCGTCGAGCGTGATCAGGGCGAGCGACGCCAGGACCAGGAGCACGAGTGCCCCCACCCCGCCTGTGCCGTGGTCTCGCTTGGGCATCGGCCGCACTACCTCCGGGGCTCCGCGAGCAGGACCTGCTGGAGCGCCTCGAACTCCTCGATGCACTTGCCCGCACCCATCGCGACCGAGGTCAGCGGTTCCTGGGCCACGTGGACCGGCATCCCGGTCTCGTGCCGGATCAGCTCGTCGAGCCCGCGCAGCAGGGCACCGCCTCCGGTGAGCACGATGCCACGGTCCATGATGTCGCCGGCCAGCTCGGGCGGGGTCTGGTCGAGGGTGCCGCGGACGGCGTCGACGATCGCGTTGACCGGCTCGTCCATCGCGTGCCTGATCTCGGTGCTGGACACGTCCACGGTGCGGGGCAGGCCGGAGACCATGTCGCGGCCGCGCACCTCTGCCTGCACCTCGTTCGGCACCGGGTAGGCCGAGCCGAGCGTCATCTTGATCTCCTCGGCGGTGTGCTCGCCGAGCATCAGGCCGTGCTCCTTCTTCATCCAGGCGATCACGGACTGGTCGAGCTCGTCGCCCGCCGTACGCACGGACATGCTGGAGACGACGCCGCCGAGCGAGATCACGGCGACCTCCGTGGTGCCGCCACCGATGTCGACGACCATGTTCCCGGTCGCCTCGTGGATCGGGAGCCCGGCGCCGATCGCGGCGGCCATCGGCTCCTCGACGATGTAGACGCGACGGGCCCCGGCGAGGTAGCCGGCCTCCTTGACGGCGCGGTGCTCGACGGTGGTGATCCCGCTCGGCACGCAGATCACCAGCCGCGGCTTGGCGAAGTAGCGGCGGCGGTGGACCTGCTGGATGAAGTACCGCAGCATCTGCTCGGTCGCGTCGAAGTCGGCGATCACGCCGTCCTTGAGCGGGCGGATCGCGCGGATGTTGTCCGGGGTGCGGCCGATCATCCGCTTGGCCTCGTGGCCGACGGCGAGGACCTCATGGGTGGTCGTGTTCATGGCGACGACCGACGGCTCGTCCAGGAGCACCCCGCGGCGCCGTACGTAGACCAGCGTGTTGGCGGTGCCGAGATCGACCGCCATGTCGCGGCCGATGACACTGTTGGCCATGGGTGTAGCCCCGTTCGCGCTCGATGTTGCGGGGGAAGGGTGGGTCGCCGAGGCGCTAGCGACCCTCAGGTTGAAGCGTAGGAGCGCGCGACCGTCCAGCCGTGCAGGGACACGCGGTGTCGGTGTGACGAATGTGACGGGTGTGGTCGCCGGGGGGCGTTGTTTCCGCGGAGCGGAGGCCGACAACGCCGCATTTGCGAAGTTGTGGGGGTCAGGCCGTGTCGCCGGGCCCCCGGAACTCCGCAAATGCGAGGTCCCCGGGCGCGCCCGCAGGACATCACCCCAGATCGGGGAACCAGATCCCGATCTCCCGGACGGCCGACTCCGGGGAGTCCGAGCCGTGCACCAGGTTCTCGCGGTTGGAGAGCGCCAGGTCGCCGCGGATCGTGCCCGGGGCGGCCTTGCGGCCGTCGGTCGCGCCGTTGGCCGCGCGCACCACCTCGACCGCCTCGTCGCCCTCGAGCACGAGCGCCACCAGCGGCCCGCTGGTCACGAAGTCGCGCAGCGGCGGATAGAAGTCTCTCTGCACGTGCTCGGCGTAGTGGCGGTCGGCCTGGGCGGCGTCGATGGTTCGGTGCTCCATCGCGACGATGCGGAGACCCTTGGCCTCGAACCGGCCGAGAACCTCGCCCACGAGGCCGCGCCGGACGGCGTCGGGCTTGAGCAGGACCAGGGTGCGCTGGGTCATGGGCGGCAGCCTAGCGACGGCGCTGGCGGGCTGCGGCGGAAGGTCTGGGACCGTCGGGTTGTTGTCCGGCCACGGCCCCGATCTCGAGGAGTCACCCATGCGCGCAGTCCAGTTCGAGCAGTACGGCGACCCCAGCGTCATGCACGTCGGCGACGCACCCGACCCGCACGCCGGTCCCGGGCAGGTCCGGATCGTGGTCGAGGC
>Ga0207648_10001190_pt1 | contig 29135 bp, 26 predicted proteins | sample KBSMisM32_FD_184310 | JGI IMG/M metagenome (GOLD analysis project Ga0207648, IMG submission 184310) | Miscanthus rhizosphere microbial communities from Kellogg Biological Station, Michigan, USA - KBS Miscanthus M3-2 (SPAdes) (version 2) | ecosystem: Host-associated > Plants > Roots >... | reverse complement strand
CGCCGCTGGACACATCGGGGCGAGGGGACTTTATCGCCACAGGAGCGCCGAACCGGGCGAACGCGTTCCCGCACCGCATATCGAACCGCTCCCCCGCCCCTCGCCCCTCGCTCCTCGTCCCTCGCGCGCGGGTGCTCCATGACCGGCGCCGCGCTTACGCCAACGGTGGCGGCCCTGTGGCTGTTCGGCACGTTCTTCTTCTTTCTGATCCTGCGCGTGCCGGTGGCGTTCGCGCTGGGCCTCGCCTGCCTGCCCGTGCTGTTCATCGAGCCGCGGCTTTCGCCGATGGTGATCTTCAACACGACGTTCAAGGCCTACAACTCGTTCATCCTGCTCGCGGTGCCGTTCTTCCTGCTCACCGCGAACCTGATGAATGTCGGCGGCATCACCGACCGCCTGGTCACGCTGTCGCGGACGATGGTCGGCAATTTCCCGGGCTCGCTCGCGCAGATCAACGTTCTGCTATCGGTATTCTTCGCGGGTATCTCGGGCTCGTCGACCGCGGACGCGGCGAGCCAGGGCAAGATCTTCATCGAGGCGCAGGTCAAGGAAGGCTATGACCTCTCGTTCTCGATCGCGATCACCGCGGTGTCGGCGGTGCTGGCCGTGATCATCCCGCCTTCGATCCTGATGATCGTCTGGGGCGGCGTGCTGTCGGTGTCGATCGGCGCGCTCTATCTCGCCGGCGTCATCCCGGGATTGCTGATCGGTCTCGCGCAAATGGCCACAGTCCATGTCTACGCCAAGGTCCGCCACTACCCGACCTACCGGCGCGCCACACTCAAGGAATTCTTGACGGCGGCTGCCGTTTCCGTCCCCGCGCTGATGACGCCGTTCATCATCGTCGGCGGCATCCTGCTCGGCTGGTTCACCGCCACGGAGTCCGCGGCAGCGGCGGTGCTGTATGCCGCCGTGCTGTCGATCTTCTTCTACCGCGAGATGGACGCGAAAAAGCTCTGGAACGCGCTGCTCGAAACCGGCAAGCTGTCGGCGATCGCGCTGTTCTGCGTCGGCACGGCTTCGGTCTTCGGGTGGTTGCTTGCGTATTTCCAGATCCCCAAGGCGCTGCTGGAAAACGTGCAGTCATGGGGCCTCGGCATCATCGGCGCCGGCTTCTTCATCGCGTTCGTGTTCCTGGTGGTCGGCTGCTTTCTCGATGCGATTCCGGCCATCATCATCGTCGGCACCACGCTGCAGCCGTTGGCGGAATCGGTGCACATGCATCCGGTCTCGTTTGCGATCATCGGGATCGTCGCGCTTGCGTTCGGGCTGGTCACGCCACCTTACGGACTGTGCCTGATGATCTCGTGCGCGATTGCCAAGGTGCGATTGCGCTATGCACTCAAGGACACCGTGATCATGCTGGTGCCGATGCTGGTCGTGCTCGCGGCGCTGATCATCTGGCCGCAGATCCCGTTGTTCCTGCCCGAGCTGATCCGGCCGGAATTCCTGAAGTAGCGGCTAGCGCTCGCGCGTGAGGGGCACGAAGCGCACCGGCAGCGTCTTGCGCGTCAGCGTGCGGCCGTCCGCTCCTTTCGTGATCACCAGCAGATCTTGCGCGCCGAATTGGTGGCCGACCGGGATCACCATGCGCCCGCCGGGCGCCAGCTGGTCGACCAGCGGCTGCGGCACGTGGTCCGGCGCGGCGGTGACGAGGATCCCGTCGAACGGTGCCGCCTCCGGCCATCCTTTGTAGCCGTCGCCAATGCGCACGTCGACGTTGCGATAACCAAGCTCGGCGAGCAGCGCACGCGCTTTTTCGCCGAGCGGCGCGACGATCTCGATCGTGTAGACCTTGGCGAAACACTCCGCCAGCACCGCCGCGTGGTAACCCGATCCCGTGCCGACTTCGAGCACGCGAGCCGTTGGTTTAGGATCGAGCAAGTCGGTCATCAGCGCGACGATGAACGGCTGCGAAATGGTTTGCCCCATCCCGATCGGCAGCGGGCGATCGAGATAGGCGGCATCGAGCAGGCCGGGCGGGACGAAGCGATGGCGCGGCACGCGGCCGATCGCCTGCATCACGGCATCGCTGAATTGCGCGCGGCCGGTATCGGTCGCCGTGGCGCGCGCCTCGCGCGCGATCTCGTGGACCAGCCGCTCGCGCCTCGCCGGGTAGGGGTCCTGCGCATGCACCAGGACCGGGGCAGAGACAACCAGCATGGACAACAGGCGACGATACCAGTTCATGGCCGTAACCTCGCGGCGACCGTCGTAGCGCAACCCATGATTCCCGATCCCGCAACGCTTGTCCAACGGTGCGTGATGCCGGCTGTCAACCGGGTCGTCGCGCAACGCCCGATCTTGATGCATGCGATCGGAGCGACAAGGCTCCGACGGTCTTGCACACGCGCGTCGTGGTGGTAGTATTGAGAATGGATTATCATTATCATCCTGGCAATCGCAAACGCCGGAGCTCCTGCCTATGGCTGTCGAACGCACCACACGGCAACGCGACGCGATCAAATCGGCGATCCTGGGCGCCAGGCGGCCGCTTTCGCCGGGCGAGGTGCTGGACGTCGCGCGCGGGACGGTGAACGCGCTGGGCATTGCCACGGTCTATCGGACACTCAAGCTGCTGGTCGCGGAAGGCGCCGTGGAGGTCATCACGCTTCCCGGCGAGAGCCCGCGCTACGAAATGGCCGCATCCCTCCACCACCACCACTTTCAATGCAACGCCTGCCGTCGCGTGTTCGATGTGCCCGGTTGCCCGGGCGACTTCCATCTCCTTGCGCCGCGCGGATTCTCGGTCGAGAGACACGATGTCACTCTGTATGGGCGCTGCCCGGGCTGCACGAAGCGGCGCAAGCGCGCATCGCGATGATCCGGATCGAGCAGCTTCGATTCGGCTATCGCGACGGCGACGACGTATTGCAACTGGAGGAATTCGTCCTCGAGCCGCAGAGCAACGCGCTGGTCGTCGGCCCCTCCGGTTGCGGCAAGACGACGCTGCTGCACCTGATTGCCGGATTGCTGGTGCCCAGTCGTGGACGGGTCATCGTCGATGGCAAGGATCTCGCGCAGCTTGCGCCGTCGGCGCGCGATCGATTCCGCGGACGCCATATCGGCATCGTCCTGCAGCAGTTTCACCTGCTCCCGACACTGACGGCCATGCAGAACCTCCTCGTTGCCCGGACCATTGCCGGGCTGCCTGCGGAACGCGCGGCGGCGCAATCGATGTTGAGCGCGCTGGACGTCGATGCGAGCGCGGACGCCTATCCGCACGAGCTCTCCATCGGGCAGCAGCAGCGCGTGGCGATTGCGCGCGCGCTGGTGAACCGTCCCAGGCTGCTGTTGGCGGACGAGCCCACGTCCAATCTTGACGACGACGCTTGCGCGTCGGTGGCCGACTTGCTGCTCGGCACGGCCAGCCGGCAAGGTGTGGCATTGCTCATCGCCACGCACGACAGCCGCCTGAAGTCGCGTATCCCCCGGCAGCTCGCGTTGCCGCGACGGGCGCCCGAGCGACCCGCATGAATCTGCTGCAGCTCGCGTGGAGCTATTTGCGCGCGCGCCCGCTGGGCACGCTGCTCAACGTGCTGCTGCTCGCGCTCGGCGTCGGCACGATCGGCTTTGTCCGGATCGTGGACGACCAGCTTGGCGACACGCTCAACCGTGACGCGCGGGGCATCGACCTCGTCGTCGGCGCCAAGGGCAGCCCGATGCAATTGATTCTCGCGGGCATCTATCACCTGGATGCGCCGCCGGGCAACATCCCGCTGACCTCGGTGGAGGAGCTGGCCAGGGATCCACTGATCCGCAGGGTGATTCCGATGTCGCTGGGCGACAGCTTTCGCGGTTATCGGATCGTGGGTACGACGGCCGATTACATCGCGCTCTACGGAGGGACTCTGGCGTCCGGACGCGCATGGCGCGACAAGATGGAAGCGGTGCTGGGCTCGACGGTTGCCGCACGGACGGGACTTGCCGCGGGCAATCAGTTCGTCGGCTCGCATGGATTGGCCGAAGGCGGTCCGGTGCATGGCGACTCCATCTACACCGTGGTCGGCACGCTGCAGCCGACCGGCACCGTGCTCGACCGGCTGGTCCTCGTCAATCCCGAAAGCGTCTGGTTCGTGCACGAAGGGAACATCAACGACGCCGACGAACGCAAAGTCATCGAACAGGAGCGCCAGGTGACCGTGCTGCTGGTCCAATATGCGTCGCCGCTGGCGGCGGCGTCGCTGCCGCGCAAGATCAACAACGAAACCAACATGCAGGCCGCGTCGCCTGCGTACGAGTCCGCGCGCCTCTTTCACATGATCGGCGTCGGCGCCGACGTCATTCGGGCCTTCGGCGGCGTCGTCCTCGCGACCGCGGCGCTGTCGCTGTTCATCGCCCTCTACCATGCGCTGAACGAGCGCGCCTACGACATTGCGGTGCTGCGCACCCTCGGCGCGCATCCGTCCAGCATCGCCGTCATGGTCCTGCTGGAAGCGCTGACGCTTGCGATCCTGGGCAGCGCCGTCGGCCTGCTGCTGGCACACGGACTGGTGGCCGTTCTCGCGTGGTGGATGTCGCAGCAGGAAAGCCTGCGCATCAGCGCGTGGTCGTTCTCGCCGGGCGAGCTCTGGCTGCTGGTGCCCGCATTCCTCGCCGCGGTCCTTGCGGCGTTGCTTCCGAGCTGGCGCGCGGCGCGGGCCAATATCTCCGCGACGCTCGCGCGTCGCCTCTGATCGCCGATCCATGGGGGTTCGAATGAGAGATTTCCTGTTCGCAGCGGTGGTCGTTGCCGCGTTGCCCGCATTGACTCTGGCCGCCGATCCTCCGGCCAAGCCCGCACAGTCCGCCGTCGATCCTGCGAAAGAAGCCGCGCATAGGAAGGAGGACGTCAAGCGCCATCGGATCATGGCCGCCGCGCACGAGGCGGCGGCGAAATGCCAGGAGTCCGGCAAGGACGAGGACTTATGCATGGCCGAGCTTGCCAAGGCCTGCAAGGGGATCGCCTACGGCAAGTACTGCGGCATGAAGCATCCGGATTGACCTTATCATGGCGCAAGTGAAAACTTTGAATCAGCGTTCGCGCCAACATGGGAGGAGACAATCATGCTGGAATTGAGACCGTTGTCACCGGGCTTCGGGATCGAAGTGAGCGGCGTCGATCTGTCGCAGCCGCTTTCGGAAAGCGCATTCGCCGAGCTGGCGTGCGAGTTCTACGACCACCAGGTGCTCGCCTTGCGCACGCAGGACATCACGCCCGCGCAATTCGTCGCCTTTGCGCGGCGCCTCGGACCGCCGCAGCCGCACGTGATCGACCAGTTCCACCATCCGGAGGATCCGAACATCCTGATTCTCTCCAATGTGAAAAAGAACGGCCAGCCGACAGGCTTGCAGGACGCGGGCTCGTATTTCCATACCGACTATTCGTACCTGCAGGTCCCGGCACGCGCGACCACGCTGTATTCGCGCGTCGTGCCCAAGGCCGGCGGTGACACGCTGTTCGCCAACCAGCAGGCGGCGTACGACGACCTTTCCGATGCGATGAAAAAACGCATCGAGCCGCTCTACGCGATCCATCACTACGGCAACCGCAACGACCAGGACGAGAAGAGCCGGACGGTCGCCTCGGTGCTGACGGCGGAGCAGAAGGCCAAGATGCCGGTGATCACGCACAAGGTCGCGCGGCCGCATCCGGTCACCGGCCGGAAGTCGCTTTACGCGGTGTCGGGCAGCTCGTTCGGCATCGTCGGAATGCCGGACGATGAAGCGCTCGATCTCCTCGACGAGCTTGCCGCGCATTCGACTCAGCCGAAATACCAGTTGCGCTTCAAGTATGGCGTCGGCGATATTGTCGTGTGGGACAATGCGTCGCTGCTGCACTCCGCGACGCTTATCGACCCCGACGACGCACGCACGTTGTGGCGCATCACGGTGCTCGAGCCGTCGCAGGATGCCGCGGCACCTGCCGTGCTGGCGCCCACATTTGCGACGAACGGGACGTAGCGCCGAGCGCAGCAAAGTTTCGAGCTTCGGAATTCGGCGATTGCCGTAGTCTTCTGCGAATCGAACCCGCGTTTCCCATGCGTCGTGCCATCCGTTACGCCGTGCTTGCGCTGCTGCTGCTGTCGTTGCAGCACCAGGGGTACGTGCACCCGATCGCGCACGTCGCTGGATTCGCCCCGCATTCGCAGGAGACCACGCTTTCCGGATCGCAAATCGCCGCCGACTGCGTCGAGTGCGCGCTGCTCGCGGCGGGCACGAACGCCGTCAACGGCGAGTCCGCGTCGACGGCGGCAGCCATCGCGGCCGGCGCACCTCCGCGAACGGCGTTTGTTTCCCGCGCCGCCGACGCTCCCTCCTGGTTCCATAGTCGCGCCCCTCCTGTACTTCTCTGATCGATCCCGGCTCGCCGCGCTGCATGGCGGCGATCTCGTCATTCGAGAAGAGGAGTACACCCGTGTCCAGATCCTTTTGGGCAACGGCGCTGCTGGCGTCGTTGCTCGTCACGCCGTCGATCGCCCTCGCGGCGACCGACGCCGAGCTCGCGGAAATCCGCGACCAGATCAAGCAGATGAAGGAATCCTACGAAACGCGCATTCGCGCGCTCGAGGATCGCCTGAAGGCCGCCGAGGCGGCAGCCCCGGCGCCGGCTGCGGCGCCCGCGCCGGCAGCCGCCGCAACGCCGGCATCGACGCCGTATTCAGCGAGCATGCTGGCCGCGTTCAATCCCGGCATCGCCGTCGTCCTGCAGGGTAATTACCAGTACCTGAAACAGGATCCGGCACAGTACGCGTTCAACAATATCCAGCTCGGCGAGGAAACGAGTCCCGGGCGGCGCGGCTTTGGCCTGGGCGAATCGGAGATCAATTTCTCCGCGAGCGTCGACCACCTGTTCGCGGGCAGTCTTACCGTCTCGCTGGCGCCCGACAATTCGGTCTCGGTCGAAGAAGCGTATGGCCTCGTGACCGCGCTCCCCTATGGAATCGTGCCGAAGTTCGGGCGCTTCTTCTCCGGCGTCGGCTACATGAACGAGCAGCACCAGCATGCGTGGGACTTTCAGGACGCCCCGCTCGCCTACCAGGCGTTCTTCGGCAACCAATTCACGCAGGACGGACTGCAGATCAAGTGGGTGGCGCCGACCGACATATTGCTCGAATTCGGGGCGGAGATCGGCAACGGGGATGCGTTTCCCGGCAGTCCGCGCAACAGCAATGGCGCTGGAGCCTGGAGTGGCTTTGTCCACGCTGGCGGCGATGTCGGCGCGAGCTCGAGCTGGCGTGCGGGCGTGTCGTATCTCGAAACGAAGGCCGTCGATCGCGTGGGCAGGCTGCCCGACACTGCCGGCAACATCACGCAGACTTCGTTCGGCGGCAAGACGCGTACGACGATCGCCGACTTCGTCTGGAAATACGCGCCGGATGGCAACGCCACGCGCACGAACTTCAAGCTGCAGGGCGAGTATTTCTGGCAACGCGCGAGCGGCGACCTCACGTATGACAGCGACGGCGCGCTCGGCCTCACGCAGACCGACGCGTATTCGGCGAACCAGAGCGGCTGGTACCTCCAGGGCATCTGGCAATTCGTGCCGATGTGGCGCGTCGGATTCCGCTACGACCGGTTGAACCAGGGCACCCCCGACTACGGTGCAAACGCGGCGTTCCTCGCCACCGACCCGTTCAGTCCGCAGCGGTCGACCCTGATGTTCGACTGGACGCCGTCCGAATTCAGCCGTGTCCGGATTCAATACGCGCAGAACAAGGAACGGCCGGGCTTCACCGACAACGAATTTTTCCTCCAATACATCCTGACACTGGGCGCGCACGGCGCGCACAAGTTCTGACGGGGAGCCGACATGCACACAATCCGGAATTGGCTGCTGGCGACGGCACTCGTCGCCATCGTCGCACCCGCCCATGCGGTGCTCAACGTCTTTGCCACGGTACCCGAGTGGGGCGCGTTGACCGAGGAGCTGGGCGGCGACAAGGTAAAGGTCTACACGGCGACGAACGCTTTGCAGGATCCGCATCACGTCGAGGCCAAACCCAGCCTGATCGCACGCGCACGCAATGCCGATCTGGTCGTTGCGACCGGCGCGGAGCTCGAAGTCGGATGGCTGCCGCTCGTGATCCAGCAAGCCGGGAACCCGAAGGTGCGACCGGGTCAGCCCGGCCACTTCGAGGCCGCCGCATACGTGACGCTGCTCGACAAGCCCGCGCGGCTCGACCGCGCCGAGGGCGACGTTCACGCCGCCGGCGATCCGCACATCCAGACCGATCCGCGCAATATCGCCCGGGTGGCAACGGCGCTCGCGACGCGTCTCGCCGAGCTTGACCCGGCCAATGCCGACATGTATCGAACGCGCTACCAGGCGTTCGACGACAAGTGGCGCGCAGCGATTGCGCGTTGGGAGCGTGAGGGCACGCCGTTACGCGGCGTGCCGGTCCTCGTTCAGCACAAGGCGTTCACTTACCTGATTGCGTGGCTTGGCCTGAAGCAGATCGCTGCGCTGGAGCCAAAGCCCGGCGTCGAGCCCACCGTGGCCTATCTGTCCGAGGTGCTGGCGACGGTCCAGCGGCAGCCGGCGAAGATGGTGCTGCGCGCCGCGTACCAAGGCGATCGGCCGTCGCAATGGATCGCGGAGCGCGCGAAGATCGCACCCGTCGTGCTGCCGTTCACCGTCGGCGGCGACGCCGAGGCGAAGGACCTGACCAGTCTGTTCGACGACACGATCGCACGTCTGCTGAAGGGCGCGCAATGACCGCGGCGCCAATCGACTTCTCGATCGTGTTCCCGGCGCTGATCGCCGGATTGCTCGTCACCGCGACACATGTTCCGCTCGGCACGCAGGTGCTCGCGCGCGGCATCGTGTTCATCGACCTCGCCATCGCGCAGATCGCGGGCTGCGGCGTACTCCTTGCCGATCAGGTCGGCTTCGAGGCCGAGGGCGTCGCGGTGCAGGTCTCCGCGTTGGCCGCCGCGCTGGGCGGTGCGCTTCTGCTCACCTGGACGGAGCGTGTCTGGCCCGAGGTGCAGGAGGCGGTGATCGGCGTGGTCTTCGTGCTCGCCGCCACCGGCGGCATCCTGCTCCTCGCGAGCAACGTGCATGGCAGCGAACATCTGCGCGATTTGCTGGTCGGCCAGATTCTCTGGGTGCAGCCGCGCCAGCTCGTGTGGACGGCCGTCGTCTACGCGATCATCCTCGCGCTGTGGTTCGGGATGGGTGCCCGCCTGGGACGTCCCGGCTTCTACCTGCTGTTCGCGTGCGCAGTCACCGTATCGGTCCAGCTCGTGGGCATCTATCTCGTATTCGCTACGCTGATCGTTCCACCGCTGTCCACGCGGGCCCTGACGCGCCGGCGACTCGCAACCGCGTGGGGTGTTGGCGCCGCCGGATACGCGCTGGGGCTCGTCATCTCGACGTCGCTCGACCTGCCCACAGGTCCGGTCATCGTCTGGATGCTCGCACTGCTTGGTGTTCTGACGCACACGTGGATTTCATTTCGCCGGCTGCGCCTTCGAACGAACTTGTAACCCACTGGCGCCTCGCTTGCTAATGCCGATGCCGATGGTGCAGATCCGGATAGTGCGCATGCGCGTGCTCGATCGCTGCGTGCACATGGGGATGCGCGTGCGGTTCATGGCCGTCCCATGACGGACCGTGGGCGTGGCGGTGATGCTCGTCATGGGTATGCATGTGCTCATGCGCGAGGTATTCGTGCACGTGGCGATGCCCGTGCCGCTCGGTCACGTGCAGCCAGACGCCGACCGCCATCAGCGCGCCCGCAACGATGAGCTGCGCGGTCACCGGATCCTGCTGCAACATGATGGCCAACGCCGCGCCCGCGAACGGCGCAATGGAAAAATACGCGCCGGTCCGTGCCGTCCCCAGATGGCGCAACGCGAGCACGAACAGCACGAGGCTCAGGCCGTAGCCGAAAAACCCGACCAGGCCGGCCGCGAGCACGACCGATGTTGCTGGCAGCGCCTGCCCGAGCGCCAACGCGATGCCGAGATTGGTCGCGCCCGCGATCGCGCCTTTGATGCCCGCGACCACGACCGCGTCGTTGCCGGACACCTTGCGAGTCAGGTTGTTGTCGATCGCCCAGCAAAGGCATGCCGCGGCCACCAGCAATGCGCCGGGCGTCACGCCACCGGCGCCCGCCGGATTCCACGCGAGCACCGCGCCGCCGACCGCGATGGCCAGCATGCCGACGGCAATGCGGCTGTCGAAGTTTTCGCGAAACAGGAACCACGCGAGGAGCGCGGTGAAGACGCCCTCGAGGTTGAGCAGCAGCGATGCCGCCGAGGCCGACGCCAAGGTGAGTCCCAACATCAGGAATACCGGGCCGAGGATGCCGCCGAATGCAATCGCGCCGGCGAGCCACGCGGCGTCGCGGTGCGACGGCCACGCGATTCGCTCGCGACGCGTACCGGCCACGCGCCGCGCTGCCAGCACGATCGCGAGCCCAATGCCCGAGCCCGCATACAGGAGCCCGGCCAGCATGATCGGAGGCACTTCGCCGACGAGACGCTTGGCGAGCGGCGTGCTGGCGCCGAACAGCACGGCGGCGAGCAACGCAAAGGCAATACCTGATCGCATGCGCGGGGATCGTCAGGATCGGCATCGAAGTGCCGTCGATGGTAACGCGATCGCCGCGGAGCGCCCGGCTAGAACAGCGCGAGGTTGAATGCCCGCTCGATGAACCATACCGCGGCGATCGCCACCACGACCAGCGACCCGCCGATCAGGATGCCGCGGCGGTAGAACCCGGTCCCGCGCAAGACGAACGCAACGGGGAGGAACACCGCGACGATCGCCAGTTGCCCCAGCTCGACGCCGAGATTGAACGCCACCAGCGCCAGCAGCAGCGAGCCTTGCGGCAAGCCGAGATCGGTGAGCACGCTCGCGAACCCGAAGCCGTGGATGAGACCGAAGCCGAATGCGATGAGCCAGCGGCCGCCATACACGACCGGACGCACGTTGTTGAGCGCGGCCAGTATCACCGAGGCGGCAATCGCCGATTCGGTCAATCGCGACGGGAGGCTGATGACGCCGAGCGCCGCGAGCGACAGCGTGATCGAGTGCGCGACCGTGAAAGCCGTCACGACCTTGAACACGTCCCAGAACGCCGCGTTGAAACTGGGCGCCGCGGTCCAGTGGACGCCAGGGATCCGCGAGCGCACCAGCACGGCGGGCAATAGCAGCGACAGCAGGAACAGGATATGGTCGAATCCCGTCCAGATGTGCAGCACGCCTTCCTTCACGTAATCGATGAACTGCTCACCCTTGCCCAGTTCCGCCAGCGTGAATTGCTGGACCGGCGCGTCGACGCTCAGGATGCCGGCGCGCGTCGCACCCTGCGTCGACAGGTTGAGCAGCCCGCGGTGCTGCGGATCGATGTCGAAGAAGAGGCGATAGCCGACTTCCAGCACCCTGGGCGGCGCGGGACACGTCGCGGCGAAGCGCAGCACCGCATAGGCGCCGTCGCTGTGGTTGTCGATGAGCTGCTCGCGCAACACCGGCGTGCAGCGGGCATCGGCGGATCCGAGCGTCAGGCGCGACAGCGCATACGCCGCGATCTCGCGGTGCTTCGCCTTGACCTCGCCCCATGTGATCGCGCCGTCCTGGTTGCCATCGAGGCCAAGCGCGAAATCGAGATCGCGCAGCGCGATATCCCACTGCCCGGTAACGGTTTCGCCGTCCACGGCAAGCGTGAGATAGCTGTCCGATGGCTTGTGCGCCAGCGCGGCGCCGGACGCCAACAGAGCGGCGAACGCCAGCAGCGCCAATGCGCGGCGCATCATTTGCGGCCGCCTCCGCCCGCGCCGACCATGGCCGCCACCTCCGCATATTCGAGCCCGGTTTGCGCGAGCCACTGCCGGACAATCTCCTGGGCGCCCGAATCGCCGGTCGCCGCCGCGGCTTCGGCGAGGACGCGCAGGTCCGCCGGTTCGCGCTGCACCGCCCAGTTATCGCGGGCCAGCCGCAGCGCGGACTGCGCGTCGCCGTTCAGCTGTAATTGAAAGCGCGACTCCTCGCGGCGGTGCACGACATCGCCGCGTGCGCGGCTCGCGTCGAAGCGCGCGCGCAACGTCGCGATGGTCGCGTTCGCTTCCGGCCGTTGCAGCGCCTTTTGCGCGAGCGCCAGCCGCAGCAGCAGTGCGTCGACCCGCGTTTCGCTCTGCACCAGCGGGATCACCTCCGCCGCGCGTCGATGGTCGAGCAGCCAGTCGCTGTACGCGCCCAGCGTGTAAAGGTCGCGCGGGTCGGCGGCCAATGCCGCCTGGAAGTGCGTCGCTGCGCTCGCGTCGCCGCGGCGCTGCGCGATTTCGCCCAGCAATGACTCGCCCCATGCGCGGGCCGCGTTGTCCGTCGCGGGCACGCTCGACAGCGCGCGGTCGAGCGTCGCTGCCGCCGGTCCCGCCCTGCCGTTGAGGCTGTCGATTCCCGCCGTGCACGCGAAGACGTAGAACTCGGGCACGAGGCCGTAAAGCTTCGGGCAATCGGCGCGCGCCTCCGCATATTTGCCCTGCACGGTCAGCACCGTGGAACGGACGAGCAGCGCACGGCCGTTCCGCGGCTCGCGCGCGATGGCCTTGGTGAGATCGGCGAGTGCGCGATCGAATTCGTGATTCCTCTGCAGAATCGTTGCGCGCGTGACCAGGACGGCGGTGGGCGCCTCCGGATTCTTCCACCACGGCGCGAGCGCCGCCTGCGCATAGCCCAGGTAACGCGGATCGCCCTCGCTGCGCGAGATCCGGTAGTAGGCATCGGCCAGCGCGACGGCGCTGGCGGCGTCGTCGGGCGCAGCCGCCGCGGTCGCCTGCAGCCGCTTGAGGTCGCGGTATTGCGGCGCCGAGCGATCGGGGAGACGCTCGAGCACCTGCGCGTCGTCAGCCGGCACGAACGGCGCGGCCACCGCGAATCCGTACAGCGTGAGCGCGAGAACTGCTGTCGCCGCGCGTCGCATCTTCGCCCTTCCCAAAAAAAACGGCCCCGGGGAACGCCCGGGGCCGCGTCGATACGCTATTACGGAGCGGCCCGCTTGATCGCGTTGTCGTCGTTGGGCGAACCCTTCAACGGCGCGCGCAGGTACGGGAACTGATTCGCGAAGAATGCCGAGCTGATGTACGCGCCGTCAGTGTACTTGAGCGCTCCCGCCGGCGCGTCCGCGGCCTTGCAGCCGACCGCGGTATTCACGCCGGTGATCGTGCACAAGACCCCCATCGCGACGCGCAGCTCGATGTCGACGACGTCGTCGCCCGGCCGGCGACCGTTCGGAAATCCCGCGTTGTCGCCACCCAGCACGCCCAGGCGGTTCTGCGCAGCGCCCGCCGTCGGCGCGATGGCCGTGTTGAGCCGCAACTGCTCGGACCCCACGACGTTAGCCGGCTGGTTGAGGCCGGTGACACCGGTGAGGAACGCGGCCACCAGGTCGGTGCGCGGGAAGTTGGTCGGCGCCTTGACACCCGCTCCGCCGAACAGCACTTCGAGCAGCATCGGCAACGTCGGATTGGTCACGTAATCGGCGAACTGCGCGTCGTCCTTCGGCTCGCTGGCGTTGAACTTGTTCTTGTCCTTCAAGCCGATCACGACCTCGTTGACGAGCGGCATGCCAAGGCGCGACACCTGCACGAGGTTGCCGGCTTGCGCGGTCGGATCCAGGCCGCTGCCCGGCGTTGCGCTCATCGTGCGCGTCGCGGGCACGCTGGCCGTCGTCCACGCGCCGATGATCGTGCCCTTGCCTTCGGTCAGGCAAGTGATCGGCATTTCCAGGATCAGCGAGGTCACGTTCGCATCGGCCAGCGAGTCGACGGTGGCGAATTCGGCGAGCGCGTTCAATTCCACCGCCGGATACTTGATGTTCACGAGGTCGAACGTCTCGCCGAGATTGACGACGAACGGATCCTTGCGCTGGCCGACGAACACGCGGCCCGTGCCGCAACCGGGCACCTGGATGTCGTAGATGTGCTTGTTCGCGTAGGCGATATAGCTGCTGATGGTCTTGGTGCCGATATAGTCGACCGGCTTGTCGAACGAAGTCCCGCCCTGCGTCAGGTTGGTGATCGGCTGCGGAGCGCTCGCGCGGCGCGGGCCGCGGATGATCGAGAGCGTGTATTTCTCGTGGACATTGAGCGCGGATGAATTGGTGGTCGCGACATCGGCGCTGCCGTTTTGCACGATCGGGATCGACACCATCTTGCCGCCGACGTTGAATTTGTTGTCGTCGTTGGTGGTCTGGAACCTGAACTGGAACGTGATGTTCTCGACGGCGCCGCCGTCGTTGGTGACGTGGATCTCGTAGACGGCGTTGGGATCGAGCTTGAAGTAGTTGGGACCGCCGTACGGGTCCTGCAGCGGCACGTAGTTGGCGACCAGCGTCACATACGCCTCTCGGCCGGGTTCGTAGCTTCTGAACATGTAGAAATCGGTGCCATCGACCTGGGGCTGGGTCGCGATGTAGGGGCCCTCGCGGTGGCTCGACGCCACCGATGGGCCCGCCCACGCGGCGGCCAGTGCGGCGGCCACCAGCACCGATGCGGCGGCACGGCGGAACAAGGGTTGCTTGCGGTATGCAGTCATGGAATGCCTCCGGTGGTGGATCATCGGACCGCGGTGTTCGCGATCGTTTTCGATATACGGCGCGACCTGCGGTCCGGATGCACGAACTCGTCAACATAAGGCTTCGTTAAGCGGGCGGCAGCTAGAATGGACCGCCCGAAAAGCATATCGCCGGTCCCATGCGCATCCTTCTAGTCGAAGACGACCCCATGATTGGCAAGACACTGCATGCTGCATTGCAGCAAGAGCGCTATACGGTCGACTGGGTGAAGGATGGTCAGTCCGCAAAGCTCGCGCTCGACACCGCCGATGGCGCGTACGGGCTGGTCTTGCTGGATCTCGGGCTGCCGCGCAAAAGCGGCCTCGACTTGCTGAAGGAAATCCGCCGCGCCGGCAACAAGGTACGCGTCCTGATCGTGACGGCGCGCGATGCGGTCGCCGATCGGGTGGCGGGCCTCGACGCCGGCGCCGACGACTACCTGGTCAAGCCGTTCAGCCTCGACGAGCTGGGTGCGCGGATGCGCGCGCTGTTGCGGCGCGATGTTGCACGGGAGGACAACGTGCTGCGCAACGGCGACCTGGCGCTCGATCCAGCCGCGCGGACCGTGACCCGCAACGGTGCGCTGGTCGACGTGTCCACGCGCGAATTCGCGCTGCTGGCCGCGCTGCTCGAGCGCCCGGGTACCGCGCTTTCCAAATCGCAGCTCGAGGAACGCCTCTACGGCTGGGGCGAGGAAGTGGAGAGCAACACCGTCGAAGTCCACGTCCACAACCTGCGCAAGAAGCTGGGTGCCGACGCGATCCGCACGATCCGCGGCGTCGGCTACGTGATCGCCAGGGCATGACACCTGCTGTGTCGGTATCCAGTGGTGTCGTGGGACGCCGCGGCACTGCGAGGCGCGTCAATGCCACCACCGTCATTCCCGCGAGCGCGGGAATCCAGCGTCTTTCGTGCAAACGCCGCTGGGGCGCCCGCGCGCGGACGACGGGAGTTTTGCGCTAATGACGTCGATCCGTCGCACGCTCCTCGTCTGGCTGCTGCTCGGCCTGGCCACGGTTGCCGTGCTCGCGACCGTGCTGACGTATGTCGAGACGAAGCGCGAGATCGGCGACCTCTTCGATCTGCAGTTGAAGCAGCTCGCCTATTCGACCCGCATCGACGATCTGCTTCGCGGCCGGCAGCCTTCGCTGGCGGCGCCCGACGGGCGGCAGCCAGGAGGCGTTTCCCAACTCGTCACGCAGATCTGGGATCACGACGGCGTGCTCGTCTATTGGTCGCAGCCCGGCGCCGGCCTGCCCGTTCCCGTGCAGGAAGGCTATTCGACGGTCGTTCAAAATGGCCGCGAATGGCGCGTCTTCACGCATGTCGCCGGCAGCCATGCGCTGCAGGTCGCGCATGCGCTCGACGAGCGGCGCGAAATCGCCGCGCAGACGGCGCTGCGCACGCTGCTGCCGCTCGCCGGGCTGATTCCCTTCCTCGGCGTGCTGATCTGGTATGCGGTCGGCAGGGGCTTGAAGCCGCTCGAGACGATGTCGCGCGCGGTCGCCAAGCGGCGCCCCGACGCGATGGCACCGCTCGCCGAAAGTGGCCTGCCACGGGAGCTGAAGCCGCTTGCCGGCAGTCTCAACGCGCTGTTGGCGCGCCTCGATGAAGCGCTGTCCGCGCAGCGCCGCTTCACGGCCGATGCGGCGCACGAGCTTCGCACGCCCCTTGCGGCCTTGAAGCTGCAGGTCGAGCTCGCCGAGCGCACGGAGGCCCCCGCGACGCAGGCCGCTGCGTTCGCGGAATTGAAAGCAGGTGTCGATCGCGCCACCCGGCTGGTCGAGCAACTGTTGACGATGGCGCGGCTCGAACCCGAAGCGCCTGCGCGCAGCTTTGCGCCGGTGGACCTTCCGTCGCTGGCGAAGGACGCGATCGTCGCGCGGGCGCCGCTCGCCATGGAAAAGCGCATCGACCTTGGCCTCACGCGCGCCGCTGACGTCGCGATCCGCGGCGATCCTGCGAGTCTCGCCACGCTGCTCGCGAACCTGCTCGACAATGCGCTGCGTTACACGCCGAAAGGGGGTCGCATCGACGTCGCCGTCGACGATGCGGACGGCCACGCCGTGCTGTCGGTCGCAGACACGGGACCGGGCATTCCAGAACTCGAGCGCGAGCGCGTATTCGAGCGCTTTCATCGCGGCGCACCCGACGACGATCCGGCCGTTCCTACCGGCAGCGGCCTCGGTCTGTCGATCGTCCGCCGCATTGCCGATGCGCATGGCGCCATCGTGGCCCTGGAGGACGGCCCCGGCGGCGCCGGACTTGCGGTCCGCGTGCGCTTTCCCCGTGCAGCCGACGCGTAACTTACAATGGCGACCTTTTGCCCGCGCAGTTCGCGTGCGAATCCGTTTCCAGAGGCTGACAGGAAAATGAGGATTGGTAACATCTGCACGCGCAGCGGCCTGCTGATCGCGCTCGCCTTGACAGCCACCCACGCGTTGCCGGCGAGCGCCCGCACGCTGCCCGCGATCGATGCACTGGCCACGGCGTCCGCGTTGGGCCCGGCCGCACGCAGCGCGCCATTGAGCACGGCGCGCGCGAACGACGCGGCGCTTCAGATCGATGCGCGGTTCGGCGTGCCGACTTTCCTCTGGGGCACGACGGCGGCCGCAACCCTTACCGCAATGCAGCGTGCCGCCTCCGCCAAGACGTCGCTGGATGAAGAGGGGACGGCGCGCGCGTACTTGCGCGACGTCGCGGACCTCTACCAGATCGCACCTTCCGAAGTCGATGCGCTGCTGATGCACAACCTGCAGCGGTTTCCGAATGGCGCCGCGATCGTCCGGTTCCGCAACCAGATCGATGGCATCGAGGTATTCCGCGAGCAGGCCAACGTGCTGCTCGACAAGCGCGGCGGCCTGGTCGCCGTCGGCGGATTCGTCATGGGCACGCCCGCGAACCAGCGCAAGAGCGCGCAGGTATTCACGAGGACGGCGCAGCAGGCGGTCGCCACGGCGCTGGCCGATTACGGCTTCCCGGCGGCGGTTGCCGGCGATTTGCAGAACAGCGGCGACCATGGCGGCTATGCATTGCTCGCATTGCCGCAAGGCATCGCGAGCAGCGACGGTTCCGCGCTCATGGAGACCGCACGCGTCAAACGCGTATGGTTCCGGCTGCCGGCCGGCCTCATCGCCGCGTACTACGTCGAAGTTCAGATGCGCGACGGCAACTGGCCGCACGGCATCGATTACTACGCGTATGTCGTCTCCGCGACGGACGCAACGATATTGTTCCGTCACAACCAGACGTCCGACGTCGCTTTTTCCTATCGCGTGTATGCCGAGTCTTCGGACGCCAACCTGCCGCTGGCGAATCCGGCCGGCCGCAACGGATTTCCGCATCCCACGGGAACGCCCGATGGTTATCCAGCGCCACTGGTTGCGCCCAATCTGATCACCTTGCAGAACCTGCCGTTCAGCAGGAACGATCCGTGGTTGCTCCCGGGTGCGCAGAGGACCGCCGGCAACAACGTCGACGCGTTCTCCAATTCCTTTGCTCCCGACAATTTCGATCCGCCGGCCAGCGACGAATGCAACGTGGCGCTGCCGATCGATGGCGATTTTCACGCCTGCACCAACGCGGCCAACACGTTCGACTACGTCTACGACACGAACCGGGCGCCGCTGGCGAGCCGCGCGCAGGTGATGGCCACGGTGACCAACCTGTTCTACACGATCAACTACTTGCACGACTGGTACTACGACGCGGGCTTCGACGAGGCCGCGGGCAACGCCCAGAACAGCAACTTCGGTCGCGGCGGCATCGCCCTCGACAGCATCTACGCCGAGGCGCAGGACTTCACCGGCGCGAACAACGCCAACATGTCCACACCCGCCGACGGCCAGCGGCCGCGGATGCGCCAGTTTCTCTGGAGCAGCTCCGTCGCGCTCGTCAAGGTCAATGCGCCGGCGTCGATTGCCGGCGCAAAACAATCGGGCGTCGCCGATTTCGGGCCGCAGGCCTTCGATCTCGCGGGCGATCTCGTGCAGGCACTCGATGCGGCGAACATGACCGGCCCCACTACCACGGATGGATGCACGGCGTTCACCAACGCGGCCGCCGTCGCCGGCAAGATTGCCGTGATCGATCGCGGCGTGTGCCTGTTCGTCGAAAAGGCAAAGAATGCGCAGAACGCAGGCGCGATCGGCGTCCTGATCCTGAACAATGTTGCGCCGGGCGCGCCGGGCATGGCGGGATCCGATGCGACGATCGCGATCCCGGTCGTTTCCGTGTCGCTCGCCGACGGCAACGCGATCAAGGCGGCGCTCGCCGCGCCCTCGACCGTCACGCTGCGGATGGCGCGGCTCCCCGCCGCCCAACGCGACGGCGCGCTCGACAATACGTTGATCGCGCACGAATGGGGCCACTACCTGAGCAACCGGCTGATCGGCAACTCCAATGGGTTGAATGCCAACCAGGCGGGCGGCCTGGGCGAGGGCTGGTCCGACTTCAATGCGCTGCTCCTGCTCGTGAAGGAGTCCGACCGCGCACTGGCGGCCAACGCGAACTTCAATGGCGCCTACCCGGTAACCGCCTATCCACTGAGCGGGCCCGATTTTGCACCGGATACCCTCAACAACGCGTACTACTACGGCATTCGCCGCTATCCGTACTCGCGCGACCTGACCAGGAATCCGCTCACGTTCAAGCACATCGCTGACGGCGTTCCGCTGCCGACTTCGCCGGCGCCGTCGTTGCGCAGCTCGAGCAGCCTCAACTCGGAGGTCCACAACACCGGCGAAGTCTGGACGTCGATGCTGTGGGAGTGCTACAGCAATTTGCTCAATGACAGCGGACGACTGACGTTCGGGCAGGCGCAGGACCGGATGAAGCGGTACCTGGTCGGCGCCTTCAAGATGACCCCGAACGACCCGACGTTCGTCACGGCACGCGATGCGCTGCTCGCCGTGATGCAGGCGCAGGACCCGCAGGACCGCGATTTGTGCCTGCAGGGCTTCGCCAAACGCGGCGCCGGGATCGGCGCGGTCGCGCCCGACAGCTTTTCAGATGACAACGCCGGCGTCGTCGAGAGCTTCAAGATCGTGGCGGATCCCGGCGTGAAATCGCCGGTGATCGAGTACTACCACGCGGCGTTCGATCATTACTTCGTCACGAACATCGCCGACGAGATCACGAAGCTCGACAACGGCACGTTCGTTGGCTGGGCGCGTACCGGCCAGTCGTTCAACGTGTATTCCGACGCCCCCGCTGCCAGCTCCGGCGTATGCCGCTTCTTCAGCACGTCGTTCGCGCCGAAGAGCTCGCATTTCTACACGGCCTTGGCGAGCGAATGCGCGACGGTCAGGCAGAACCCGAATTGGCAGTTCGAGGCCGTCGTGTTCAACGTGCCGATGCCCGACCTCGCAGGGAATTGCCCGGCGGGGACGCGGCCCGTGTATCGGCTGTACAACAACGGGCAAGGCGCCGCGCCCAACCACCGCTTCACGACCGATCTCGGCACGCGGGCAGCGATGATCTTGGTAAAGGGGTGGATTCCCGAGGGATACGGGGTCGGGGTGAGCATGTGCAGCCCGACGTGACCAAGTCTCGTACTCAAATCTCGTGAAGAAATCCAACACGAGATTTGAGTCCGGTGAAGTTAGAGGGGAAAGCTTCGGGCGGCCGCGCGCTTTCCCCCGGAAACGGCAGGAAGCGCGTCGATCATAAGCCGCTGCGCGGCCGTTCAGTAACGCGCATGCGCACTGACAGCCTTCGACGAGCGCATGCGTTCTTTGAAGCTTTCAAGGCGCATACGCGCGCTACCGAGCCTCGGCGAAGCCGACCGCGATCGGCGCGCTTCGTGCCGTTTCTAGACGAAAAGCGCGCGGCCGCCCGAAGCTTTTCGTGCTGACTGCCTTCGGGACCAAATTGCGCGCCCCGCGAAGCGGGCGCCGGTAATTTGGTCACGCTCCCTTAAGGTGCGGTTAAGCGGACGTACCTACATTGCATCGTGTGGGTCCGGTCACGGGCCACTTCCTCAAGAGGAGTCACGATGCAACTCTCAAAAGTCACCTACGCGCTGATCGCCGCTGGCCTCATCGGCGGTGGTGCGACGTTCTACAACCATGCCAACACTTCGCCCGTCGGCGATGCGTCGGCTGCCATTGCCGCAACTCCCGTTGCGGCGCAGGCCGTGGCGCCGACCGCCGCGGCCAATCTTCCCGACTTTACTGCGCTGGTCGATCGCACCGGCGCCGCCGTCGTCAACATCAGCACCATCCAAGCCAGGGCCAAGGGCGTCAACCTCGAGGACCTGGACGAAGACAGCCCGTACTACGAATTCTTCAAGCGCTTCGGCGGCATTCCGAATGGGCCGGGCATGCAGCCTCAGCAACCGTCGCAAGGCATGGGCTCCGGCTTCATCGTGAGTCCGGACGGCTACATCGTCACCAATGCGCACGTCGTCGACGGCGCGAGCGAAGTGACCGTCAAGCTGACCGATCGCCGCGAATTCACGGCCAAGGTCATCGGCACCGACAAGCGCACCGACATCGCCCTCATCAAGATCGACGCCAAGAATCTGCCTGCGCTCGACCTGAACGCCAAGCCCGCCGTCAAGCGCGGCGAGTGGGTGATCGCGATCGGTTCGCCGTTCGGCTTCGAGAACAGCGTGTCCGCGGGGGTCGTGAGCGGCGTGCATCGCGCGCTGCCGAACGGACAGATGGTGCCGTTCATCCAGACCGACGTCGCCGTCAATCCTGGCAACTCCGGTGGACCGCTGCTCAATACCGTCGGCCAGGTGGTCGGAGTCAACTCGCAGATCTACAGCCGCTCCGGCGGCTACATGGGGCTGTCGTTCGCGATTCCGGCGGACGTTGCCGCAAAGGTCGCCGATCAATTGAAGACCACCGGCAAGGTCGAGCATGGCCGCCTCGGCATCGGCATCCAGGGGATGGATCAGGCGCTGGCCCGCAGCTTCGGTCTGCCCGACTCGAACGGCGCGCTCGTCGGCAGCGTGGAGAAGGACAGCCCGGCCACGAAGGCAGGCTTCAAGACCGGCGACGTGATCCGCAAGATCGACGGGGTCGCGATGACCGACAGCACCGACGTCACTGCCCGCATCGGCAACACGGCGCCGGGCACGAAGGTCGCCATCGAAGTGTGGCGTGACGGCAAGCCGGTGGAGCTCACGGCAACGGTCGGCACGCTTGACGACGGCAAGATCGCGAAGGCCTCGGACGATGCGGAAGCCAAGGGCAAGCTCGGCGTGGCCGTGCGCCCGCTGACGCCGGAAGAGCAGAAGGCGAGCGGCAAGACGGGGCTGGTGGTCGAGAAGGCGGGGGGCGCGGCGGCGAGGGCCGGTGTGCAACCGGGCGACCTGATCGTCGGCGTGGGTCCGCACAAGGTGACCACGATGGACGAGCTCAAGTCGCAGGTCGACAAGGCCGGCAAGACCGTCGCGCTGCTGATCGAGCGTCAGGGTCGGCAGATTTTCGTTCCGGTGAAGATATCGTAAGAAGTTCCGGTAGCAGCGTGTGATGTAGCCGGCCGTCCAAACTCCGGTAGCACGCGCAGCCGAAGGCCGCGGGAGGATCCTGCGGCCTTCTTTTTTTGGACCGTGCTATTCGAACGCGCCGCTCATGGTCATCGCCGGAATGGCCACGCAAAGACCTGCAACGATCAGCGCCCACAGCGACCAGATGATGACGTTCTGCCGGCGGGTGACGGCGGCGATCGCCGGCACGTCCTGATTGCCCGCCTTCACCTGCGCCCGCACGACCAGCATGACCATGACCGGAATCGCGGACAAACCGAAGGCGATGAACAGGCCGAAGAACAGCATCACCGCAACGCAGCGGCTCGCCCCTGACAGCGGCGCGACGCCCGCCGACTCGAGCGCGTTGCCTCCGACGGCGATGCCGACGAGCGCCGCCAGCAGCGCGCCGCAGATGATCGCGTGGGTGCGAAGGGTGAGCATCGATTGCCCCGCTGCTGTTGCGCATCCCGGGTGAGCTTCAGGCCCTCGTCGGCATCGGCTCGTCGTTAGTATTGGGTTCGGGCTGCTCGGCGGCACGCATGTCGTCTACGGGGCCGTCCTCCAATACCGGCGAATCCTCCTGCGCCACTTCGTTGGCCACCGCGTACGGCACGTCGTGCGGCAGGAAACCACCCGACTGGTGCTTCCAAAGCATTGCGTAGTGGCCGTTCAACCGCAGCAGCTCCGCGTGCGTGCCTTGCTCGACGATGCGGCCCTGCTCCAGCACGATCAGGCGATCCATCCGCGCGATGGTCGACAGGCGATGGGCAATCGCGATGACCGTCTTGCCTTCCATCAGGCCAAGCAGCTGGTCCTGAATCGCGAGCTCCACTTCGCTGTCCAGCGCCGACGTAGCCTCGTCGAGCACCAGGATCGGCGCATCCTTGAGCACGACGCGCGCGATCGCGATCCGTTGCCGCTGGCCGCCCGAGAGCTTCACCCCGCGCTCGCCCACGTGTGCCTCGTATCCGGTGCGCCGCTTCCAGTCCTGGAGATCCATGATGAACTCGTGCGCCTGCGCCTTGCGCGCCGCGGCCTCGATGACCGCGGCGCTGGCGCCCGGGCGACCGTAGCCGATGTTCGCGGCAATCGACCGGTGCAGCAGCGACGTGTCCTGAGTGACCATGCCGATCGCGGCGCGGAGGCTCTCCTGCGTGACGTGGCTGATGTCCTGGCCATCGATGCGAATGCTGCCCTGCTCGAGCTCATGAAAGCGCAGCAGCAGGTTGACGAGCGTGGACTTGCCCGCGCCGGAGCGGCCGACCAGCCCCACGCGTTCGCCGGGCCGGACGACGAGGTTCAGATCGTCGAGCACGCGCTTGCCGTCGGTCCGTCCATACGTGAACGTCACATGCTCGAAGCGAATCTCCCCGCGCGGAACAGCAAGCTCGCGCGCGCCGGGACGGTCGACCAGCGCGTGCGCAACGGCAATCGTCTCCATGCCTTCCTGCACGACACCGATGTTCTCGAAGATTCCAGTCACTTCCCAGCTCACCCAGCCGGCGACGTTGGCGATCTGCCATGCCAGGGGCAGCGCGGTAGCCACCACGCCCGCGCTGAGCTGCCCCTGTCCCCATAGCGTGATGCCGATGCCGGCGGTGCTCGTAAGCAGCAGGGCATTCATCGTCGACAGCGTAGCCATGAAGCGCGTAATGAGCCGCATGTGGGCGGCGATGGCGCCCGTGTGATCGTCGATCACTTCGCGCACGTAGGCGTCTTCGTCGCGTGCCCGCGCGAAGAGCTTCACCGTGAGGATATTCGTGTAGCTGTCCACGACACGCCCCATCACCAGCGACCGCAGCTCCGAGCTGGTCTTCGCGAGATCGCGCATCCGCGGCACGAAATGCCGCAGGAAAAATACATAGCCTGCGAACCACAGCGCCGTCGGAATCGCGAGCCGCCAGTCGGCGATGGCCATCAGCACGAGTGCGCTGAGCCCGTAGATCGCGATATACCAGATGGCGCGAATGCTCGACACGACGCACTCGCGCAACGCGTTGCTGGTCTGCATCACGCGGTTGGCGATGCGGCCCGCGAAGTCGTTCTGGAAGAACGGCCAGCTCTGCCTCACCACATGCCAGTGACTCTGCCAGCGGATCAGGCTGGTCACGCCCGGCACCACGGCGTTGTTGCGCACCAGGCTGTCGGCCAGCAGCGTGATTGGCCGCCCGATAAGCACGATCAGCGCCATGCCCACCAGCATGGGCAGCGCGGCGGAGAACGCGGCGGTGCGATCGACGGCCTGCATCAGCGTCACCAGCTTGCCGATGAATACGGGAATCAGCGTGTCGATCAGCGCCACCGCGAGGCCCGTGGCGAACATTGCGGCATAGAGGCCGCGGGTCTGGCGAATGAAGTGCCAGTAAAAGGCGATCAATCCCGGCGGCGGCGCGGCGCGCGGCAGCAGGGTAGGTCGGATGCGCGTTTCGAAGAATGCGAACATGGTGGCCGCCAATGCAAAGGCGGCGCGCACTTTTGGCGCGCGCCGCAAGTTTCAACCGGATGCCGGATTGTAGCGGACTCGCATCCGGTCCGCGACGGGCAGTGCGGGACTAGCGCGGCAACCGCAAGACGACCTCGATCGGGTTGTGATCGGACGATGTCACCGGAGTCGCCCTGGACCCGACGATATCCAATCCGCGAACGAACACATGATCCGCTTGCCTGCCGACAAACAGCGCCCGGCGATCGTCGGCATAGGTGACTTCGACGAGGCCCAGGTCGGCCGCGACTTTGCGCACGGCCGCGAAGCGCTGCGCGGACCAGGTATTGAAATCCCCGGCCAGCACGATCGGCCCTCGATGTTCGGCCAGCACGTCGCGAACCGCCGTGAGTTGCGCCTGATATGCGTTCAGCGTCAGCGTAAAGTTGATCGCGTGCACGTTGGTAATGGCGACCGTTTGCGTGATGCCGCGAAGCCGCAGCCAGCTGATCACCGCCGATTTCGGAATGCGGATCAGCGGCTCCACCACCCGCAGCGTGCAGTTCGCCACCGGTGCTACGCGGGTCGCCGTCAGCACCCCGATGTCGTTGTCCTCGTAGATGAACGAGCTGGCGAGGATCCAGCGCAGCCCGGCAGCGCGCAGAACCTCCTGGAGCGGATCCAGCAGCGTGACCTCCTGCAGGAGCAGGACGTCGTTGCCGTTGGCCAGTCGCGCAAGGTCCTCTTGCCAGCCGGCGTCGCCTTCCTTGTGAATGTTCCACAACAGGATCCGGATGGCGGCCGGATCGAGCGCGTCGGCGTCGGGGACGCTCGGGCTCGTTCCGGAAGAACGCGCCGCCGTGGCGGCAGCGGCGCAGTTCAACGTTTGGACCTTGATGCCCGCCGGCTCGTAAGTCAACGCGCGCGGATCCTCGGTCAGCGATACGCACGCGGCCAGCCACGGCAGCGTTGCGAGCAGGAAGGCGGCCCATGCTGGCCTGCGGCAGCGGATCAACGCGGGTTCACTCGTTGACGGAGTGAACAAGCGGCACTTCAGTGCCGCAACGCATCGATGCCTTTGCCAATTCCCGACAGCGTCAGCGGGAACATGCGGGGCCCCAGTTTTTGCAGCACGATCTGCGTCGAGCGCGTGTACTCCCAGGAACGCTCCGGCTCCGGGTTCCACCAGGCGACGCGCCGGAAGTGGTCGAAGATCCGCGTCAGCCAGACAATGCCCGGCGCGTCGTTCATGTACTCGACGCTGCCGCCCGCCTGGACGAGCTCGTACGGACTCATCGCGGCGTCGCCGACGAAGATCACTTTCCAGTCGGGCCCGTAGGTGTGAATGAGGTCGAGTGTGGCGAAGCGCTCGTTGCGGCGCCGGCCATTGTCGCGCCACACGTGGTCGTATACGCAGTTGTGAAAGTAGAAGGACTCGAGATGGCGAAACTCCGCCTTCGCCGCAGAGAACAGCTCCTCGCAGATGCGCACATGCGGATCCATCGACCCGCCGACATCGAGGAAAAGCAGCACCTTGACCCGATTGCGCCGCTCGGGCTGCAGCTTCAAATCGAGCCATCCCGCGTTGCGGGCCGTCCCCTCGATGGTGCCGTCGAGGTCGAGCTCCTCGGGCACGCCTTCGCGTGCGAAGCGACGCAACCGGCGCAGCGCGACCTTGATGTTGCGCGTGTTGAGCTCGACGTCGCCGTCGAGGTTGCGGAACGAGCGCTCGTCCCAGACTTTGACGGCGCTCCGCGATCCTCCGTTCTCCTGTCCGATCCGTACGCCCTCGGGGTTGTAGCCGTAGGCGCCGAAGGGACTGGTCCCGCCGGTGCCGACCCACTTCGAGCCGCCCTGGTGGCGGGCGCGCTGCTCCAGGAGGCGCTGCTTCAACGTCTCCATCAGCTTGTCCCAGCCCCCCATCGCTGCGACGAGCTTCTTGTCCTCGTCGGACAGGTACCGCTGGAACTCCTTCTTCAGCCACTCTTCCGGGATCTCGGCGCGAATGTCGAAAATCGTATCCACGCCTTTGAAATAGGAGCCGAAGGCCAGATCGAAGCGGTCGAAGAGCTGCTCGTCCTTGACGAAGCAGGCGCGCGACAACGTGTAGAAGTCGTCGAGCGACGACGAAACGACGCGCTTTTCGAGTGCCTCGAGCAGCGTCAACAGCTCCCGCGTGGAGACAGGCAGCTTGTGCGCTTTGAGGTGCAGGAAAAAGCCGGTCAGCATGATCGACGGGAGCGAAGCGCGATCGGGAACGTCATTGTACCGGCGACGGTCGCGCGTCTGCGCTTGATTCGCTACTATGCTAACGATCGACGTGCGCGTGGCATCGGATGATCGCGACGTCGTTCCTCTTTCTTTCCCAGCGGACGCATCCTCATGAAAGTCTGCATCTACGGGGCCGGCGCCATCGGCGGTTTTCTCGGTGCGCGGCTTGGCGCGCAGGGCCACGCGCTATGCGCCGTGGCGCGCGGTGCGACGTTGGCGGCGCTGAAGGCCCGTGGCATGCGCTTGCGTCTGGCCGATCGCGAAATTCAGGTGCCGGTGGCAGCATCCGACGATCCGGCGGCGCTCGGACCGCAAGACCTCGTGATCGTCGCGGTGAAGGGACCGGGGCTGCCCGATGTGGCGGCGCGCATTGCACCGCTGCTTGGAACCGGGACGCTGGTGCTCACTGCTATGAATGGCGTGCCATGGTGGTTCTTTTCCGGCATGCCGGGCTCGTGCGCCGGGCTCAAGCTCGCCTCGCTCGACCCCGAGGGGGCCCTCGCCAGGGCGATTCCGGTCGCGCGCGTCATCGGCGGGGTCGTGCATGCGTCGTGCAAGGTCGCGGAACCTGGCGTTGTCGCCCACGTCATGGGAAACGGTCTCATCATCGGAGAACCGGCGGGCGGCATTTCGCCGCGCACGGCGCGCCTCGCGGGCGAGCTCACCGCCGCCGGCTTCGAATGCGCGGCATCGCAACGCATCCAGCAGGACATCTGGTTCAAGCTGTGGGGCAACATGACGATGAATCCCATTTCGGCATTCACCGGGGCTACGGTCGACCGCATCGTCGGCGACGACCTGGTCAGCGGCTACTGCCTCGCCATGATGAAAGAAGCGGCGGCGGTCGGCACCGCCATCGGCTGTCCCATCACCCAGTCAGGTGAAGAGCGCATCGACGTGGCGCGCAAGCTGGGCGTGTTCAAGACCTCGATGCTGCAGGATGTCGAGGCCGGCAAGCCGCTCGAAATCGACGTGCTGCTGACCGTGGTTCGCGAAATCGCCGGGCACGTCGCGATTGCGACGCCGCATCTCGACGCGCTCCTTGGATTGACGCGTCTTTTCGCGCGCACGCGAGGACTTTATCCCGCGTAGCGCGCGCGTTACAGCCCGGGACAGCGCATCTCGCGGGCGCGGGGACCCGTCGCCCAGTACACCAGCGCGACGCCCTGGTGCTCCCAGAACTGGCGATTGCCGCCGGTGTAGCGCGCCCCGCTGCCCGACGGCGCGACGAACATGAGCTGCGTTTCTCCGGCATATTGAATCATCGCGGTCGGCGGATCGGTGGCGAAGAACTCCGCGACGACTTCCCGTACCGGCGGACCCGGGCACTGGTAGCGTCCCATCCCTACCGCCTTCACCAATCCATAGCGCGCCTGCAATTCAGCGATACGTCGTTTGTAGCCGTTCTCGACGCAGTCCTGCACGTCGGTCGCTTTCCAGCAGTCGTTGCGGCTCTTGATGAATGCCCGCTGCGCCGACTGCAACGCCGCCGCATCGGCACGGCCAGCCTTGGCCGACGCGGCCGCGTATGCGCCGGCCAACTCGCGATCGAGCGTGGCCAGTTTCTCGTCCTGGCAGATCCGTTGCTCGACAGTGCTCGCGGGCGTCTGCGAACAGTCGAACGACGGCGTGGTCTGCGCCGCCGTCATGCCCGGCAGCACCGCCAGCAACGCGGCCAGAAAGCCGGCGGGCACGTCGATGCGGATTCCCATGGCCATTCCTCAGCGTGGCTTCTCGAGCTGGAAGCGCAAGTGCTGCCGGACGGCCGGCCATTCGTTGTCGATGATCGAGAACACGACCGTGTCGCGTTTCGTGCCGTCCGCCATCAATTGGTGATTGCGCAGCACGCCGTCCTGCTTCGCGCCCAGCCTCGCGATCGCCGTTCGCGACGCATGGTTGAACCAGTGCGTGCGAAATTCCACTGCGATGCACGCAAGCGCCTCGAACGCGTGCGTCAGCAGCAACAGCTTGCATTCGGTGTTGAGCGGCGTGCGCTGCGCGCGCCTCGCGTACCACGTGTGGCCGATCTCGAGGCGGCGATTCTTCGCGTCGACGTTGAAAAAACGCGTGCAGCCGACAATGTCTCCGGTCGCGTTGTCGCGGACCGTGAACGGCATCGCCTCCTGGTGCTCGCGCATGTCGAGCGCAGCCGCGACGTATTCGTCCATCTTGTCAGGCGCCGCGATGTGCGTGTACCACAGCCGCCACAGGTCGCCATCCTCGGCGGCCTTCGCGAGCCCCGGCGTGTGCTCGCGCGCCAAGGGCTCGAGCGTGGCCACGCGGCCGCGGAGCGTGACCGGCTCGATGAAGCGTTGGGCCACGGGCTTATCTCCCCGCGCGCGCCATGAACACGACGCGCTCGAACAGGTGCACGTCCTGCTCGTTCTTGAGCAGCGCGCCGTGCAGCGGCGGAATGAAG
>Ga0207648_10001186_pt1 | contig 29157 bp, 26 predicted proteins | sample KBSMisM32_FD_184310 | JGI IMG/M metagenome (GOLD analysis project Ga0207648, IMG submission 184310) | Miscanthus rhizosphere microbial communities from Kellogg Biological Station, Michigan, USA - KBS Miscanthus M3-2 (SPAdes) (version 2) | ecosystem: Host-associated > Plants > Roots >... | reverse complement strand
AAGTACGCCTTGCGTTCGCATAGCCAACAATAATGCAAGGTTGCCGGTAACTGACCCTTGTGGGTCGCAGCCCTGGATGCCAGTAACTAACGAATATACTTCGGTAGTCACCTACTTAGCAACGGCTCTTGAATTAACTAGTGAGCAAAAAAACTGGCTAATTAACAATTCTGATGTTGGGAATACAATAAACGAATTACTAAAAGAGTATGGTCTGTCTTCAGAGACCAGGACCGCTTCCGTTATAACGATTGACGCGGCGAGAAATTCCTTGATTAAAGGCCCTTTTGATATAGATCATTATTCTAAAATACAGTCTTATCTACCTAATTCTTCGCAATTTTCAACTGGAACTATAAGCCCCATCTACTGGATTCATTTTATGGCACAATGTGCGATGATCCGGGCAGATCATCCTGAATGGAGTACACTTCGAGTGTACTGGGAAGCCACATCTGAAATAATACATACAGGACTGGATATTATCGGAATGGTACCCGTAGTTGGAGAAATAGCGGATCTAACCAACGGTATTTTATATACTATAGAGGGGGACGGGGTTAATGCCAGCCTTAGTTTTGCAGCTACTTTACCAGTCGCAGGTTGGGCTGCGACCACGGCGAAATATGCTAAAAAAACAATTTATGCACTGGATGGTACAAAGCGAACTTTAAAGTGGTTAAAAAAAACCGGCGATATTATTGATTTCGGGGACAGAAATTTATTAAGAAAAATATTAGGTTTAACAGACTCACAGATCGCTCATCACATTATACCGTGGGAAATGAAAGAGCATAAGTTGATTCAGAAACTTGCAAAAAGTAAAAATGCCCTTCATTTAAATGAAAGGTATAATGGGATAGCCTTAATCGCTACTCAACATGCCGGAAGTCATTCCGAATATAACGCAAGAGTTCTTAGGAAATTGGATGAAATCTTTAATATGAATTTGTCTGATGATGACGCATTCAGAGAGGTTAAGAATTTAATCGATAGAATTTCATCCGCTATTAACAGTAATATTAACAGTCCAATTAATAATATAGTTTTTTAATAAAAATAATATGGAATATTATCTTCTTCGTTACTCTTTAGACCGCAAAATAATAGGTTCAGACTTGCCACAGTTAGAAGGGGTTTATTTGACAAGTGTTGAATCACCTGATTTTATTGGCAACACTTCAGTTCCGAACGGCGAAGTAAGTAAGACCGTCGAAAGACCCCTGGCAAAACTTAGAAAGAAATCAACGAAATTGACTGATTTGATGTCGGTAGTCGGGGTTGGATTTCTTAATAATTTTTTATTGAGCAACCGTCTAAAACAAATTATTGAACACTCCAAAAATGCAGGCGTTCAATTTTTTGATACGAGTGTTTTTAGTTTTAACGGCGATAACCCGTATTTATATTGGATTCTGAATAATCACCTGTCCTTCCCGGAATATGTGGATTATAAAAAATCGGAATTATGGATAAGGACGGTGGATGGCAATGGCGAAGAACAGGTGTATTGCGATTCTTACGAAGACTATCAGCGCAAGAAAAACTTATATGCGCCAAGGGATATGATTTTTAAAAGAGTTGAGTTTATTGAGGAAAAAGTTGAGTATGATTTTTTTGCGCTGGATAATGTATATGGTTCGATTGCATTCTATGTTTCAAAAAACCTTAAAAAATTTATTGAAGCCGAACACTGCACGGGTGTTGAATTTATTAAATCCAATGAAAGTTACCTGTAATGGGTTGCTTACTGATGAATACCGGATTAATATGGTGCTACTTTAAATAATTGCAAATCCGTTATTATGAAAATAACAAATTATGCGATTACTTTTTATGTTCTCGCTTTGTTCAGTTGCAGCAGTTCCAAAAAGCTAAAAGAGCATCGGGCATTATTAAAGGAATATGCATTTTGCAGTTGTTTTGAGCATGCAACGAACGACGCGAACTATTTTTCAGAAAAAGACATAAATCTGAGTGTTTACGCGGATATCTCAATATAACCGTTCCGTTTTTAGACCGATTGATAGTGTTGCAAGACAGTTCGCTGACAATATCAAGCCTTCAGAAATTCCGGATCATGAAAATAAAAAATCAATCATGCTGCATTGCTTTATGTTTTACCATGCAAAGCTGTTGGATTCGTTGATAAAATCAATGGACAAGGACTTTAATTATACTAAAGGCTGGTGATCTGTCCTCGAAGAGAATTTCGGGGACCTTGTAATATCAATAAAAATCTATGCGCAATAACCGATTGACCTTATTATTCTGCGTGACTATTTTGTTAGGAGTATCGTGTCGTCATTCTCAACAAAAGTTGTCGATATCGCCTCTACCCATGCTCGATGTTGGAGACTCGCTGGAAGTAGATGGAATAAAAACTTTTTCCCGGGCAGATTATTACCTGGTAAAAGGATTTAGAGACACTAAAAATTCTGAACTTTTTATTGACAGTTTCGTCGCAAGGGAAAAAGCTGGCGATCTCCAGAAATATTCTAATTATGCTATTGTGTTTTTTAAAGAATCCTCGCAAACAAATGAAAGAAATATTATAGAATCTCAAAAAAAAGTGATTGATAGATACTCTAATGATCATGACGAGATATATGAGTATAGGTGGGCAAAAGGATCGTTTCTCGCAAAATATAAAATTAAAAATGGGATTATTGTAAAACCTAAAAATGATATAAAGGTTAGCGATATTCCGAATCGTTAAGTTGATACGTGTTGAAACAAATCCTCCTCTGCACTACGTGCCATATCCTGAAAGATATACACTTCATTGAATAAAAATCAAAGGATATTTTTTGTCCGCGGTGTTGTTACGCACGACAATAAAATATTGATAAATAACAGGAACTTTTACCCATTCCCCATCCTCTCCCCCAACGTCAGGTTATGCTTCACTGCCGTTTCCTTCGCTATCTCATAACCCGCATCCGCATGTCTTATCACACCCATTCCCGGGTCATTGCGTAATACTCTTTTTAATCGTTGCTCCGCATCATCCGTTCCATCTGCAACAATTACCATTCCGGCATGTATGCTGTAACCCATTCCCACACCGCCGCCATGATGAAGGCTCACCCAGCTGGCACCGCCTGCTGTATTTACCAATGCATTTAATATCGGCCAGTCAGCCACCGCATCACTGCCATCCATCATCGCTTCCGTCTCACGGTTCGGACTGGCAACGGATCCTGTATCGAGATGATCGCGACCGATAACGATCGGCGCTTTTACTTTTCCTGTTTTGACCAATTCATTGAAGGCAAGTCCTGCTTTTTCCCGTTCACCTTGTCCAAGCCAGCAAATGCGCGCCGGCAATCCCTGGAAAGCAATACGATCCTTTGCCAGCGTTAACCACCGTTGCAATGATTTGTTATCAGGAAACAATTCGCTTATCACTTTATCAGTAACAGCAATGTCGTTTGGATCACCGCTGAGTGCTGCCCATCGGAACGGACCTTTGCCGAGACAAAATAATGGACGAACATAAGCAGGTACAAACCCTGGGAAGTTGAAGCTGCGACCGGGTTTAAAGTTCAGCGCCGGGGATTTGGAATTTGTAGCGCGTTTTTCATACTCCTCAGCTCTTGCACGGATATTGTTTCCATAGTCAAACGTGATAGCGCCTTTGTCCATGAGTTGCAACATGAGCTGTACATGCAGGTACATGCTCTCGTAACTGCGTTCCGTGTATTCATCCGGGTTAGTGTCACGCAGTACATTGGCCTGCTCATTGGTGAGTGTGTGGGGAACATAACCGATCAGCGGGTCGTGCGCACTGGTTTGATCGGTAAGCGTATCCGGGATAATATTTCTTTCCAGTAATCTTTGTAACAAATGAACGGCATTGCAATGTACACCGATGCTTTTGCCCACTCCCTGTTGTTTATAGCTGACGGCCTTATCTATCGCTTCATCTATAGCTGTAAATTTTTCATCAAGATATCTTGTTTCAATCCGTTTATCAATCCGCCACTCTTCCACTTCTGCAATCAGGGCAACACCTTCATTCATTGTAATCGCCAATGGCTGAGCACCACCCATACCACCGAGACCGGCGGTTACATTCAATGTACCTTTCAACGTGCCGCCAAAATGTTTATTCGCTGCGGCTGCATACGTTTCATAAGTGCCTTGTACAATACCCTGGCTGCCGATGTAAATCCATGAACCAGCCGTCATTTGTCCAAACATCATGAGCCCTTTCTTATCCAGTTCATCAAAATGTTCCCATGTGGCCCACTTCGGTACCAGTTGACTGTTACTGATCAATACACGCGGTGCATCTTTATGAGTTTTAAGAATACCAACAGGCTTACCACTTTGTATCAGCAGGCTTTCATCATTTTCGAGAACTTTCAATGCTTTGATGATATTGTCAAGCGCTTCAAAATTGCGGGCCGCTTTACCACGTCCGCCGTATACAATAAGTTCATCGGGACGTTCAGCAACTTCGGGGTTGAGATTATTCAGCAACATTCTTAATGCAGCCTCCTGTATCCATCCTTTACAACTGAGTTTATTTCCTGTCGGCGTTTTGTATTTGACAGGATCGTATGTCTGAACCATGATTGACGATTTGATGAGTGATGATGAACAAAGTTAAGGAAGAAGGAAAAAGTCCAACTCTATCGGGGTCTTGTTATGCAGAGGAAGGAGGCAACCCGGAGATTCCGGATAATGGTTCAATTGTACTGTTTTATTTTCGTATCGGTAGACTTTGCATTTATAGTTTAAGTGCAAATCCTTTTTTCAATCAACACTCTCTCGTCGGTTGTAGGAGAAGGTTTCCGGAATTGCAAGCCTGGCATCAAAACTCCAACCGCACCTTAAACAAAAAACTTTCTCCTGAATCATCATCAGCCACCATATGCATTTTTATGCTGCGGTTTCTTTCGCTTTGAATGCAAACAGACTCTACTTTATGTCCTTTGAATACCGGATCTGTTCCGGGCAGATCGATCAATTCGTTTACTTTCATCTTATGCCGCCATATCTTTCTGTATCCATTCTCCACAATACCAAGATAGCTTATACCAATCGGGCCATCGTTATAACTATCCGGTGTATCCTCGACGGAAGTAGTAAATATTAACTGGTCATGTACGTAAGAATAAGTAAGACCGGATATACCAATCGTACCTTCATAAGCAGAGAAATCAATATCGAGCAATTCAATTTGTACATCTTCCTGTTTGCGGAAAAAATCCGGGCTTGTAATAATTAATGTATTGTGGGAATTGGTATTATTAGCACGATTGCACAACACAAGAAATTCATGTATCTGCACGGCGCCTTCGATATTCAGATCTGCTATACCTTTTTCTTTTATCCGTTCGTAAAATACACTGGTGTCGAACGATTTTACTTTTTCGTTTTTCAGGTTTACCAATATGCCTTTATTCCGTGGATCAGCGGAACCTGAGCCCATTACCAGCAGGAAATTTTCATTATCGAGCTGCAATGCGGTTGTTGCTTCAAGGTCGGCCTTATGTTTTTTGGGAATGCGCTTCTGGTTGCTGTCAAACAGTTTTATCGTTCCTCTTGGTTTCCACCGTTTATTTGTAACGAGTACATTAGCGGCATCATCGCCAACAATGTACACATTGCCATCGAGGTATTCAATACCTGATCCGGATGGAAAATCTTTCAGTTCTTTATGGTCAAGGAGCTGTAGCTTCATAATCTATCAAAATCTTCTTTCAACTTGTCGTAAAGGTTACTAAAAATGCGGATATGGTCTGAATAAATTTTTTCCCGGTCGCCGGCAGGTATAAATTCCTTTTGTACAACAGCAAATCTTTTCACATCATCCCAGTCCTGTATCACCCCTTTTGCATGCATGGCCATATAAATGGCGCCCATAGCCGAGGCATCTGCTGTATTTAACACGTATATTTTTTTATTTAGAATATCCGCGAGCAATTGCAGCCATAGTTCGGATTGTGTAAATCCGCCGGTTGCATAAATAGCATCCACAGGTGATTTTCCTTCAATATTATCTAATACCTGCAGCAAAGAAAGACAAATACCCTCGATAACGGCGCGCATAAAATGTTTTAGGGTATGTGACGAACGTATGCCGATAAATGCGCCTTTTGCATCCGCGTCCCAAACAGGAGCCCTTTCACCAAAAATGTAGGGAAGAAACAATAGACCGTCAGCACCTTTTTTAACATCGGCAATTTCTTTAAACATCCACTCGTAATCATTTTCAGACGCCGACTGTTTTTGCAAAAAAGTTTGCAGGAACCACTGCAGGGCTATACCGCCATTGTTGATGGCCCCTCCGTTTATAAATAAATTACCCGCAAGTATATAACTGAATATACTTCCTTTATCATCCTGTATCGGCTTTTCCGTTACCACACGAATGGCGCCGCTTGTACCAATCGTTAATGCAGCAATACGCGGTGATAATGCGCCGCAACCAAGGTTCGCCGTTGCCCCATCCCCCGCTCCTGCTACAAACCGCACATCTTCATGCAGGTTCCACTGTTGCCTGTAATTCTCTTTTAAACCTGTTTCGGTATGCAATACCGGTACCGGTTCAGATAAATGCTCAGGATTGATGCCGCAAAACGCCAGGGCTTCATCACACCATATTAATTCTTTGCTGTTGAACAAACCGGTTGCCGAGGCAATCGAATGATCTACCTGGTATTTGCCAAACAGTTTGTGCCAGGCATATTCTTTCATCGAAATGAACTTAAATGCCTTTTCAAATACATCCGGCTGTTGATCCCGTATCCATGCTATTTTGCATAGCGGCGACATGGGATGAACCGGTACGCCTGTTTTAAGATAAATGGAGCGGGCCTGCCCTGATTTTTTTAAATGCTTTGCATAGTCATTACTCCTTGTGTCGGCCCATGTGATCAATGGCGTTAATGGGTTACCATCTTTATCAACAGCAAGTATACTGTGGTAGGCAGCACTGAAACACACGGCGGCTATTTCGCGGGTGTTAATTTTTGTACTGATTTTCTTAAATACATTCAACAGCGCATTAAAAATTTCATCCGCATCCTGTTCACCATAGCCATCCTGTGGCTGGTACATGGAGTAAGATGCCTTTTCTTCGCAAACAACTGCGGACAGTTCGTTTGCTGCGATTATTTTTACGTGCGTAGTACCGATATCAATGCCGACAAACAATGCCATATATGAGAATAAGCATCGAAAATAAAAAGCATTTCTTATTTACAATAAAATACTATTTTTATTCGCAGGAGTGATTTCATTTATTAGTTTATTATTTTTAGCAGTTGTAGATGTAAAGCATGCTGCGAGCTATTGTAGTTTGCTTTATATTTATCCTGTGTACTCTTCACAAAACATACTAATTCGACATTATGGGTGATTTACAAGTTAAGAAACAACCGAAACAATATGATGCAGTCATCGTTGGTTCGGGTGCAGGCGGCGGTATGGCTGCTTATGTACTGGCCAACGCCGGTTTGAAAGTTTGCCTGCTTGAAGCAGGTGCCATGTTTGATCCGAAAACAGATTCGTGCCAGTTAAAAAATCCGTGGGAATCGCCGCGTCGCGGCGCCAGCACAAAGTTTCGTCCCTTCGGTGATTTTGATGGATGCTATTGGGGTTGGCAGATCGATGGTGAACCCTACACACATGCTCCCGGCGATCAATGGGAATGGTGGCGTGCCCGCATGCTTGGCGGCCGTACCAATCACTGGGGAAGAATTTCATTACGTTTCGGGCCAAAAGATTTTAAACGCAGAAGTATAGATGGACTTGGTGACGACTGGCCAATCGGCTATGAAGACATCAAACCCTATTACGATAAAATAGATCAGCTGCTCGGCGTGTTTGGCACGAATGAAGGGCTGGAAAATGATCCCGATGGATATTTTCTTCCGCCACCCAAACCACGTTTGCACGAATTATTTATAAAGAAAGCGGCAACAAGCATAGGCATCCCCGTTATTCCTTCACGGTTATCTATTCTTACCAAACCGGTAAATAAAGAAAGAGGCCAATGTTTTTATTGCGCACAATGCGGCCGCAGTTGCAAAGTATATGCAGACTTTTCATCGTCATCCTGTCTGGTTATTCCTGCGATGAAAACAGGAAATATTGATCTTGTGACGAATGCTATGGCCCGCGAAGTATTGACAAACAAAGAAGGTTTGGCAACCGGTGTTTCCTACGTAAGTAAAGAAGACATGCAAGAATACCAGGTAAGTGGCCGCACGGTTATTCTTGCTGCGAGCGCCTGCGAAAGTGCACGGTTATTATTGAATTCAAAATCGCCGCGTCATCCGAATGGTCTTGCAAACAGCAGCAATGTTGTTGGTAAATACCTGCACGATTCAACCGGCGCTGATATGGGTGGAATCATTCCTGAACTCTTCGATCGCAAACGCTACAATGAAGATGGTGTAGGCGGTATGCACGTATACACACCGTGGTGGCTGGATAATAAAAAACTTGATTTTCCCCGCGGTTATCATATTGAATATGGCGGCGGTTTCGGTATGCCGTTATATGGATTTAACTGGGGCATTGAAAATCTCAACGGAACGTATAAGATCAAAGGCAAACAGAAAGAAGCCGGCGGTTATGGTGTGTCGTTAAAGGAAGATTATCGTTATTTCTTCGGTTCGCATGTGGGCATGGCCGGTCGCGGCGAAGCTATCGCAAGAGAAGATAACTATTGCGAAATCGATCCTGAAGTGGTAGATAAGTATGGTATCCCTGTTTTACGCTTTCATACAAAGTATTCGGAGCATGAAATAAAACAGGCCAAGCATATGAAAGAAACATTTTCAGAAATTCTTCATGCAATGGGTGCTGTAATAACCTGGGGCGGTGATGATGGCCCTGAAAATAACTATGGTCTTCATAACCCGGGAAACATCATTCATGAAGCCGGTACAGTGCGTATGGGTAGTGATGCAAAACATTCACCACTTAATAAATTCAGCCAGGCGCACGATTGTAAAAATCTGTTTTGCGTAGATGGTGGTCCGTTTGTATCGCAGGCAGATAAAAATATCACCTGGACGATCCTTGCATTGTCTATGCGCACGAGTGAGTATATAGTGGATGAGATGAAGAAGAAAAACATTTAATTAAGATTATTGTGATGAATAGGATAAGGAGGAAATTGATGTGACGGGCTGAATAACCCTGATTTGACTTAGTTGCGACGCTCCGTTCATCGTTCTGTCCTTTGGTCATCATAAATTGAAACGTATTTTTTAATCTGTAAAAACAAATTCCCCGAAACGTAATTACAAAATCCGGGGTTTCATATTATGGATAGAAGAAAATCGATTAAAACATTACTCGTAGGAACCGTTTCAACCGGTGTATTGGTAGAAGCATGTAAAAATGAAGATAAAAAGGAAGTGTTGAAGGATGATACTGCCAAGGTCAGCGGTCTCAACCGTATGAAAGAAGAAGCGGAATATGAAAAAGAAGTAGCCGCAAAAAAGTTCTTTACGGATCATGAGTTGGCAACGATTACCTTACTCGGTGATATCATCATTCCAAAAGATGATGTAAGCGGTAGTGCAAGCGATGCTAAAGTACCCGAGTTTATTGCTTATATCGTAAATGATATGCCGGAACATCAAACGCCGATGCGTGGCGGACTTCGCTGGCTCGATATGCAATGCCTCAACCGCTTTGAAAAAGCATTTACCGATTGCAGCAAAGAACAACAAATGCAATTGGTAGATGAGATTGCGTGGCCAAAGAAGGCAAAGCCCGAAATGAGGCAAGGCGTTGCATTCTTTAGTCTTATGCGCAACCTGACGGCTACCGGTTTTTATACTTCACAAATGGGTGTGAAAGACGTTGGCTATATAGGCAATTCTCCCAATCAATGGAACGGCGTGCCGGCCGATGTGTTAAAGCAATATAATATGGCTTATACAGAGAAAGAATTAAAGGAATGTGTGAATTTCGACAAAGCCTGATAAATTATTTCCAATAGTAGTAATAGGAATGAGTGTCTCATTCCTATTTTTTTAAGATCAATTTTTTGCCAAAAAATTTCATTAATGAAATACACAGATGAATTAACTGTCAAAGGAAAAATTGCATTGGTTACCGGTGCCGCCAGGGGTTTGGGAAGAGCCTGCGCTCTTGCACTGGCAGAAGCCGGCGCTGATATTGCAGTTGGATTGAGAGATATACATGCCGATGATGGCATTGTAAAGGAAATAGAAGCATTGGGAAGAAAAGCGCTGCCGCTGCAGATGGATGTGGCAAAAATGAATGAAATACGATCTGCAATAGAAAAAATAAAAAGCCATTTTGGAAGAATAGATATTCTTGTCAACAACGCGGGCATCGCACCGGAAAATTATATTGAGAATGTAACCGAAGAGGATTTTGATTATACAATTGATGTAAATCTTAAAGGAATGTTTTTTACAACACAGGCAGTTGGAAAATTGATGATACAACAGCAGTCCGGAACAATTGTCAATCTTAGCTCACAGGCGGGATTTATTGCACTTCCAACCGAATCGGTGTATTGTATGACAAAGGCAGGCATTGCACATCTTACCAAATGTATAGCTGTGGAATGGGCGAAATATAACATTACAGCAAATGCAGTGGCACCAACATTTATTAATACCCCGGGAACGAAAGAATATCTTGCCAATGAAGAAAATAAAAATCAGGTGCTTTCCAAAATCAAATTGGGAAGAATAGGCGAACCGAAAGATGTTGCCAACGCTGTATTATTTCTTGCATCACCCGCTGCATCGCTCATAACAGGTACAACATTATTGGTTGATGGTGGATGGACCGCTGTTTAAAGTTTCGCTTTTGTTTCGGTCAGACCTTTACCTGAAATATAATCCAGCAATTCTTTTGCATCCCCACCGCCTTTTTGTGCATGATGCAATAATGTCAATCCGTGCGGACCACGTGCCGTAAGATATTGAGGAAACGCTTCGAGGAATGGTTTTACAATTTGTGTTTTACCCAGCATCGTTAACACAAATAAATTTGTTCTCGCTCCTTTGCCGATAAGATAATTCGCTATTTCTTTATTACCTACATGCCCCGCTCCTTCCAATGCCGTTTCGAAATCGCCATTGCCCCAATCAAACGTTGAATAAAGCAACTCCGGTTTATCACCTAACATCTGCTTTACTTTATCCAGGTTGCCATGACCGGCGATGACAAAATCTTTAACCATAGCACCTGGTAATGGATCTTCGGGCATTGCAAAACCAAATGCAGGAATGGCGATTGCCGATGTACCGAGTGTCACTGTTTGAAGAAATTGTTTGCGCAGCATATAAAGGATTTTGTAAAAGGTACGAAAAGAGAGTGCACTGCCCCAAACCGTTTATCAATCTGGCAGGCGATACTTAAAATAAAAAATGGTTTGATTTTTATAAAACAATCAAACCATTATTAGTTAAATGCGATGAAATTTAAAAAGTCAACCCGTCAAACCAATTCTTCTTTAGCGGTCTTACTGTAGTCATCTACCAATTTGCGTTGTATATCGAATGGCACCGGCACATATTCATGAAAACGCATTTTAAATTTAGCCCGGCCTTGTGTAATAGAACGCAATGATGATGAATAACCATCCATTTCTGCCAACGGTACTTTGGCCAACACCTTTTGAAAATGACCTTCATTGTCTATACCTTCTACGATCGCCCGACGGCTTTGCAGATCGCCCATTACAGCACCGGTAAGATCATCAGGGCATAATACTTCAACGGTGTAGACAGGCTCAAGTATTTGCGGATCGGCCTGCTGAAATGCATGCCTGAACGCCTGCAGCCCGGCAATCTTGAACGAAATATCATTACTATCTACCGGGTGCATTTTACCATCGTAAACACACACACGAATATCCCGTGCATATGAACCGGTAAGCGGACCATTATGCATTTTTTCCATCACCCCCTTTAATATGGATGGCAGAAAGCGGGTATCGATAGCGCCGCCGACAATACAATTATAAAAAACCAATTTACCACCCCAATCCAGTTCATGTACATCTCTTCCCCGCACGTTCAAATCTTTTGGTTCATCCATTCCTTCGTACCAGGGCTCAATACGCATAAACACTTCCCCGAATTGACCGGCGCCACCGCTTTGTTTTTTATGGCGGTAGTTGGCATCTGCCATTTTACGGATAGTCTCCCTGTAAGGAATTCTCGGCCGCGTGAATTTAACGTCTACTTTATACAAATGCTCGATCTTCCACTTAGCAACGGCCAAATGCATATCACCCTGGCAATGGATCAATGTCTGCTTCAATTCAGGAGAATATTCTACAATCATGGTAGCATCTTCTTCCCGCAATTGGTGCAATGCCTGTGAAAGTTTTTCCTCCTCGCCTTTCTTTGTGGTTTCGATGGCCACGGTCATATTGGGAGAAGGAAACCGGATCGGGTTCAATTCATAATTTTTTCCTCTTGCGTGCAAGGTGTTGTTGACATGAGTGTTTTTCAATTTCAAGGTTGCGCCGATATCGCCCGCAACCAGTTCGTTGGTGTTAACGCGTTTACTTCCTTCCACAAGAAACAACTGGTTCAGCTTTTCAGATACGCCGGTAGATTCGTTTTCCAGTTCCATTCCACTTTTCACTGTGCCCGAATACACTTTAAAGAATGACATTTCTCCAACATGCGGTTCAGAAACAGTTTTGTAAATAAATATACAAGCTGCGCCACCCGCATCGCAGGCTATCTTGTCGCCGTTTGTTGAAATTTGTGGCGGCATTTCGTTTGCACTTGGGCACACATTATCTATAAAGCCCATCAGTCTGCCACTGCCCATATTTCTCTCTGCAGATAAACAGAATAAAGGAAACAGGTCATGATTGATCATAGCCTTCTTCAAACCGGTCTTCATTTCATCCTCATCCAGTTCACCTTTATCAAAATATTTTTCCATCAATGTTTCGTCGTTGCTCGCCACTGCTTCAATCAACTCTTTATGCAATTCATCTGCTTTTGCTCGTTCTTCGTCGGGTATCGGCAGTTTTTCCGGTTTACCACCGGCGTCTTTAAATTTATACATCGTCATGCGCAGCACATCAATTATTTCATGAAAGCCGGCGCCCGTTTGCCGCGGATACTGAACGACCACGACATTACTTCCAAAATGCGCTTTTGCTTCCCTTACCGTTTTGTCAAAATCTGCATTATCATCGTCCAATTTGTTTACAGCAAATATCATCGGTGTTTTGAACTGTTCTGTATATTCCCAGATGATATCTGTTCCTACTTCCACACCCATCACACCATTCAGCAGCATTATACCGGTGTCGGCCACGCGAAGTGCAGAAATAACTTCACCGGCAAAATCATCATAGCCCGGTGTATCAATGATATTTATTTTATACCCGCGCCATTTTGTATGCATCAGTTTACTGAAAATTGAATTACCACGTGCCTGTTCCAGTTCGTGGTAATCTCCTGTAGTATTACGTTCTGCAATACTACCCCTGCGGTTAATAAGGCCTGCTTCATATAGCATGCACTCCGCTAATGTTGTCTTGCCGGAACCTGCATGGCCAAGCAAGACAATATTTTTTACGTGTGAGGTATCAAATTCGGGCATTGTCGTAAAGTTTAAAGTTGAATGTTTAAAGTTTAAGGTTGGAGAAAACGGTGAAGCACCAATGGCACCGAACCTTTAAACTTTGTTTCGGTCACTGTTAAGTTCAAAGTTTAATTTTATTCAAAGACGAAATAACGTTACCACGTTGGTAATAACTTTAAACTATTAAACCTCAAACTTTTTAACTTGATTATTGCGTTCGCTCTAAAAACCCCGTGAATTCACCGCGGAGTTCCTGTAATGTGTTTTCCAGCGATTGATACTGTTCAAAAAGATTTTCATGTTCCGCTACTGTTTCTTCATGTAGCTGGCCTTTGTTTGCTTCCATTTCAAAATTCACTTTGCGGTCGTGAACTTTAATCGCCTGTTTTAAATCGTGGATGTTGATGAGCTGGATGTGAAATTGATTCTGCAGATGTTCTACGTCTTGCAACCGGTCTTTTGGGAGAGTGTGGCCTACAGCCTGCTGGAGTCTGACTTTGTCTTGCGTGAATTCTTCACGATAAGAACGCAGATTGGCTCTCCAGGTACTACACTCTCCGGAGAGCTGTGAGATGTCGGTCTGAACCATGGGATTTAAAATTTAAAAGGTCAAGAAATCGGGTTGAATCGTTCCGGGGGTTTAGGATAATTCTAATTTAAGCCATTTTCGTGGCAAAAACCAGAAGTTTTTTCGCACATGACCTGCAAATAAAGATTCAATGCAAACGGTTATAAGAGGTAACCCTAAGACGCCCGAAGTGACATCCTTCTTGTTTTATACAGAGCCTGAAATAGTTTTGAAGAATAACTATATTAAAATATCCGGTAAATCAATTTTATACCACAGGGAAACATCGGGTAGGGTCCGCCATTATCAAATGTAAAATCAGCATTGTCAACAGGCGATGAAAGAAATGAACCGCCCAAAGGTTGATTTTTTGCGACCGTTTGTTTGAATTTAATACCCACACCTGTATAAAATTCAGCAGCCCAGCGCTGGTTCCAAAGACGACAGAGCCAACCCATTTTCACAGCAACACCCTGTTCCTTTTTAACCTCGTTGTACGGTGCAAACTGGTAAAAGTCACACTGCCCGTTTACACAATTCATTCCGAAATCATCCCATCTCCTCGCTGTTACTTTTTTGTAGTGGAATTCAATGGCGCCAAACCATCCTCTTTTCCCATAAAAATAATCGCGGAAATAGTATCTCAATTCGCAACGTAGTTTAATGCCCCTTATCTTATCTCCGCGATTAACAAAATTGTCAGAGGAGTTATTGGCACCCGTATAGTAAGGTGAATAAAAAATATACATGGGATCTATATTTACTGCCCATCGTGGATTCCACTGAACACCTACTCCAAGCATTGCACCGGCATCTACCTCTGCAAACGAAAATGGATTTGTGCGCAACGTGAACACAGGAAAATTTCCCATTTTTTGTTGTGCTGACGACAGCAGGCACATACACAGCGACACAATCAATAAACAATAACGCATGCTGATCAATTGAGCACATTTGAAATAAACACCGGGTTCAATGGATCAGTTCCAATATCATACAAAGCAAATCCGTCGCTAACCTGGCAAATAAGAATGTTATCATAAGGAATGACATCATAAAACGTTTTGTCATGAATCTCCGACACTCTGTTCGGTACATAAGGATCTGATACATCAAAAATGGCCAAACCATTTTCACCATCACATACATACAAGGCATTTCCTGTTACGCCTAACCCATAAGGCGAGGTTAATGGCAGTGTGGTTTTTAATACCGGTGATGATAAGGAACTGACATCATACACTACTAATGAACTCATCCCCCATCCGCAGGGACCATCGGCTCTCAATGTTGCATACGCCGCATTATCTTTTACCACAACAGGATCGCAGGACATACGGATTTGATAAGTAGCAGAACCCACCAAATGAGGTTTGTCCGGATTTGTAAGTGAAAAAATATACATAGATGATGATGACCCGATAAATAATTTATCCTGGTAGGGAAATATTGTTTCAATGTTAATACCGATATCGGTCTTTGATTTAAAAACAGGTTGATTGGGATTGGTGATTAAAAAAGATTTCAGACTCGAATGATCTACTGTGTACAGATAATTGCCCGCGATGGTAAATCGTGCAGTGGAACCGCCTGCACCTGCTGTTTGATTGGATGAGTCGGTACGTGCTGAGTCTTTATTGCAGTGGGTAAAAAGTGATACCAGCATCAAACCTGCGAATAGGTGAATTATGGGTTTCATTATCTCCAGCATTTAGGGTTTTTAATAGTTTGTCTTATCCAGCCAGTTATTATTCCTTTAGAAGGATCCGGACATTCAAAATAGATTGTGCTGAAAGTGGAATCTTTTGCGGGGTATTGCAAAGCGAGATCAGGAAAAACACCTTCTACCCTGCTTACTTCATGAATATGGTTTAAGTCGCGGATGTCAATGACAACGAGATCGCTGAAATTATTTGTGTAGATAAACCCATTCTTCACAGCAACCTCTTTACATAGCATGGAGTGAATAAAACTTATCTTTTTAGGATGTTGCGGATCGGCATAGTCAATAATGTGTATTCCGGAATCAGGTTCTACCTGGAATAATAAATTACCGGTTGTGTACATCTTGCCGCTCTTTACCGTGGCACGCGGCGTTTCCGCTGTAATTTTTTTGATGGATTCATCTTTACTGTAAACGGGTACATAACCCTCTGCCTCCTGCGGAAAAGGTACATCAGGAGCGGGATCGCAGGCAGAATAGATTACAGCAATGAAAAAAAGAGCAATGTAAACTTGTTTCATACAGGCAAAATTTGATTGAGGAATGAAACAGATGAACTATCGCCTGATTTCGTGAATCAGAATTTCGTTGCTTGTGGAAAAAATTAAAAAGATGTTAATGCAGCGGCCGGAAGAATGAAGACTGTACCAACTTGTAGTATTTCGTTTACACAGATTTAAGCTTCCGCATGACATTTTGAAATTCAGTTTTGACCTTCCTTTGCACTGTTCAAATGATTTGTGATTATAAAATGTGATGAAATGAAGAAGTGCTCAACTGTTTTTACAATAGATTTTCCTGTGACTAACCTGAAGCCGGTTACAACCTTCCGTAGGTTATTTACCAGGAGCATGCATGAAACTTTAAACGAATTATTCACACAAGCCACCTATCCTGCCGTGACCGCCTATCCCGGAAATGGTTTTTTAAATCATTTAAAAAGACGGCGCCCTAACCCATTACTTTACCCCGCAGTAATTTAAAGCTGACCACTGCGACCAAAACCAACTGCTAACCTTGCTTGCCCTTTTCGACCGTACCCCCTTTTGATCTAACGCATTCGTCTCCATAAACTACCACCGCTTTCTTGTCTGGCATTAAGCAATTAATGCCTTTTTTATTTCACAAAAAACGGGTATTGCAATTGCGGGGTATATTTGTTGCCCGGCATATGATTTCCCAAAATACCATACAGGAGATTTTAAACCGCATTGATATCCTCGATGTAGTTGGCGGTTTTGTGAAATTGAAAAGACGGGGCGCCAACTATCTTGGCCTTTGTCCTTTTCACAATGAAAAAACTCCTTCTTTTACTGTGTCACCTTCCAAGGAAATTTACAAATGTTTCGGATGTGGCAAAAGCGGCAATACGATCAGTTTCATTATGGAACATGAAAAGTATAGTTACGTGGATGCATTGAAATGGCTCGCTAATAAATACGGCATTGAAGTAGAAGAAACATTTGCCAGCAATGAACAAAGAGAACAGCAACAGTCGGCCGATAGCTTGTATATCATAAACAGTTTCGCGCAGCAATTTTTTTCCAAAATACTTTTTGAAACGGAAGAAGGACAGGATATCGGATTAAGTTACCTGAAAGAGCGGGGGTTTCGTGAAGACATTATTCATAAGTTTCAACTCGGTTATTCACCGGAACAAAGAGATGCTTTTACCAAAGAAGCATTGACTAAACAGTTCAATACGGAGTTGCTGGTAAAATCCGGGCTGGTTGTGAACCGGAATGATCAGCTGTATGATAATTACCGCGGACGTGTAATTTTTCCTGTACATAATCATAGTGGTAAGGTGCTTGGTTTTGGTGCAAGGATATTGAAGACAAATGACCGTGCCCCGAAATATATCAATACACCGGAAAATGAAATTTATGTAAAAAGTAAAATTCTTTACGGCTCATATTTCGCACGACAATCTATCGATAAAGCGGATGAATGTTTATTGGTTGAAGGATATACAGATGTTATTTCGCTTCACCAGGCAGGAATAGAAAATGTTGTTGCCAGTGGCGGTACTTCACTTACACAGGATCAGTTGCGGCTGATAAAAAAATACACCAACAATCTTACGATTGTTTATGATGGGGATGCCGCCGGTATAAAGGCTGCACTGCGTGGTCTTGATATGGCGCTGGAAGAGGGATTAAATGTAAAACTGGTTTTAATTCCGGATAAAGAAGATCCGGATAGTTACGTGAATAAAGTCGGCGCAACATCATTCAAAGATTTTATTCAAAAGAATAAAAAAGATTTCATCCTTTTCCAGTTACAGGTTGCACTGACGGATGCCGGCAACGATTCTGCAAAGAAAGCGGATGTGGTGAACCAGGTAGCGGAGACAATTTCCAAGATCAATAAAGCGGAAGATTTTACAAAGCAGCAGGATTATATCCGGCAATGTTCGGAGATATTAAAAATTGATGAAACCGGCCTGCATGCGTTGGTCAATAAGTTTATACGGAACAGGATTTCAACACAAGAAAAAGCGTTACCGTTCGAAGAAGCCAGATTGCATGAAGAAAATGCTCATAAAGGAGCAGTTACCGATTATGATGATGCCACATTCAACCTTTTATTCAAAGATGAACTACAGGAACGGGAATTTGCAAGAGTATTGCTTGAACATGGGAGTAAAAGTGACAACGAGGGAAAATCTATTGCAGAATATATTTTCGGGGAAATAATTGACGAAAGTCTTTTTGACAATAAAGAAATAATAAAACTCATTTCGGTTTATAAAGAAGCTTATTATAGTCACGATTTGAAAAGACAGGAAAAGAGTTTTTACATCTATCATGCTGACACATCAGTTAGTACGCTGGCAGTTTCATTGTTGAATTTTCCTTATGAGGAAAGCGAGCATTGGAAAAAAGAATTCAGCCAGTCGTCCGGGTACCAACCAAAACTTTTTGAAAAAAGTTACGAAGATTTCATGCGAACAGTAACGCTCGAAAAAGAAAAATCATTGCTCAATTACCTGAAAATAGATGAAGACAAAACGCAGGAAGAAATAGAGTCGGCTGTCAATTATTTTAAACTTCGTAAGATAAAGAGAATGCTTCTCGAGAACCAGCAGGATATGGAAAGGCCGCATACGGCGGCTGAATTTGAAATGCTTCATCAAACACACGAACACCTGAAACATCTCGAGCGGGAAATAACAAAGAAAACAGGAACGGTGATTATCCGTTAAATTGTTTATTGAAGTGTTGTTCCTGCATAAATTTCGTTACACCAATTTGCTTAACAATAAATCGCTATAAGAAACGGATATAAGATCTTGATCCTTTATCTTCAATTCGCGCATATAAAAATCACATTGCTCCTGTAATTTTTCCTTCGGCAGATCTGCATATTTATTGCTGGCTTCTATTTCTGCAAAGCTGCCAAGACCAGGTACTTCATCAATGTGAAATTTTACATTGCCAATAAAATAGATTTCACGTTTTTTCTGAACAATGATTTTTATACCGAGAGAAGCTGAAAGGATTTCCTTTAATGCATCTGCATCGGGAACCGCGACCAATTGGAAATGGGAGCTTTTAGGTCCGGCCTGGTTACTTCTTTCATAGTAAATAAGATTATTCTCAATGATCCCCTGGCGCAATTTCAGCCGGCCATGCAAAACATTAAAATACGTGTCGGTTTGTTGATCCACGCCTTTAAAGTCAGCGCCATCTTCGAGAAGATAACGTCGCATAAAATCCGGATCGTTATACCTTGCTTTTATTTCTACATTTAAAAGTGGCATAAGGAAGCTGGGTGGCATTGTCCTGTCAGAACAAACCTTACAAAGGATTATTTAAGGGAAGAGAAATGAGGATCAAGCCATGCTGGGCTCTGCCTTCAGATTCCTGTTTACAGAAATCCGCCCGCCTCTTGTCACTTCTTCGCATCTGCCAAAACGCATAGCACTCCACACATGGTCGAGCTCTACCTGGCAAACACTTTCATAACCGGCACAGGTCAGTTGGTTCCAACTGCACTCACGGTTAAGGTCAGTAACAATTTTCGAAGCAGTTTTTGGATAAGCAACCCAAAAATTTGACTCGTTCTTAAGGGCAGGCATTACATCTTTCAGGATACCATTTAACTGGTTCTCACTTACTGCAAACACCAGCGCAAAGTCGATTTTTCGGCTTTTCAGCAAGGGTGTCACATTCTTTGAGAAAGATAATTTGGTAAACTGTTTTTCGATTGATGACGGTAAACCCTGAATTAGAAGGTTTTTTTCGTCTGAGATCTGAAGTTTTTCAAAAAGCGTTTGTGCCATACCTCTGTAAAAAAGTTTTAAGAGTTTTTAACCCAGTTCAATTGGTTGACCTGGTATTATGTACACGAAATAGAGACGCAAAGGTAAGGAAAATCAATGAGTTTTGCGTGTTCTATCAAATAAAAATCCCGTTCAAAGCGGTTTGAGCGGGATTTGTTAAGTACAATCAATATTTTACTTGCTCACTGGCTTATAATACTGAAGTGCCTGCGGCATATGTTCCTGCAATTTCTCAATTCGATGTCCATCGTCGGGGTGCGTGCTCAAAAATTCCGGTGGTTTTTGTCCGCCTGAAGAAGCCATGCGCTGCCACAACGGAATTGCTTCCTGCGGATTATAACCAGCCATTGCTGCCCAATACAAACCGTATTCATCTGCTTCCAGTTCATCTTTTCTTGAAAAAGGCAGCATAACGCCTACCTGTGAGCCAACTCCATAAGCTGTTTGAAATAATTGTTGAGTTGCAGCCGGTTTATTGGCCAGTGCTACCGACAATGCAACTCCACCCAGTTGCTGAACAAGTCCCTGGCTCATTCTTTCATTACCATGTTGAAGAATAGCATGACTGACTTCATGTCCCATGACTATTGCAAGCGCTGCTTCATTTTGTGTAACAGGTAATAAGCCTGTATAAATAACAATTTTTCCTCCGGGCATACACCATGCGTTCACATCTTTGCTTTCAACAAGGTTGTATTCCCATTTGTAACCTTCCAGCAAAGATGACATTCCTTTTTCCTTACAATATCTTTCAACAGCAGATGAAATACGTTGCCCTACCCTGCGCACCATTTCGGCATCCCGGCTTGCTGAAGAACTGACTACTTTATTCTGGGTTAAAAAAGTTTGATACTCCTGCACGGCCATCGATTGTACTTCGGCCTCAGGTAATAATATTAGCTGGTTGCGCCCGGTAATCTTATTTGTGGCACAGGCAACCAGCAATATCCCGCAAATAACCGGGAACATAATTTTCTTGATCATCGTAAAGGTTTTATTATATCATTCAATGATTATACCAACCCCTCAGACCGGGAGTTGACAGGTTTTCGTTGCAAAGTAAAAGAGAAATACTTAATTAATCCGCTGTTTGTGAGGTTGAACGGCGACGTTCGCGTCTGCGATCCCTGTGCTTCAGTATGGGAACTTTATTCTCACTTCCTTTCAGCAGACGGCCTATATTTTTTTGATGGGTAAGAAGAACCATTAATGCAACGGCAATTGCAAATATTCTGTATAGATGTTCGGGTTCGTTAAATATTACGAGAATAAATACAGGAAACGCAACACTGGCGAGGATTGAACTCAATGATACAAATCTTGTAAGATACAGTACCAATAAAAAAACGCCCACACAACAGACTGCAACAATTGGCTGGATGCCAAGTACCATTCCAAACAATGTGGCTATACCCTTTCCGCCCCTGAATTCGGCCCAAATCGGAAATATGTGACCAATGACAGCCGAGAGGCCTAATCCTATTTGTAAATTGATAAACTGAGTATCGAATTCTACATAACCCGGAAGAAGATAGACAAGCTTGACTGCGGCGATACCTTTCAACATATCTGCAACCATAACAAAGCTGCCCCATTTTGGACCTAATACCCGGAAAGTATTTGTAGCACCGGCGTTACCACTTCCATACTCCCGTATGTCAATGTCAAAAAAGTAACGGCTCACCCAAACAGAAGTAGGAATGCTGCCAATCAGATATGCAAGAACGATTAAAAGTAGCTCGTTCATAGAACCTTTGGTTGAAATTGAGTACAAAAATACGATAATCGGGCGACAGATAATAGGTAGTTTAACTCAAAGGATAGTTGATTTTACCGTAAAAACCTCAGGCAGAGCCAATCGCCTTGTTGCTGTACTTTATGCAGGATAAGAGAATGTTTTTGGGCTTCAAGTAGAATTTCATGCTCGTCCCCTTTCAATAGCCCACTCACCAGCAAAATACCATTTTTATTTAATTGTTGATACAGCAAGGAGAAATTTTCCATAATAATATTCTTCGTGATGTTTGCAAGAATAATATCAAATACCCGGTCTGCCGGTACAATACCGGATAATTCAAGATCAATTGTAACTACATTATTCTTTTGAAAATTTTCCGCTGCATTTTCAATACTCCATTCATCATTGTCAATTGCCAGCACCCTGGCCGCTCCCGATTTGGACGCCAATATAGCGAGTATACCAGTGCCCGTTCCAAAATCAAAAACAGATTTATTGGTAAAATCAATCTCCTGCATCTGCTGCATCATCATGAAGGTCGTAGCATGATGACCGGTACCAAAACTCATTTTGGGTGTAATGACAATTTCATATTGCACATTTGGTATTGGCTCATGAAAATCTGCCCGGACAGCAACATAATCGTCAACAACTACGGGATGAAAATTCGATTCCCATTCTTTATTCCAGTTTTTATTTTCAATTTCTTTTTCTGCGAAATTGGTCTGAACAACCGATGACAACTGCCTTATTAAATCAACATCGTAATTGCCTTTCTTTATAAACGCTTTTAACTCTTCTTCCTTTTCCTCAAAACCCTCATATCCTGCATCCGCAAGATTTGCAATTAATATTTCCGACTGCTCTTTACTTACCGGGTTAAAACTTACTTCAATATAACTGTCCATTACATACGAAAATTAAACCCCGATTTTTGATCGGGGTTTTGTATTAATTGTTGCTTTCTTCGGTTCGCGGTCGTCCTTCCGGTTTTGGTATCAATGCCTTTCTTGATAATTTGAATTTTCCTGACTTGGGATCTGTTCCGATCAATTTTACTTTTATCTTATCGCCTTCTTTCAATACTCCATCTAATGTCTCTAATCTCTTCCAACTCACTTCCGAGATATGAACCAGGCCTTGTTTACCGGGCAAAAATTCAACGAACGCACCAAATGGCATGATTGATTTTACGGTAGATTCGTATACATCTCCGACGACGGGTACCGCCACAATCCCCTTAATCCATGCTTCCGCTCTTTGCACGCCTTCTTTATTAGTTCCAAACACACTTACCTCACCCATATTGTTTACTTCCTCGATGTTGATAGTGGTACCGGTCTCACGCTGCATTTCCTGTATAACTTTACCGCCCGGTCCTATTACTGCGCCAATAAATTCACGGTCAATAAACAATTTCACCATTCTCGGTGCATGTGGTTTTACTTCGCTTCTTGCTTCGGGTATACAATTGTACATTGCTTCAAGTATATGCAGGCGCCCGCGACGTGCCTGGTCCAATGCCTGGCGCATCACTTCCATTTTCAAACCATCTACTTTAATATCCATTTGTACACCGCATATACCCTCTCTTGTCCCGGTCACTTTAAAGTCCATATCGCCAAGATGATCTTCGTCACCAAGAATGTCGCTCAATACAGCATACTTATCATCTTTTGTGATCAATCCCATAGCAATACCCGATACATGCTTGGGAAAAGGTATACCGGCATCCATCAGTGCCAATGAACCGGCACAAACGGTAGCCATAGAAGAAGACCCATTTGATTCAAGGATATCGCTTACTAAACGCACCGTGTATGCGAAATCACCTGTCGGCATCATTTGTTTTAATGAACGCTGTGCAAGATTTCCATGACCGATTTCACGACGGCTTTGACCGCGCATCATTTTTACTTCGCCGGTGCTGAATGGTGGAAAATTATAGTGAAGGAAAAATTTTGAATCAAAAGATTTTGCAGCGCTTTCAACCAGCAATTCATCCAACGGTGTTCCTAAAGTAACCGTGGTAATTGATTGTGTTTCGCCTCTTGTAAAAAGAGCTGCTCCATGCGGTGATGGTAAAACATCGACTTCCATATCCAATGGACGAATGTCTTCAAGTCCGCGGCCGTCAAGACGAACTTTTTCATCCAGTATCATATCACGAACAACATAATACTGGAGGTCGCCATAATACGTGGAGAGCAGTTTTTTTGTCTGATCCGGAAGGTTTTCACCTTCGGGTATAGCAAGGTCCTTTTTTAAAAACTCAACCAATTCATCTTTTATAACATCAAACTTATCACCTCTTTCGTGCTTACTGAATTTGCCCTTCGCTACATCGTATACTTTTTGTTTTGCAAAGGCATTTATTTTTTCACGAAGTGCTTCATCAGTGACCGGTTTGACGTATTCTCTCTTTCCTTTTATACCGACAAGATCACGCAATTCTTCCTGTGCTTTTATTTGTGCACGAATAGCATCATGTGCCAGTTCAAGTGCTTTACACAAATCGTCCTCGCTGCACTCCTGGCCTTCGCCTTCCACCATCATCAAATTCTTTTCCGTTGCAGCAATGATAAAATCCATATCCGCTTTTTCCAGATCACTGCGGTTTGGATTTACTTTAAATTCTCCATTTATTCTTGCTATTCTTACTTCAGAAATTATTTCTTTGATAGGGATATCTGATACCGCTAATGCTGCTGAAGCTGCTAAACAGGCTAATGCATCAGGCATAATTTCCGGATCGCTCGACATTAATGTAACCAATACCTGTACATCGCATAAATAGTCTTCCGGAAACAACGGTCGCAGGGCACGGTCAATTAATCGGCTTGTCAGCACTTCATAATCGTTCAGTTTTGCCTCACGTTTGAAAAATGATCCGGGAATACGTCCTGCCGACGCAAATTTTTCCTGGTAGTCAACTGTCAGCGGAAAAAAGCTCTGACCCTCTTTGGGTTCATTATTAGCAACTACAGTTGCCAGTATTATGCATTTGCCGACCGAAACGGTCACTGCACCATCTGCCTGGCGGGCCAGCCGGCCAGTTTCTATTGATACGATACGGCCATCGCCCATATCGAAGGTTTTTCTTATTGGTTGTTGTAACATAGTTTACTGTTTATAGGGGTTTATGGTTAATTATGTATTTTATCCAGATGAATACAGAATGGCTTCAGACTTTATTTACGCAGTTATATGATTTACCCGTATCCGGAAAAATAACCGATAATTGATATCCAGAGAGGCGCAATCGGGCGGGAAGGGTCAAAAAAAAAGTTCCCAACATCCTTGCGGAGGCCGGGAATAATCGATATAGAAAATTCAATTTTTAATTGGGATTCTCAGAATAAAGACTGCTCCAGGCTCCTTGACGGCGCCGGAAGCACGGTTACTTTCTTAATCCAAGTTTCTCGATCAGTTTGCGGTAACCCGTGAGGTCATGTTTCTGCAGATAGTTCAGCAAACGTTTACGTTTACCAACAAGTTGCATAAGGCCGCGGTGAGTAGAGAAATCTTTTTTGTTCTGCTGAAGATGCTCAGAGATCTGGCTGATACGTTCTGTCAGCAAAGCAATCTGGCCTTCCATGGAACCGGTATTTGTCTCCTTTCCACCGAAAGCAGAGAAAATTTTAGATTTTGATTCTTTTGTTAATGACATCTTTATTTTTTTATTTGTTCATCCGATTATATTCGCTCAAATAATTTAGGCCGCAAAGGTAAGTCATTAAAAATTAATGGCAAAAGCTTTTGGAATTGATTTTTTTAACTTAGTAAAGGTTAACGGTGAGCAATAAGTTACGTTGGGGCCGGATCAAATAAAAGAGAGAAAGTACCCTTTAATATCTTTATCCCCAATTATTTAGTATAAAAAAACAGCAGACGGAGTTCAATTATGGATAGCGCCGATGTAAAAAATATCCTGGGTCTTCAGTTGCCAACCGATCCGCGGTGGATAAACCTGGCTGAAAAATCGCTGACGGATATCCTGACAGACCATGCATATTGTGAGCAGAAAGCGGCCACCTCGTGTATCTCCATAATTCAACGGTACAGTGATAAAGAAAAAATTGTGGAAGAACTCTCACCGATCGTAACCGAAGAATGGGGGCATTTTCGCATGGTTCTGGCTGAAATGCAAAAAAGAAAACTAAAACTGGGCAAACAACGAAAAGATGATTATGTGAATGCTCTTTTGAAGTTTGAGATAAAAGGAGGATCGGAAGATGACCGCTTGCTGGACAAATTGCTTGTCTGCGCCCTGATTGAGGCGAGAAGTTGCGAACGGTTTAAACGGCTGAGTGAGGGTCTTGACGATGCGTACCTGCGAAAGTTTTACCGGCGCTTTATGGAAAGCGAGGCCGGACATTATACATTATTTATTAACCTTGCGGAAACATATCTGCCCAAAGACAAAGTACGAAAACGATGGAAGGAATGGCTGAAATATGAAGCGGATGTCATAATGAATCTGGATGTTCGCGGCGATCGCATCCATTAATTGTTGTAGTCAAAAAAAACGCAAACGATTGAAGCCATTTTGCTTCAAAAGATTTCAATAACTTTCTTCGCAATCCGGGTAATTCATGATGAAGAAATCTCTGAATAAAGAAGTGTTGACGGCTTTCACGCAAAATGAAGAAACGTATCACGTTGAGCGATTGGGCAATGGTCTTATTAATCATACCTATAAAATCTCCGATGATAAATCGGGTAAGACGTTATTGATTCAGCAGATTAACAAAAACGTTTTTAAAAAACCAGTAGATGTACAGGATAATTATCTGAAACTGTTTCAATACAAAAACGGAACAAAAGATATTTTCTTTCCGGCACCTGTGCATCTCAAATCATCCGACACATTATTTGTAGACGCAGCAGGGAATTACTGGAGGGCATTTGAATTTCTCGATGGAACTATTACGCTGGATGTTCCCCATAATGCCGAACAGGCAAAAAACACGGCGAGAACCTTCGGGCAGATAACAGCATTTCTTTCTTCATTTGATGCCGAAAAGTTGAATATCGTTATTCCGGATTTTCATAACCTCTCCTTCCGCTATCATCAGTTTGAGCAGGCATTAGCGAATGCAGACTCGGAAAGAGTTCGAAAGGCAGCAACATTGATCCAGGAAGTGAAGAGCAGGGAAAAATATAAAGACTTTTATGAGCATATTACCCAATCAACCGATTTTCCCAAGCGTGTAATGCATCACGATGCGAAGATTGCCAACGTCCTTTTTGATAAAAAGACCGGCAAGGTTATTTGTGCCATTGATTTTGATACCACCATGCCGGGTTATTTTTTTTCTGACCTGGGTGATATGATCCGTTCGATGGCCTGTAACAACGATGAGCACAGCACTGACTTTGATAACCTGCATATCCGGAAAGATTTTTATAAAGCGATAGTCAACGGCTACCTGGAAGTAATGAACGAGTACCTGACGGGCGAAGAAAAAAAATACATTCACAGCGCCGGTTTGATCATGATTTATATGCAGGCTGTACGCTTTATTGCGGATTACCTCAACAATGATATTTATTACCAGATAAGTTACAGTGAACAGAATTTTGATCGCGGCACTAACCAGGTCACTTTGTTGAAAGACCTTGAACAGTTTCTCAGTGAAGAATACAATTTTACTCTATAGAAAAAATTATGCAAACTATTCAGTCTACCGCCTCCGATAAATTTTCCGGGAAAAGAGTCAGTGTATTTACCTTGAGAAACAAGAGAGGAACAGAAGCTACAATTACAAATTATGGTGCCATTATTTTATCTTTTAAAATAAAAAAACAAAATGGCTCGATCAATGATGTTGTACTGGGCTTTGATAAACCGGAAGATTATCTCGATGAAAAATATTTATCCAACTATCCTTATTTCGGAGCAGCTGTCGGCCGGTATGGCAATCGCATCAAGAATGGCAAAATGGAAATTGATGGGAAAAAATATGAGCTGGCCGTTAATATGGGCACCGATCATATTCATGGTGGCAAAGTGGGTTTCGATAAAAAGGTTTGGAATATTGTTTTCTTTGATGAAGACAAAAACATATTGAAGCTTTCACTCAAAAGCCCTGACGGCGAAGAAGGCTACCCCGGTAACCTGGATGTGTCACTCACATTTGAATTGAATGAAAATAATGAATTAAGCCACGAATATCTTGCCACCACTGATAAACCAACAGCTGTAAACCTCACCCATCACGGTTATTTCAATTTGAATAACGGTAAAGGACGTGTGGATGACTATTTCGTAAAAATAAACGCATCATCCATACTTGAACAGGATGAAAACCTGACGACAAACGGAAACTATATCCCCGTTGAACATACACGCTTTGATTTCAGAAAGTCGCATAAGATGTCATCACTGTGGGGAAATGTGCCCGGCTTTGATCAGAGTTTTGTCGTGGACAAACAAGAAAAGGAATTAGCGTGGGCTGCTGAGGCATTTTCGGAAAAGTCAAAAACAAAACTTGAAATTCTGACCACAGAACCTGTCGTGCATTTTTATACAGGTATTGGTTTACCCATAATTAAAGGAAAAGGCGACACAGAATATGGCCCTTTTTCAGGGTTTTGTTTCGAAACACAGGTTCATCCAAATGCTATTAACATTCCTTCATTTCCAAATACAGTATTAAGGCCGGGAGAAACATACCGGCATAAGACAGTGTACCGTTTAAGTAATATTGAATAACTGGTTGGAACTGTTTATACCTGCGAGAAATAAGATATCTCCTCTTTCAAATTAAGGAATGGGTACTTTTCGTTCAGCATTCTGCTTTTTTCAAAATGATTTTTCAAAAACTGCTGATGGGCGTTTGTATCGGGTTGAAATGCCTTATGTTTCCTGGCAATTACGATCTTTTTTACTTCCTGCATTAGCTGCCTGGATTCTTCATCAATGAATGTTTCTGAAAACTTTTGCAATACAAATTCGGTAGCCATATAGTTGGGATGCACAAGATCGATATCATAGAAGCGGTAATCACGCAACACATCGATCACCAGTTCGTAGGCCGGAAAGTAATAGAGCCGGTCAAACTTATTGACCATATGATGAATCGCTTCTATTAACCGGGCCTTACTTCTATTGTTCTCCACTACCCCATCACGTATATGACGCACAGGGCTAACCGTAAAAATGATTTTTATTTTTGGATTGAACCGGAGCAATTGATGATAACAATTATCAAGCTGTGAAATGATCGTATCAATTTCGAGTAAATGCTTATTGAACCATTGTG
>Ga0207648_10001184_pt1 | contig 29189 bp, 23 predicted proteins | sample KBSMisM32_FD_184310 | JGI IMG/M metagenome (GOLD analysis project Ga0207648, IMG submission 184310) | Miscanthus rhizosphere microbial communities from Kellogg Biological Station, Michigan, USA - KBS Miscanthus M3-2 (SPAdes) (version 2) | ecosystem: Host-associated > Plants > Roots >... | reverse complement strand
ATGGGCACGAGGAGCAGCGCGTAGGGGATCGGGGGCTGGCGTCCGCGGTGGAGCGCCCACCCGTCCACCGCGAACACGGCGACCACGCAGAGGATCGCGCCGGCCAGGGCCCAGCGCTCCCGCATCAGGTCGTGGATCGCGAACGGGACGAGGAACACGAAGGCGAGGACGGACAGCGCGGCCATCACCCGGTCGCGCTGGCGCGCGATCGTATCGTCTTCGGAGGTCACCGCCGGTCGGCCCGCGGGGTCCCGATCAGGCCCAGCCATTCCGCCTTCCAGTCAGAGACGCTGCGCCCGGAGACGCGCAGGAGCGCGGCTTCCGGATCAGGCGAGGAGACGAGAGTGAGGACGCGACCGAGGCCGATCTTCCCGACCAGGAACTTCGAGAAAGACTGGGACAGGACGTAGAACGGCGCGGCCACGCGCCGCCGCTCCTCCACCATCTCCGGCGGCTCGCCCGGCGTGCCCACCCACGGGAGCACCGTGCGGCCGGCCTCGCCGCCCAGCCATCGCGCCGCCTCCCCGTCCACGCCGCGGTTGCCCGTCCGCGCGAAGACGCGCGCATCGTACCCCCCGATGTTCTCGCTCACGTAGCTCTCGACGTAGGAGGCGAAGCCCTCCCGGAGCCACACGGAACGGTTGGGCGACGGCACCAGGACGTGCACCGTCTCGTGGAGATACGGCGCGGAGTCCGTGCGCACGCGTTCCACCATCAGGGACACCGTGCGCCCGCGTGTCATCGAGTAGGGAAGGTCGGCCCCGACACGGTACGTGATGCGGCCTTCGCGCAGGCCGTCCGGAGCCGCCGGGCGCAGGTACGATTCCACGTCGGCGATGCCCTGGTCGAGGAGGTTCGCGAAGCGCGCGGCCTCCGGAGGCGTGAGCGCGCTCTCCTCGTAGACGAGCGTCGCGCGGGTCTTCTCGATGGTCAGCCATTCCGCCATCGCCGGCCTCCCCGCTCCGGCCACGACGGCCACGAGCACGGCGGACAGGGGCTTCAGCATGCCGGCCTCACGCGCCGAAGATCTCCCCGAGCTCCGCGGGAGGCGTGACCTCGAGCTGATCGTAGCGGCAATCCTGCGGGCGTTTGTCGGGACGCCAGCGCTCGAAGACGGCCGCGTGCCGGAAACGGTCGCCCTGGAGATGGTCGTATCTGACCTCGCATACCCGCTCCACGCGCAGGGGCTCCCAGGAGAGATCCTTGCCCTGGCTCCAGCGGCTCTGTCCGCCGGGCATGCGCGTCGATCCCCCGCCCTCCGCCACCGCCCACTCGCGCCAGGGATGGGCCCCGAGCGCGTCCTTGCGCAGCGGCTCGAGCTCGCGCGCGAGCTCGCGTCGCGTGGACGCGGTGAAAGACGACGTCACGCCGACGTGATGCAGCCGCCCCTGCGCGTCGTAGAGGCCGAGCAGGAGCGAACCCACCAGCTCCCCCGGGCCGTTCTTGTGCCAGCGGAAGCCGGCCACCACGCAGTCCGCGGTGCGGGCGTGCTTCACCTTGATCATCGCCCGTTTTCCCGGCTGGTACGTCGTCGCCTCGTGTTTGGCGATCACGCCGTCGAGGCCGGCGCCCTCGAAACGATGGAACCACTCCCCCGCCACCTTCCGGTCGCGGCTGCACGGCGTCACGTGGACGGAGCCGGACGCGCGGCCCATGGCCTTCTCGAGGGCGGCGCGGCGCTGCGCCTGGGGCTGGTCGCGCAGGTCGCGGTCGCCCTCGGCGAGGAGGTCGAAGGCCACGAACGAGGAGGGCGTCTCCTCGGCCAGCCTGGCCACGCGCGAGGCGGCCGGGTGCAGGCGGAGCTGCAGGAGGTCGAAGTCCAGGCCGTGGTCGGTCGCGATCACGATCTCGCCGTCCACCACCGCGCGCGGGGGCAGGCTGGCCAGCAGCGCGGGCTTGAGCTCGGGGAAGTAGCGATCGAGGGGCTTGAGGTCGCGGCTCTGGATGTACACGTCGCTTCCGTCGCGGAAGACGATGGCCCGGAACCCGTCCCACTTCGGCTCGAAGAGCCAGCCGTCGCCTTCGGGCAGGGCGGTGGCCAGCTTGGCCAGCATGGGATCGACGGGCGGCGCGATGGGAAAGGCCATCCCGGATCAGGCGCGGCCGCGGCGCACCGCGATCCGTCCCTCCGCCGATGCCCAGCCCGCGTCGAAAGCGGTCCCGGGCTCGTCGATGTCGATGACCAGCGGGGCGTGGTCGGAGGGAATGGGCTTGCCTTTGCGGGCCTCGCGGTCGATCTCGGCCCACACGACGCGGCCGGCGAGCGGTGCCGACACCAGCAGGTGGTCGATGCGCATCCCGAAGTTCTTGTGGAAGTTGCCCGCGCGGTAGTCCCACCAGGTGTAGCGGCCCGGCTCGGGGTGGTGCTGCCGGTAGGCGTCGCGCAGGCCCCAGCCGGCCAGCCGCGCGAAGGCTTCGCGCTCGCGGTCCGAGACGTGGGTGCCGCCGTGGCAGGCGCGCGGGTCCCAGACGTCGGCGTCGGTGGGCGCGACGTTCATGTCGCCGCCGAGGACGAGCGGATCCGTGGGCCGCCCCGCGCGCGCGAGCCACTGCGCGAGGCGCTCGTACCAGGCGAGCTTGGCCTCGTAGAACGGTGAGCCCACGACGCGCCCGTTCGGCGCGTACACGCAGACGACGCGCACGCCGCCGCAGGAGGCGGAGATCATCCGGGCCTCGGCCAGGGGCTCGTCATCACCGACGTCGGGAGTCGCGCCCGGCCGCAAGGGCTCGCCGAAGTTCGTCACGACGTCCTCGAGACCGAAGCGGCTCGCGATGGCGACGCCGTTCCATCGTCCTTCCCCGTGATGAGCCAGCGTGTAGCCGGCGTCCCGGAACGTCTTCACCGGGACCTCGGCGTCCGCGAGCTTGGTCTCCTGCATCATCAACACGTCCGGCCGCGCGCGGCCCAGCCACCAGGCCACCTTCTCCAGGCGGGCCTTCAACGAGTTGACGTTCCAGGTCGCGATGCGCACGACCCTAGCGTATGCTCTTTTCACTCCAGGCTCAGGGACGTGGCTGCGCGGGCCGGTCGTGAGACGGTTCTGCCGGTTTCCACGCGTCTCTGGTGGGATTCTGCGGCCCACGACCGATCCGCGCCGCGCGGCGCGGAGGCGGTGCGTCCTCGATCCGGTCACGGGAGCCACGTCCATGCCGACACCATTGCGGAGAATTGCGTCCCTGGTCTTGACCCTGTCCCTCGCCGCCGGCGGCAGCGGGGCCGAATCGGTGCGGGTGGAGGGCGCCCGCGTGAACGTCCGCAAGGACCCCAACACGGCCAGCGCGATCGTGACCACGGTGGGCCGCGGTGAAGCGCTCGAGGTGATCGAGCGGACGGGCGACTGGTACCACGTCAAGACCGCGGCGGGGGTGGAAGGCTACGTGAGCGCGCGCCTCGTGGCCCCGGTGACGCCGGCCGCCGCCGCGCCGTCCGCACGCGCCGCCACTCCCGCGGCCGCCGCCCCCGCGCCCGCTCCGTCTCCGTGGAAGGGCGACCGTCCGGTCATCGTGCACCAGGACGTCGGCTGCGTGGTGGCCGGCGAGTTCCCGAAGCTCGAGGCGTGTTTCACCCCGCCGGAGTCCGTGGGCAAGGCGCAGGTGCAGTTCCGGGCCGACGAGAAGGGACCCTGGTACTACGTGGACATGAAGGAGGAAGGTGGCTGCCGCTCGGCCCTGCTGCCCAAGCCCAAGAAGGACATCGGGACGTTCCACTACTTCATCGAGGTGGTGGACCGTTCGTTCACGGCCGTGCAGAAGCCGGAAGCCGCTCCCAGCCAGTCCTATGCCCCCCGCGTGGTGGCGAACCGCCGTGACTGCGGCCAGGGCATGATGATGGCCACCGGCACCCCGACCGGCTCGATCGTCATGGGCGTGGCCCGCGACGCGGGCGGCAAGGTGTTGCAGGCGGCCGCCGCCCACAGCGCGGAGGCGAGCGCGTCGATCAGCGGCTTCAGCGTGGACGGGGTGTCGATGGCGAGCACGGGGGCGGCTCCGGGCAGCGCCGGGGCAAGCTCCTCCAGCACCGCGCAGTCCGCGGGCGGTCTCAGCACCAAGACCCTGGTCATCGCGGGCGGCGTGGTGGGAGCGGGAGCGCTAGTGGCGGTGGCCGCCGGCGGCGGTGGCGGGAGCTCGGGGAGCGGCGGGTCTTCGGGATCGGGCGGGAGCGGGGGCGGAGGCGGCTCCACCGCGCCGGGCGGCGGGACCACGACCAACACGCTCACCGGGCGGTGGGTCGGCAACGCCGCGAACGGCGGCGGCCTGACCGGGGTCGTCAGCCTCGAGGGCGTCACCTGCACGGTTCTATGGGACCTCACCACGGACCTCGTCCAGTCGGGCGCGACCTTGACCGGCACGGGGACGTCCGTCGGAAGGGGAGCGAGCTGCTCCATTCCCCTGCCGTCGGAGATCAACGCGGTCATCGCCGGGCAGACCGGCTCCGGGAGCCTGAGCGGAACCGCCAGCGGCGGATCGCTGAGCTTCCGGGTCGGCGAGCTCACCTTCACGGGGACCTACACGAGCACGCGGCTGGATGCGACCGCGCCCCTCGTGGTCGAGGGATTGACGATCAACTACACGTGGAGGCAGACGAAGCAATGACGTGGGTTTGACCGCCCGCGGACTCGACCCTATGCTGCCGGCCCGGCGTGCCGAGGCGACGGTGAAAGTGCGACGTGACGGCAGGGCGGACGCGGCCCGGCCGGGGGGCCGCCCGGCCACGGCGGCCGAAGACTGGTTTCGCATCCGCGAGCTCCTGCGCGCGGCCCTGGAGAAGGACTCCGGACAGCGGTCCGCGTTCCTCGACGACGCCTGCGCCGGGGACGCCGCCCTCCGCCAGAGCGTGGACGCGCTCCTCGCCGCGCACGAGGAGGCGGGCGATTTCCTCGAATCGCCGAACCAGGTCGACCGCATGGCGGCGCAGGTCCTCGGGGACGAGGGCGCACCCGCCCTGGCCGCGGGCAGCCGCGTGGGCCGCTACGAGATCCTGGATCTGCTCGACGCCGGGGGCATGGGCGAAGTGTACCGCGCGCGCGACACGGGCCTCGGCCGCGACGTGGCGGTGAAGGTGATGCGGCCGTGGATGACGGGCGACACCGCGCGCCTGCGCCTGTTCGAGAAGGAGGCGCGCGCGGCGGGCGCGATCAACGACCCCAATATCCTGGCCGTCTACGACGTGGGCGCCGCCAACGGCATGCCCTACGTGGTCTCCGAGCTGCTGGAAGGGGAAACGCTGGGGGCCCGCTTGAGGCGGGCGCCGCTCACGGTGCGGGAGAGCGTCGAATACGGCATCCAGATCGCGCAGGGCCTGTGCGCGGCGCACGAGAAAGGGATCGTCCACCGCGACCTCAAGCCCGACAACGTGTTCCTCACACGTCAGGGGCGGCTCAAGCTGCTCGACTTCGGCCTGGCCAAGCTCATCCACGACCCGCGCGACGATGGGTCGCCCACCCCTCCCCCCTCCAGCAGCGGGAGCGGCCTCATGGGCACGCCCGGCTACATCGCTCCGGAGAGGCTGGAAGGACAGCCGACGGACCGCCGCGTCGACATCTTCGCGCTGGGGGCGATCCTCTATCGGATGCTCGCGGGCCGGCCCGCCTTCGGCCGCGAGAACACGGTGGGCGAGCTGAGCGCGACGCTCACGGAGGAGCCCGCGCCGTTCGCCGTCGACGCGGGCGTACCCGTGCGGGTGCAACGTGTCGTGTGGCGATGCCTCGAGAAACGGCCGAACGATCGGTTCCAGACCGCGCACGACGTCCGCTCCGCCTTGCAGGGCCTGGCGCTCGAGAAGCCCACGGCCCGGCCGCGCTGGCCCCTGGCCGCGGCGGCGGCCCTGGCCGCCGTGCTCGGGGCCACCGCGTTCTTCGATCGCGTCCGCTCCGGGGGCACGGCGGCGGAAGCTCCCGCCCACCACCGCATCCGCTCCCTGGCCGTGCTCCCGCTCGCGAACGCGTCCAACGATCGCGAACAGCAGTACTTCGCGGACGGGATGACGGAGGCCCTGGTGGCGGAGATGGCGCGCACGGAAGGCCTGCGCGTGATGTCGCGCGCGTCCGCGGCCGCGTTGCAGGATGCCAAGGCGAACCGGGCCGAGATTGCGCGCCAGCTGCGCGTGGATGCCGTCGTCCAGGGCTCCGTCCGCCGCACGGGATCCCGTGTCCGCATCGCCGTGGAGCTCGTCCGCGCCGCCACCAACGAGCCGGTCTGGGCCGGGACCTACGATCGCGACGTGCACGACGTCTTCGCCCTCCACCACGACGTGGCCGGCGCCATCTCCAGCGAGATCGCGCTGGCCGCCCATCCCGCCGCCGAACACGCCGTGCACGCGGAGACCCGCAGCGTGGAGGCCTACGAGGCCTACATGCGCGGGCGGTTCTACTGGAACCTGCGCTCGGCGGAAGCGGCGCCGCGTGCGGTCGCGCAGTTCAACCGCGCGCTGGAGCTCGATCCCCTGTATGCGGAGGCCTACGTGGGGCTGGCCGACACCTACGCGATGCTCGGGGACATGCTCTACCTGATGCCCAACGCGGACGCGTTCGAGCGCGCCGAGGCCGCGACCCGCCGCGCCCTCGACCTGGATCCCACGCGCGCGGAGGCCTATGCGTCCCTGGGCCACCTCCGCATGCACGCCTGGCGCTGGGAAGAAGCGGACCGCCTGTTCCAGCGCGCCCTCGAGCTCGACCCCGGCTACGCCCCCGCCCTGCAGTGGCGGGCCTACAACTTCGCCTCCCTGGGACGCACGGACGAGGCCGTGGCCGCGATCGAGCGCGCGCAGCAGCTCGACCCCCTGTCCCTCATCATCAACACGGACATGGCCCAGATCCTCTACTTCGCCGGCCGGCACGAGGAGGCGGTGGCGCAGTGCCAGAAGACGCTGCAGATGAACCCGTCGTTCGCGGAGGCCCGCCGCGTCTCGTTCCTCGCCCTCCAGCGCCTCCACCGCGACGCGGAAGCGCTGGCCGATCTCGAGACCTACCGGCATCTGCCCGACGGCGGTCTGGGCGGCAGCGTCGGCTATGGCTACGCCGTCCTGGGCCGGCCCCGCGAGGCGGCCGCGGTCCTTCGCGACCTGGCCGCGGACGTCCGCCCCCGCTCGGTGCCCCCGTACGACGTCGCGGTGATCCACGCCGGGCTCGGCGAGAGGGACCGGGCCCTGGCCGGGCTCGAGAAATCGCTGGCCGCGCACGACCCGGAGACCATGATCCTGCCCGTCGATCCCCGGCTGGACTCCCTGCGCGGCGACCCGCGCTTCGCCACGCTGCTCCGGAAGATGGGGCGGTGAGACGATTTCCCTCCGTTTTCCGCGTCTCAGCCGGGAGGGACTCCTTTGAAGTTGGGCCGCGCGGTCCTACACTGCCCGGCGTGCCGGCACCGACGCCGAATCTGGAGGCGGGCGAGGTGACGCGCCTCCTGCAGGCCTGGCGCAACGGCGACGACGTCGCCCGCGACCGCCTGATCCCGCTCGTCTACCAGGAGCTCCGGCGCCGGGCCGCCGGTTACCTCCGGCGGGAGCGGCGCGGCCACACGTTGCGCCCCACCGACCTCGTGCACGAGACCTACCTGCGCCTGTGCGCGCAGAACCCCCTCTGGCAGAACCGCGAGCAGCTCTTCGGGGTGGCCTCCCGCCTGATGCGGCGGATCCTCGTCGACCACGCGCGCGCGCGGGCCGCGGCCAAGCGGGGCGGCATCCGCGTGACCCTGGTCGAAGGGCTGGTGGCGAACTCGGCCGCCCCCCCCGACCTCCTCGATCTCGACGAGGCGCTGAGCGAGCTCGCCGAGCTGGACGAGCGCCAGGCCCATCTCGTCGAGCTCCGTTTCTTCGGAGGCCTCAACATCGAGGAGACGGCGCGTGCGCTCGACGTGTCGGTGGCCACCGCCAACCGCGATTGGGTCACGGCGAAGGCGTGGCTCTTCCGGCGCCTCAAGCAGAAGGACCGCGGCCCCTCCTAGTCCGCGATCAGAACAGGGGAAGCTGGCCCCGAGGCGCCGGCGGAGCCGGCCGGTCTTCCTCGCCCGGCGCGGGCGCCGGCACGCGAGCGTCGAGCACGGCCGTGACCGGCGCGTGATCGCTGGTGCCGAAGGTGCGCTCGACGGTGGTGCTCCGGGCCGTCGCGGCCAGGGGCGCGCTGGCCAGGATGTAATCGAGGCGCCAGCCGATGTTCTTCTCGCGCATCTGACGCCAGGGCGCCCACCAGGTGAACAGGCGATCGTTGTCGGGATCGAAGCGGCGCGAGAGGTCCACGAGGCCGCGATCCAGGATGCGCGCGAGCATCCCCTGCTCCTCGGGGGTCTGCCCCGTTTCCGTGGGCTTGCGCAGCTTGGGGTGCACGTCGCGCGGCTCGCGCGCCACGTTGAGATCGCCGCACAGGAGGAGCTGTCTCCCGGAAGCGTGGAGCTCGGCCACGAACGCGTCGAGGCCGTCGAGGAAGCGCACCTTGGTGGGAAAGTCGCGGTTGCCGTTCGGCACGTAGACGGAGGCGAGCACCCAGTCCCCGATGGCCGCGGTGGCGATGCGGGTCTCGATGTCGAAGGGCGGATGGACGAAGGCGGGGGGACGCGCGAACGTCTCCCGGCGAAGGTGAAGCGCGACTCCCGAATATCCCTTGTAGCCGTGCCAGTGGCACCAGTAGCCGTGGAGATCACAGACGAGCGAGGGCACCGCCTCCGGAGAAGCCTTGATCTCCTGCAGGCAGAGGACGTCCGGCTGCTCGCGCTCGACCCATTCGAGGACGGTCGCCGCCCGGGCCCGGATGCCGTTGACGTTCCAGGTCGTGATCTTCATGTCTTCCATCGGCCCACACCGCTGCGCGGCGCGGGCCTCGCTGGTCGGCTCTACCTCTTCTATTACGAAAGGGCCAACGCGAGGCGGAAACGCTTTCCGTTCGTGAGCTTCGGCACGGTGTGAGCACCGGCACTGGCCGTTTCCATCCTTCTTTATATAGTGGCCGCCTTCCCTCCCGTGATGATCGGGAGGGTGCGCATGGCGACGCAGACCACGCCGCGGACGGCGACCTCGGGCAGCGGCCAGTCCACGGTGACGGACACGCGGCGGGCGGTGGAGGAAGCCGTCCGCATGGCGCTCAAGCCGCTGGGCGGAAGCCCGCCGAGCTTCGGGTTCCTGTTCGTCGCTCCCCGCCACGATCTCGGCGTCGCCCTCGGCGTGGCCGAGCGTTGCGCGCCGGGCGCGTCCTTCATGGGATGCACCACCGCGGGCGAGATCACGGAGCGGGGGCTCACGCGCGGCGGAGTGGCGGCGCTCGTCATCTCCAGTCCGGATACCGCCTTCGAGCTGCGGACGGAGAAGGGCGTGAAGGCCGATCCCGCCTCGGCGGCGCGCCGGCTCTGCGACGGGTTCGCCGCGTCCGCGAAGGCGGCCGCGGGCCGCGGCCTCGGCGCCTCCACCACCATCGTGCTCGCGGACGGGCTCAACGGCGCGGGGGAGGAGCTGGTCAACCAGATCATGGCCGCCACCCGTCCGTTCCATCAGGTCGTGGGCGGAGCGGCGGGGGACGACGGCGCCTTCAAGGCCACGACCGTCGGGGGCGGCACCGAGGCCCACGGGGACGGCGCTTCCGTGCTGCACACCTTCTCGCGCACGCCGTGGGGAGTGGGGGTGGACCACGGCCTCAAGGCGACCACGCGGCCGATGCGCGTGACTCGCGCCGCTCGCAACGTGGTGCACGAGCTGGACGGGCGTCCGGCCTTCGACGTGTACCGCGAATACGCCGAGCAGAAGGGCGTACGCCTGGAGCCGGCGAGCGCCGGCCCCTTCCTCATCGGCAACGAGCTCGGCATCCTCGTCTTCGACGAGATCAAGCGCGCCCGGGCGCCCCTGTCCGTCGGCGCCGACGGTTCGCTCTCCTGCGCCGCGGACATCCCGGAAGGCGCCCACGTCGCCATCCTGGACGGGGAGCCGGACAGCATGGTCTCGGCGGCGAAGCGGGCGGCGGAAGAAGCGCAGAGGAACCTCAAGGGCGCGCGCGCCGCCGCCGTGCTCCTCTTCGACTGCGTGTGCCGCGGCATGATCCTCGACCAGGGGTTCGGCCGCGAGATCGACGCCGTCCAGAGCGTCTTCCCGGACGTGCCCGTCGCCGGCCTGCTCACCTATGGCGAGATCGCGCGATTCAAGGGGCGTCTAGACGGCTGGCACAACACGACGGCGGTGGTGGCGGCGATCCCCGCGTGAGGTCTCGCCCCTCGGCCCAGGCCGTGCCCGCCTGGTCGAGGCCCACTCCGAACGTCGCGCGGAAGATCTCGTCGCGCGGGGCGCCCGCGGATCCGGAGGCGCGGAAGAACGCGGCCACGCGCGAGACGCCGTACGCCTTGATCAGGAAGGCCACGAACGAGCCGGCCACGGGATAGGCGGCCTCCGGGGAGAGCGTCTCGAATCGATCGGCCAGGGTCGAGAGCTTCTGCCGCCGCCAGGAGGCGGGCAGGCGCACGCGGGAGAGCGTCCGGCCGCGCCACGAAGGGCCGCTCAGCGCCACCGCGAGCCCTTCGTGGAAGAACGGGCCCGGATCACCGAGCTGCGCGGCCACGAGGTGGACGATCTCGTGGAGGTGGCACTCGCGGCGCACCGTATGGATCTGGCGCAGGCTGCCCAGGGTTACTCCCGTCGCGTATTCACCGAGGCTGGCCGCCACCTCCTGCGGCGTCCCGTACCGGTAGTACTCGGCCTGGCCCGGCAGCTCCTGTCCCAGCAGCCGTTGCACCTTCCACAGCGAGCGCTCGACCTCGTGGACGTCGATCGGCTCGCCGTTGCGGCTGTAGAAGAGGAAATGCGGGGTGGTGGCCGCGAGCTGGAAGCCGCGCGAGGGCTCTGCCCAGACGGGGGCCGATGCCAGCACTCCGCACAGGAGGCCGCACCCGGATCGCAACGCCGTGTGCACGGTGAACCCCTCTCCTTCGGACCCAGGGAGGGAACCTGGGCGCTGCGGCGCGCGTCCGGGCGTCGAAGCCTAGAGACGGACCAGGCTTCTCACCGGACGGAGCGACACGACTGCGAGGGGTTGGGAGGAATGGACATATCAACTCTCCGCTTCTCCCGCCGTTCCACTCCCAGTGAAACGCGGGCAGCGCTTGGCAAGACTGGGGACCCGAGGGTCGGGACCTTAGCCCCGACCCTCGGGAGAGTCAAGCGGAGAGGCGGCTACTTCAGCTCGCGGATGCGGATGTTGCGCAGGGCCAGCTCACCCTCGTGGTCGCCCTGGATCGCGATGTAACCCTTCTTCGCGCGCCCGTAGTTGGGCCAGTCCTTGAACTTGCTGGCCTTGACCTTGGCCTCCCAGTCGGGGCTCCACAGCTCGTATTCGACGACCTTCTTGCCGTTCAGCCAGTGCTCGACGTGCGCGCCCCTGGCCACGATGCGCGACGAGTTCCACTCCCCTGCCGCCTTGACCACGCCCGCGGGTGGCGGATAGAGCGCGTAGGCGGAGCCGGCCGAGGTCAGGCGGTTCTTGCCGTCCGCGTGAGCGGCGTCGTCGAGGAGCTGGTACTCGGGCGCGCTCCAGTAGATGTGGTCGTACTCCTCGGTGCCGCGGTAGAGGACGCCCGCGTTGCCGCCGGGGGCGAGCTTCCAGTCGAACTCGAGCTCGAAGTCGCCGTACTGGTCCTTGGTGACGAGGTCGCCGCTCCTGGTCTTCCCATCCTTGACGAGGACGCCATCTTTCGCCGCCCAGCCCGCGGGCACGTCCGGCGACTTGTAGCCGCGCCACCCCGCCGTGGACTTGCCGTCGAAGAGGGTTCGCCATTCGCCGGCGCCCTTGGTGTCGGCGGCATGGAGCGCGGTGGTGGTCACGGCCATGAGGACGGCGAGACGGACGAATGCGCGCCTGGCAGCTTCTCGGCTCATGTTCTCCTCGCGATAGGGTTGAGTGGCCATTCTATTCCCTGCCGCGGGAGACGGGGCGAGGAGCGGCGGCGATCAGTAGATCCGCAGGTTGAGCCGGGAGCTGATGCGCGCGGCCACGGGGTTGTCCGCGGTGCGCGCGGGCTCGTAACGCCAGCGGGAGAGCGCGCTCAGCACGGCGGCCTGATGCGGCTCGCTCAGCGTCGTCTTGAGCTTGGGATCGTGGACGCGGCCGTCCGTCCCCACGACGGCGTCGAACTCGACCTCGCTCTCCTGCCGGATCCGGCCGGTGGTGTCGTGGACGTAGGGGCTGACGCTGAGCAGCACCTTGGGCCAGGCCTTCACCTTCCTGCCCAGGACGGCCTCGGGCGCCGCGGCCAGGACGTCGGGGCTCGCGATGTCCTTGCCCGTCTCCCCGGCCGGGCGATCGAAGGCGATGCCTTTGAGCGCGAGGTAGGCCTCCGGGGTCACAAGGACCGCATCTACGCGCGGGGCGACGTCGCTCGAGGCGGGCGTGAGCCCGGCCACGAGGAGCTGCACCGTGGGCTGGACGCTGCGGCAGCGTGGCTCGCGTCCGGCCACGGCCGGCCGGCCGATCGTCTCCAGGCTGAAGAGGGCGCCCCCCTTCTGGAATGCGGCGCTGCGCACGCGCACGGCCATGTCGCATTCGCCGCTGAGCCGTTGCTGCTTCGCGCTGACGGTGACGCTCTTCTCGTCCGCCTTCGCCAGCAGCACGCGCACGTCGCCGACGTAGGGCCGCAGCGGATCGCGGCCGGCGGGCACGGCGGAGCCCGTCTTCGGTCGTCCGCTCTGACAGCCCGCGGACAGAAGGACGGCAACGAGGGCGACGGGAAGCAGTCGTTTCAAAGGGCCCTCCTCTGGGGGCGAGAGGATAGGCTCCCCGCCGCCGTCCACCCGTGATCGCGCGCACGCGCCGCTTCCCGGAACCCTGCGGCCGGCTGGCACGCGAGTTGCCACAGAGACGCGGTACGGGAGAGGGCGGAGATTCCCAGGGAGGGACAGTGCTCAAGTGCCTGGTACTGCTGGCCGAGGACTTCGAGGATGCGCGGGACGTCTACGCCTTCTATCTCCGCCGGGAAGGTTTTGCCGTGCAGGATCTGCCGGACGGAGATCGCGTGCTCCCCCTGGCCCTCGAGATGCAGCCGGACGTGGTGGTCCTCGACCTCTCCCTGCCCGGCATGGACGGCTATGCGCTGGCGGCGGCGCTGCGCGCAGATCCGACCACGGCGCACATCCCCATCGTCGTCCTGTCCGCGCACGCCTACCCCGAAGACGAGCAGCGGGCCCGCGAGGCGGGCGCGACCGCGTTCCTCCGCAAGCCGTGTCTGCCCGGGGAGCTGGCCGACACGCTCAAGCGCGTGAGCGAGAGCTGCCAGCGGGCCTTCACCTCACTCGAAAGCGGCCCGCAGGCCGCGGCCCTCTAAGCCGGACGACGCGCCGGGGTCAGGTCCGGATCGGCGTGTCGATGCGGTGGTCCTTCGTCTCGTGGATGAAGAGGCCGCCGATGACGGCCGTCATCACGCACACCACGATCGGATAGATGAGGCCGGCGTAGATCGCGCTTTCGCCGAACGTGGCCCGCGCCCAGGCCGAGGTCGTGACGGCCGTCGCGATCAGGGGGAGGAACCCGCCGAACCATCCGTTACCCAGGTGGTAGGGCAACGACATCGACGTGTAGCGGATGGAGGTCGGGAACAGCTCGACCAGATAGGCGGCGATGGGGCCGTACACCATGGCAACGTAGGTCATCTGGATGAAGAGGAGCGCCACCAGTCCCGCCGCGCTCGCCAGCGAGAGCGTGGTGACGCTGGGGGCCATGGTGGGGTTCGCGAGCGCTTTCATGCCGTGGTAGATCGGCAGGTAGGTGAGGGCCGCGAGCACGCATCCGCCGAGCATGATCCGCTTGCGGCCGATGCGGTCGGATAGAGAACCGAATACGACGAAGAGCGGCGTCCCCAGGAACAGGGCCGCGGCCACCAGCGCGTAGGCCAGCCGCCAGTCCAGGTTCAGCGGCTTCTGCAGGAACGTGAGGGCGTAGAACTGCCCCGTGTACCAGACGACGCCCTGGCCGGCCGTGGCCCCGAAGAGGGCGAGGAGGACGAAGCGGAGGTTCGTGGGATTGCCGAAGCTCTCCTTCAGCGGGTTCTTCGAGACGCGGCCCTCGGACTTGAGGCGGGCGAAGAGCGGGGACTCGCTCATGCGCAGCCGGATGTAGAGCGACACGGCCAGGAGCACGAACGAAAGCAGGAACGGGACGCGCCAGCCGAATTCCCGGAACCGCTCGGGGCCGTACCAGTAACGGCAGGCCGCGATCACGCCCAGGGATACGAAGAAGCCGAGGGTCGCCGTGGTCTGGATGAAGCTCGTGTAGTAGCCGCGGCGGTGGTCGGGCACGTGCTCGGCGACGTAGGTGGCGGCGCCGCCGTACTCGCCGCCCAGGGCCAGGCCCTGGAGGAGGCGGAGGCTGACCAGGATCGCGGGCGCGAGGAGCCCCACCTGTGCATACGTGGGCAGGAAGCCGATCAAGGCCGTGGAGAGACCCATCGTCACCATCGTGATCACGAAGGTGTACTTGCGCCCGACGAGGTCGCCGACGCGGCCGAACACCACCGCCCCTAGAGGCCGCACTCCGAACCCGGCGCCGAACGTGGCCAGGCTGGCCAGCAGCGCCGCGCGCTCGTTGCCGGGGGGGAAGAACAGCTGGCCGAAGAACACGGCCAGCGTGCCGTACAGGTAGAAGTCGTACCACTCGAAGAGGGTGCCCAGGCTGGAGGCCAGGATCACGCTGCGGATGGTGGCGGGGGCGGCGCTGTCGCGGGCGACCGGCTCGGGAGTGGCCATGGCGCGTGACGCTCCCATACGTCGGGCCGACGGTCAACATGCCGCCCGGAATGAAAACGGCCGCGACCGGAAGCCCGATCGCGGCCGGGACCGGCCGCGGCTACTTCGCGCGGTGGGCGACGAACTCCGACGCGCGGTCGGAGCCCTCGCGGTGGCGCGTGAACTTGATCTCGTCGCCCGCGACCTTGCCCTTGTACGTCATCTTCGTGGTGTTGCCCTGCATGTTCATGGTCACGTCGAACGAGACCTCGTCGCCCTTGACCTTGCCGTCCGTGATCTCCACGTCGCCCTGACGTCCGGACATGGTGCCGGTGAGCTTGTCGCCGGCGGTCTTGAAGTTGAAGGTCACGTCGCGCGTCTGCCCGTCGCGGCCGGGGACTTGCGCCGTCCACTTGCCCGCCACCGCCGCGTCCGCGGCCTGGAGGGGAAGGGACGACACGAAGGCGGCGGCCAGGACGGCCATGAGGACCGAAAGCCTGAGCTTCATCAATTCTCCTGTCTGTTAAGGATGTAAAGCGCTGAAGAACCGTACCTTTCGCACCTTAACATCCGACGCGCGCGCGGCTCCGTCGTTCCCGTAAAAAGATGTACGCCCCTGGCGTGAGCACCGGAGCGGGCGCTAATATCCTTCGCGGAGCAACTATTGTCGAAACAAGATTCACTGGGACGGCTGATCGCGGTGGCACGCCGCCGCCTGAAGCAGACGGTGGGACGGCGCGTCGTCGGGCACGGCCTCAGCTCCCAGCAGTTCTGGGTGCTCGTCTACCTCGGGGAGGAGGACGGCCCCGCGCTGTGCGACGTCTGCGACGGCCTGCGCATGGACGCGCCCACCGCGTCGCGGATCGTGGCCGCCCTCACCCGCCGCGGCCTGGTGCGGGCCACCGCGGATCCCGCCGATCGCCGGCGCGCCCGGCTCAAGCTCACGACGGAAGGGCGCGCCCTCGCGCGTAGCCTGCATCCCCTGGCCCAGGAGTTCCGGGCCGCCGTCGAGAGGGACCTGTCCCGCCGGGAGGCCCTCGAGCTCCGCCGCCTCCTGGAGAAGGTCATTGCCGGCATCGACCGCTACGAAGCCGAAGGAGCCACGTCATGAAGTCCCGCGCCCTGCCGGCCCTGGTCACCATCGCCGCCGCCGCCGCCGGCTGCGCGCGTTCCGCGACCGCGCAGCGCGCGGGCGGGCCTCCCGCGGTGCCGGTGACGGTGGCGGAAGCCCGCCTGGGCAGCGTGACCGACCGCCTGGACGCCGTCGCCTCCGTCGAGCCCTACGAGACGGTGTCCTTGAAGACGCAAGCCAGCGGCCAGATCGTGGGCGTGCGCTTCGCGGAAGGCCGGGACGTGCGCGCGGGCGACCTGCTCTTCCAGATCGATCCCCGTCCGTATCGCGCCGCCCTGGCCCAGGCCGAGGCCACGCTCGCGCACGATCAGGCCCAGGCCACGAACGCGGAGGCGGACGAGCGGCGCGCGGAGTCCCTCTTCGCGCAGGGCGTCCTCTCCAAGGAGCAGCACGAGCAGATCGCGTCGGCCGCCCAGGCCATGCGCGCGACGGTGGCCGCCGACACCGCTTCGGTCGAGAACGCGCGCCTGAGCCTCGCCTATACGGAGATCCGCGCGCCCATCGCCGGGCGCACGGGCAGCGTGCTCGTGCACGAAGGGAACGTGGTGAAGGCGGTGGACGGCAGCCCGCTCGTCGTCATCAACCGCGTGGACCCCATCTACGTCTCGTTCGCGGTCCCGGAGAAGAAGCTGGGAGCGATTCGGGCCGCCCAGTCCCGCCACGCGCTGGGAGTAGAAGCGCTGGTGGCGGGAGAGACGACGGTGCCCGGCGGCACGGTGACGTTCCTCGACAACCAGGTGGACACGCAGAGCGGCACCATCCGTCTCAAGGCGACGTTCCCCAACAAGGAGGGCCGCCTCTGGCCCGGCCAGTTCGTGACCGCGCGCCTCGACCTCGGCCAGCGCGAGAACGTGGTGGTCGTGCCCTCCGCCGCCGTGCAGACCGGGCAGCAGGGGAACTACGCGTTCGTGGTCAAGCCGGACCAGACGGTCGAGCAGCGCCCGGTCGTGGCCGAGCCCGCGGGGGACGCGGGCACGATCCTCAGCCGCGGCGTGACCGCGGGTGAGACCGTGGTCGTGGACGGCCAGCTCGGCCTCGTTTCCGGCGCGCGCGTGCAGGCCCGCGCCGCCGGAGGCAAGCCGTGAGCATCGCCGAGACCTTCATCCGGCGCCCCGTCGCCACCACGCTCGTGATGGCGGCCATCCTCGTCTTCGGGTTGTTCGCCTACGCGCAGCTCCCCGTGAGCGACCTGCCCAACGTGGACTTCCCCACCATCCAGGTGACCGCGAATCTGCCCGGCGCGAACCCGGACACCATGGCCGCGGCCGTGGCCACCCCGCTGGAGCGGCAGTTCTCCACCATCGCCGGGCTGGACAGCATGACGTCCGTCAACGCGCAGGGCCTCAGCAACATCACGCTGCAGTTCAACCTCGCCCGCGACATCGACGCCGCCGCCCAGGACGTGCAGGCCGCCATCGCGAAGGCGGCGCGGCAGCTCCCGCCGGACATGCCGGCTCCGCCGTCGTACCAGAAGGTGAACCCCGCGGATCAGCCCGTCCTCTTCCTGGCCCTGAGCTCGTCCACTCTGCCCCTCTCCAAGGTGGACGAATACGCGGAGACGCTCCTGGCCCAGCGCATCTCCACCGTGAGCGGCGTGGCCCAGGTGGGGGTGAACGGCTCGCAGAAGTACGCCGTGCGCCTCCAGCTCGATCCCGCGTCCCTGGCCGCGCGCAAGCTCGGCATCGACGAAGTGGTGACCGCGGTCCAGAACGCGAACGTGAACCTGCCCACGGGCAGCCTCAACGGCCGCGACCACGCGCTCACCATCCAGGCCAACGGCCAGCTCACGAACGCGGCCGCCTACGCGCCCATGGTGGTGGCCTACCGCAACGGCGCCCCCGTGCGCCTGGGCGACCTGGGACGCGCGGTGGACGGCGTCGAGAACGACAAGATCGCGAGCTGGTACAGCGGCACGCGCGCGATCGTCCTCACCATCCAGCGCCAGCCGGGCACGAACACGGTGGAGGTGGTGGACGCGGTCAAGGCGCTCCTCCCGTCCTTCCGCTCGCAGATGCCCGCCTCCGTGAACCTCGAGGTCCTGATCGACCGCTCGCAGTCCATCCGCGAGTCGGTGGCGGACGTGAAGTTCACGCTCCTCCTGACCATCGCCCTCGTCGTGATGGTGATCTTCCTGTTCCTGCGCAACCTGTCCGCCACCGTCATCCCCAGCCTGGCCCTGCCCATGTCGATCGTGGGCACCTTCGCGGTCATGGCCCTGCTCGGCTACAGCCTCGACAACCTCTCGCTCATGGCCTTGACCCTGTCCGTCGGCTTCGTGGTGGACGACGCCATCGTCATGCTCGAGAACATCGTGCGCCACCTGGAGCAGGGCAAGCGCCCGATGGAGGCCGCCCTCGTCGGCTCGCGTGAGATCGGCTTCACCATCGTGTCGATGACCATCTCGCTGGTCGCGGTGTTCCTGCCCGTGTTGTTCATGGGGGGGCTGCTGGGACGGCTGCTGCACGAGTTCGCGGTCACCATCGCCGCCGCCATCCTCGTCTCCGGCTTCGTGTCCCTGACCCTGACCCCGATGTTGTGCAGCCGCTTCCTGAAGGCCCAGCACGACCAGCGGCACGGACGCCTCTACGCCGCCACCGAGCGCGGGTTCGAGGGGGCGCTCGCCCTCTACGAGCGCACGCTGCAGGGCGTGCTCCGCCATCCGCGCCTCACCCTGGGCGCGTCCGTGGCCCTCCTGGTGGTCACGATCGTGCTCTTCCGCGCCATGCCCACGGGCTTCCTGCCCAGCGACGACATCAACCAGATCTTCGCCATCACGGAGGCCCAGCAGGGGATCTCGTTCGAGGCCATGGCCGAGCACCAGCAGGCGGTGGCGCGCATCATCGGCGCCGATCCCAACGTCGAGGCCTACATGTCGACGATCGGAGCCAGCGGGCCCAACGCCACCGCGAACTCCGGCCGCGTGTTCGCACGCCTCAAGCCGCGCGCCGAGCGCACGCTGTCCGCGGACGAGGTGATCGAGGAGCTGCGGCCCAAGCTGGCGCAGGTGCCGGGCATCCGCGCCTTCGTGCAGAACCCCCCGCCCATCCGCATCGGGGGGACGCTCACCAAGAGCCTCTACCAGTTCACGCTGCAGGGGCCGGACACGGAGGAGCTGTACCGGGTCGCGCCCCAGCTCGAGGAGCGGCTCAAGGCCTTGCCCGGATTGCAGGACGTGACCACCGACCTCCAGATCCGCAACCCCGAGCTCGACGTGGAGGTGGACCGCGACCGGGCGGTCGCTCTCGGTGTCACCGCCCAGCAGGTGGAAGACGCGCTCTTCACCGCTTTCGGCACTCGCCAGGTGTCGACCATCTATGCCCCCACCGACCAGTACCGCGTGATCATGGAGCTGCGTCCGGAGGACCAGCGCGATCCGGCCGCCCTCTCGAAGCTCTACATCCGCTCCGGAAGCGGCAACCTCGTCCCCCTGGAAGTCACGTCGAAGCTGGTGCCGGGAGTCGGGGTCACCACCGTCAACCACGTGGGCCAGCTTCCCGCGGTGACGATCTCCTTCAACCTGCGGCCGGGCGCGGCCCTGAGCGAAGCGGTGGAGGCGGTGCAGCGCGAGGCGCGCCAGGTGCTGCCCCCCACGATCACGACCAGCTTCCAGGGAACGGCCCAGGCCTTCCAGTCGTCGTCGAAGGGACTGGGCTGGCTGCTGCTATTGGCCGTGCTCGTCATCTACATCGTGCTCGGCATCCTCTACGAGAGCTTCCTCCACCCGCTGACCATCCTCTCCGGCCTGCCCGCGGCGGGCGTGGGGGCCCTGCTCACCCTGATGGCCTTCGGCAAGGCGCTGGACATCTACGCGTTCGTGGGCGTGATCATGCTCGTCGGCATCGTGAAGAAGAACGCGATCATGATGATCGACTTCGCGCTGGAGGCGCAGCGGAAGGAAGGCAAGTCCCCCGCGGACGCGATCTACGAGGGCTGCATCGTGCGTTTCCGCCCCATCATGATGACGACGCTGGCCGCGCTCATGGGCACGCTGCCCATCGCGGTCGGCTTCGGGGCGGGCGCGGAGTCGCGGCGCGCGCTGGGCCTGGCCGTGGTCGGGGGCCTGATCTTCTCGCAGCTCCTGACCCTCTACATCACGCCCGTGATCTACACCTACCTCGAGGCCCTTCAGGCGAAGGTGCGGCGCCGCCGGCGTCCGGCGGACGGTCCTCCGCTGGAGCAGGCGCGGCTGGAAGCCGTTTCGTAGGAAGGCCCGGCCCTCAGCGCGCTTCCAGCGCGCGCGCGACGGCCTCGCCCATCTCCACCGTCGAGGCCTGGCCGCCGATGTCGCGGGTGCGCAGGCCTCCGGGACCGAGCGCCTGCCTCACCGCGGCCTGGATGGCCTCCGCGGCCGCCGATTCTCCCAGCCAGGCGAGCATCATGCCCGCGGAGAGGATCGCCCCCACCGGGTTCGCGATGCCCCGGCCCGCGATGTCCGGCGCGGAGCCGTGCACGGGCTCGAACATCGACGGGTGCCGGCGCGTGGGATCGAGATTGGCGCTGGGAGCCAGGCCGAGCCCGCCCGTCACGGTGGCCGTGATCTCGGAGCAGATGTCGCCGAAGAGGTTCGAGGCCACGATCACGTCGAAGCTCCAGGGGCGGCGGATCAGCTCCATGGCCGCCGCGTCCACCAGGATCGACGTGGTCTCGATCTTCGGGAACTGCGCCGCCACCTCGCGGAACACGCGGTCCCAGAACGTCATGCTGTGGCCCTGGGCGTTGGACTTGGTGATCGAGGTGACGGAGCGCCGCCCTTCCCCCTGCGCGAGCTCGAAAGCGAAGCGGATGATGCGCTCGGTGCCGAGGCGGGTGAAGACGGCGGTCTGCACCGCCACCTCGGCCCCGGTGCCGCCGTGGACGGCCCCCCCCACCTGCGCGTATTCGCCCTCCGTGTTCTCGCGCACGAGGACGATGTCGATGGGCTTCTCCTTCTCCGCGAGCGGGGTGGCCACGCCGGGGAAGAGCACGGTCGGGCGCACGTTCGCGTATTGCTCGAAAGCGCGGCGGATGGGCAGGAGCAGGCCGTTGAGCGTGGTGTGGTCGGGGACCTTGGGATGGCCCACGGCGCCCAGGTAGATGGCGTCGAAGCCGCTCAGGCGCGTGAGCGCATCGTCCGGCATCATGCGGCCGCGCTCGAGGTAGTGCTGCGAGCCCCAGGGGAGCTCTTCGAAGGCGCAGGTGAACCCGAAGCGCCGCGCCGCCGCCGCCACCACGCGCACGCCCTCCGCGACCACCTCGTGGCCGATGCCGTCTCCCGGGATGGATGCGATCCGATACGCCTTCACCTGCTCCTCCTGCCGCGATCCTACGCTAGAGTGAGGCCGATCGGAGGATCCGCTCCATGACCCTGGGCCGAGTGACCGCCCTCTTTCTCCTGGGCCTTTCTGCTGCCCGCCTCGCGCCCGCGGCGGGCGCCGAGTCCTACGACCCCGCGCTCCTGCGCGAGATGCACTGGCGGATGATCGGCCCCCATCGCGGCGGACGCACCAAGGCGGCGGCGGGGATCCCGGATCGCCCCGGCGTCTTCTATGTCGGCGTCTGCAACGGCGGGGTCTGGAAGACGGACGACTTCGGCCGCACGTGGTCGCCGATCTTCGACGACCAGCCCACGGGCTCCATCGGCGCCATCGCCATCGCGCCATCGAACCCGGACGTGCTCTACGTCGGCAGCGGCGAAGGGCTGCAGCGGCCCGACCTCTCCACCGGCGACGGGATCTACAAGTCGTTGGACGGCGGACGAACCTGGCGGCACCTCGGGCTGCGGGCGGGCCGGCAGATCCCGCAGATCGTGGTGGACCCGCGCGATACCAACCGGCTGCTGGTGGCGGTGCTGGGCAGCCCCTACGGTCCGGGACCCGAGCGCGGGATCTTCCGCTCCACCGACGGCGGCGATACCTTCGAGAAGGTCCTCTATCGCGACGAGGACACGGGCGCGGTGGACGTCGTCCTCGACCCCGCGGACGCGCGCACGGCCTACGCCGTCCTCTGGGAAGCGCGCCAGGCCCCCTGGGAGAACGGGACCTTCAACGGGCCGGGCAGCGGCGTCTACAAGACGACGGACGGCGGCACCACCTGGCGTCCCATCGTGAGCGGCCTGCCCACGTTCGCGGAAGACGGCCTCGGCCGCATCGGCATCACGGTGGCGCCGAGCAACCCCCGCCGCCTCTTCGCGACCGTCGAAGCCAAGCGCAAGGCCGGCCTCTACCGGTCGGACGACGCGGGCGAGACCTGGACCCTGATCAACGCCGACCCGCGCGTCACCGATCGCGCCTCCGACTTCGCGGAGGTGAAGGTCCACCCGCAGGACCCGGACACGGTGTTCACGGCCAGCATCGTGACCTGGAAGTCCACGGACGGCGGGCGCACGTTCGGCGCCTTGAAGGGGGCGCCCGGGGGCGACGACTACCACCGCATCTGGATCAACCCGCGGCAGCCCGACGTCATGCTCATCGCCGCCGACCAGGGCGTCGTCATCACCGTCAACGGCGGCCGCACCTGGAGCTCCTGGTACAACCAGCCCACGGCCCAGCTCTACCACGTGAGCACGGACAACGCGTTCCCCTACCGCGTCTGCGGCGGGCAGCAGGAGAGCGGGTCCGTCTGCATCCAGAGCCGCGGCGACGACGGGCAGATCACGTTTCGCGAATGGAGCCCGGTGGGCGTGGAGGAATACGGCTACATCGCCGCGGATCCGCTGGACCCCGACATCGTGTACGGCGGCCGGCTGACGCGTTACGACCGGCGCACGAAGCAGACGCAGACGATCGCCCCCCGGCCCGTGCGTCCGGCCGAAGGGTATCGCGTGCTGCGCACGGCGCCCGTGCTGTTCTCGCCCACCGACCCGCGGACGCTCTACTTCGCGTCCAACGTCGTCTGGAAGACGGGGGACGGCGGGCAGACGTGGACGGCGATCAGCCCGGACCTCACGCGCAAGACCTGGACGGCGCCCCCGAACGTCGGCAAGTACCGGGACACGGAAGCGGCGCGGCCGACACAACGCGGGGTCATCTACACGCTCGCCCCGTCGCCCCTCGACGGCGACCGCATCTGGGCGGGCACGGACGACGGCCTCATCCATGTCACCACCGACGGCGGCGCCACCTGGACGGACGTCACTCCGCCCGCCCTGCGCGACCGGCCCTGGAGCAAGGTCTCGCTGCTGGAGGCCTCGCACTTCGACGCCGGCACCGCGTACGCCGCCATCAACACCTTCCGCCTCGACGACCTGCGTCCCCACGTCTACCGCACGCGCGACCTCGGCCGCACCTGGACGGAGATCGTGGCCGGCCTGCCCGACGGCGCCGTCGTGAACGCGGTGCGCGAGGACCCGCAGCGGCGCGGCCTCCTCTTCGCGGGCAGCGAGCAGGCGGTTTCCGTCTCCTTCGACGACGGCGAGAGCTGGCAGTCGCTGCGCCTCGACATGCCCGCGACCTCGATCCGCGATCTCGTGATCAAGGACGACGACCTCGTGGTCGGCACCCACGGCCGCTCGTTCTGGATCCTGGACGACATCACCCCGCTGCGGCAGCTCACGCCCGCCTCCGTGCAGCAGGGCGCGGTCCTCCTGCGCCCCCAGGAAGCCTGGCGCTTCCGCTGGAACAAGAACACGGACACGCCGCTGCCGCCGGAAGAGCCGGCGGGACAGAACCCGCCGGACGGCGCGATCGTGCATTACTTCCTCAAGACGGCGCCCTCCACGCCCGTGGTGCTCGAGGTCGCGGATGCCGCCGGCAACGTGGTGCGCCGGTACCGGAGCGACGACGTCCCGGAGCCGCCCGTCGAGGGACGCAACATCCCCGACTACTGGATCCGCCCGCCCCAGGTGTTGTCGGCGCAGCCCGGCCTGCACCGGTTCGTGTGGGACCTCCATCATGCCCCGCCGGCGGCGCCCGCCTTTTCGTATCCGATCGCCGCCGTCGTCGGCAACACGCCGCGCGAGCCGCGCGGACCCTGGGCGGTGCCGGGGACCTACACCCTCCGCCTGACCGTGGACGGCCGGACACTGACGCAACCGCTGCGGCTCAAGATGGACCCGCGGGTCAAGACTTCACCCGAGGACCTGCGCGCGCAGCTCGACCGGTCGCTGGACGTCGCCCGCGAGATGGCGCGCGTCCGCGACGGAGCCGCGCGCGTGAAGGAGGACCGGGCGCGGGCCACCACGCTGGCCGGCCTGGGGGCGCGGCTGCTCAGCCTGTACGAGGTCCTGCAGGAGGCGGACGCGGCGCCGACCCCCGCCGCCCTCGAGACGGCGGAGACCCTGCGCGGCGAGGTGACGAAGGCGCTCGCGCCGTGAGCACGCCCGCGCCCGTCGATCGCCGGCACGCGCCCACGCGGCCGGGCACGTTCTCGGACACGGCGCGCGCGCTGGCCACGGTACGCGTGATGGCGGACCAGGCCTTCTCCCGCGCGGCGGGCGCGCCCCTCGTGCACGGGAACTCGGTGACCATCCTGAAGGACGGGGCCGAGAACTACCCGGCCTGGCTGGCCGCCATCGCGGGCGCCCGCGAGAGCGTGCACTTCGAGTGCTACATCGTCCACGACGACGAGGTCGGCCAGCGCTTCGCGGACGCGCTGATCGCGCGCGCCCGCGAGGGGATCCGCATCCGCGTGATCTACGACTGGCTGGGCGCGCTCGGCCATACCGGCGGGCGGTTCTGGCGCCGCCTCCGGGAAGCGGGGATCGAGGTGCGCTGCTTCAACCCGCCGCGCCTGGACGAGCCGCTGGGCTGGCTGGCCCGCGACCATCGCAAGTCGATCACGATCGACGGCCAGCTTGCCTTCGTCACCGGCCTCTGCATCGGGAAGATGTGGGAAGGCGATCCCGAGAAGAACCTCGCCCCCTGGCGCGACACCGGCGTCGAGATCCGGGGGCCGGCCGTGGCCGACGTCGGGCGCGCCTTCGCGGAGGCGTGGGCGGCCTGCGGCGATCCGCTCCCCGAGGAAGACCGCAACCGTCCCGCCCCGCCCAAAGGAGGCGACGTGCCCCTGCGGGTGGTGGCCGCCACCTCCGGCACGGCCGGCCTGTACCGGCTCGATCCGCTGGTGGCGGCGCTCGCGCGCAGCACGCTGTGGCTGACCGACGCCTATTACGCGGGCACCCCCTCCTACGTGCAGGCCCTGGGCGCGGCCGCCCGCGACGGCGTGGACGTGCGCCTGCTCGTGCCCGGGCGCGGCAGCGACATCGCGGTGATGCAGTCCATCTCCCGCGCGGGCTATCGGCCGCTGCTGGAGGCGGGCGTGCGCGTCTTCGAGTGGAACGGGCCGATGCTGCACGCCAAGACCGCGGTGGCGGACGCACGCTGGTCCCGCGTCGGCTCCACGAACCTGAACCCCGCGAGCTGGATGGGCAACTGGGAGCTCGACGTCGTGGTCGAAGACGAGCGGTTCGGCCGGGCCATGGAAGCGATGTACGTCGACGACCTCGGCAACGCGACGGAGATCCTGATCGAGCGCCGCCGGCGGGTGCGCGCGGCCGACGCCTCGCGCCATCCGCGCAAGCGCGGCAGCGGAGGCAGCGCCACTCGCGCCGCCGCGGGCGCCCTGCGCATCGGCAACGCGATCGGCTCCGCGCTCGTCGCGCGCCAGGTCACGGGGCCGGCGGAGCGGCGCCTCTTCGTGCAGGGGGGATCGATCCTGGCCGTCGTCTCGCTCGTGGCGTTCTTGTGGCCGCCGCTGCTCGCCTGGCCCGTGGGCGCGCTCAGCCTGTGGCTGTCCGTCGCGCTCCTGCTGCGCGCTCTGCGCCAGCGCCGCTCGAACGACCCCGCCGGCGGCCGCTCGCGCTCGAGCTGACCGCCTTCACCGCGCCGCGGTGATGGTGCGCAGGGCCTGCGCAGCCGCGTCCCGCACTTCCGGGACCGCGTCGCGCTGGGCCGCCACCAGCGCCGGCACGGCCGCGCTCGCCGGCGGTCCCACGCGGTCCAGGGCGAGAGCGGACTCGCGGCGGACCTTCTCGTCCGGATCCGCGAGGGCCCGCACCATCACGCCGACGGCGGGGGCCGCCGCGGGCCCGAGCTTGGCCAGGGCGCGCAGCGCCCGCCAGCGCCCTTCGCCCGTGCCGTGGGCGACGACGTCGGCGAGAGCGGCCACCACGGAGGCGTCGCCCCTCCCGATGTTGCCGAGCGCGCGCACGGCGAGCGCCCGCACTCCCGGCTCCGGATCGCGCAGCGCGCCCTGCAGCGCCGGGGCGGCCTCCCCCGCCGCCGGGCCCGCCACGCCCAGCGTCCAGGCCGCGAAGCCGCGCACGTAGGGATCGGAGTGGCGCAAGGCGCGCGCCAGCCAGGGCACGTCGGAGGCGCCGTGGACTCCGCGGGCGTCGAGGGCGTTCGCGGCCGCCCATCGCACCTCCGAACGTGGGTCGTCGAGGAGCGCGATCAACCGGGCCTCCGTCGCCGGAGCGCCGCTGGCCTCGGGCCCGGCCGCCGCCAGGGCACGCGCCGCCTCCACGCGCACGGCGGGCGCGGTGTCTTCGAGCGCGCGCGTGAGGGCCGCCCCTACCTCCGGCCCGGACGCACGCTGCCGGCCCAGGGCCCAGGCCGCTTGCCGGCGGACCTCCGGTGAGGCGTCGGCCGCGAGCGTGGCGAGCAGCGCCGGCCGCGCCCGCGCAGCGTCCGCGGTCTCGCCGTGCGCGGACAAGGCGGCGCGCAAGGCGGCGGGCTCATAGGCCGATGCCGGAATGCCCGTCCGCACCGCCTCCGCGACGCGCGTGCTGCCGCGGGGGGTGAAGTGGAGCCGGTCGAGGAAGCCTTCCGACCCGACCTCACGCAGGCTCGGAAGAGGATCGATGACGCCGATGCCTTCGGATCGGAGGAAGGCGCCGATCCGCTCTTGCGGAATCGGGGCCGGCGGACTCGGCCCGACCTGGTCCGCGTCGGGCAGGACCATGACGTGCAAGGCGGCGCCGTCGGCACGCACGTCCGCGGCGAGCTGGCGGATCTCCGCGAAGAGGCGCTCGTATCCCGACGACACCGCCCGCGACTCCGGCTGGACGAACAGCTCGTCCACGCTCCGGATCTCGCGCCCTTCTGCGTTGGTCACGCGCCGCACGAGCGCGGACCGCTTGAACAGCTCGACCAGCCACGCGGGCGGCTGCGTGAGGTTGTTGTGCAGATCCTCCATGTCGTTGAGGACCACGGCCAGCACGACGGCGTCCGGGCGATAGCGGCGGGCGATGCGCTCGTAGGCGTAGCGTTCCTGCCGCGTGGACCATCCGGGCAGGGCGACGCTCAAGACCTCGACCCCGGGCCCGCGCGCGTCCACGAGGTCCTGCAGGGCGTGGGGCCAGGATTCGGCGCGCGTGAAGCCGTACCCGAACGTGACGCTGTCTCCGAGGCAGGCCACGCGATACGTCCCCGCCGGCTTCTCGACGGGATGGGGGCGGTCGCGCAGGCCGTCGCGGTTGAAGTCCTGCCCGAGCGGCCAGCCCACCGCCTCCGACTTGACGACGTAGAAGTCGCCCTGCCACTCCGCCTGCCAGTCGAGCCCGCGCGTGTCCGCGAGAGGGCGCGGCCGCGCCGGCGGCTGGAATCGGCGCGCGAGCCCCTCGCCGGCGGCGAGGACGGCCGCGGTCACGGCGACGCTCAGGGCCACGTTCAGGAGGAGCGCGCGGCGCGGATGGGATTCGGCGGAGGAGGGAGCGGGATCAGGGCGCACGGCCGCAGGTGATTGTAAGCTGGCGTCACAGATGCCGCGCTTCAAGGTCACTCTCGAATACGTGGGCACGCGCTACCGCGGATGGCAGATCCAGAAGAACGCGCGTACGGTGGCGGGCGAGCTGCACCGCGCGGTCAAGGCCGTCTCCGGCCGCGAGCCCGGCGAGCTCTACGGCTCCGGCCGCACCGACGCGGGCGTGCACGCGCTGCACCAGGTCGCGCACCTCGACCTCGAGACACGGCTCGCCCCCGCCCAGCTCCTCTGGCGCATCAACGAGGAGCTGCCCGCCGACATCAACCTGCTCGCCCTGGAGCCCGCGCCGCGGCGCTTCCATGCCCGCCACGCGGCGGTCGGACGCAGCTACCTCTACCAGATCGCGCGACGGCGGACGGCCCTGGCCAAGCCGTTCGTGTGGTGGGTGAAAGACGGGCTCGACGCCGCGGCCATGGCCGCGGCCGCGCGGCGTTTCGAGGGGCTGCACGATTTCCAGTCCTTCACCGATCAGGACCCGGAGGACGGATCGACGAAGGTCAAGGTCGAGTCCGTCGAGATCCGCGAAGAAGGCGCGCTCATCCTCATCCGCATCCTCGGCTCGCATTTCCTCTGGAAGATGGTCCGGCGGATGGTCGGCGTGCTGGCCGAGGTCGGAAGGGGCGCGCTCGACGAATCGGACGTCGCGCACTTCCTGTCCGGCCCCTCCGAAGCGGTCGCGCCCCTGACCGCGCCGCCCTCCGGCCTGTTCCTCGAGCGCGTGCTGTACGAAGGCGACCCGAGGCCGGGCCCGATGCGCGCGGTGCTATCGCTGTAACTCGGCCGTCGCCAGGTGGGCGGTGGTGCGGCCCGTCTCACCGCTTTCATCGTAGGATTCCGAGAGCACCCGGCGGCAGGGTGCCCGTCTCTTCCGCGCAAGAGGCCAGACTCATGAGCAGGACCTGGTTCGTGGCGGCCGGCCTCGTGCTGGCCGGCGGCGTCCTCCTTCACGCCCGGGAGGACAAGGCGTTCGTCAGCGCGACGTTTCGGGACATCCTCCTCCGCGTCTCGTCCCGTGATGGCGAGTCGGGCGCAATCCTGACGGTCAAGGCGAAAGAGGACGCACCCCGCCCCGGCATCGATCTCGAGCTGGTCCTTCAGGAGGTGCCCAACACGGACGACGTGATCGTCACTCTGCGGCAGCACCTGATGAGCGGAGGCGTTCACGAGGAGTATCTGCTCCGAAAAGACGATGCCCTCCGGGACGAGCTGCGCCGGCGGCGATCGCTCGCCGCACTCGAGATCGAGCGGGAACGGCGGCTCACGCAGAAGCATTCCGAGGAGATCCCCGTTCTCAGCGGCGGGCGGCTCAAGGCGGGAATGACGTTCGCGCAGGTCGAAGCACTGACCGGGAAGCCCCTTGCGATGCCCCCGATCCAGGCGGCGGGCACGGTAGTGTGGGTGTTCGCGGACAAGACGCTGACCTTCAAGAACGAGCGATTGGCGGAGATGCGGTTGGAGAAGTCGCCGTAGCGAAGGAAGGTTTGGTGGGCCTGGAAGGACTCGAACCTTCGACTAGCCGGTTATGAGCCGGCCGTTCTAACCATCTGAACTACAGGCCCAGGGAAGCGTACCAGAACGCCTGGGCGTGGGCGAAGGAGAGGGCGGGCGCGCGCGGCTAGCTAGCGCAGCCGGACGGACTTGAACACGCCGCCCGCCGCCCACTCGCGGAACCAGCGGAAGAGCTGATCCGTCGTGGGC
>Ga0207648_10001183_pt1 | contig 29207 bp, 27 predicted proteins | sample KBSMisM32_FD_184310 | JGI IMG/M metagenome (GOLD analysis project Ga0207648, IMG submission 184310) | Miscanthus rhizosphere microbial communities from Kellogg Biological Station, Michigan, USA - KBS Miscanthus M3-2 (SPAdes) (version 2) | ecosystem: Host-associated > Plants > Roots >... | reverse complement strand
TGGAGGGCATGAAGGGCTGCACGTTGATCCGCGGTCACGCCCGCTTCGAGGGCCCGCACACGATGACGGTCGACGGCCGCGAGTTGGAAGCCGACAGCATCTTCCTCAACGTCGGTGGGCGCGCGGTGGCGCCCGACATGCCGGGACTCGCGGATATCGACTACCTGACGAATGTCGGCATCCTCGAACTCGACACCATCCCAGGGCATCTGGTGATAGTCGGCGGAAGCTACATCGCGCTGGAGTTCGCTCAGATGTACCGCCGCTTCGGCGCCCGGGTCACGGTGATCCAGCGTGGGCCGCGGCTGACGTCACGGGAAGACGAGGACGTTTCGGCCACCATCAGGGAAATCCTCGAGGCCGAAGGCATCGATGTCGTGCTTGATGCCAACGCGATCCGATTCGCCAAGCACGACAGCGGGTTCCAGGTGATACCCGCGGACGGTGCCGAGCCGATCACCGGCTCGCACCTGCTCATGGCCGTCGGACGCCGACCCAACACCGACGACCTCGGACTGGACAAAGCGGGCGTTGTGACCGACGACCACGGCTACATCGTCGTCGACGATCAGCTACGGACCAACGTCGAACACATCTGGGCGATGGGCGATTGCAACGGTCGCGGTGCATTCACGCACACGTCGTACAACGACTTCGAGATCGTCGCCGCCAACCTGTTCGACGACGATCCGCGGCGGGTGAGCGACCGCGTCACCACCTATGCGCTCTACATCGACCCGCCACTCGGCCGCGCAGGGATGACCGTGGACGAGGTTCGCAAATCCGGCCGAAAAGCCTTGGTGGGCAAGCGACCCATGACACGCGTAGGGCGAGCCGTGGAGAAAGGGGAGACCCAGGGCTTCATGAAGGTAGTTGTCGATGCCGAAACCGAACTGATCCTCGGCGCGGCCATTTTCGGTGTCGGCGGCGATGAGGTCATTCACTCGATCCTCGACATCATGTCCGCCAAGAAGCCCTACACCGCGATTTCCCGCACCATGCACATCCACCCGACCGTCAGCGAGTTGGTGCCGACGATGCTGCAGGAGTTGAAGCCGCTGGAGTAGCGGATCGGCCGACGTTGAGTTGCCTGGTCACCAGAGTGACCCGGCTGCCGAGGTGGCGGCACGTCTGCACATCGGAGGGGTGTACCTGGTCCGGGTTGGCGTCGACGTCGGTCTGGGCGCCCGCGCCCAGCCAGAAGCCGAGGCGGTTGAGATCGTTCTCGCTGCCGGTGGCACTGTTCCAGCCGGCGCCCAAACCCAAGCTGACCCAATGCATGTGGTGCTGTGCCGCGAATATCGTCAGCGACACCAGGGTGTTCACCTTGTCACCACTCTTGGCGCCGGAGTTGGTGAACCCCGCAGCCACCTTGTCCCGCCAGCTGCCATTCAGACAACGCCTGCCGGTCTGTTCGGCGAACGCCTGAAAGCCGGCCGACACGTTGCCCATGTACGTCGCACTGCCGAACACGATGCCGTCCGCGGCGTCCAGGACGTCCCAATCCTCATCGGTCATCTTGTCGACGGCGATCACCCTGACGTGGGCGCCTGCTTCGCGAGCACCTGCGGCCACGGCTTCGGCGAGCACCGCGGTATGCCCGAAGCCCGAGTGGTAGGCGATGGCCATAGCGGGCGCGGCGATATCAGAGCCATTGTGCGACATGTCAGTTCGCCTCCAGATGTTGTGCTCGTTGATTGACTTCGAGACGACGTGCCGCCCAGTTTGGCAGCTCGTCGCCGGTGAGGTAGGCCTCCAGCCGGTCCAGGAACGCGTGCGTGCCACCGAGGAATCCGGACGCGTTGCGGACGCCGAGACCGCGGTGAGTGAACCGGAGCAGTGTGCCGTCGCCGTCGGCGGTGAGCTCGTAGCGCACCACACCGTCCTCGACGATCGGCTGTTTCCATTCGTGTTCGAGTACATGCGGCGGATCCCAGACCAGGATGCGGCCGGTCATCCGCTTACGCTCGGGCGGAAGCGGTGGGCCCGTCGCGACCATGTCGACGGTGCCGCCCTCACGGGCCTCGATCGTCGTTTCGCCGAACCACTGCGCCCTTTCCTGCGGGTCGGTGATGGCAGACCACACCACCTCGACCGGAAAGGGCAGGCGACGCTCGAAATTCAACACGGCGCGGTCGCCGTCCACCGTCAGCCGTCCATCGCGCTCGCTCATCGTGACTCCTTGTGCTTGCGTTCCAGGTGCCGCTCGAGGGCGTCGAGGTGATCGGCCCAGTAGCGGCGGTAACGGCCGATCCACTCGTCGATGGCGACGAGTCCGTCCGCGCGCAGCGCGTAGATCCTGCGCTGCGCGTCGGGCCGTACTTCGACGAGGCCGACTTCGCGCAGCACCCGCAGGTGACGTGACACGGTCGGCTGGGTCAGGCCCGGCAGGGTGGCGACGAGTTCGCCCGCGGTGCGCTCACCGTCGATGAGCGCGTCCAGCAGCGCGCGCCGGCTCGGCTCGGCGACCGCTTCGAAGACATCCATGACCCGAGTATTGCACTTCGTCTATATAGACGCAAGCACATATATCTCACGACCGTTTAGGGCTGGCGCTGCACCAGCAACGTCTGGGCCACGGTGCCGATAAAACCTTGCCGGTCAAAGATGTCCGCGGTCGTCACGCCGATGCCGTCCGGGCCGATCGACCCGCGTGCGCGAAGCCCGAAATCATTGCCTGCGGGCAACCGGTGCAGGTGCACGACGGTGTCGGTGTTCATGAAGACGAACTTCTCCGGGTCCAACGCTGCGCCCGCGCCGTTGGCGGAATCGACGACCATCGCGAGCCGCTGTAGTTCCGTCGTGGGCTCCGAATCGACGAGAGGCACCAGCGGGCTCAGCCAGACCTCCGACGATTCGCCCTCTGCGGTCTTCTGCCTGCGCCAGCTGACCGTCTCGAGGTATCCCGGGGCGCCCTCCCAGCTGTGTGGCACGGCGAGCGAATTGCCTTCGACGAGTGGGGGATAGCGGTTCGTCACGGCGTCGGCGGTATCGCTGGTCGCGAGCAGCCACGCGGTTACCCGTGCGACTGCGCGTTCGGACCCGTCCGGCCTGGGCGCGAGCATCTCCGCGGCCATGATCGAGATACGGGTACCGGGACGTGCCACCCACGCCCGTACCCGAACCGGCGTGACGGGAATGGCGCCGAGGATGTCCAACGTCAGCCGCCCGACGCGCAATCCGGAACCGGCCGCCAGCTCCTCGATCAGCTTGGTCATCAGCGCGAGAGGCGGTGAGCCGTGCTGGATTTCGGGATCCCAGTTGCTCCGAGTGCCGTCAGTGGACTCGAACGCTTGGAACTCACCGTCGGCACCGAGCCGCCGGTAGAGACAATCGATCACGCAGCAGGCTCCGCAGCGTGTAACACCGTGTCATCTTCTGAGGCAGAGCCCTCGTCGGGAACCTGCGGCCAGCCGGGGTACGGCGGAGGTGTGCCACCGAACACTGGGCAGTGCGCGTGGTGGGCGCACCAGTCGCACAGCCGGGACGGGTGTGGCCGGAAATCGCCTGTGGCGCCTGCGGATTGGATGGCGCGCCAGATCGCCATCAACGTCTTCTCGAACCGCAGAAGCTCGTCGAGATCGGGGGTGTAGTCGAGCACCTGACCGTCGGACAGGTACAGCAGCCGCAACCTCGCGGGCAGCACACCGCGCGAGCGCAATAGTGCGACCGCATAGAACTTCATCTGGAACATCGCCTTGAACTCGGCCAGCGCCCGCGCCTCCGGCGGCGCCTTGCCGGTTTTGTAATCGACAACCCTCAGCTCGCCAGTCGGTGCGACGTCGATGCGGTCGACGAAGCCGCGCAGCAGGGTGCCGTCCGACAGCTCGACTTCGACCCGTTGCTCGCAGCTCTGCGGGTCGAACCGAGTCGGGTCCTCGAGCCGGTAGTAACCCGACAACAGCGCACGCGCCTGGTCGAGCAGCTCGGCACGCAGCTCGGGCTCCATCTCGGCCGCCAGCTCCGGCTGGGCGGCGACCACCCGGTCCCAGGCCGGGTCGACGAGCGTCATCGCGGTCTCGCGGCCGCGCTGGTCGGCGGGCAGCCCGTACAACTGCTCGAGGGCGGCGTGCACGACCGACCCGCGGACCTGCGCCGTGGACGATGGCTCCGGCAGCCGGTCGATCGCACGGAACCGGTACAGCAACGGGCACTGCTTGAAGTCGCTGGCTCGCGAAGGAGACAACGCAGGACGACGGACGGGCGGAGCCGTCTCGTCACTCATGAAAGCCAGCGTATGACCACGTTCCGACAACCCCGGGCACCTGTGTCGGCGCGTCTGCTGGCAGGCTGATCAGCTATGCCAGCGACATCACCGGCAGGTCCGTTCGAAGTCGGTGATCGTGTACAGCTCACCGATGCGAAGGGCCGGCATTACACGATGGTGTTGGCGCCAGGCGGCGAATTCCACACCCACCGCGGTGTGATCGCGCTCGACACCGTCATCGGCCTGCCGGAGGGCAGTGTGGTGAAGTCCACCGGCGGCGACCAGTTCCTCGTGTTGCGGCCGCTGCTCGTCGATTACGTGATGTCGATGCCGCGCGGCGCCCAGGTCGTCTACCCCAAGGACGCGGCCCAGATCGTGCACGAGGGCGACATCTTCCCTGGTGCGCGGGTGTTGGAGGCCGGTGCCGGTTCCGGTGCGCTGACGTGCTCGCTGCTGCGCGCGGTCGGGCCCGAGGGGCGGGTGACGTCCTACGAGGTACGCGACGACCACGCCGAGCATGCCGCCCGCAACGTCGAGACGTTCTTCGGCGCGCGCCCGGGCAACTGGGACCTGGTGATCGCCGACCTCGCCGACTATGCCGGGCCCGTGGTGGACCGCGTCGTGCTCGACATGCTGGCGCCGTGGGAGGTCCTCGACACGGTGGCCAAGGCCCTTGTCGCCGGCGGGGTGCTGATGGTCTACGTCGCCACCGTGACGCAGCTGTCGCGGACGGTGGAGGCGCTGCGCGAGCAGCAGTGCTGGACCGAGCCGCGCGCCTGGGAGAGCATGCAGCGCGGCTGGCATGTCGTCGGGCTTGCGGTGCGGCCACAACACACCATGCGCGGCCACACGGCGTTTCTGGTCAGCGTGCGCAAATTGGCGCCAGGGACCGTCGCGCCGATGCCGCTCCGCCGCAAGCGTCAGCTGGGCGGCAGCGTTTGATTTGTCAGCTCGGCTGACGTGTCTAGTCGTCGCCGCTGCGCCGCAGCCTACGGCGGGCCGACAGCAATTCCATCTCGGGTCGCGACGCCACCAGGCGTTCGGCGGCATCGAGCACGTCAACGACGTGCCCGCGATCGGCTGACACCAGAGCAATGCCGACGTTGGCGCGGCGATGCAGATCCTGGGCTCCCGTTTCGGCCGCAGACACCGCGAATCTGCGCTGCAACTCGGCGATCACCGGGCGGATGACGGAGCGCTTCTGCTTCAACGAACGCACGTCACCGAGCAGCAGGTCGAATTCCAGCCAGCCGATCCACACGCCGGAGCTCAGGGGGTTGGCGTGGGTGTCGGCTGCTGACCCATCTCAAGCAGCAAGTCCGCCGTCTGCCGGGTCAGCTGCCACGAGTCCTGCTGCGGGCTGAACTCCATCGGGAACTTCAAGTCTTTGGCGGTGGCCTGTGGTCCGCCGGGCTTCATGGTCACGTTGGCGATGACGTTGCCCGGTTGGTCAGCCGCCCAGGTGAGATCGGTCGCATCGAAGGTCAACGGCGCGTACCCGCTGTCCTGCAGCGCCTTACCGAATCGGTCCAATGCCGCCGCGTCGGCAGGTGTGCCGTGTTGGACGAGCCCGACTTTGTCAGTGCCGGGGATGTTCGGGTCGGCCAGCCGGCTCATCAAGTCCGTCAATGCGGTTGGCGGCGGCAACGGCGCGCCGGTTTCCGTCGGCGATGGTGGAACCGTCGGGGGTTGACTGACCGGAACGGGGGTGGGGCTAGGTGCGGACCTCGTGTCGTCACTGCAGCCGCTAAGCCCGAGCGCCGCCACTATCGTGACGGCGCCCAGGACTACGGCACAGGTGCGATGCACTCGGTGGATCAGCCGGCCGCGGAGAGCAGATCCAGAGCGGAGGCCTTGGCGATCTGCCAGCCGCTGGGGCTCGGGCCCGTCACGAACTGGACGCTCTGGGTGGCGGATGTGCCCAGCGCGGACGTCGCGGTGACGTCAGCGCTAGCCGTGGCGCCATCCGAGTCGATGTTGGCGATATTGAAGGTCAGCGGGAACTTCCCCTCCTGCGCCGCGTTGGTGTAGGCCCGGTCGGCGGCGATGCTCTCGATCCTGCCGATGCCGCCCTGAATGTACGGTGCCTTGCCGGCGAATGAGCCGCCGGAAGCGAGGGCCTGCAGAGTCTGCAGGAGTGGAGCCTGTAGATCCGGCGCCGGCGCTTGCGGCATCGGAACGTCCCACACGACCGGTTGCACGGCCGGAGCCGACGACACGGCTGGGAATGCAATGAAAGTCACACCTGCTGCCGCACCGCCCACCAGAGCAGCCGCTGCTACACCGGTAACGAGGGTTTTCAGGGTCACGATGGTCCTTTCGATCGGCCCAACTCACCAGAGAGGTTAACAGTGTTGCTGGTGTGTCGAATTCCTACACCGCACACAATGGCTGAATCGCCGGTAGCGTTGAAGTTGTTACTGCACCAACATCCGGTGCGGGAAGGGGCGCAACATGAATGAGTCAGAGCGTTCTGAAGCGTTTGGCACACCGATGTCCAGCGACGATGCGGCGGAGTTGGAAGAGCTGCGTCGAGAAGCCGCGCTTCTGCGCGAGCAGCTGGAGAACGCGGTAGGTCCACAGAGCGGTCTGCGCAGCGCCCGCGATGTGCACCAGCTCGAGGCACGGATCGACTCGCTTGCGGCCCGTAACGCCAAGCTGATGGAAACCCTCAAGGAGGCCCGTCAGCAGTTGCTGGCGCTCCGCGAGGAGGTCGACCGGTTGGGACAGCCGCCGAGTGGTTACGGCGTGCTGCTGTCCGTGCAGGAGGACGACACCGTCGACGTCTTCACGTCCGGTCGCAAGATGCGGCTGACGTGCTCGCCGAACATCGACACCAAAACGCTGAAGCAGGGCCAGACCGTGCGCCTGAACGAGGCGTTGACGGTCGTCGAGGCGGGCAACTTCGAAGCGGTCGGTGAGATCAGCACGCTGCGCGAGATCCTCGCCGACGGCCATCGCGCGCTCGTGGTCGGCCACGCCGATGAGGAGCGCATCGTCTGGCTGGCCGAACCGTTGGTGGCCGCCGAGTTCCTGCCCGACCTCGAACCGATTGACGACGACAACGACGACCGGCCGCGCAGGCTCCGCCCCGGCGATTCGCTGCTGGTGGACACCAAGGCCGGATACGCATTCGAGCGCATCCCCAAGGCCGAGGTCGAGGACCTGGTCCTCGAAGAGGTGCCCGACGTCAGCTACAACGACATCGGCGGGCTGGGCCGCCAGATCGAGCAGATCCGGGACGCCGTCGAGCTGCCGTTCCTGCACAAGGAGCTGTACCGGGAGTACTCGCTGCGCCCACCCAAGGGCGTGCTGCTCTACGGCCCGCCCGGCTGCGGCAAGACGCTGATCGCCAAGGCCGTGGCCAACTCGCTGGCCAAGAAGATGGCGGAGGTCCGTGGCGACGACGCCCGCGAGGCGAAGTCCTACTTCCTCAACATCAAGGGTCCCGAACTGCTGAACAAGTTCGTCGGCGAGACCGAGCGTCACATCCGGCTGATCTTCCAGCGCGCCCGCGAGAAGGCGTCCGAAGGCACCCCGGTGATCGTGTTCTTCGACGAGATGGACTCGATCTTCCGCACCCGAGGCACCGGGGTGAGCTCGGACGTGGAGACCACGGTCGTGCCGCAGCTGCTGAGCGAGATCGACGGCGTCGAGGGCCTGGAGAACGTCATCGTGATCGGCGCCTCCAATCGCGAGGACATGATCGATCCGGCGATCCTGCGTCCCGGCCGTCTGGACGTCAAGATCAAGATCGAGCGTCCGGATGCCGAAGCGGCACAGGACATCTACTCGAAGTACCTGATCGACGACCTGCCCGTGCATGTCGACGACCTGGCCGAGTTCGGCGGTGACAAGCCGGCCTGCCTGAAGGCGATGATCGAAAAGGTGGTCGACCGGATGTACGCCGAGATCGACGACAACAGGTTCCTCGAGGTCACCTACGCCAACGGAGACAAGGAAGTCATGTACTTCAAGGACTTCAACTCCGGCGCGATGATCCAGAACGTCGTCGACAGGGCGAAGAAGAACGCGATCAAGTCGGTGTTGGAGACTGGTCAGCCCGGTCTGCGCATCCAGCATCTGCTCGACTCGATCGTCGACGAGTTCGCCGAGAACGAGGACCTGCCCAACACGACCAATCCCGATGACTGGGCCCGGATTTCGGGTAAGAAGGGCGAGCGGATCGTGTACATCCGCACGCTGGTCACCGGCAAGTCGTCGAGCGCGTCACGGGCCATCGACACCGAGTCGAACCTGGGTCAGTACCTGTAACGAGGCGCGGACGCTCGCGAGTTCAGATCTGGAGCGAGTAGCTATTGGCCAGATCGTCCTGGGTCACGCACGCCTCCCTAGCCGTCGTATCAACGCGCAGCGGAATCGACGGCGTCCTCGGCTCGTAACGCCATCCCGCGGGTAGCGAAAGTCGGCTCCCGAGAGTGGGCAGATTCGTGAGCGTGAGCATGCGATCAACAGTCTGGCTCCAGGTCTGCATGACCCAACGCCTGCCCTCAGGGTCGATGAGTTCGTAGATCTCGCGGCCGGCGTCGAAGTCGAAGATCGCCATGCGATCTACCCGATTGACGTTGTAGGGGGCCGGATTCATCGATGCGAGTTTTACCGTCGCCTGACGGATCATCTCGATCCCGCCGAAGCTCTTGTGCTCCTGAGTTTCTCGACCCTGTTTTCCGATGCTGCTCATCAGCCAGTAGCGAGGGCCGTTGAGTAGTGCAGCCGCGGCGCCGTTGTCGGCGGCGATCGCCTGTGCATCGAGCCTGTCCCACAGCTCTGCAGGGCAGTCGTTGAGCGGGAAGGTGTTGTAGACGGTCGCTTCGGGTCCGGAGTCGGCGATCCGCACGAGGAGCACCTCGCCGTAGCGCTTTCCGATTACGTCCTCGATCATCGTGACGTCGTCGTCGGCCATGACCGCAAGGTAGCGCTCGAGCGCAGCGAGCGTGCGCTGATGCACACAAATGCCGCGGCGTGAAGAACCGCTTCCGGTAAAGCGGATCGACGCCCTGGCACGTGGACACCGAACGACGTTCCGGGACAGGGTGGTTCACTGACGAGACAGGTCTTCTCGGAGGGCGGGGTTACGGTTCAGGATGCCGATACGGCGGCGCGGTACCGGTTGCGCGCGGTCAAGGTGAGCCGAACGTCTTCGATGAGTGGGTCGAAGAACCGCGTCCGATAGTCCGCGTCGCTCAGGGTGCGCGCGCTGATGTACATGAATGTCAGCGCGCCGAGGAAGTACGTGATCTGGATCAGCGAATCCGGAACCGGGATCGTCATGCCGAGCACCGTGCCGTCGCTGCGGCCGTTGCGTGTCCACGCCGCGAGCAACTCGGGCGACAGCAGGATGAGACCGAGGATCATGAAGATCAGCGACGTCATCGCCGCGATGATCAGGATCTGGCTGAGCTGAGACGCGGCGACGACGAACATGACGTTGAGCCGCTCGGCGCGGCTCAACGGATAGGCGGTCGGTGGTTCGGGCATCGCCTCAAACGGGGTGCCGGCCAGTCGATCTGTCTGGTGGTCGGCCGGATGGTCGGCAACCAGCATCGGCCTGACCCGGTCGCGGGTGACGGATACCACGAACACCGCCGCGATGAGCGTGAGGAACAGCAGCGCCAGCCACAAGCGCGGACGCGAGATCGTGGCCGCCATGAGCCACACCGGGGAGTTGAAAAAGACCAGAATCGTCAGCAACAGCAGTGGCAGCGCTCGGGTCAACATCGATCCCACTGCGGCGAGGTTCGACGTCGTCATGTGAGCTGCCCAGCCGAGGATCGAACCGGCACCACACGCGGTCAGCGCCAGGATGGCGACGATGAGGATGGCCTCTACGACGAGGTCCACCAGAACCCGTGGGCTCGGGCCGCCGAGGACGCCGCCGATGATCGCGACTGTCAGCGCCACCGTCGCCGCGGCAGTGCGGCCGACAATCGTAGAAATGCGCGATACCGACCAGCCGACCAACACCGCAATGGGCAGCACGAGGATGAGCAGCGCCAGTACGAACCATTCCGTTCGAGTCGGCTGGCCGTCGATGTCGATCGTGTGTTTGCCGGTAAGAGCCACTGTGAGCGCGGAGTTGGCCATGAAGACCGCCAAGCCGGCCAAGGCGGGCGCCGACCGCGGCAATAGTCGTCGTAGCAGGGCGCCCGGCCGCAGCACCGCAGGTAGACCACGCGTCAGGAACCAACGGTCGGCGGCGTGTCGCTGCGTCACGTCAATCATGCATGACCCGCCTGTTCGGTGACGATGTCGGCTGGACCGTCGCGCGCCACAGCAGCAGGCAGGAAGGTGGCAATCGGCGCGGCCGGCGCGGCGACGAACCGGGGCGCCGGCGGGTCGCGTTGCTCATGCTCGGATGGCACGGTCGCAGGCTACTGCTCGGCGTCCCCTACGCTTGGTCACATGCAAAGGATTATCGGGACCGAGGTCGAGTACGGTATCTCGTCGCCGTCCGATCCGACCGCGAATCCGATCCTGACGTCGACGCAGGCAGTGCTGGCGTACGCGGCCGCTGCCGGTATTCAGCGGGCCAAGCGCACCCGCTGGGATTACGAGGTGGAGTCGCCCCTGCGCGATGCCCGCGGGTTCGACCTCAGCCGGTCGGCAGGCCCGCCGCCGGTGGTGGACGCCGACGAGGTCGGTGCGGCCAACATGATCCTCACCAACGGTGCGCGGCTCTACGTCGACCACGCCCACCCCGAGTATTCCGCCCCTGAGTGCACGGATCCGCTGGACGCGGTGATCTGGGACAAGGCAGGCGAGCGGGTGATGGAGGCCGCTGCCAGGCACGTCGCGAGCGTGCCCGGCGCCGCCAAGCTGCAGCTCTACAAGAACAACGTGGACGGCAAGGGCGCGTCATACGGCTCGCACGAGAACTATCTGATGTCGCGCCAGACGCCGTTCTCGGCGGTGATTGCGGGGCTGACGCCGCATCTGGTGTCGCGTCAGGTGATCACCGGTTCGGGCCGGGTCGGCATCGGGCCGGGTGGCGACGAGCCGGGTTTCCAGCTGTCGCAGCGCGCCGACTACATTGAGGTCGAGGTCGGCCTGGAGACCACGCTCAAGCGTGGCATCATCAACACCCGCGACGAGCCACACGCCGACGCCGACAAATACCGGCGGCTGCATGTCATCATCGGCGACGCGAATCTGGCGGAGACGTCGACCTATCTCAAACTCGGTGCGACGTCGCTGGTGCTCGACCTGATCGAAGAGGGCATGGACCTCACCGACTTGGCGCTGGCCCGGCCGGTGCATGCGGTGCATGTGCTCAGCCGTGACCCTTCGTTGCGCGCCACGGTCGCGCTCGCCGACGGTCGTGAGCTGACAGGCCTTGCGCTGCAACGGATTTACCTGGATCGAGTCGCCAAGCTGGTGGACAGTCGCGACCCCGATCCGCGCGCCGCCGACATCGTCCAGACGTGGGCAGGAGTGCTCGATCTGCTTGAGCGTGATCCGATGGAGTGCGCCGAGATCCTTGACTGGCCCGCCAAGCTGCGGCTGCTGGAGGGCTTCCGCAACCGGGAGAACCTCAGCTGGTCGGCGCCGCGGCTGCACCTCGTGGATCTGCAGTACTCCGATGTACGGCTGGACAAGGGCCTGTACAACCGACTGGTGGCGCGCGGTTCGATGAAGCGCCTTGTCACCGAGCAACAGGTGTTGGACGCCGTGGACAACCCGCCGACCGACACCCGGGCATATTTCCGCGGTGAGTGCCTGCGCAGGTTCGGCGCCGACATCGCCGCGGCAAGCTGGGACTCGGTGATCTTCGATCTCGGCGGCGATTCGCTCGTCAGGATTCCAACGCTGGAGCCATTGCGCGGCAGCAAGGCGCACGTCGGGGCCCTCTTGGACTCGGTTGACACCGCCGCCGAACTGGTAGAACAGCTCACCACGTAAGTATTGCCGCCCACCCCCCGGTGACGCGCTATGCCAGGCAAATCGGCCGTTGACCGGTAGTGTGGAGTTACCGGCGGGCGGCTGTGAGCCCGCCGATGACATACGCAGGAGGCAGCGATGGCTCAGGAGCAGACCAAGCGTGGCGGTGGTGGCGGAGAGGACGACGACCTCACCGGCAGCACGGCCGCCGGGCAAGAGCGTCGCGAGAAGCTGGCCGAGGAGACCGACGACTTGCTGGACGAGATCGACGACGTTCTCGAGGAGAACGCCGAGGACTTCGTGCGCGCGTACGTCCAGAAGGGTGGACAGTGACCTGGCCGCACCGCGAACAGCTGGCCTTTCCGTCACCCCTAGCCGTACCTGGAGTACCTTCCGTCCCTGTGGACTTGTCGTCCTTTTCAGATCTGCTGCGCCGACAGGCGCCCGAACTTCTACCCGTTAACAGGTTGGGTCCCGTCGATGCGGTGCCCTCCGGGGCGCTGCCGCACGGCACCACGATCGTCGCGCTGAAGTTCCCCGGCGGCGTCGTGCTCGCCGGGGATCGCCGCTCCACGCAGGGCAACATGATCGCGGGTCGCGACGTGCAGAAGGTATACATCACCGACGACTACACGGCGACGGGGATCGCAGGCACGGCGGCGATCGCGGTCGAGTTCGCCCGGCTCTATGCCGTCGAACTCGAGCACTACGAGAAGACCGAAGGCGTGCCACTGACGTTCCGCGGCAAGGTGAACCGGCTTGCGACGATGGTGCGCGGCAATCTCGGCGCGGCGCTGCAGGGTTTCATCGCACTGCCGCTGCTGGCGGCGTACGACCTCGACGACCCAGACCCGCAGGCCGCGGGTCGCATCGTGTCGTATGACGCCGCAGGCGGCTGGAACATCGAGGAAGAGGGCTATCAGTCGGTGGGCTCCGGCTCGATCTTCGCCAAATCCTCGATTAAGAAGCTTTACTCGCGCGTGGTCGACGCGGACTCGGCATTGAAGGTGGCCGTGGAAGCGCTGTACGACGCGGCCGATGACGACTCCGCGACGGGCGGTCCCGACCTGGTACGCGGCATCTATCCGACCGCGGTGATTCTCGCCGCCGAGGGTGCCGAGGATGTGGCGGAGGAGCGCATCGCGGCCCTGTCCCGCGAGGTCATCGAAAGCCGCTCTCGTCAAGATACTTTCGGTCCCCACAGTGCTGCTCAGTCGCACGATGCGCGGGGAGATTCGTGAGCTTTCCATATTTCATCTCGCCCGAGCAGGCGATGCGCGAGCGTTCTGAGCTCGCGCGCAAAGGCATCGCCCGCGGTCGCAGCGTGGTGGCGTTGGCGTACTCCGGCGGTGTGCTTTTCGTGGCGGAGAACCCGTCGCGGTCCCTGCAGAAGGTCAGCGAGCTCTACGACCGCGTCGGGTTCGCCGCCGTGGGCCGGTTCAACGAGTTCGACAACCTGCGCCGCGGCGGCATCCAGTTCGCCGACACTCGCGGCTACGCCTATGACCGTCGCGATGTGACGGGCAGGCAGCTGGCCAACGTGTACGCGCAGACGCTCGGCACCATCTTCACCGAGCAGGCCAAGCCCTACGAGGTCGAGCTGTGCGTGGCCGAGGTCGCCCACTACGGGGAGACCAAACCGCCCGAGCTGTACCGCATTACGTACGACGGGTCGATCGCCGACGAACCGCACTTCGTGGTGATGGGCGGCACCACCGACCCGATCGCCACAAAGCTCAACGAGTCCTATTCGGAGAATCTCGGCTTGTCCGACGCCGTCAAGGTCGCGGTCGCCGCGCTGAAGGCCGGCGCCAACGGCGGCGGCTCGGAGCCGCGCCCACTGGGGCCGTCGACGCTGGAGGTCGCCATTCTGGACGCGAACCGGCCGCGCCGCGCGTTCCGGCGGATCACCGGCTCGGCACTGGAAGCGGTTCTCCCTGAAGAGGATTCGGACGCCAAGAAGCCGGACGGCGACTAGATCCTGGCCATGGCCGAATTGGTGACGCCCGAAGCGCCGATTCTGCCCTGGCCGCGAGTCTTGCGGCAGAGCTGGCTGAACCTGTCCTTCCTGCACTGGGCTGTGGAGCCGGCGAGCATCGTCCACCTGTATCCACCCGGCACCGAGCCGGACACCTTCGAGGGCCGCAGTTACGTTGGCGTCGTGCCATTTCAGATGTCACTGTTCGGCACATTTCCAGAGACCAACGTCCGGCTGTATTCGGTAGACGGCACGGGCCGTCGCGGCGTGGTCTTCCTCAGCCTCGACACCAGCCGGCTCGGCATGGTCGCAGCGGGCAGGTGGATCTTCGGCGTGCCCTATCGGCGGGCCCGAATGAGCTACCGGGAGAACGGCGATCGTCGTGCGTACAACTCGACGCTGCGCTGGCGGGGAGTGAGCGCGTCGAGTTTCGTCGAGGTGCAGGTGGGTGATCCGATGACGTGCGAACCGCTCGAGCATTACCTGACCGCTCGCTGGGGTGTGCACATCGTTCGCGTGGGTCGCACCTGGTATCTGCCCAACGAGCACCCGGTCTGGTCCCTGCGTCGGGCCGAGCTGATCGAGTTCTCCGAGGACGGTCTGTTCGCATCCGTCGGGCTGGGCGAGCTCGGCACGCGCCCGCCGGATCACGTGACGTTCAGCGATGGCGTGCCCGCGCGATTCGGGCTGCCGGTGCGGTCGACGACGCCGCGCGCAGTCAGACCGCGCTGACGACCGCTTCCGCCTCGGTCCGTTCGGAATACAGGCGCCACATGGTTTCGGCGAGCTCATCCGGGTTCAGGGTCGGCAGCGAAACACCCAGCATGTCAGGGTTTTCGAGCATCGCTTGGTGGATGTCTCCACGTTCGATCAGCCCGCCGATCGTGATTGTGCCCGCGTAGATCCCGAGCGGAGCGAGCGCGGCATGCAACGTGACCGCGTAGTTGCGTACCGCCGCGGCCCACAGCGCCATACCCCCGAGCGGGGGCATCGGCACCACACGCTCAACCCGCCGGGGAAGATCAGCCCGCCAGATCCGCGCGCAGTCAGCTCGGGAAGCAACAGCGATGCGAAGTCGACGGCGGGCACCACCCCGCGCAGCGCCGCCTGCGCGCCTGCGGCATCCAGCGTCGTGATGTCACCCAGAACGACGTCACCTGCGCTGGCTGGCCCGTAGTAGCCGACGTCGATTCGGCTGAAATGCTTGCGAGCGGCGTCGACCGCGACGCGTAGTTGCGTGGGGGTCGGCGGCATCGGCCGTGAACGCGGCCGCGTCGACGCCTGCGGCCTCGAGCGCTCGGAGGTAGGCGGCATGGCGGTCGGCGTCGCGGGAGACCAGCGCGACCGCGAAGCCTTCCTTGCCGAAGCGGTGTGCGACGGACAAGCCCAGCCCAGGGCCAACGCCGACCACGACGATCGCGGGAGCTGAAGTTGAGGTCATATTGCGGGCAGATGCGCTGCGGAACCGTCAACAATTGATGACGGCCGCGGCCGGGCTGTTCGACGAGCGCGGCGTCGACGTGCCGCTCGAGGAGATCGCCCGCCGCGCGGGCGTCAGCATCGGCACGCTGTACAACCATTTCCCGAACCGCGGGGCGCTACTCGACGCGGTGCTGCCCGACTGGGTGGCCGAGGTGGACCGGCTCGCCAAGGCCGCGCTCGCGGACCCCGACCCGTGGCGTGGCTTCGCCGGCTTCATGGACGGGCTGTTCGGCATCCAGGCGCGCAATCGATCGATGAACGACGCGATCGCGCGCACACCGGTCGGCCCGGTGGATGTCGTCGGCGAATGCGGACACACCGGGGGAGTGTTGGAGTCGGTGGTGAACCGGGCTAGGGCAGCAGGCGCGCTCCGGCCGGACTTCGGCGCAGGCGACCTCGTCACCATGATCGGGGCGATGTCGAAAGTCATCGCGATGGCCAACGGCGACGACGCGGTGTGGCGTCGCTACCTCGGTTTCATGCTCGACGGCCTGCGCGCCAACGGTTCTCGCGGCGAGTCCTAGAGGACGGCGCGGACCGCCTGTTCAAATCCGGCGACGTGTTCGGAGGCCAGCTTGGCCGCGAGGTCGGCATCCCCGTCGATGATCGCCCGCAACAGGGCGACGTGTTCGGTGACGTGCTCGGCCACGTTCGACAACCGGTCGAGGAACAGGCACCAGATGCGGGTGGCGTGTGCGTCCTGGCAGACAAGCACGTCCTCCAGGTACGGGTTGCCGGACGCCTTGTAGATCGCGGTGTGCACGCGCACGTCGAGCCGCAGGAGCGTACGCGGGTCATCGCTGGGGTCCAGCTTGGCGATCTCGTCGGCGAGTTCCGACAGCTTCATCCGGGTTTGTAGCGTCGCACTGCTTGCGGCGCGCGCGGCGACGACCGGCTCCAGCTGCCTGCGGATCTCCTGGATGTGGGCGAGATCGGTGATGTCGACGGTGGTGGCGAAGGTGCCGCGGCGGGGATACGCGATGACCAGTCGGTCCCGCTCGAGCCGCTTGAGTGCCTCGCGCACCGGGGTGCGACCGAAGCCCAGCTGGCGAGCCAGGCCCTCGTCGTTGATCGGTTCGCTGGGCCGGATGTCGAGCATGACAAGGCGTTCGCGAATGAGCTGATACGCAAGATCGGCGTTGGACGGGGTGGCACCCTCGCCGGTCTCGGCCAGTTCCACGCTCATGGTTCGTCTCCCGTCCGACATTGACCCTTGACCGCGCGTATCAACGTACCATACTGTGGCCCACAACTGATATATCAGTTAGGCAACGACTGTTCGATGGAGAGCCGCGTGAGTCCACAGCCACCGGGCGCGCACCTGCCCGATCATCCCGACTTCCTCTGGCGCAATCCGGAGCCCAAGCGGGCCTACGACGTCGTCATCATCGGCGGCGGCGGGCACGGCTTGGCAACCGCCCACTACCTGGTGAAAAACCACGGCATCACCAACGTGGCTGTGCTGGAGAAGGGCTGGCTCGCGGGCGGCAACATGGCCCGCAACACGACCCTGATCCGGTCGAACTACCTGTGGGATGAAAGTTCGGCGATCTACGAGCACTCCCTGAAGCTTTGGGAAGGCCTCGAGGATGACCTCGGCTACCCGATCCTGTTCAGCCAGCGCGGCGTGCTGAATCTCGCGCACAGCCTGCAGGATGTGCGCGACAGCGTGCGTCGTGTGGAGGCCAACGTGCTCAACGGCGTCGACGCCGAGTGGCTCGAGCCCGACGAGGTGAAGAAGCTCTGCCCGATCGTCAACATCTCGTCCGATCTGCGCTACCCGGTGCTCGGGGCGACCTATCAGCCGCGCGCGGGAATCGCCAAACACGACTATGTCGCTTGGGGTTTCGCGCGCCGCGCCGATGCGGCCGGAGTGGATCTGCTGCAGGGTTGCGAGGTCACCGGGTTCGTCACCGACGGCGATCGGGTCACCGGTGTGCGCACCACGCTCGGCGACATCGCGGCAGGACAGGTCGCGATGTGCGCTGCCGGGCATACCTCGGTGCTCACCGACATGCTGGGATTCCGGGTCCCGCTGCAAAGCCATCCGCTGCAGGCGCTGGTGTCCGAACTGCTCGAGCCCGTGCACCCGACGATCGTGATGTCCAACGCCGTGCACGTCTACGTATCGCAGGCGCACAAGGGCGAACTCGTGATGGGCGCAGGCATCGACTCGTACAACGGCTACGGCCAGCGCGGGGCCTTTCACATCATCGAGCGCCAGATGGCCGCGGCCGTCGAACTCTTCCCGATCTTCGCGCGGGCACATCTGCTGCGGACCTGGGGCGGAATCGTGGATGTCACACCCGACGCATCTCCCATCATCGGCCGCACTCCGTACCGCAACCTCTACCTCAATTGCGGTTGGGGCACAGGCGGATTCAAGGCCACGCCTGGCATCGGCTGGTGTCTGGCCGACACCATCGCCCGCGACGAGCCGCACCCTTATGCGGCTCCGTTCAGCCTGGAGCGCTTCGTCACCGGTGCGCTGGTCGACGAACACGGCGCCGCCGCGGTCGCGCACTGAAATCGCCCAACACGGAAAGTTGAAGCAACGATGCAACTGATCGAATGCCCGTGGTGTGGCCCGCGGGAGGAGACGGAATTCCATTACGGGGGACAGGCGCACGTCGCCTACCCTGAGGACCCCGCCGCGCTGACCGACGAGCAGTGGGCGCACTACGTGTTCTTCCGGGCCAACCCGAAGGGTGAGTTCGCCGAACGGTGGTGCCACAGCGCGGGATGCCGTCGCTGGTTCAACGCCGTACGCGACACCGCGACCTACCGATTCCACGGCGTCTACCGCGTGGGTGAACCGAAGCCGGTGATCTCATGACCGCGCCGTTCCGCACCCCGGCGGGTGGGCGCATCGACCGTGGCACCCAATACGAATTCACGTTCGACGGGCGTATCTACACGGCACACCCCGGTGACACGTTGGCGTCGGCGCTGCTGTCGCACGGCGTGCACAAGATCGCCGCGAGCATCAAACTCGGCCGTCCGCGCGGGATTTCGGCGGCATGGGCCGAGGACACCGGCGGCCTCGTACAGATCGAGGCGCCATTCCCGGAGCCCATGCTGCTCGCCTCGACGGTCGAACTGCACGACGGGCTCGCCGCGAGGGGCATTCCCGGGCAGGGCCGGCTGGCCGACATCGCCGACTCCGCCCGCTACGACGCGATGCATGTGCACACCGATGTGCTCGTCGTCGGCGCCGGCCCCGCCGGGCTGACGGCGGCACTGACCGCCGCGCGCGCCGGCGCCCGGGTGGTGTTGGTCGACGAGCAGTCCGAAGCAGGCGGATCGCTACTCGGCGGCACCGACAGTATCGGCGGCGCCGCCGCCAGCGAGTGGGTGCAAGCCGGGGTCGCCGAGCTGGCGACCTACGCCGAGGTCCGGCATCTGCAGCGCACCACCGCGTTCGGTCACTACGACGACGGATTCGTGCTTGCCCTTGAGCGGCGCACCGACCACCTCGGCAACGCCGCGCCCACGCGGCTGTCCCGGCAGCGGGTATGGCGCATCCGCGCCCGGCACGTGCTTATCGCGACCGGCGCGCATGAACGCCCGATTGTGTTCGCCGACAACGACCGGCCGGGAATCATGCTGGCGCACAGCGCGAGAACGTTCCTGCACCGCTACGGGGTGATGGTCGGACGCACGGCGGTGGTGTTCACCACCAACGACAGCGCCTATGCTGCGGCGTTCGACCTTGCCGACTCCGGTATGCAGATCGAGATGGTGGTGGACGCGCGCCAGCGGTTGTCCGAGGCGCTGAGGCGCGAGTGCGACCGGCGCGACATGCCGGTGCGCACCGGCGCCGTGGTCGCGGGCACTCGCGGCGACGACCGCATCACCGATGCCTTGGTCGCCGACCTCGACGGAGCGAATGTCGGTGCCGGCGAGGCTGTTCCGTGTGACACGCTGCTTGTCAGTGGCGGCTGGAACCCGGCCGTGCACCTGTTCAGTCAGGCGCGTGGCGTGCTGCGCTACGACTCGACGCTCGGCGGCTTCGTGCCTGGTGAGCACCTCGCGGGCGCGAGCGTAGCGGGTGCGGCCAACGGTGTCATGGACCTGGCAGGGTGCTTGCGCGAAGGCCGGGACGCCGGCGAAGCGGCGCTGGCCGAGCTGGGTGTGTCGCCGGCGGAATCGATTTCGCTGCCCGAGGTTGCCGTCGTCGAAGCCAGTCCGGGCCTGGTGTTGTGGCGGGTGCCGGGTGGTCGCGAGCAGGATCAGTTCGTCGACGTCCAGCGCGACGCCACGGTCGCCGACGTGGCACGCGCGGTCGGCGCGGGGATGCGGTCGGTGGAACACATCAAGCGCTACACGACCATCGGCACGGCGCACGATCAGGGCAAGACGTCCGGGGTGATCGCCTCCGGCATCACCGCCGAATTGCTCGGCGTGCCCATCGAGAAGATGGGCACCACCACATTTCGTCCGCCCTACACACCCGTCGCGTTCGCCGCGCTGGCGGGCCGCGACCGCGGCGCCTTGTTCGATCCGGAACGCACCACGGCGCTGCATGACTGGCATGTCGCCAAAGGTGCGGTGTTCGAAGACGTCGGACAGTGGAAGCGTCCGCGCTACTACCCCCTGGGGGGCGAGTCCGCCCTGGAAAGCATGGATGATGCGGTGTTGCGCGAATGTGCCGCTGTGCGAGGCGGTGTCGGCATTCTCGACGGCTCGACACTCGGCAAGATCGACGTGCAGGGCCGCGATGCCGCCGAGCTGTTGGACCGCATTTACACCAACCTGATGAGCAGCCTGAAGGTCGGCGCTGTCCGCTACGGCGTGATGTGCGGTGTCGACGGAATGGTGATCGACGACGGCACGGTGATGCGGCTCGCCGAGGACCGGTTCCTGGTGTACACCACGACCGGCGGGGCGGCGAAAATCCTTGACTGGATGGAGGAGTGGCTGCAGACCGAATGGCCGCAGCTGCAGGTGTCGCTTGCCTCGGTGACCGATCACTTGGCCACGTTCCCCGTGGTCGGGCCGCGGTCCCGGGATGTGATCGGTGCCGTGTTCGGTGAGGTGGACGTCACCAACGAGGCCTTCCCGTTCATGACGTGGCGTGAGACCACGCTCGACGGGGTGCCTGTGCGGTTGGCGCGGGTCAGCTTCTCCGGTGAACTCGCGTACGAGGTCAACGTCAATTGGTGGCACGCACCTGCGGTGTGGGATCGGCTGATGGCCGCGGGCGACCGATACGGCATCACCCCGTACGGCACCGAGACGATGCACGTGCTGCGCGCCGAGAAGGGCTATCCGATCATCGGGCAGGACACCGACGGCACCGTGACCCCGCAAGATCTCGGGATGGCGTGGGCGGTGTCGAAGAAGAAGCCCGACTTCATCGGCAAGCGCTCGTTCAGCCGCGTTGAGAACCAGAATCCGTTGCGCAAACAGCTCGTTGGGCTGTTGCCCGTTGACCGTGTCACCCGGCTGCCGGAGGGTTCGCAGATCGTCGAGTTCTGCACCGACGACGCGCTACCGCCGCCACCGGTTCCGATGCTCGGGCATGTCACCTCGAGCTATCGCAGCGCCGAGCTGGGCCGCACGTTCGCGCTCGCGCTGGTCAGGTCAGGTCAGTCGCGCATCGGCGAGACCCTGCATGTGCCCGTAGAGGGGACGCTGATCCCCGTCGAGGTGACCGGCTCGGTGCTGGTCGACCCGGAAGGAGCGCGCCGCGATGGCTGACACCTTGGAACGCATCAGCCCGCTGCAGCCGTGGGCCAAACGGTTCGCACAACTGCCCGATGCGGTGACGATCGTCGAGGAACCGTTCATCACGATGGTCGAACTCCGCGTCGACCCATCCGGTCCCGGTGCAGCCGCCGTGGCGAGTCTGCTCGGCGTCGAGCTGCCGACCACGCCCAGTACCTACGCCAAAAGCGGTGACACAGTGGTGATCTGGCTGGGCCCCGACGAGTGGCTGGTTACCGGAAGCTCGCTGACCGGGCCCGAGCTGGAAGCGCGACTGCGCGATGTCGTTTCGTCGTATGGTGGCGCGGCGGTCGACGTGTCGGGCCAGCGCACCACGCTAAGGCTGAGCGGCTCGCGTAGCCGCGACGTCCTTGGCAAGGGCTGCGCGCTCGATCTGCACCCCAGCGTGTTCGGCGGGGGAGCGGCCGCGCAGACCACGCTCGGGCAGACGGGCGTGATTCTGTTGGCCGTCGACGGCAGCGGTGCCGAGCACCGAATCCTGGTTCGCTCGTCGTTCGCCCGGTACCTCGCCGATTGGCTGCTCGACGCCGCCGAGGAGTACTTACCGGAGCAACCGACGCTCTGATGTGCTCGCAAATTTGTCCGATTTCCACGACTTGATGTGATAGAGGCAGTGCCCATGAATCGCCAGCTCATCGACCCGTTGTTGCAGCCGTTCGAGTTGAAGAACCTCACGCTGCGTAACCGCGTGGTCAGTACCTCGCACGAGCCGTCGTACACCGAAGACGGGATGCCCAAGGACCGGTATCGCCTCTACCACGAGGAGAAGGCGAAGGGCGGCATCGGCCTGACGATGATGGGTGGGTCCGCGGTCGTCGCACCAGACAGCCCCGCCGCTTTCGGCAATCTCCATGTATACAAGGACGAGATCGTGCCGTGGCTGAGGGAACTGGCCTACGGTGTGCACGAGCACGGCACGGCAGTGATGTGCCAGATCACCCACCTTGGCCGAAGGACGAGCAACTACGACGGTGACTGGCTGCCGGTGGTCTATCCCTCCGCGCTACGCGAACCGGCGCACCGAGCCTTCCCGAAAGTGGCCGAGGAATGGGACATGGATCGCATCGTGCGGGCGTACGCCGACGCGACGGCCCGATGCCGGGAGGCCGGCCTGGACGGGGTCGAAATCGAGGCCTACACCCACCTGCTCGACGCGTTCTGGTCTCCGCTGACCAATCACCGCGACGACGAGTTCGGTGGCAGCCTCGAGGACCGGATGCGCTTCCCGCTTCGGGTGATTCGGGCGGTCCGTGAGGCGGCAGGTCCCGACTTCGCCGTCGGCATCCGGATGTCCTTCGACGAGGAGATGCCGGGGGGGCTCGGCCGCGAGGAGGCGCTCGCGATTGCGCATCGGGTCGTCGCCGAGGGCATCGACTTCATCAGCATCATCCGGGGATACATGGGGAGCGACGAGGCGTTGTCCCGGGTCATCCCGCCGATGGGCACACCGGTTGCGCCGCATCTGGAGTTCGCAGGCAAAATCAAACGCCAGGTGGGTGTGCCAGTGATGCACGCCTCCCGGATCAACGATGTGGCCACCGCCCGGCACGCCATCAGAGACGGCCTGCTCGACTTGGTCGGGATGACCCGTGCGCACATCGCCGACCCGCATATCGTCGCGAAAATCGAAGCGGGAGAAGAGGACCGGATCCGGCCGTGCGTGGGCGCCAGCCTCTGCCTTGACGAGATCTACCAGGCACGCGACGCCAAGTGCATTCACAACCCTGCGACGGGTCGTGAAGACCGGCTGCCCCACCACGTATCCGCGGCCATTGGGACGCGGCGTAGGGCCGTTGTCGTCGGCGCCGGGCCTGCCGGCCTGGAGGCGGCGCGGGTCCTCGGCCTCCGCGGACATCGTGTGGTCGTGCTGGAAGCCAGCGATGCCGCAGGCGGCCAGATCCGGCTCGCGTCCTCGTCGCCGCGACGGCGCGACTTGATCGGGATCATCGACTGGCGACTGGCCGAGTGCAAACACCTCGACGTCGACATCCGGTACAACACCTATGCCGAGGCCGACGAAGTGCTCGCCGAGGAACCCGACCTTGTCATGATCGCCACCGGTGGCGTGCCGAACACCGAATTCCTCAGCGAAGGAGCCGAACTCGTTTCCGACGGCTGGGACGTGCTGAGTGGCTCGTTCCGGCCGAAGGGTGACTTACTGCTCTACGACGACAACGGTCAGCACCCTGGCCTGGACGCCGCAGAGGTACTGGCCCGCGCGGGCGCGAACATCGAATTCGTCACGCCGGAGCGGATATTGGCCCCTGACGTCGGCGGGGTGAACTACCCCGGCTACTTCAAGGTGTTCGCCGAGCACGACGTGCGCATTACGCTCAACGAGCGGCTGACCGCGGTACGCCGCAAGGACGGGCGGCTGGAGGTCGACCTGTACAACGAGTACGCACACGTCACTCGGCAACGCATCGTCGATCAGGTCGTCGTCGAGCACGGCACGCTGCCGTCGGACGAGCTGTACTTCTCGCTGGTGCCGGGGTCAACGAATCTCGGTGAAGTCGACCAGCAGGCGCTACTCGACCTGCGCGAGCAGCAGGTGCAGCGCAATCCGGACGGCCGCTATCAGTTGTTCCGCATCGGTGATGCGGTGGCCAGCCGCAACATTCACGCAGCGGTGTTCGACGCATACCGGCTGTGCCTGGCGCTCTGACGCCCTAGTCACGCAGTTCCCACAACACTCGCTCCACCCCCTATCCACAATCCAGAGAGGTCTTCGCATGCCACAGCAGGTTCAGGGTGTCATCGCCCGCAGCAAGGGCGCTCCTGTCGAGTTGGTCGACATCGTCATCCCCGACCCAGGCCCTCACGACGTGGTTGTGCGCATCCAGGCGTGCGGCGTGTGCCACACCGATCTGACCTACCGGGACGGCGGGATCAACGACGAATTCCCGTTCCTGCTCGGTCATGAGGCCGCTGGTGTGGTCGAGTCGGCCGGGAACGCGGTCACCCACGTCGAGGTCGGCGACTTCGTCGTGCTGAACTGGCGGGCGGTCTGCGGCCGCTGCCGGGCGTGTCGGCGCGGACGGCCGTGGTATTGCTTCGACACCTTCAACGCCAGCCGGCCGATGACGCTGACCGACGGTACGGAGCTCACACCCGCGCTCGGCATCGGCGCATTCGCCGACAAAACCCTTGTGCACGAGGGACAATGCACGAAGGTCGACCCGAACGCCGACCCCGCGGTCGTCGGTCTGCTCGGCTGCGGTGTGATGGCCGGTCTCGGCGCGGTCGTGAACACCGGCAATGTCTCACGTGGTGATTCTGTCGCGGTGATCGGCTGCGGGGGCGTCGGCAATGCCGCGATCGCCGGGGCTCGGCTGGCTGGCGCGTCACCGATCATCGCCATCGACCGCGACCCCAAAAAGCTGCAGATGGCAACCGAATTGGGTGCCACTCACACGATCGACGCGTCGAAGGTGGATGCGGTGAAGGCGGTGCAGGAACTGACTGACGGCTTCGGTGCCGACGTCGTCGTCGACGCGGTCGGCCGCCCGGAGACGTGGAAGCAGGCGTTTCATGCGCGCGACCTTGCAGGCACCGTCGTGCTGGTCGGCGTGCCGACGCCCGACATGACGTTGGAAATGCCGCTGATCGATTTCTTTTCCCGCGGTGGATCTTTGAAGTCGTCGTGGTACGGCGATTGCCTGCCCGAGCGGGATTTCCCGGCGCTGGTCGACCTTTACCAGCAGGGTCGGCTGCCGCTGGACAAGTTCGTCAGCGAGCGCATCAAGCTCGACCAGGTCGAGGACGCGTTCGCGACCATGCACCGCGGCGAGGTGCTCCGTTCGGTGGTCGTGCTGTGAGCTTGCGCATCGAGCGTGTGGTCACCAACGGAACTTTCGAGCTGGACGGTGGCGCTAGGCTCTGATCCGCTTCATCTCGGGGTCGACGAGCGGTTCGGCTGCCACGGTGGCCGCGACACGCCGGTCGAAGTACTGGATCTCGATCCTGGTGCCTTCGGTTGCGGAGGCCGGCAGCCAGGCGTAGGCCACCGGCGCACCAACGGTGTGGCCGAAAGCCGCGCTGGTGACATAGCCCACTGGCTTGTCGCCGAGGAGGACGGGCTCGTTTCCCATCACCACTGACACGCCGTCATCGATGACCACAGTCGCGAGGCGCCGCTCGATCGTGGAAGGTGAAATGCCTTGTAGCGCCTCGTGCCCGACGAAGCCCGTCTTCTTGGCGGACACGGCGAAGCCAAGGCCGGCCTCATAGGGGTTGTGTTCGGTCGTCATGTCCGTCCCCCACGAGCGATAGCCCTTCTCGATGCGCAGGCTGTTGAAGGCTGCCCGCCCCGCGGCGATCACATCGTGCTTCTGGCCTTCTGCCCACAGCACATCCCAGAGGCGCAGCCCGTACTCGGCGCTCGTGTAAAGCTCCCATCCCAGTTCGCCGACATACGACAGCCGCATGGCCGTGACCGGAACACCAGCGATCCGTACGGGTTTCGTGCGGAAGTATTTGAAGTTCTCGTTCGAGAAGTCGTCGCGGCTGAGGGCCAGGACCACGTCGCGTGCACGCGGACCCCACAGGCCGATGCAGCAGGTCGCCCCGGTGATATCGCGGACCTGCACACTGTCGCCCGCAGACCCCTGTCGACGGAAGTAGTCAAGATCGATGTTGCCGTTCGCGCCAACCTGGAAACGGTCGTCGGCAAGGCGGGCGACGGTGAGGTCGCTGCGGACGCCGCCCGCTTCGTCGAGGAGAAGCGTGTACGTCACCGAACCGACGGACTTGTCCATCATGCCGGTGGTCAGGCGCTGCAGCAGCGGCAGGGCGCCGGGCCCGATGATCTCGAGCCGCTTGAGCGGCGTCATATCGTACATCGCAACCGATGTCCGGGTGCGCCACGCCTCGGCCGCCGCGATCGGCGAGTGAAACTGTGCGGCCCACGCGTCGCGAGCAGGTGGTGCCCACTCCGGCGGAAGTTGTTGAACCAGGCCCGCATTGGCCTCGTACCAATGCGGACGCTCCCAACCGCCGCTCTCCAGGAACACCGCGCCAAGCTCCTTCTGGCTTACGTGAAAGGGACTGACCCGCAAATCACGCGGCGACAGTCGGGGCTGGAGCGGATGCAGGATGTCGTAGACCTCGATGAAGTTCTGCTGGGACGTCTCGCTGACGTAGTCCGGTGCGAGCTGAATCTCTTCGAAGCGGTGTACATCGCAGTCGTGCAAGTCGGTGTCGCTGCGTCCGTCGACCAGCAGCTGCGCGGCGGCACGTGCGACACCGGCCGAGTGGGTGACCCACACGGCCTCGGCGATCCAGAACCCTGCGACGTCTGAAGACTCGCCGATCAGGGGGCCACCGTCCGGGGTGAACGAGAAGATCCCGTTGAATCCGCTGTCGACCTTGGCTCTCTCCAGGCAGGGGAGTAGTAGTTTGCATTGCTCCCAAGGTTGGGCGAAATCCTCGTCGGTGAAGGGCAGCATCGACGGCATGCTCGACGCGGAAATGTCAGCCGAGTCGACGAGGTCGTGTAGGTCTACCGGCATCGGGCGGTGGGCATAGGAGCCGATGCCGAGACAATCGACGAGTTCGCGGAAATAAAGGTCCTGGTCTTGGTGGCGCAGTATTGGCAGGCCGGCCTCGGTGGCTTCGGTGTTGCGGCCGACGAGTTGGGGAATCTGGTCTGTTTTGGCGTACTGGTGCGCGAGGGGCAACAGCGGGATGTCCATGCCGACCATCGCACCGATCTCGGGCCCCCAGAACCCCGCGCACGACACCACGATGTCGGCGGCGATCGTTTCGTCCGATGTCGCGACGCCAGTGACGCGCCCGCCGCTTTGCTCAATGCCGATCACCTTGATGGATTCGCGGAACACTGCGCCGCGTGCTTGGGCGCGGCGTACCAGCGCAACGACCACGCGCGTCGCCTTGGCGAGTCCATCGGTCGGCACATACAGTCCGCCAAGGACTTTCGACTCGTCGACGAGTGGATGAATCCGCACGCATTCCTCGGGTTCGAGCACGGTGCCCTCGATGCCCCACGATGTAGCCCAGCCCTGCCGGCGATGCAATTCGGCGAGGCGCTCCGCCGTCGTCGCAACTTCCAGACCGCCGACCTGGTTGAAGCACCATTGGCCGTCAAGATCCATGCCTGCGAACTTCTCGACCGTGTATCGGGCGAAGCCCGTCATCGTTTTCGACGCGTTGGTTTGGAAGACGAGACCCGGTGCGTGAGATGTCGAACCCCCGGTCAGCGGCAGCGGGCCCTGATCCAGCACGGTAACCCGGTCCCAGCCGCGGGCGGTGAGTTCATCGGCCAGATTTGCGCCCACGATGCCGGCGCCGACGATGACTACACGCGGAGTGCTCATGATCTCCCCTTAGCGGATGCAGGTGACGCAATGCCGACAAGATCCGCATAGTCCGACGCGGTCAACTGGCATATTCGTGTCGGTAGGGTTCGCACGGACGCTCAATCAGGTCGCTGCCAAATCAGCTGCGGCCGACTGGTTCTGAGCCGCTGGGCTGCTGGCTCTTCGGCTGGTGCCGGTAGAAGGGCACCGTCGCGGGAGCCAGCGGCTCGTTCCCGAGAATCAGGTCGGCCGCCTTTTCCGCGACCATCATCACGGGGGCGTAGATGTTGCCGTTCGTCACGTACGGCATCACGGACGCATCGACGACCGCCAGGCCTTCGACGCCGTGCACACCCATCGTCTGCGGGTCGGTCACCGACATCGCGTCGATGCCCATCTTGGCGGTGCACGACGGGTGCAGCGCGGTTTCGGCGTCGCGCGCGACCCATTCGAGGATCTCCTCGTCGGTGTCAACGCTCGGCCCCGGCGAGATCTCGCCGCCGTTGAACGGCGCCATCGCGGGCTGGTTGAGGATGTTGCGCGCCGCCCGAATGGATTCGATCCATTCTCGGCGGTCCTGCTCGGTGGACAGATAGTTGAACCGCAGCGCCGGATGCACCTTCGGGTCGCGGCTGACGATCTTCAGAGTGCCGCGAGCGTCGGAGTACATCGGGCCCACATGCACCTGATATCCATCTCCGCCCTCGGGTTGCGAGCCGTCGTAGCGCACGGCGATCGGCAGGAAGTGGAACATCAGGTTCGGATACGCGACGTCGTCGTTGCTGCGGACGAAGCCCCCGCCCTCGAAATGGTTTGTGGCACCGGGGCCGCGGCGCAGGAACAACCAGTTGGCGCCGATCCACGGCCGGTACCGCCACTTGAGGTACTTCTGCATGGTCACCGGCTGCTTGCACGCGTACTGGATGTACACCTCGAGGTGGTCCTGCAGGTTCTCGCCGACACCCGGCAGGTCGTGCACGACGTCGATGCCGAGCGCCTGCAGATCGGCGGCGTTGCCTACGCCGGAGAGCTGCATCAGCTGGGGGCTGTTGATGGCGCCGCCACACAGGATGACCTGGCCGGCGTTGACACGCTTGGCTCCGCCGAACCCGTACCGATAGTCGACGCCGACCGCGCGCTTGCCCTCGAACACGACCCGCTCGACGAATGCCCTGGTGACGACATCGAGGTTCTTTCGGTTCATCACCGGATGCAGGTAGGCGCGGGCCGCCGACAGTCGGCGTCCGTTGCGGATGTTGCGGTCGAACTTCGCGAAACCTTCTTGGCGGTAACCGTTCACGTCATCGGTGCGCGGGTAACCTGCCTGTTCGCCTGCGGTGAAGAACGCCTCGAACAACGGGTTCGTGGCGGGCCCCCGCTCCAGGGCAAGGGGGCCGCTGTGCCCGCGGTAGGGATCGTCCGGCGCAGCGGCCAGGCAGTTCTCCATGCGGTTGAAGTACGGCAGGCAGTGCGCGAAGTCCCAGTCGCCCATGCCGGGGTCGGCGCCCCAGCGTTCGTAATCCATCGGATTGCCGCGCTGGAAGATCATCCCGTTGATGCTGCTCGAGCCGCCGAGCACCTTGCCGCGGGCGTG
>Ga0207648_10001182_pt1 | contig 29226 bp, 23 predicted proteins | sample KBSMisM32_FD_184310 | JGI IMG/M metagenome (GOLD analysis project Ga0207648, IMG submission 184310) | Miscanthus rhizosphere microbial communities from Kellogg Biological Station, Michigan, USA - KBS Miscanthus M3-2 (SPAdes) (version 2) | ecosystem: Host-associated > Plants > Roots >... | reverse complement strand
GTCGTCTCACGCGCGAGCTGGCCGCATCGCCCCGCGAGGAAGCCGTGCGCCGCCTCGTCGAAGAGCACGACCTCGACGCGCGGGCCGCCGAGAACCTGATCACGTACATCGCGGAACAGCGGGAAGCGACGGGCGTGCTCCCCGACGACCGCACGCTCGTCCTCGAGCGCACGCGCGACGAGATGGGGGACTGGCGCCTGTGCCTGCTCTCGCCCTGGGGCGGCCGCGTGCACGCGCCCTGGGCCCTCGCCCTGCAGGCGCGCCTGCGGACCTCGCTCGACGTGGACGTGGAGACGGTCTGGAGCGACGACGGCATCGTGGTGCGCGTGCCCGACCGCGAGCAGCCGCCGTCCGGCGCCGACCTCGTGCCCGACCCCGACGAGATCGAGGACCTCGTGGTGCGGGAGCTCGGCGGAAGCGCGCTCTTCGCCGCCCACTTCCGCGAGGCGGCCGCGCGTGCTTTGCTCCTGCCGCGGCGGAGGCCGGGCCTGCGCTCCCCGCTGTGGATGCAGCGCAAGCGCGCCGCGGATCTCCTGGCCGTGGCCGCGCGCTACGGGTCGTTCCCCATCATCCTGGAGGCCTACCGCGAGTGCCTGCAGGACGTGTTCGACCTGCCGGCCCTCATCGCGCTCGCCACGGGCCTGCGCCGCCGCGAGATCCGCGTGACGACGGTCGACACGGCGACGCCCTCGCCGTTCTCCGCCTCGCTCCTCTTCGGCTACGTCGCCAACTACCTCTACGACGGCGACGCGCCCCTGGCCGAGCGCAAGGCCCAGGCCCTGTCCGTGGACCAGGCCCAGCTCCGGGAGCTGCTGGGGCAGGCCGAGCTGCGCGAGTTGCTGGACCCCGAGGTCATCGACGAGGTGGAGCACACGCTGCAGGGCCTCGACGAGACGCATCGCGCCAAGAGCGCCGACCGCGTGCACGAGCTCCTTCTGCGCATCGGCGACCTCACGCCGGACGAGCTGCGCGCGCGCGTGATCGGGACGGACGCCGAAGCCTGGATTCGTGAGCTGCGGCGCGACCGCCGCATCATCCAGGTGCGGATGGCCGGCGACGAGCGCTTCGCGGCCGCGGAGGACGCGGGCCGCCTGCGCGACGCGTTCGGCGTCCAACCCCCGCCGGGCCTCCCGCAAGCGTTCCTCGAACCCGCACCCCACGCGCTGCGCGACGTCGTCTCGCGCTACGCGCGCACGCACGCGCCGTTCACCGCGGGCGAGGTGGCCCGCCGCTACGCGATCGGCGAGGGCGCGATCGAGGCGACCCTCGAGGATCTGGGCCGGAACGGCCGCGTGGTCGAGGGGGCCTTCCGCCCCGGGGGCGGCGGCCGCGAATGGTGCGATGCGGGCGTGCTCGCCACGCTGCGGCGGAAGTCTCTCGCGCGGCTGCGCCGGCAGGTCGAACCCGCGGAGCCGGCCGCGCTCGCGCGCCTGGGCCTGCAGTGGCAGGGGATCGTCACCGGGCCTCGCCCCTCGATGCGCCGGGGACCCGACGCGCTCCTCGACGTCGTGGAGCAGATCCAGGGGGCGGCGATTCCGGCCAGCGCGCTGGAGACCGACGTCCTGCCCGCGCGCATCCCGGGCTATCGGTCGGAGGACCTGGACGCGCTCTGCGCGGCGGGGGAAGTCGTGTGGGTCGGACTCGGGCCGCTCGGAGAGCGCGACGGCCGCATCACGCTCTTCCTGGCCGACGCGCTGCCGCTCCTGCACGCCCCGCGCTCGGACCCGCCCGCGGGCGAAGTGCACGAAGCCCTTCGCGCCCACCTCGCGAAGCACGGGGCCAGCTTCTTCGCGGAGCTCACGGCGGCTGTCCCCGGCACTCTGGCGCGCACCGTCCTCGACGCGCTGTGGGACCTCGTGTGGGCGGGTGAGGTCACGAACGATACGCCGGGCGCGCTGCGCGCCTACCTGCGCCCCGCGCCGTCCGCGTCCGTGCGCCGGGCCGCGCGCGGCGCGCTCTTCCGATCACGCCGTCAGTCGCCGCCGAGCGCCGTCGGCCGCTGGTCGCGTCTGCCGCGCCCGGCGGCGGGGAAGGGCGCGAGCACCGCGCGCGCCAAGGCGCTCGCGGAGCAGCTCCTGACCCGGCACGGCGTCCTCACGCGTCCGGCGGTGATGGCGGAGGGGGTGGCGGGCGGTTTCTCCGCGCTCTATCCCGTGCTCAAGGCGCTCGAAGAGGCGGGACGCGTCCGGCGTGGCTACTTCGTGGCCGGGCTCGGAGGATCCCAGTTCGCGCTGCCCGGAGCGCTCGACCGCCTGCGCGCCGTGCGCGAGGCCGCCGCGGACGACGAAGGCGCGGCGGCGGCCGCCGTGCTCGCCGCCACCGATCCCGCCAACCCTTACGGCGCGGCTCTGGCCTGGCCGGACGCGGTCGCGGGCCGCGCGATGCGGGCCGCGGGCCTCCACGTCGCGATCGTGGATGGCATCCTGGCGGGCGTCGTGGCCCGCGGCGACGCCGAGATCGTGCCCGTCCTGCCCGAAGCCGAGCCGGCGCGCACGCGGACCGCACGCGCGATGGCCGCGGCCCTGACGCGGTGGGCGCTGCGTACGGGGCGCACGTCTCTCGGGTGGGGTGGGGCGGGCGGCTCCGCGGATCACACCGCGCTGGCCGCGGCCTTGCGCGAGTCCGGCTTCGTGCCGTGGGGCCCGGGCTTCCGGCTCTCGAGCACGCCGCCGCCCTCCGCGCCCGGCATGTCCCTCCCTCCCGCTGAATTCGAGGAGGGGCCGGTGGGCGGCGCGCCGGGCCCGCAAGGGGACGACGACCTCGCGGGAGAATGACGGGTGCCCGAAGGCGACACGTTGTGGCGCGTCGCGAACCGCCTCTCCCCCGTGCTCGCCGGCCGGCGCGTCACGGGCCTGCGCCTGGCCACGCCCGCGCTGAGCGCCGAAGCCCGCCGTCATCGGGTGGAAGGGAGCACGATCCGCGGGGTGGAGGCGCGCGGAAAGCATCTCCTCGTCCGCTTCTCCACGGGCGTCGCCCTGCACACGCACCTGGGGATGACGGGCTCCTGGCACCTCTATCGCGTGGGCTCGCGCTGGCAGCAGCCCGCCCATCTGGCCCGCGTCGTCCTGGAAGCGGACGGTGTCGTCGCCGTGTGCTTCGTGCCACGCGTCGTCGAGCTGGTGCCGGAGGCGGACGAAGCGGCGCATCCGTCCCTGACCGCGCTCGGCCCCGACGTCGTCTCCGCGCCGTTCGAGGCCGAGGCCGCCGTCACGCGTTTGCAGGCGCGCGGGTCCGCCGCCATCGGCGCCGCCCTCCTCGACCAGACGGCGCTCAGCGGCATCGGGAACATCTACAAGTCCGAAGTGCTGTTCCTGCGCGGCGTCGATCCGTTCGCGCCCGTCGCCGCTCTCGGCCGGATGCAGCTCCGCCGGATCGTGGAGACCGCGCACAAGCTGATGCGGCGCAGCGTGGTGGCGCCGGTGCGCCGGACGGCGGCGGGGGGAGCGGGCGGCCAATATTGGGTCTATCGTCGGGCGCGCCGTCCGTGCCGCCGCTGCGCGACGCTCATCCGGGCCGCCCGGCAGGGCACGCCGTCGCGGACGACGTACTGGTGCCCGCGTTGTCAGCCCGCCGTGGGGGCCTAGGCGCGAACGAGCGTCGCGCCCCAGTTCATTCCTGCCCCGAACGCGACGAGGAGGATGAGGTCGCCGGGTTCGATGCGGCCGCCGCGCGCCGCCTCGTCCCAGAGGAGCGGAATGGTGGCGGCGGTGGTGTTGCCGTAGCGCTCGATGTTGTGCAGGACCTTCGCGTCGGGGATGCCGAGCGTCTTCTGGCAGTACTCGTTGATCCGCTTGTTGGCCTGGTGCATGAGGACGAGCGACACGTCCTCGATACGGACCTCGTTGCGCGCCAGCACTTCCTGCGCGGCCGTGATCATGTTGGTGGTCGCCATCTTGAAGACGGCGCGGCCGTCCATGACGGGGATGTGGTCCCCACGCTGGAACTGCTCGGGGTCGGTGTAGGGACGCTGCTTGAACCCCGTGCCGGGCACGTACAGCTTGTCGAATTCCGCGCCGTTCGTCTTCAGGAGGGAGTCCACGATCCCGCGGCCCCGCTCGTCGCTGGCGCGCAGGACGACGGCCGCTCCCGCGTCGCCGAAGAGGACGGTCAGGTGGCGGAAGCGCGTGTTCCAGGCGAACTCTTCCGGCGTGGGCGGCACTTCGCCGCGGCCGAGCATGTACTCCCAGTTCGTGGCCGTCCACGGCATGAAGCCCGTGTGGATCTCCGCCCCCACGAGAAGGACGGTGCGGGCCAGGCCGGCGCGGATCTGCGCGTCCGCGAGCTGGAGGCCGTAGAGGAAGCCGACGCACTGCTGGCGGATGTCGAAGCAGGGCACTTCGCGCAGGCCGAGCTTGGCCTGCAGGAGCGCGCCCGACCCCGGGAAGAAATGATCGGGGGTCATGGTCGCGAAGATCACGAGGTCGACGTCGGCCGGCCCGATCCCGGCACGCTCGAGCGCGCGCCGGGCGGCGGCGACGCCGAGGTCCGACGTGCCCGCGCCGCGCTCCACGTAGTGGCGCGCCTCCACGCCGCTGCGCTCGCGGATCCACTCGTCGCTGGTGTCCATGATGCGGGCGAGCATCGCGTTGGTGACGCGAGTAGGCGGTATCTCGCTCCCGCTGCCGGTGATCACGGCGCGCGTCATATCGTTCAGTCCCCGCCCCCGATGGGACATTCTAGGCTTACTAAGTCAGGGGGGGCACTTGCGCCCACCGCGGTCGCCGCTGCGCGGCCCCCCCTGAAACCCCCCTCGCGCGTCGCCGCGCTACGCGCGCCGCCACGCTCTGCGCTCGGCTGCCCAGCCTTTCTTCGTTCTCCTCTCCGTCCCCGTCTCCGTGTCCGTCCGTTTGGCGATCCGTATCACTGGTGGGCCGAGTCACAGCGCCGGGCCACGCCCGGGTGCACGGGGCGTGGGGCTGTGGTATCCAGGGACTGTCAAAATGCTCACAGACCTCGGCACCACCCCCATCGCGGAGACCCTCCGCGCCCTCGCTGGCTCGCGCAGCAGCGGCGACCTCCAGGTCCAATCGGGCAAGTCGGTCAAGACCCTGTTCTTCGACCACGGCCGCATCGTCTTCGCGGCCAGCAATCTCAAGAAGGACCGCCTGGGCGAAGCGCTGGTGGCGCTCGGCCGCATCACGGACGAGCAGTTCAGCGAGGCCTCCAAGCTCCTCGGCGGCGAGCGCAAGCGGCGCTTTGGAGAAGCGCTCATCCACTCCGGCATCATGGACAAGACCGAGCTCGGCCGCTCGGTCGCCCGCCAGGTGAACCGCATCGTCCTGTCCGTGTTCCCGTTCGCGGACGGCGTGGCCACGTTCGACGAGCGCACCTCCGCCATCCCTCTCGAATACATGGTCAGCCTCTCCATGCACCGCATCCTCTACGACGGCATCAAGGCCATGACGAGCGAGACCCTGGTGCAGACCGGGCTCGGACACCTGGATCGCAAGGTGCAGCTCGCACCGGTCGCTCCTTTCGCCTTCCAGCCCAACGACGCGAGCCCCGACGAGCTGGAGATCCTCGAGCACGCCCAGCGCAAGGTCTCGCTCCGGCGGCTGGCCTGGGTGCCCGGCGGGCTCGCCTTCGAGCGCATGCGCGCCGCCTACGCGCTCCTGGCCTCCGGCCTGCTCGTGGACGCGGACCAGGCGGAAGCGGGGATGCAGCCCTCCATCCAGATGGAGACGAGCACGTTCCTCCTCTCCGCCCTCCAGCGCCAGCCCGACCCCAGCGCAGCGGAGGCGCTCCGCCGCGAAGTGACGGACGAGCTCGAGCGGTCCGCGCACCTGGACCGCGAGGCCTGGCTGAAAGTCTCGCGCGAGGCTCCACGCGACGAGCTGGAGAAGGCCCTCGAAGAGAAGATGGAGCGCTACCACGAGCTGCTCGAGGCCGGCGGCCACGACGCGGACCTCAAGAACGACCTCGAGGTGATCCTCGGCCGCGCTTCCGCGATGCTGCGCCTCACGCGTCAGGCGCCCGCGAAGCCGGCGGCCCCCGCTCCGCCGGCCGCTCCCGCTCCCGCCTCTCCGGCGGCCGAGACGCGCGCGCCCGCGCCCTCACCGGCCGCGAGCTCCGAAACCGCGTCGCCTCCGCCCGTGGTCGACGGACCGACCTCGTCCGGATCCGTCGCCAGCCAGATGCAGATCGAGCACCTCGTCATGGAGGGCGAGGTGCGCATGACCGTCTCCGACTATGCGAACGCGATCAAGGTCTACATGCGGCTGGTCGAGCTCGCGCCGAACGTGCCCGCCTACTGGGTCAAGCTCGCCATCGCCAAGGCCAGCTACCCGCGCACGGCCAAGCTGGCGGAGCGCGACTTCGTGGAGGCCCTGCGCCTCGAGCCCGACAACGCGGACCTGCACTGCACGTTCGGGATGTACTACAAGGCCATGAAACAGCGTGCGCGCGCCCAGGCCGAGCTCGAGACGGCCCTGCGCCTCAACCGCAAGCACGCCCTGGCCCGCCGCGAGCTGGAGGCGATCTCTCCCGGCTTCGACGGCGTGCTCAGCCTGAAGAAGCTGTTCCGCTAGGCCGCAGCAGCGGGAGCAGGGCGAGGGCGGTGCCGAGCGCGACGAGGCCGATGACCGCGTCGGCGAGCAGCGCCGCCTCCGCCGCGAACGCGGTCGCCACGGCGAGGAAGACGAGGCCGGGGGCCATGCCCGGAGTGACGGCGAGCCGCCCGGCCAGCGTGTCACCCTCGAACGGTGGCGAGCGACGCCGGCCCAGGGCCGCGGTCGTGACCAGCACCAGGCCCCAGGCCAGCCACCCGCCGCGCCGGCCCAGCACGGTCTCCATGCCCAGGCCCGTCCACACCGACCCCACGGCGACGAGTGCGGCGAGCGCGCCGCCGGCCAGGATCAGGCGGCGCAGGGCTTCGACTCCGAATCGCCCGTCCCCGGCCCAGCGCTCCGCGCCGATGCCGTAGCCGGCGACGATCACGACCCAGCCCACGAAGTTTCCGATCGGCACCCCCAGCCAAGGGCCGGGTGGCGTCCACTCCCAGAGGCCGCGACGGACGGCGACGGGCTCGATGGTGAGATCCAGGGTGACCGCGAACAAGGCGGCGGCGAGAGCGCGCGCCCACGTCGGCCTCAGTCCGCGGCGCGCGGCCAGGGTCAGGGCGGACGAAATGACGGCGGCCCAGACGAGGGCGACCGCGATGGGGACGCCCAGCGGGGCGAGGACCCAGCCCGAGCCGTAACGATGCGAGCCGAAGACGCTCATCGAGAGCCGCTCCAGCGTGAAGCCGTAGACGGCCAGCGTCAGCAGCTCGCCCGCGGCGCGCCGCGCGCCCAGGGCGGCGCGCGCGTGCCGGAAGGCGAGGAGGATCGCGGCCGGAGCGACGAGGAACTCGTGGATGGCGACGGGCACGCCCGTGGTCACGCCGGCGCCGGCCCCGTCAGGGACGCTCCGTGAACTCGGCCATGCCGTGGCCGATCCGTCCCTCGCACGTGTAGCGCGTGAAGTTCTCGTGCAGCACGAGCCGCCAGGGTCGCCCGGCGAGATGACGGCCGAGTCCGCGCGCGAGCTGCACGGGCACGGTGACCGTCCGCTCGACCTCGCCCGTGACCCGCACGACGCCGCGCGGCGTTCCGATCTCGAGCTCGAGGCCGCGCAGCGCACCGGCGAGGCGGCGCGCCGTCCAGGCCACGCGCCGCACGGGCTCCGTCCGGCCGTCGCGCCACAGGAAGCCGCCTTCGACCACGTGCCCGGCGACGCTGACGGCGAGGGCGTGCAGGGCGAGGTCGTCGCCGAAGCGGACGGTGAACAGGCGCCACCACTCCGCGGCCTCCCAGTCGCGCCGGCCCCACGAGTGGTCGCGGCTTCCCGTACCGTCCACGCGCCACGCGTCCCCGTCGATCTCGAGCGCGCCTTGCCAGCGGCCGGACTGCTCGATGTGATGTGAGCCGACCGGGGTCAGCCGTGCGCGCTCGTCCGCGGACAGGCCCTGCGTGAAGTCGATGGCGGGCGTCGTGGGTGTGAACTGCAGGTCGAACCGGACGGCCGACGTCCGCGGCGAGGCGACCAGGGGCACGGGGCCCGGCGGAAAGCCCGCCGGCTCGTGCGACGAGAGGCGCCCGTCGCAGCGCAGGCGCAGCGGGTTCCATCCCGCCTCGATGGCCCCCACCCTGACGCTGGTGGCCGTGGCTTCGAGGGTCCCCCGCTCCAGCGCGAAGAGGACGCGGCCGTTGGGCAAGCCCAGGGCGAGCAGCGCTTCACCCGCGCCGCCCGGCCGGGCGCCCACCGACGCGACGAGGACGGTTCCCGTCGCCGGGTCCTGCACGTTCGCGTAGACGCTCTCCCGCGCCTGCGGGTGCGCTTCGAGGGCATGGAATGCCTCGTCCGCGGGAGACGCCGCCGCCAGCGCGTCCAGGCCCGTCGGCTCGGCGGAGGCATCTCCGGATTCGGAGAGCGGACGCACCAGGCCCGCGCTGCCGTCCACGAGGACGCGGTCTCCGGTTCGCAGACGCCGCGTGGCGTCGTGGATGTCGACCACGCAGGGCACGCCGAGCTCGCGTGCGACGACGGCGCCGTGGGACAGGAGGCCCCCGATCTCCGCGATCGCTCCCGCGGCCGAGGCGAGCAGGGGCCCGAGGGCGGCGTCGAGCACCGGCGTCACCAGCACCTCGCCCGCCTCCAGGGTCAAGGCTTCGCCGGCCGCGATCACGCGTGCCCGTCCCACCCCGATGCCCGGGCTCACGCCGGTGCCCTGCCAGCTTGGCTCGCCTTCCCGCACCGGCGCCGCCGCACGCAGGTCCACGAGGCGAGCGACGGGGACGTGAAAGGCCGCCTCGAAGCGTCGCCGGCGCCGGCGCAGCGTGGCCGCGGCCGGTGTGGCACCCGCGAGCACGTCACGCAGTTCGGACACCCCGAGGAAGAACACGTCGTCCGCGCTGGGAAGCCGTCCCTCCGCCGCCAGCCGTGCGCCGGCCAGGCGGGCGAGCCGCCGGCCTTCGTCCACCATCGCCACCGCGAGCGACTTGGTCCGCTCGCGCGCGCGCACCCCGTCGCGCGCCGCCGACAGCACTTCGCCAAGGATGGCGCCGCGGACGGGTCCCAGCTTCGAGAGGACTGCCTGCTCCTCGGCCTGGCGCCGCTCCGCGGCCGCGGCCTGCGTGAACCCGGCCGGGCGTGTGCCCGCGGCCAGCGTGGCCAGGGCCTGAAGGACGGGCGTAGGGTCTTCGCGCCAGGCCGGCGCGCGCAGCTCGCCTTCGGAGAGGGCGCGGTGGCCGTATTTCTCGAGGAAAGCACGGAGGTGCGCGGCCAGCTCCACGGGGGCCTCGCCGCGGGCCAGGGCCGCGGCCGCGCCGGGCGCGCCCACGAAGTCGCGCCACTGAGGCCGCCCCCGCATGTCCGCGGCCAGCGCGTCCAGAGCCATCGCGGGGGCCGCGCTCTCGACGCCGTCGAGCCCGGCCAGGAGGCGGTTGACGCGTGCGGGCGCGTCGCCGGGCAGCCAGCGGCCGAGGACGCGCTCCAGGATGGCCAGCCGCACCGCGCTCGCACCCGACACCGCGACGTGGGTCGTCGCCACCTCGCGGCCCAGGAGGAGGAAGTCGCCCAGCACGACCGGGACCTCGGCCTGGCCGCGCTCGGCGGCGGCGGCGCGCGCACGCAGGACGCGCACGTCTTCCTCGGCGCGAGCGATGCGCTCGGGAAGACGCCGCCCGAGCCCGGCCAGCCGCGGCAGCATGGCCAGGAGGCGCGGCACGTCGCGGAGGCGCAGATGCAGCGGGGGGCCGGCGGCGGCCGCGCCCGCACCGAGGATGAGGCGCTCCGCATCCGACACGCTCACGCCGGGCAGGCGGGCGGCGACGGCGAGGCTGCGCGTCAGGTTCAGGTAGAGCCGCTCGCGATGGAGGACGAGGAACGGCGGCGCACCCGTCTCGCCGACGCCGGCGAGGCGCATCACCTCCTCGAAGCCGTATTCGAGGATCGCGACCAGCATCGACGCCGTGAGCGGCGTGACCGGATCGGGCAACACCTCGCCGACGTTGGCCCGCGTGAGCTGGTCGATGCGGGGATCGAGCGCGGGCTCGCTGTCGACGGTGATGGGCCGCGACTGCAGCAGGACGGGCCCGTCGGCGCCGATGGCCCATTCGACGTCCTGGGGACCGCCGAAGAGGTCCTCGGCCTTCCGCGCCAGGCTCACGACTGCGCGCAGCTCGTCCTCCGCCAGCCCCTCGCCGTTGTGCGCCCCGCCGTCCGCCGAACGCCGGACGCCCGTCTCCCGGTCGAGCACCTCGCGCCGCGGCCGGACGAGGCCGGAGACGAGAGCCTCGCCGCGGCCGGCGTGCGATTCGACGACGAGCACGGTGGGGTCGCGCGGGTCGCGCGTGAAGACGACCCCGGCCTGGCGCGGCTCCACGAACCGCTGGACGAGGACGGGGATGGTCGTCCGTTGATCCGAGACACCGAGAAGGCCCGCATAAGCGGCGGCGGTGGCCGCCCGGCAGCGGCGGACGGCCTCCGCCACGGCCGCCGCGCCGCGGACATCGAGCTCGGTGCGGAACTGACCGGCGAAGCTCGCCTCGGACGAGTCCTCCGCCGCGGACGACGAACGCACGGCCACCGTGCCCAGGCGCCGGCAGCCCTCCTCGAGCGCGGCCGCATCGGGCGCGGGTCCGTCGGCGAGGACGACGAACCCGTCCGGCACGGGCAAGCCCGCCCCTCGCAGGCGCGCCAGCGCCCACGCCTTGGCCCCCGCCCGATCGCGATCGGCGGAGGTGAGCGCGTCGAGCCACACGAGAGGGCTCACCACGGGCGGGTCAGGAACTCCCACAGGACGAGCACGGTCACGAACGCGAGGACGAGCTGCGCCGCGTGCGGCTTGCGCATCTTGAACCGGTGCCAGCTCCAGGCGGCCGCGTAGAGAACGGGAAGCATGGCCAGCAGCACGACCAGGGCGCCTCCGAAGCCCAGGCGGCCGGCGTAGTCGGACAGGGGCGAATGGCCGAGCACGCCGCCGAACAGGAGCACGAGATGGAGGAAGTAGACGACGAGCGTCTCGTGTCCGAGGAGACCCAGGGGCCGGATACCGGGGAGGTCGTGGGCGGCCGCCCATTCCACGGCCGCGAGGACGAGCACGAGGCCGCCCATGCGCAGGAGGGCGTAACCGGGCGAGACGGTCCAGAAATCGACGCGCCCTGCCAGCAGGATCGAAACGAGCACGCCCACGGCGACGAGGACGATCGCCGCGCGCACCGACCGCCGATGGCGCGTGGCGCGGTCCGTGCGCCCGAGCCAGGCGCCCGCCACCGTCCCCGCGAGCACGAAAGCCGCGAACGGGAAGACGGGGAACTGCGACGGCGCCGCCGCCGGATCGAGGTATCCGCCGAGCCACAAGGGCACGCGCGTGGAGAGCTCCGCGGACCAGACGAAGGGAGCGGCCACGAGGATGGCGACCGCGGACCCCGCCGCCACCACCACCCAGCGTCGTCCCGCGATCCACTGCAGGGCGAGGAGGCCGAGCTGGCTGACCGCGATGAGCTGGAGGGGATTGCAGGCGAAGAGCTCCGCCTTCTGCGCGGGGGTCGCGTCGGCCGTCTTCCAGATCGAGAGGTAGGGGAGGTGGAGGAAATAGCCGACGGCGAGCACGAAGAGCAAGCGTCGCGCTCTCCGCACGCTCGCGCGCAGGGAGAGGGGCGCGCGCGGCAGGCCGGCCACGAAGCCGGAGGCGAACAGGAATCCCGGCGCGGTGGAGCCGTGGAACATCACCTGGAACTGGTACCAGGTCGCGGCGCGGTCGGGGGCGGACACGAGGTCGTCGAAGATGTGGCCCTGCACCATCATCAGGGCCATCAAGCCGCGGAACGCGTCGATGTAGATCTCGCGGTTGCCCCGGGGCTGGCGCCGCCGATCGACGAAAGCGGGAGCGGCGACGGCCGCCACGCTCATGCTGCCCTAGACTTCTGGGCCCGCGGGACCCGCTGCCGCCTCCTGGACGTGCTTGAGCAGCATCGACTCCGGCCCGGCGCCGACGAACTCGTGCGTGTCGCCCACCACCGTCTTGGGAACGGAGGAGACGTTGTACTTTCGCGCCAGGTCGGGATAGCCCGTGACTTCGACGCCATCGGCGGTGATCTTGTCGTTTTCGATCGCGAACTTGAAGGCCAGGCGCACCGCCCGGGGGCAATACGGTCAGGTCGGCGTGGAGAACACCTGGACGTGGACGGGCTTCGCGATCTCCTTGAGCGCCGTGCGTGTGGGCTCGCTGAGGCCGCTGTCGCCGCTGGAAACGTCCAGGATCGCCTCTACGAGCGTTCCGAACTCGTAGCCGGATGGCAGGCCGTACATGCGGATGCCGTAATCCTTGTCCGCGCCCATGACCGCGATGGCGGGGCTGCGCTGGATCCCCAGCGCCTCCACCTTCTCCTTGTCGAGCACGAAGTTGTAGCTCTCGGCGCTGAGGCGTGGGTCCACCGCCGCCAGCTCCTCGACGAGGCGCTTGACCTGCTCGGACTCGGGATCGGCCAGGGCCTGCGAGAACACGGCCAGGCGCACCGGGTTCACGAGGCGCGCGAACTCTTCCTTCAGCTGTCCCGCGACTTCTTCGGTGATGAGCGGCATCGCGTCCTGGGCCGAGTATAGCAGTCGGCGATCACCGCGGAGCGAGCAGGAGGACCCCCGCGAGCAGCGTCACCACCGTCACCGGCACACCGACCTTGAGGTACTCCACGAACGAGATGGGCGCCGTCCGCCGCGCGCCTTCGGCCACGATGAGGTTGGCGATCGACCCGAGGAGCGTGAGGTTGCCGGCCAGGGTGGACGACATGGCCAGGGTCAGCCAGGCGCGCGTGGGGTCGGGCAGGGACGGGATCATGTGCGTGAACAGCATGACCGCGGGCACGTTGGACACCACGTTGGAGAGGATCGCGCTGACCAGGGCCAAGGACGCCGTGGAGTGCGCCTCGCGGGCGTGAAGGAGGGTGAAGACCCGGTCCGCCAGCCCGGCCTCGCGCGCCGCGCCCACCACGACGAAGAGGCCGGCGAAGAACGTGAGCAGGTTCCAGTTGATCTCGACGAAGACCTTCTCCGGCTTGACGCGGCGGGTGAGGAGCAGGGCCGCTCCCGCGGTGAGGGCCACCACGGAGACAGGCGCGCCCGCGAAGAAGAAGGCGAGCATCGCCGCCGCCGCGGCCAGCCCCTTGGCCATCAGGAACCCATGGACGCGCACGCGCGGGTGGGCCGGCGCCGCGAACGGGCGTGCCATCTCCGCCCGATAGACGAGCGCGATCACGATGAAATCGAGCACGAGGGAGATGGCGGCGACCGGGGCCAGGGCGCGGAAGAAGGTCGCGTAGGGAATCCCCGAAGCGACGCCGACCAGCATGTTCTGCGGGTTGCCCGTGAGGGTGGCGACGGAGCCGACGTTGGAGGCGGTGGCGAGCGCCAGGAGGTAGGGGATCGGCCGCACGCCCAGCGCCGCCGTCACCTCCAGGACGAGGGGCGTGAAGGCCAGGCACACCGTGTCGTTGACGAAGAGCGCCGAGAGCAGGCCCGACATCGCGACCAGCCCGCCCAGGAGCTGGCGCGGCGAGCGCGCGCGGCGCGCCACCGCCACCCCCGCCCAGCGGAAGAACCCGGCCAGCTTCAGGTGCGCGACCACCACCATCATCCCGAAGAGGAGCACGATCGTGCCCAGGTCGACCATGCGGTAGGCCGCCTCCGCCGAGACGACGTGGAAGGCGATCATGAAGGCGGCGCCGACCACCGCCGCGCCCGTGCGGTCCAGGCGCAGCCCCGGGACGCGGCCGACCGCCACCACGACATAGGTGGCGATGAAGATGGCGGCCGCTACACCCAGCTCGGGAACCAGGTCCAGGGCCGCCAGCCCCACAACTTGTCGAAGTAGTACCAGGAGGTGGGGACGGGCAAGGCGAGCAGGAAGGGCAGGAAGAAGAAATACATCGCGACGACGAGAGCGAGGTAGGAGCGAGCGGCGAGACGCCGCCAGCCGGCGGCGTCCCAGTTGAGGTCGAGGATCGTGCCGAGGCTCAGGCAGGCGTAGGGGATGGCTTCGAAGAGGTAGTGGCTGTAGTTGAGCGTGCGCGGCGATATGCCCCAGGGCAGGTAGAGGAAGAAGTAGCCGAGCCCCGAGAAGAGGCGCCGCGGGTCGCGCGCCCGCGCGCCCGTGATGATCGCCCAGAAGGAGACGGGCATGGAGACCCACCACAGCGCGGGGTTCCCGATGGCCACGATGCCGCGCACGACGGCTTGCTCGGCGTTCTGGTTGAAGTAGTACCAGGTCGGGCGCACCAGCCACGGCCACGTGTACCACTTGCTGAAATACGGATGCGTTGCGCGCAGGCCGGCGTGGTAGCTCCAGATCGCCTTCGTATGTGGCCAGAGATCCTTGAGCGGATGGCCCTGCTGCATCCACGGCACGTAGCTCAGCACGTAGATTCCGAGCGGAATCAGCCCGAAGGCCAGCGCGGTGAGCGCGAGCTCGCGAGGCCGGAAGAGGCGCTGGCGGCGCACGACCAGCATGAGCAGGCCCAGGAAGCCCCAGGCCCAGAGGCTCGTCCAGCGCGTGGAGAGGGCGAGGCCGAGGAAGAGGCCGGCCAGTAGCATGCCGCGAATGGGGAGGCGGTCCTCCAGCACCGATCGCAGGATGAACAGGGCCGCCGCCACCTGGAAGAGCACCGCGAAGATGTTCGTCATCGCGATCCGGCTCTGCACGAGGTACACGCCGTCGCAGAGAAGGCAGGTGGTGGCCACGATCGCGGCCCTCTCGCTGGCCAGCGCCCGCCGCGCGAAGTAGTAGAAGACCGGCGCCAGCGCGATCCCGGCGAAGGCGGGCAGCAGCCGCCAGGCCCAGGGCTTGTACCCGAAGAGCCAGACGCCGATCGCGATGAGCAGCTTCGCCGTCGGCGGGTGCACCCATTCCGTGGGGTTCTCTCCCTGCAGGTACTGGAGCGCGGTCTTGGCGTGGTAGACCTCGTCGAAGACTTCCTCCGCGGGGAAGCCCAGGCGCGGCAGGCGGAACACCGCGGCCACCAGCATGAAGATGAGGGCGAGCGCGCGATCGCGGCGCGGACCGGGGGGGAGCGAGAGGATCCTCACGGGCCAGGAGTATAAGACGGCGCCCCGCCCGGCCGGCGCCGGGAGCTTCTAGTCGTCGTCGCCGCGCGGGCGCCCGCCGCCCAGGAGCTCGCGCGCGTAGGCGATCGGGATCCCGAAGGAGTTCCCGCCGAACTTCTGCAGCACCGCGTATTCGACGGCGATGACCTGCCCGAACTTGTTGAAGACGGGCCCGCCGCTGCCGCCCTGCGCGCTGGGCGCGTCGAACACGATGTCGGTGCGCGTGATGTCGCCGATGTGCCCCTGCGTCGTAGAAGGCCGGATCAGTCCCTGCCGGCTGAGGGCGAGGGTGACGCGCTCCGAGTCCGTGCCGTGGGACTCGAGGATCCGCCGCACCACGCCGCTCTCCGCCTTGGCCAGGATGGCCTCGAGCCCGGTCGGGTAGCCGACCACCACGACGGGCTGCCCCGGGAGGGTGCGCTTCGACTCCTGCTCCAGGGGGAGCACGGGGATGCTGCCGCCGCGGATGGCCGCGCGCAGGAGGGAGAGGTCGTATTTTGCCGAGCTCCGCGCGAGCTTGAGCTCGTAGGGATCGTGCTGGCGCGGGAAGAACGCGCGCAGGTAGAGGAACCGCGGGGTGAAGCCCTGGCCTTCGAGGGCCGCGGCCGTGGTGTCGTTCCACCACGGCTCCGCGACATGGCGGTTGGTGAGCACGAGGCCCCCCGCCTGCACGAGGAAGCCCGTGCCGTAGTACTCGATGGTGTGGATCGCGCCCTCGCCGTCCGGAGTGAGGACCGCGGGAAGGTCGTCCGCGGCGTGGTCGTCCGCGCCCTCCTTGTAGCGGAGCGGCCGGCCGCTCGCGTCGTAGAACGCGTACGCGCCCTGGATGAGGCACACGCCGCCGCCGTATTGCTTGATGATCTGCTCGCCCGCCGCGCGCTCCGTCTCCAGGCTGGCGATGCGCTGGCGGGTCGTGCCCAGCTCGTCGCGGAGGGTCTGCACCTCTCCCGCCGCCGCTCCCGCCAGCCGCGTGCGCAGGTCCTCCTCGCGCGACCGGTTCTCCTCGATGCGCTGCTCGAGGGTGCTGCGCTCGGCGTCGGTACGGCGCCGCTCCGCGTCCACGCGCTGCTCGAGCGCGCGCCGCTCCGCGTCCACTTCTCCCATCGTCTCGCGCAGGGTGAGGAGCTCCCTCTGGAAGCGGCGGTTCTCGCGCCAGGTCCAGCCCAGCAGGCCCGCGGCCACGACGGTCGCCGCCACCATCGTGCGGCGGAAGGCCCGGCTGCTCTGCGCCATCGAGCGCAGGATCAAGGTGTGGGAGACGGGGGCGGGGACGGGAGGGTCGATGGGCACGGCGAGCAGGGGCGGGTGCGCGCGGACCAGGCTCGTCTGGCCCTCGTGATCGAAACGCAGGCGGGGCCCGCCCGATCCCAGCTCGATGACGTCGCCCGCACGGAGCACGGTCTCCTGGACGAGCTCGCCGGCGAGGAACGTCCCATCCGCCGAGCCGCTGTCGAGGAAAACCACGGTGCCTTCGCGTTCGAAGATCACGGCGTGGCGCGCCGCCGTCCCCGGCACCTGGATGTCCGCGTCCGGGTCGGACCCGATGGTGGCGGGCAGGCGCGGCAGCCACGCCGTCTCACCCGCCCGCGGCCCGCTCAGGTGGGTGAAGCCGATGCGGTCCACGTCAGTCGTGACGGGTGGGCGAGGGGGAGGCCGCGGGGGACGGAGGGGGCGAAGCGCTGGCGGGCGAAGGGGTCAGGATGCCGGATTCCGCGGCCACCGAGCGCGCGCCGATCCGCCGGTCCACCGGCATCTGGCCAAAGCTCACCCACCCGCTGGAGCCGACGCGGATGAAATACTCCACGAGGGCGTCGCGATATTGCGGGTGCGCGAACATGCCCTCGATCGGCCCCTGGGAGTGGTAGCGCGCGTCCGATTTGAGCGTGACCACGACCGACTGGCCGGGGTCGAGGGGAGCCTTGCGCGAGACGATCTGCTCGAAGGCGGAGCCCCAGGTCAGGCTCTCCTCTCCCTTGCGCCGGAACACCGCCATGGCCTGGACCGAGTGCTGTTGCCTGTCGCTGCGGTTGCGCAGGTGGAACTTCAGCGCCGGCGCGATGTACGTCTCGCCGCCCATCGTCGGCTCGACCGCCCAATACGCATCGGCGTCGGACGTGTCCAGGAGAGCCTTGGGTTCGGGCGTCCGGCAGGCGGCGGCGGCGAATACGAGCCCGAAGGCCAGACCGAGGCGGAACCTCACGATTCCATCTTAGCGCGCCCCGTCCTCGCCGCCGGGCCGCGCCTCCGGCACCAGGGGCAGGAGCAGCCGGAAGCGCGCCCCCGTGGGCCCGCCGGCCGGCGGATCGGCCACGAGCTCGATGGTGCCGCCGTGGTCCTCGACGAAGCGGCGGGCCACGGCCAGGCCCAGCCCCGTCCCGCCCTTCTTGCGCGCGGTCACGAACGGCTCGAACAGGGTCGCGCGGATCTCGGGGGGGACGCCGGGACCTTCGTCGGCCACTTCGATGAGAAGCCGCTCCGGCGCGCCCTCCTCTGCGGGCGGGGCCAGCCGTACGGCGAGGTGGACCACGCCGCGCCCGCCCATCACGTCCCGGGCGTTCGAGGTGAGGTTCCCGATGGCGCGGCGGATCTTGTCCTCGTCCAGGGCTCCCGCGGCCTCCTCGGGCAGGTCGAGCGTGCGCACGATCGAGACGCCGGGGAGCTCCTTCTCGAGGTCGTCCGCGAGATCCCCGAAGAACTGCCGCAAGGGGAGGCGCCGCCGGACCACGCGTCCCCCCGCGCGGGCGAAGTCGAGGATCTCGGCCGTCATGCGGTCCAGGCGGTCCACCATGCGGACGATGAGCTCCGCCTGCGAGCGCACGGTCTCGAGTCGCAGCCCGTCTTCGAGCAGCATCTCCGCGTGCCCGCGCACGACGGTCATCGGGTTGCGGAAATCGTGCGCCAGCATGCCGGCCATGGCCCCCAGGGCGGCCATGCGCTCGCTGGAGATCAGCTCGCGCTGATAGAGGTGGTTCTCCAGGGCCAGGGCGGCGCGGTTGGCCAGCACGGACAGGAGCCTGACCTCGGTGGGGCGGAAGGGCACCTTCCGGCGTCCCGCCCGCGCCCCCAGCACGAGCATGCCCACGACGCCGCTACGGGCCATGAGCGGGACCAGCACGCCGTCGCCCCGGCCCCCCCTCGTGGGCAGGAGCGTCCCTTCCGAGAGCAGGAACCCCGATTCCGGGATGGGAGCCGGCGAGTCCGGCCGCAGGGCGCTCAGGTGCGTCTCACCGGGCGTGAGCGCCTCGAAGTTGTCGAGCTTGCGGTTCCAGAGGAGGAGGGCCGCCTTCTCGATTCCGAGCGCCTGGGGGAGGGCTTCGCTGAGCAGGTGCGCGAGCGCCTCCAGCGTCGCCGCCTCCAGCATCTGGTCGGCCAGCCGCCTCAGGGCGGGGGCGCGCGAGGTGCGTCGGCGGGGAGCGGATGCCTCGAGGGGCTTTGGGCGCGTTGACACGCGAAAAACCGAGTCGCTATGATACGACTCCCTGCGTTCGCAGCGATGGTTCGCATCGCTGAGCTCAGTCTGGCCGTCCGGCGTCAACGGTCTTCCCGGAGGCGGCGCGCCTCCGTGCAGCCCTGCGCCCTCATATTTACGGAGCCTTCATGATCGAGGTCGAGAACCTCACCAAGCGCTACGGCCGGCACACGGCCGTGGACGGGATCTCCTTCCGCGTGCACAAGGGCGAGATCCTCGGATTCCTCGGGCCCAACGGGGCGGGGAAGACCACCACCATGCGCATCCTGACCTGCTACCTGCCGCCCACGGACGGGACGGCGCGCGTGGCCGGCTTCGACGTCTTCGCGCAGCCCCTCGAGGTCAAGCGCCGCGTGGGCTACACCCCGGAGACGCCTCCCCTCTACCCGGACATGGATGTGGGGTCGTTCCTGGACTTCTGCGCCAAGATCAAGGGCGTCCCGGGCAAGGACCGCAAGGCGAAGATCTCCGACGTGATGGAGAAGACGCGGGTCTCCGACGTCCGCAACACCCTGATCGGCCGGCTCTCCAAGGGCTACCGCCAGCGCGTCGGCCTCGCCCAGGCCATCCTCCACAACCCCGACGTGCTCATCCTGGACGAGCCGACGGCGGGCCTCGATCCGAAGCAGATCATCGAGACGCGCGAGCTGATCAAGAGCCTCGGCGGCGAGCACACGATCGTGCTCTCCACGCACATCCTCCCGGAGGTCTCGATGACCTGCGGGCGCGTCGTGATCATCAACAAGGGGCGCGTGGTCGCGGAGGACACCCCGGAGAACCTGACCCACCGGCTGCAAGGGGCGGCCACCGTGCGCCTGGAGGTGCGGGGCGAGGCGCCGGAGTTCGAGGCCGTCCTGGCCGCGGTGCCCGGGGTCAAGTCCGTGCGCCTGGCCAAGCCCGGCGTCTACGAGGTGGACGCGGAAGCCGGCCGCGACGTCCGCGCCGAGATCGCGCGCGCGGTCGTGGCCCGCGGCCTCGACCTCATCGGCCTGCAACAGTCGGGCATGAGCCTGGAGGAGATCTTCCTGCACCTCACCACCACCGACGCCGCCGCGGCCCCGCCCGCGGAGGCCGCCGCTCCCGCCGAGGAGGTGCGCTCGTGACCGCGCTGCGCAACGTCTGGGCCCTCGTCGAGAAGGAGTGGCGGCACTACTTCGGCAGCCCCATCGCCTACGTCGCCATCTGCATGTGGACGCTGCTGTTCGGCGCGTTCTACGTCCTGGTCATCAATCGCTTCATGATGGTGTCCCTCCGGGCCGGCCAGTCGGAGATGGGCGGCGGGCCCAAGCTGAGCCTGAACGACTGGGTGATCTCCGGCGTCCTCCACAACATGGCGGTGGTGGCGCTGTTCATCACGCCCATGTTGACCATGCGCCTCTTCGCGGAGGAGAAGCGGCAGGGCACGATCGAGCTCCTCGAGACCTCGCCCATCACCTCCATGCAGATCATCATGGGCAAGTTCCTGGGCGCGGTCTTCCTGTACGCGCTCATGATCGCGGCCGGCCTCCTGAACCTGGTGCTCCTCTGGTACTACGCGACCACGCCGCCGGAGTGGAAGCCGGTGGCCACGGGCGTGCTCGCCCTCCTCCTCGTGGGCGCGTGTTTCATCGCCCTCGGCCTCTTCGTCTCCACCCTCACCCGCAACCAGATCGTGGCCGGCACCCTCACCTTCGGGCTGCTCCTCGGCCTCTGGATCCTGGGCTGGATGGACGACCCCAGCGCGGGCGCTTTCGCCCAGGCCGTGGCCAAGCTCGGCCTCCTCACCCATCTCGAGAGCCTCATGAAGGGAGTGATCGACCTGAAGGACGTCGTGTTCTACCTGAGCTTCATCACCTTCGGCCTCTTCCTCGCCCACCAATCGGTGGAGAGCCAGCGGTGGAGGGCCTGATCATGCGCAAGCTGATCGACTTCCTCGCTCCCGTCGGGCTCGCCCTCATGGCCGGCGGCGCCATCGCCGCCCGCCAGGGCTACGCGATCAAGCCCAACCTGAACGTGTACCTCTACGCCGGTCTCGCCCTCGTCCTGCTCCACCTCGCGCTGCGCTGGGAGGACATCTACCGCGGGATCGGGGGCCGCCAGCTCCGCTACGGCAGCAACACGGCCGTCCTCATCGCGGTCGTGCTCGGCATCCTCGTGGGCGTGAACTACCTGGCCGCGCGCCATCCGCTCAAGAAGGACCTCACCAAGAACCAGCGCTACAGCCTGTCCGACCAGACGAAGAAGGTCGTCCAGGGACTCAAGGACGACGTGCGCATCGTGTACTTCCAGCGCGCGTCGGACATGGAGGGCAGCGCGGGCGTCGACCGCATCAAGGACTACCAGGCCCTCTCTCCGCACGTGAAGGCGGAGTTCGTGGACCCCATCGCCCGCCCCGCGCGGGCCAACGAGCTCGACGTGAAGGGCCCGTGGCCCTCGATCGTCATCCAGCGCGGCGAGAAGCGCGAGCGCGTGAACAACGACGCCGAGCAGGACCTCACGAACGCGTTCATCAAGATCACCCGTGAGGCCAAGAAGACGGTCTGTTTCGCCCAGGGCGAAGGGGAGAAGGACATCGACGACGCGGACGAGAGCGGGATGTCCGGCATCAAGGGCGCCCTCGGCCGCGACCTCTACGACACGAAGAAGGTCGTGCTCGCCCGCGAGCAGTCCGTTCCCGCGGACTGCTCGGTCCTCGTGGTGGCGGGGCCGCAGAGCGACCTCCTCGCCCCGACGGCGGACATGATCAAGGGCTGGGTCAAGGGCGGGGGCAAGGCCCTGCTCCTCAGCGATCCCGAGCTGAAGGTCAAGACGCCAAACTACGACGCGCTCGTCAAGGCCTTCAACATCGAGCCGGGCGAAGACGTCGTGGTGGACGTCTCCGGCTTCGGCCAGATCTTCGGCACCGGGGAGCTGACCCCGATCGCGGTGGACTACCCGTACCACGAGATCACGCGTGGCTTCCGCGTGATGACCGCCTTCCACCAGGCCCGCCGCGTGCAGGCCAACACGGGCACGATGGAGGGCGTCTTCGCGCAGGACCTCGTGAAGACCTCGCCCGCCTCCTGGGCGGAGACGGACCTCACCCTGAAGGCGCCCGTGCAGTTCGACGAGGGCAAGGACAAGAAGGGTCCCATCAGCCTGGGTGCGGTGGCCACGGTCACCGTGTCCGCGACGCCGTCTCCTTCTCCGTCTCCGTCCGTGGCGCCGACCGCTTCTCCTTCGCCGGAGGAGGCGGCGCCGAAGAAGGAAGGCCGCGTGGCCGTGTTCGGTGACAGCGACTTCGCCACCAACACGCTGCTCAGCTTCCAGGGCAACCGCGACCTCTTCATGAACTCCGTGGCCTGGCTGGCCCAGGACGCCGACCTCATCTCCATCCGGCCCAAGGAGCCGGACGACCAGCGCCTGGTCCTCACGCGCAATCAGCAGCAGAACATGCTCGTCCTCGCGCTCCTCCTGATCCCGGGCGTGTTCGTCGTGATGGGCATCCGCGAATGGTGGTCGCGGCGATGAAGGCGCCGACGTTCTGGAGGACGTACGTCGCGGTCGCGCTGGCCGCCGGCCTCGGCGCGTACATCTACTTCGTGGAGGCCAAGCGGCCGGAGCCGACGGAGGAGAAACCGAAGGAGAAGGTCTTCACCTTCGACCGCGCGAAGGTCCAGTCGATCACGCTCACGCCCGGGGGCGGGGAGGAGATCCGTCTCGTCAAGGAGAAGGACGGCTGGCGGATGAAGACCCCGTCCGACGTGGCCGCGGACAGCGCGCAGGTGGACTCCCTCCTCTCCAGCCTCGAGACCCTGCAGCAGGAAGAGGTCGTCACGGACGCGCCGGCGGCCCTCGGGGAATACGGGCTGGACAAGCCGAAGACCGCCGTCCGCGTGACCGTCGAAGGCGTCAAGGACCCGCTCGACCTCGCCGTGGGAGCGAAGACCCCGGACGGCGGCGCCCTCTATGCGAAGACCCTGGCCCAGCCGCGCGTCTTCACCGTCGGATCCCACATGGAGAGCGCGCTCGACAAGAAGGCGTTCGACCTCCGCGACCGCGAGGTCCTGCACGTCAAGCGCGACGCCGTGCGCACGCTGGACGTGACGGGGCCGGAGGGCAGTTACGCGCTGGCGCGCACCGAAGGGGGCGACTGGGCCTTCACGCAGCCGGTCGCCAGCCAGGCCGGCCGCTGGTCGGTGGATGCGCTGATGGGAAGCCTGGAATCGCTGCGCATGGACTCCGTGGCCGACGAAGGCCCGAAGGACCTCAAGCCCTTCGGCCTGGACAAGCCCGTGCGCACGGTGACCCTCGGCCTCGGCGACGGCACGCGCAAGACGCTGGAGATCGGCTCGGCCACGCCCGAGAAGAAGTACAACGTGCGGGTCTCCGACCGGCCGCTGGTGGCGGTCATCCCCGGGGCCATCGTGGACGAGCTGGCCAAGGGCATGAACGAGCTCCGGGCCAAGCGCCTGCTCGAGGTGGCGACCTATGACGTCTCCGGGTTCGAGACGGAGGCGGGCGGGGTGAAGCGCCTCTACGCGCGCTCGACGACCAAGGACAAGGACGGGCTCGAGGTCTCGAAGTGGCGGCGCACCGCCCCCGACGCGAAGGACCTGGAGACGAACAAGGTCCAGGACGCGCTCTTCGCGGTGGGGGGAGTGGACGTCGTCGAGTTCGTGGACAAGCCGGCGGCCGGGCCGGCCTACGGCCTGGATCAGCCGTCGCTCAAGGTGACTCTCCGCTTCGACGGAGGGAAGCCGGCCGTGTCCTTCGATCTGGGCGAGAAGGAGGGCGCGGCCTACGCGCGGCGGTCGAACGACTCGTCGATCTTGAAGGTGGATCCGAAGAAGGCGGCGGACGTGGTGAAGGCCTTCAAGGAGCTGTAAGGACGAACAACGGTCCTACGGATTCTTCGTCGCTAGTGTCCGCATGAACATCACGAGCTTCCACCGATCCTCTTCCGCCGGTACCCGCTGCACTATCCCGGGCATGATGACGTCCGTCCCCGACTTCAAACCCGTCGTGATCTTCCACAATATCTCGCCGTCGGTCAGGCGCTCCTGCAGCGCCGCGTCGGTGAGGTCCGTGGCCGGCTCGATCTCGTAGCTCTCCGCGGGCCCGTCGCCCTTGCCCTTGTCGCCGTGGCAGGACGCGCAGTGCTTCTGGTAGAGCGCTCGCCCCTTGAGCAGCGCCGCCGGCGTCGCCTCCACGGGGTTGACGCGGGCCTTGTCGGCGTCGGGCGCCGTCCACTTGCGCGTCTCCGCCGCGGCGGCGACGGCGCCGCCGACGGCGAAGGCGAAGAGGGCCTCGCGGATCACGATGCGTCCGCGGCGATCAGGCCTTGGGACTGGGGCTGGCCGCGGGACGGGGAGACGCCGGCCGCGGACGAGCGGAGGGACGTGGACTGACCCGAGGCGAGGGGCGCGGCGACGGGGGGCGCGCCGTAGCGCCGCCCTCGACCTTGGCCGAGAGGATCAACACGGGCGTGACGGGGACGTCGTCGTGCTGCCCCCGGCGCGTCGTCTGGACGGCCGCGATCTTGTCCACGACGGCCATCCCCTCGATGACCTCGCCGAACACGGCATAGCCCATGCCGCGGATGCCGAAATCGAGGAACGCGTTGTCCTTCAGGTTGATGAAGAACTGCGCGGTCGCGCTGTTGGGATCGTTCGTCCGCGCCATGGCCACCGTGCCCCGGCTGTTGCGCAGGCCGTTGCGGGCCTCGTTGCGGATGGGCGGGTCCGTCGGCTTCTCGGTCATGTCCTGGATCATGCCGCCGCCCTGGATCATGAAGTTCGGCATCACGCGGTGGAAGAGGGTGCCGTTGTAGTGGCCCTTGCGTACGTATTTGAGGAAGTTCTCGGTGGAGACGGGCGACTTGTCGTCGTACAGGCCGATGCGGATCCGGCCCATGCTCGTCTCCAGGACCACGACCGGCCCGCTGGGCGTGGGACGAGGGGAGGGGACCGCCGCCGGCGAGGCGGCGGGAGAGGCCGTCGCGGTCTGGGCCAGAAGGAACAAAGCAGCAGCCGAAATCATCCGTCCTCCTCGTGTCGTCGCGCGGCGCAGGAAGCGTCGCGGTCCGTCGCGGCGTTCACCGGATTCTAGCAGGACCCGCGGTTGATTCGCCTCCGGGCGGCCCGTAGAATGCCCTCTTCCACGGTCCGCGCTCCCTCCCGCGGAAGATATCGGCGGCGGTAAATGGTCCTCTTCAACTATTCCACGAAGGAGCTGACGGCCAAGGTCGTCTACTACGGCCCCGGCTTGTGCGGGAAGACCACGAACCTCCAGTGGATCCACGAAAAGACGCCGATCAAGAACAAGGGAAAGATGTTGTCCCTGGCCACGGAGGCCGACCGCACCCTCTTCTTCGACTTCCTCCCCATCGATCTCGGGACGATCCGGGGCATGAAGACGCGAATCCAGCTCTACACCGTCCCCGGCCAGGTCTTCTACAACGCCACCCGGCGCATGGTGCTGAAGGGCGCGGACTGCGTGGTGTTCGTGGCGGACAGCCAGGAACCGGTGCTGGACGCGAACCTGGACGCGCTGGCCAACCTGAAAGAGAACCTCGAGGCGAACGAGATCGACCCCGGCGAGATCCCGACCGTCATCCAATACAACAAGCGCGACCTGCCCAACGCCCTCCCCGTGGAGATCCTCAACGAGAGGCTCAACCCGCGTGGCCTGCCGTTCTTCGAGGCGGTGGCCATGAAGGGTCAGGGCGTGGACGAGACGCTGAAGGCGGCGACTGGGCTCGTGTTCAAGTCCCTGGCCACCAAATACGGCGGCGGAGGGGCCGACGCGGCCAAGGCTGCCACCTCGACGCCGACCACGGCGCCGGTTCGGCCCGCCGCCGCCGCCCCCCCGGCGGCGCCGCGTCCGGCCGCGCCGCCCATGGCGGCGCGGGCGGCCGTCGCCACTCCCGCTCCCGCTCGTGTGGCCGCGCCCGCGCCGGCGCCGGCGCGGGCCGCCGTCTCCACGGACGAGCTGCTCGAGTCCATCGACCTGACGGATGATTCCTCGGAGCTCTCGCTGGGTGAGTCCGAGATGGAGACCGTCGCCTCCGAGGAGCTGTCTCTCGATCCGCCGAGCCCGCCGTCGTCGCCGTCGATCGGACGCACCACGCTCATCCGGACGGGGAACGAGGCGGACGACCTTCGCGCCCGCATCGGACGCACCACCGATCCGGAGCTCACGCTCGACGCGGGGGACCCCGACGACGAGGACATCGAGGAGATCTCGTTCGACACCGCGCCCAACCTCGTGCCCGAAAGCGAGCCCCCTCCGGCGCCGCCGCCCCGGGCCGCGGTGGTGCCGCCCCGGGTAGCGCCTCCCGCAGCGCCCGCGCCCCGCCCTCCCGCCGCCGCCGCGCCCCCGACGGCTCCGCGCACGTTGCCTCCGACGCGCGTGCCCGGGGGGCCCGCGCCCGCGTCCGCCTCCGTGACGATCCCCCCCGTGGCGGCCGCGTCCGGCCGGGTGGGGGAGAACACCGCGCCCGTTCGCGTCTCCGCCACCGTCCAGTCGGGCGACAAGCAGGTCGCGTTGCCCGTCGAGGTCACGGTGAAGAACGGGCAGGGTCAGGTCGAGATCCACCTCAAGATCCTCATCGACCTCAAGGGGTTGGCGTAGTCCTACTCGGCCGGAGCCGCGGACATCATCGCCCCCCGCTGGACGTCGTCGTAGCGGACCTTGGCCACGTCGAAGCCCTCGATGTTGGCGATCAGCTTGTCCAAAGCGGTGTCGAAGGACGGCATGCTCTTGCGGGCCCGGGACAGGGGGGTGGTCCGGGCCAGGACGTAGTTCTTCACGAACGGGTGGCGGATGCCGCGCTTCTTGAGCTGGGCCACGACGTCCACCAGGGCGGCGTCGGCGGCGCGCACCTTCTCCGCCCGCGCCTCGCGCTGGGGCAGGGTCTTCACGAACGTTCCCGAGAGGAAGCCGTCCACGCGGCGCAGCAGGGGGGCGAAGGCGCCGCCCGCGAAGCGCTTGTTCTGCTCGTAGAGGAGCCCCAGGGTGACCAGGTGCGGGGCCTCGAACTGGTAGGCGTAGTCCTCCTCCCCCTTCCGGGGCTGCGACTCCGCCAGCCCGCGGTACATGCGGATGACCTCGAGCGATTTCTCCTTGAGGTTGTGCGCCTTCTCCGTGTTGAGAGCGAGGATCTGGAAGGCGACCTCCGCCTCCAGGAGGAGCAGGGCGGGCACCGTGTCTGCCTTGAGCTTCTGGAGGACCTTCAGGCGATGGTGGCCGTTCGGAGTCCAGTAGACGCCGGGCTCCGGTGAGACGACCACGATCGGGTCCACGAACCGATCGATCTTCTTGACCGCGTCGTGAAGCCTCTTGACGTGCGTAGGGGAGAGGTCACGCTGGTAGGGCGTCGGGGCGACCCTCTCGAGGGGGAGCAGGCAGAAGAGCTGCCAGTGCCCGCCCACGGGCTCGCGGAACGCGGCCAGGACCGCTCCCCCGTCCGCGGTGACCTGGTCCGTCATGTCGCGGACGCGGCGCGGCGGGTCGTCCGTCGTCTCCTTCATGCGTCCTCCCGATCCTCGAGGCAGCCTACGTGCCCGCGGGCGCGCGCGTCAACGCGATCACGGCGGCCACCGTAAAAGATGGCATACCACGCCCACCGCTGCGCGGTGGTGCTACTTTCGTTCTGAAGGCGTGAGCCTTCGAGGAGGGATGATGGCCGAAGACAACAAGGGCGGCATCGTCGACACCGTGACGTCCGGTGTCGGCACGGCGGCCAGCACCGTGGGCTCGGCGGTGTCGAGCGCCGCCGGCACGATGGCGGACCTGGCCAAGAAGGCGGTCGGCGCGCTGCCGGGAGGCGGCGCCAAGAAGCCCGCGGCTCGTCGTCGGCCGTCCAAGCCCAAGCCGCGTGCTTCCGCCAAGAAGCGCTCCGCCAAGAAGCGCGTCGCGGCGAAGACGCGCGGTGCGGCCCGCAAGACGGCGCGCGGGGTCAAGCGCGGCAAGGCCAAGGTGAAGCGCGCCGTGGCGGCCAAGGGCCGCAAGAAGGGCGCCCGCCGCAAGAAGTAGGCCCCTACCGGCGCCGCCGCCGGCTGCCTTTCCGGTCCCGGACCGGCGCCCCCGGTCGCGGCTCTCTCTCCGTCCCGCCCCCGTGGGTGTGACGCGGGTCCGCCACGAGGAGGCTCGCACGCGTGAGCGCGCCTTCGCCGAAGCGCTGCTCCACGAGGTCGCGCGCGACGTCGGACCGCGAAGGGGCAGCGCCGAACAGCGCCAGCTGTGCCGGTCCGGCCAGGCCCGACGCGGACACCCCGAGCAGGCGCACCTTCTTGCGCCCATGCACGCCCCGGAAGAGCCGCCAGGCCGCCTCGAAGATCGCGTCGCCGGAATCGACGGGCGCCTCCAGGGTCTTCGCCCGCGTGGACGTCTGGAAGTCCTCGTCCCGGTACTTCAGGTTCACCGTTCGCGCGCGCACGCCGTGCTGGCGCAGCCGGCGCGCCACCGCGTCGCACAGCTCCAGCAGCGTCGTGCGCAGCCGCTCGCGGTCCGCGGTGTCGGCGTCGAACGTGTGCTCCTGCCCGATGCTCTTGGCGTCTTCGCCTTCGCTCACGACCTCGCGGTCGTCGATCCCGAGCGCGAGCTGGACGAGATCGTGGCCGTGCGTGCCCAGCCGGCGCTCCAGCCGCGCCGGATCGCAGGTGGCGAGCTCGCCGATCGTCCGGATGCCGATCTTCAGCAGGGCCTCTTCCAGCTTCGGGCCCACGCCCCAGAGACGGCGCACGGGCAGGGGGGCCAGGAACGCCGCTTCCGTTCCCGGGGCCACCACCACGAGTCCGTCCGGCTTGCGCATGTCCGAGGCCACCTTGGCCACCATCTTGGAGGCGGCCACCCCCACGGAGGCGGCGAGCTGCGTGCGGTCGCGGATGGCCGCCTTCAGCGATCGGGCGATGTCCTCCCCCGTGGCCGAACGTCCCGAGGTCGCGAACAGGCGGCGGCTACCCGTCACGTCGAGGAACGCCTCGTCGATGGACACGGGCTCGACCGCGTCCGTGTACTGCCGCAGCACCTCCATCACCTGGCGTGAGACCGCGGCGTATTTCTCCATGTCCGGCCGGACGTACACGCCTTGGGGGCAGGCGCGCCAGGCCTGCGAGATCGGCATCGCGCTGCCCACGCCGAAGCGGCGCGCCTCGTAGGAGGCGGTGGCCACGACCCCTCGCCCCTTCCCGCCGCGCGGATCCGCGCCCACGATCACGGGCCGGCCGCGCAGTTCCGGATGGTCGCGCTGCTCCACCGCGGCGTAGAACGCGTCCATGTCGACGTGGAGGATCGTGCGCAGGGCGTCCACGAGCGGATTGTCCGTTGCGAAGGCTCCGGCGGAGGTCAGGCCGGCGTCAGTGGCCGAAGGTCCGGCAGGCGTGGCTCTGCACGCACGGCTTGTCCGGCTCCATCACGCAGCGATCGCCACCGCCGCCCGGTCCCAACACCTGGAGGCTCGGATGGGCGTAGCCACGAGGGGCGGTGGGGAGGGGCCGAGGGTTCGTGCCGAGCAGCCACGCATCCCGATGGTGGCCGCCGAGCAGGTCCGCCACCGCCGCTTCCAGCGCGGCCACGCGTGATTCGAGGTCGTGGGTCGCGCGCTCGGACGGAGAGGAGCCGAGCTGGCTCAGCACTTCTCGCCGGAGCTGCTCGATGCGGGAGTCGTCCATGGTCAGCGGCCCGGGCGCCTCACGCGCCCATCTCCACGGCGTCGA
>Ga0207648_10001180_pt1 | contig 29255 bp, 27 predicted proteins | sample KBSMisM32_FD_184310 | JGI IMG/M metagenome (GOLD analysis project Ga0207648, IMG submission 184310) | Miscanthus rhizosphere microbial communities from Kellogg Biological Station, Michigan, USA - KBS Miscanthus M3-2 (SPAdes) (version 2) | ecosystem: Host-associated > Plants > Roots >... | reverse complement strand
AAAATCATTCTTTGTTCATCGCCGTCGGCAAACGCATTGATCGCGTCCTTTCCGGATTTGTTCACCCTGTCTGCTGCGTCAAACAAATAAGTCCGCATGATATCCTGGTATAGTTGTGTGGCTGTTTCTCCCTGCCGGTCACTCATATTCATTACGCGAAGCAGCACACTTTCTGCGTTAAACGTTTCAATGGCCATATCAGACAGGTTCATCAGCACCTCCTGTTCATTCTCAATCTTCATCATTAATTTTTGTACTGCAGCACCGGACGTCATTAAGATTGCTTTCTTCAAGTTGGCTACCAGCTTCTTTTCTTTTGCAAAAGGTTGTTCATCATCAGAGCTAAAATCAGGAATGCTCATTAATTCTTTCTGTACGCTCATCGCAGGTCCCATCAGGTCAAGTCTGCCTCCCATTGCCCGTTTTAGTGTCATGTCCAGTGTAAGCAGGCGATTTATTTCATTCGTTCCTTCATAAATCCTGTTGATACGGCTGTCCCGGTATGCTCTTGAAATATTGTACTCTGCACTAAAGCCATTGCCACCATGTATCTGTACACCTTCGTCCACAACAAAATCCAACACTTCGCTGCCATATACTTTCAGCATGGCACACTCGATGGCGTATTCTTCTGCGCCGCCAAGCAAAGCTTCGCTGAATGGTTTACCGGCCGATAGCAGTTCGGCTTCCTTCTTGTCAATCCAGTCGGCCGTACGGTACAATGCAGACTCGGCAACAAAAATCCGGATAGCCATTTCTGCGAGCTTGTGTTTGATGGCACCAAAGTTGGAAATGGGCTGTTTGAATTGCTCACGCGTTCTTGCATACACCACTGAGTCTGTCAATGCTCTCCTGGCACCGCCTACAGCTGCCGCACATAATTTCAACCGCCCAATGTTTAAAATATTGAATGCGATTCTGTGGCCCTTACCAATTTCACCTAATACATTTCCAACGGGAACTTTTGCGTCCTGGAAATATAATTGAACGGTGGACGAGCCTTTAATACCCATTTTATGTTCTTCAGGCCCCTGGGTAAAACCTTCCGTTCCCCTTTCTACGATAAAGCCTGTGAATTTGTCGCCATCAACTTTTGCAAAAACGGTATACACCTGGGCAAATCCTCCGTTTGTGATCCAGCATTTCTGTCCGTTCAGTAAATAATACTTACCGTCTTCACTGAGCTTTGCTGTTGTTTTCGCGCCGAGCGCATCACTACCGCTATTAGGTTCCGTAAGACCATAAGCTCCTGCCCATTCACCAGTGATCAGCTTGGGTATATATTTTTGCTTTTGCTCGGGAGTTCCAAAATATAAAATGGGAAGTGTGCCGATGCCTGTATGTGCGGCAATAGCTACCGAAAAAGAATGACCGGCACCGAGATACTCATTTACAATTGTCGAGGTAACAAAATCCTTACCTAACCCACCGTATTCTTCGGGAAAGGATACGGACAATAATCCCTGTTCGCCGGCTTTAGTGACCAATGATTTCATGAGCCCGGCTTCCAGGTTATCAATCCGGTCAAGAATTGGATATACCTCAACATCCAAAAATTGGTTGCACATGTCGCGGATCATGCGTTGCTCTTCAACAAAATCTTCCGGGATAAAGGTTTCAAAGGGAGATGATTCTTTGACAAGCCATTCTCCTCCTTTTAGTACAGCTTTGGTGTTTGTGATTGCACTCATAGAAACGCGTTTAATAGTTTAAAGTTTGTGGTTTAAAGTTTGTCCGAAGGATTCCTTCGGAGAGGTTTTGTCGGCCATTTGTTGCACAAGAGCATCATTTACTTATTTCAGGTTATCGTACACAATTTGTAAAACTTCTTTACAAACATCGATCTTATCAGCAGGTACGGTTTTCAGTGCTTCGTTTAGTGTTTCATCTGCAATCTGCATGGTTTCCTCTTCCAACTTTTGCCCATGTTTGGTGAGGTAGATCATGTTGATCCGGCGGTCATGTTCTGAGGCCACACGCTTAACCAGGTTCAGTTTCTCCAGATTATCTACCAGTCGCGTAATACTGGGCTTATCCCGGAATGTGGCATTACACAACTGCTGCTGGCTTCTGCCATCCTCTTTCCATAAATGGTAGAGCACACTCCATTGTTCAATGGTGAGATTCAACCCGGCATTATTAAACCTTTTCTGCAACCTGCGGGCTATTGCCGTGGATGCCTTACCGGTGATAAAGCTGTAGAGTTCGCCCTTTTTAAATTGGTTGTTTGGCATATAGTTGTTTCTGCAACTATCCAAAATTAATATTATTTTTGGTGGACTCAAATCTTTTTTTGGTAAAAATTTGTTGTCTGTCTGATGCATGGAGAAACAGGTAGTTACATATAAATCTTCCCAGATCTGCTACTATCGTATTGGCACAGGACCCATGCTGGGCCTGTGTTTCCACGGATATGGAGAAGACGCTACCAGTTTTGCATTCCTGGAAAAACTGGCTGGAAACCAATGCACTTTCTATGCTATTGACCTGCCTTTTCACGGCCAAACGGGCTGGAAGGAAGACCTCAATTTTACCCATACAGATCTTCAGCAGATCATCCACGAGCTGCTTCTTGCCAACAATATCAACCTCCAGGTTGATGCTCCCAAACCGGACAGGAAAATTGTATTAATAGGGTTTAGCCTCGGTGGCAGAGTTGCACTAAGCCTGTACCAGGCCTGGCCTAATCTTACGGAAAGGCTTGTATTGATGGCACCTGATGGATTAAAAGTTAACTTCTGGTACTGGCTTTCTACGCGTACCTGGGTTGGCAATAAATTATTTGATTTCACCATGAAATATCCAGGCTGGTTCTTCCTGTTTTTAAGGATCATCAACCGGCTGGGTATGGTTAACGCGAGTATCTTCAAATTCGTCAACTTCTATATCGGCAATAAAGGAGCAAGGATCCAATTGTATGAACGATGGACCACCCTGAGACGTTTAAAGCCCAATATCAAACGTATCAAATCCTTTATTCTCCAAAATAAGACTCCTGTCAGATTGATCTATGGACGTCATGACAGGATCATTTTACCCATCCGGGGAGAAAAATTCAAAGAAGGTATTGAAGCATACTGTACATTGAAGGTTATTGCATCAGGCCACCAGGTTTTGCATGAAAAACATGGGGATGAAATTCTGGAAAGTTTAAAGGATTGAACCAATAATGCCCATCATTTATGCTGTCATAGTATTATTCCTTCTTTATACTGTACTGATCTTTTATTACCATATTTCATGGAATTCAATTCCTTTATTTGCTCCCAACCCTGGATATCCTTCCATAAAGATCTCCGTAATTATTGCAGCAAGAAATGAAGAAGAAAATATAGCTGCGCTCTTAAATTCGGTAACCCGTCAATCTTATCATGGTGATTTAACTGAAATCATAGTAGTTGATGATCACAGCACGGATAGAACGGCTGAAATAGTAAGACAGTTTCCTTTGATTAGGCTCCTGCAACTATCAGACGATCCGGGTAATTCCTATAAAAAGAAAGCAATAGAGGCAGGTATTGCCGCTGCTACAGGTGATCTGATCGTAACTACAGATGCTGATTGTATTCCGCCACTCCTATGGCTTGAAACTATTGCAAAATGTAAGGATAAAACAAAGGCTGTATTTATTGCCGCTCCTGTAAGCTTTATATCGCCAAAGAAGGCGATTGATTCCAATTTGTATCCGGACCTGATAATAGCAGATGATAATATTGGTCAGTCAGACAATATACTACTTGCAGGATTGCAGGAACTTGATTTTATAGTGTTGCAGGGTATTACCGGCGCTTCGGTTCATAAAAACGTTCATTCCATGTGCAATGGAGCCAACCTGGCTTATGAGAGGAAGGTTTTTTATGAAGTAAATGGTTTTGAAGGCATTGATAATATCGCCTCCGGCGATGATATGCTGTTAATGCATAAGATTTGGAAGAAATATCCCGGTGCCGTTAGCTTTCTTAAATCACATGATGCTATTGTATTGACCCAGCCCATGAAAACATGGAGCAGCTTTATTAATCAACGTATCCGCTGGGCAAGCAAGGCAACTTATTATAAGGACTGGCGTATTTTCTCCGTATTGCTGCTGGTTTATTTATTTAATCTCTCCTTTTTATTGCTGTTCATTGCAGGATTCTTCAATTCAGGATACTGGATCTTCCTGGCTGGATTATGGGCAGTAAAAACACTCATCGAAATTCCGTTTGTATATTCAGTAGCCCGCTTTTTTGGCAAACAGGATTTGTTGTTCTGGTTTTTCTTCCTTCAACCTTTGCATATTATTTATACTATTATTTCTGGTTTCTTCGGACAATTCGGTAAATATGAATGGAAGGGAAGAAGGGTCAAATAGTAATGGTGGCTATCCATTATTCACTTATCTTAACAGCTAAATCTCCCGCTTTTTGGTCAATGAGAGTTTTTCTTTTCAGCAGGCAGCCTTGAAGAGGCTGAAGAAAAATAAAGGGGCAGTGTTCGGCCTGTTCATTATCCTTATTTCAATACTGGTTGCGCTCTTTGGTTATTTCATTGCACCTGATCATTCTCCTTATGCCAACCGGATCATACTTGAGATCGGAAGTGGTAAGCCTGGGTTCAAACAGGATTTTATTTTACTGAAAAAAGAGAATCCTAAATCAACCGGGTTTTTGCAATACCTGGCCAATGGAAAAGAAGACGTCTATTCCTATATTCCTGTTGTAAGTCACCAGGAACAGGGAGACAGTATCATTGTTCAAAAATTTATCGACGAAGGACTTTCTGAAAGACAGTCCTACCATAAAAATAATCTGGCTCCCACTTCAATAAAAACAACCCGCTTCCTTTTAGGTACCGATAAATTCGGTCGGGATATATTGAGCCGTATAATCATCGGAACCCGCATAAGTCTAAGTGTTGGCCTGGTCACTGTGTTGATCTCTCTTTCTATTGGATTGGTACTTGGTTCTCTTGCCGGTTATTTCGGTGGTAAAACTGATGCAGCCATTACCTGGTTCATCAATGTGATCTGGAGTATTCCCACCTTATTGCTTGTATTTGCCATAACACTGGCACTGGGTAAAGGCTTCTGGCAGGTATTCATTGCCATTGGACTCACCATGTGGGTAAGCGTGGCAAGGTTGGTACGCGGACAGGTTATTGCAGCCAGGGAGCTGGAATATGTGGAAGCTACGCGGGCATTGGGTTATTCAACTACCAGAACCATTGTACGACATATATGGCCCAATATCATGGGACCTGTAATGGTCATTGCAGCCTCCAATTTTGCATCAGCAATAGTTATAGAAGCGGGATTGAGTTTTTTGGGAATTGGCGTGCAGCCTCCACAACCCAGCTGGGGATTAATGATCAAAGAGAACTATAATTTCATTATTACCCAGAATCCCATGCTGGCACTGGCACCAGGATTTGCAATCATGCTACTGGTACTCGCCTTTAATTTATTGGGGAATGGGTTGAGAGACGCTCTCAACGTCAGAGGCAGGATTTGATCTTGTGTTAATATCTACTATAACCAGCATTGAAAGGCATAGAAAGAAAAGACTCCCGATCTTGTCTGTCTCAATCAGATCACTCAGGAAGTTCACGGTAAGGATCATTCCCATTATTATTCCCATTGTCAGGGTCACGCGCTTATAGAAATCATCAGTGATCCGGTGATAAAGGCATTGTGCATAATATAGAAGAAAGCCTGCCAGTAAAATAAAGAGCAGCAAACCCGGGATCCCCTGTTCCACTGCTGTCAATAAAAAATAATTATGGACCGTTGAATGCTCCGGGTTATTACTCACCCAGGTTTTGAATGCAGGAATGGTATACGACCTGTAGTTATGATAAAATGAATTGGGTCCATAACCGGTAAGCCAGTTATCATTGATCATCCGCAGACCTGCTATCCACCGGTAAAAACGTTCTTCCGTAGAAACATCCTTCCCATAATAAGTAGCAGCAAGATGTTCACTGAAATTGGAATGCCAGATAGTTGTATTATAATCATGAGCAAAATCCAGGTAACGGTCATCAGATTTCATCCAGAAAAGAGCTGCTATCACCAGTACAATAACAGTGATATATGCAATGACAATTCTCTTTTTGCGTATCAGCCACGAAATGAATATGCCCACAAACAATGCCAGCCATGCTCCTCTTGCATAAGATAGGAATAAAGCCAGTAACAATAAAACGAGGATTACTGTGGTTATCTTTTTTTTAGAAAGAGAAGTAACTGCAGATCGGTATCCCGCAATTATTGGTATTACACAAACCAGCATGGCTGAATAATTCACATGGTTACGAAAGTAGGGTTCCAGTGCCCGGTTAATAGAAGCAAAACTATATCCATAAAAGCCATGCCTTACCAGGGTAATAAGCGAAACAATGATCATTGCCAGCGATAATGCCCAGCCTGCCATGCGGATCATCTGTTTTCTTCTGAATAGAATTAATGGCGCAATTACAAACGCGCCAATATACCAGCCTTTAGCCAGCAGGAATTTGATCGATAGTAGGGGTTGCGTGGAAAACAGGCTGCAGACAATGGCCCAGACAATACTGAGTAATAAAAGCAAAATCAAGGGATGACTCCATACCTGCCTGGAAATTGACCTGGGTTTGTATAGCCAGTAACAAAAGAATAAAGCACTTACCAGCCACATCAGTAATTCATCCGGGAAATCAGTTCCCAGGGTTTCTGTGACCTGGTATTCTATTGAAAAAGGCAGGGAGAATAATAATAACAGGAATACCAGTTGCATTGATTGCCATCCTGCAAGTAGAAACAGTCCTGCAAAAGGAAGTAATGCAAAGAAGTATTCTCCGGATAATGCCGCCCAACCAATAAACGCGAAAAAAAGCAGGCTCAGTCCGAAAAATAACCAGTTGTTATTTTTAACAACGGCTATCACAGCACACGTCTTTTTCTTCTTTCAAGGAAAAGTGCCAACAGGAATGAAAACAGGAAACTAATTACTGCAGTTGCAATAAGAAGCTTTAATCTTTGGGGTTTATCAGGTTTTTCAGCAGCTCTTGCCTTCTCAACAACTACAAGTACGTCAGGCTTTGTATCAAGAGCTAGCTGATATTCTCCTATCAGATCATCATATTGTTGAAATTTACTGGCCCAAAGACTGGCTGTGGCGGTAGATGATGATACCGGCAGTTCCCTTGCCTGACCACTGGACATGAGACTGTCAATCTTTTTACCCAATTTATCTTTTTCATTCTTTAGGGTTTCCAATACACTTTTATTGCTGGCCGCTGCAACAGACTGATGAATACTATTCAATTTCTCCAGAATCGCATTCGCTAATTGAGGTGCCAGGTTTTTATCGGTATCCCACACTCTTATTTTTAACTCCCCGTACTCACTACGAAAGATTTTACTGTTACTTTTCAATATTGCTGCGGATTGAGGGATTTGCTTTTCCTTGTCTTCGATCTTATAGTGATCCCAAAGATTATAAGTCATGGCAACCGCAATGAATACCGTATCAAGTTGTGCAGTGCCCAGTATCTTGTCCAGATCATCAGAATTGCCCAGACTGGGATAAAGTCCCTGGATATTATTATTAAAGATCTTTGCTTTATCCGTTAATATACCAGAAGCCGGGAGCGCCGTAGTGACCGATAGATAAAGAGGTTTTTGAGTAAATACAATTGCAGCCACAATTACCAGTGCTACAATGATCACCAGTAGCATCTGTTTCCACCATCTTGCCAAAAGATTAAAAATATCAGGCATAGGATCCTATTTTATTTAATTAGTCTTGTTTTCTTACTGCCTTGATCAGTTGGGTAATACCCGCCAGTTTGGTAAGCAGCATAATACTTGTCACAATTCCTGCGGCAGCGATTATAAGCAACCACTGTGGTATAGGTCCGTTGCGGAAGGCATAATAAAAACCCGACAGCAACAGCCCGGTAAAAATATAAATTAAGCCGGAGCGGATATTGACCGCTGTATGTATTTTTTGACGGGCATACAGCATAGTAGCGATCCCGCAAAACAGCTGACTGCTTAGTGCTGCCAGGCAAGATCCTTTGGCGCCATAACCAGGGATAAGCAAGAGATTGAGGGTGCTATTGATCAGTACGGAGATCAATACAATAATGGAAAACTCCATTACTCTTCCGGTTGCTGTCAGGGCCGTACCATAAATATGAACCAGGGAATAACCAGCCATTGCTACAAGACAGTAACGGAGTACTTCCACCGCATATTCATCATTATGATGATATAATACACGCTGGATCCAGGGGCCCAGGAAAACACCAGTTGCAATTACGCCAATAGCTACCATCATCAAAAAATGCCGGCAACGTAGTATCACGCTATTGATCTCTGTTTGATTGCTCCATCGCCTGGCGATATAGGGCAACATAAAAGAAGCAACCAGGTAACCACACATATTGGAAGCATCCAGCAATCGAAAAGCGCCAGCATAGATCCCGCTTTCATAAGCTCCATTGGTATGTATCCTTTCCAACAAAAATGCATCTATCCGGGAATGCGTTGACATTAACAGGTATACCATTCCAAATGGCAATGCCTGCCTGATGATCTGCCAGGAAGGAAGCCAGTTGGATTGGGGAATGAATTTGATCTCTTTTTTTACCAGGAACAGGAAAGCAATGATGGTGGACGATCCCAGGAAAACCGTTTGCAGGAGAAGGAACCGGGCTAGATCCATATTTCCCGCCAAAGCAGGGAAATACAGGAGCGTACCACAACCGATTATCATCAATGTTTTATCTGTTATGGATAACCAGGCATCTGCCCTGAACCACTGGTTGGCAGTAATAACAGAGCGGAAAAAAACAAATAGGGAAGTGAATACCTGGATCAGTGTTACATAGATCAGGATATCCCATCGCTTAATACCTGAAATAAAACCTGCAGTAAACAGTATGATACAATAGAGCAGGGCAAACAACAATTTCCACAAAAGGAAATTACCAGATAGCTTTTCAAAAAAGGATCTGTCTGCCGCCAGGCGCTGATTAAAAAAAGGAGTAAATCCCCAGTCAGCTAAAAAACTTAAAACAACGGAAAGGCTTAAAAGCGAGAAATAAACGCCATAATTTTCTGTGCCCACCACATTCTGCACCTGTCTGTCAATAGCAAATATCCATATTGGTTTAATTATGGCATTGAGCAATACCAGCAATCCCAGTGATGAATAAAACCCTGATGGTTTTTTCATTAATTGACCACTTTTACATTGCGGTTAAAACTTTCTTCCAGGGAGATGAATGTTTCTGTACGTTCTATGCCTTTAATCTTTTGCAGCTGATCATGCAGTACAAACCGGAGTTGGGTGATATCCTTACAAACTACTTCTGCAAACATGCTATAATTTCCGGTGGTATAATTAAGTCGAACGATCTCCGGCATTTTCTGTAATTCTTTTGCCACATTATCATAAAGGGAGCTTTCCTTCAGGTAGATGCCGATAAAGGCAATCACATCATATCCCAGCAATTTCAGGTCTGTATTTAGTTTTGTACCTTTAACCACTCCTGCTTCCTGCAATTTCTTGATACGTACATGGATAGTACCCCCGGATACAAACAGCTTCTTTCCCAGGTCTGCGTAGGAAATTGCCGCATCATCCATCATGTGATGAATGATCTCCAGGTCGAGCTTGTCGAGATTTAATTTGACCCCCATTTGGCAAAGCAATTTTGATTATTTTTAGAAATAATGTCAAATATTTGAATATTTTCTATATTTTCAAAATATTTATTGAAAAATTTGGAACAAAATGGCCTGTTTGCTTAATTTTACTCTATCAAAGCGCGGAAAAAGGGGTAACTCCCTCAGCCGCAGAGTTCTTTGAAGAGGGATTTTTAGGATAACAGACTGGCTAATACCGGCCTTTTATTCAGGATATTCCTTGTATATACTGTGGGGTGATGAAACTTTTGGCAGACATGCCCTCTCGTCTCGGGGGTGGGGATCACAGGACAAACGCAGCATAGAGCCGACGTTACCGTTGGTAAGGCCGACCAGGGTTGACCACTAATCTTTGTGTTGCAGCTAACTGCCCCGTGGAGGTTCGACTCCTCCCCCTACAGCTTAATTTTTCTCATGTGAGTGTGATTGCGCCTGTAATTTTTATTACGGGCTTTTTTTTGTTCATTCCTTTCCAAATTCTTCCTACTCTCAAGGTTTTCCCGGACTGTCTGGCACTTCTTTTGAAATTCTTTCCTTTGCCAATTAAACAGTTATGAGAAAAATAATTTTACTCCCTTTACTCCTTATCTCTTTTTGCCTCTATTCACAGGACGCCACAGTTAAGAAACTTAAAGAAAGCTCCGAGCGATCCATCAAAAAAGATCCTGCAGATACTGCTGCCAAAACCTGGAAACGGGGTGGTATCCTTGGTATTAACCTCTCACAGGGTTCACTGGATAACTGGGCAGCTGGTGGTGATGATTTTTCCCTATCCATCAATTCCATTTTAAGCCTCTATAGCTTTTACAAAAAAGATCGCCATAGCTGGGATAATACGCTTGATTTTAATGTTGGTTATGTACGTACGACAAGTTTAGGCAGTCGCAAGAACGACGACCGGCTTGATTTCCTGTCCAAATATGGTTATGCACTTACACCGAAGCTGAACCTCGCCGGTTTATTTAATTTTCGCTCACAGCTTTTCAAGGGATATACCTACCCCGATAAGGTAAAGACCTTTTCTTCTGCATTTCTTTCACCAGCTTATATACTGGTGAGCCCGGGTCTCGACTGGAAACCTGCAACTAATTTTTCCTGGTTTGTGTCTCCGGCAACAATGCGTATTATCATAGTAAAAGATGATACTCTTTCTGCGAAAGGACTTTATGGAGTAGACCCGGGTGAACATATGGAAACAGAAATAGGCGCATTTATGTCGCTCAATTACCTGAAAGAATTCAATAAGATCGTAAGTTATAAAGGAAGGCTGGATCTGTTTTCCAATTACCAGGAAAACCCTCAAAACATCGACCTCTATTTCACCAATATACTTAGCGTAAAGCTCTCAAAAGTTTTATCCGCTACCTGGAACGTAGATATGATCTATGATGATGATGTCAGGCTGTTTGGCCCAACAGGAAAAGGTGCGAGACTCCAACTTAAATCGCTGGTAGGTATTGGCTTGCTTGTCAAATTTTCAGGCTCATCCCCTCATTAAATAATGGGTTAACTTCGCCGGCGATTGATCCAAAACTGTCAACCTGGTTATACCTGGGCGTTGCCTGTTAGTTGCTATATAGTTCGAATGGTGACAGTCAGTTTGGGGATTAGTAAAAGCAATTGTTGAATGGGACAAAAAAAGCTGGTTCGTTTTGAAGAGTTAAAGACATTCTCTAATGTTTTGCAGTTTCCGGAAGGAATGGCTGGGCAATGGCACCAATTCTTTAAGAATCAGAACCCGATAACGCTGGAGTTGGCCTGTGGCAAGGGAGAATATGCCGTTGGCCTCGGGCAATTATATTCCCATCAGAACTTTATTGGGATTGACGTTAAAGGCAACCGCATCTGGGTCGGTGCGAAAAAGGCCTTGCAGCAAGGCCTCAATAATGTTGCTTTTCTACGCACCGAGATCGATCAGATCACTGAATATTTTGCTCAGGATGAAGTGGATGCTATCTGGATCACTTTTCCTGATCCTCAGCTGAGGAAGTCCAAAGCAAAGAAACGGCTAACGCATCCTAAATTCCTTCGTTTATACCAGCAGTTCCTGAAACCCGGAGGAACGATCAATTTGAAAACTGATAGTCCTGATCTGTACAACTTTACCAAACTTGTCATCCTCCTCTACGGGTGCAAATTGCATACTGATCTTGCTGATGTTTTCAGCAATGATGATGTTTCTCCTGAGCTGCGTATTAAAACTCATTATGAAGGATTGGATATTTCTATGAGCAGTCGCATTCATTATCTAAGCTTTTCACTGCCTTCACAAATAGCAGGCAAAGAAAAAGACGATGAGCTAAAACAGCTTTTGAAAGATGAAGGAGTTGATTGAAGGCATACACTATTACCTCAATGAAGAGGGACTAATGGTACTTACTGAAAAATACCATCTGCTCCGCGGTTACTGCTGCGGCAATGGCTGCCTCCACTGTCCTTTCAATTATGAAAATGTACATGAACCCCGCAAATCTGTTTTACTTAAAAAAAGGGAAGAGAGAGAAAACGGTAATAAATGAAAACCGGGACCGTAGTTCATTTTCAACTCCCATGAACCAGGATAAGAATACTTCCCATACACGTTAATTATAATCGTTATTTAGCCACCTGCTTCTCCAGAATTTTGATTCTACTCTACTAATACCGCCACGCCCTGTGGTAATTTTTCTTCATTCCGCCGTCCCGTAACTCCCGGCTTACCCGTTTTCCCCTTTCTGCAACATTGGCACAAACTTAGATTTTAATAAAGTAGATGTGCCCAGTAAAAATGTGAGTATGAAAGCGATTTTAAGGATCATTGCAATCGGCGGTCTCTTCTTATTATCCGTAAGTGGATATGGACAAAACACCAAATTCAAAGACATCGCCGGAAAATGGGAAGTAGTAGGAGATCCAAATGCAAATGCTACGCTGACGATCATCGACAGCAGCACCATTGAATTCTCCTACATGGGAGAGAAAAAAACTATTTCAAATTATACAATAGATTATTCCAAATCTCCCTACTGGCTTGATTTTACCGCCACCGATAGCAGCTCCAGTTTCCAGGTAAAAAGTATTTTACAAAAAGTAGGAGATGATATACTGAAATGGCAGCTCTTCATAGATGAAGACAGATCACCTTATTTTACCGCTTCAAAAGGTGAAGTATTCTACCTGAAAAAAGCAAGACCTACTGCTGTAACCGCTTCAACAGTAACTGCAGGAGCAGCCACTACAGGAGTAGTCACAACCCGTTAACTTGCTTATCTTCATGTAATGGCGACAAGCAAGAAATCTGCAAAACCAACTGCAGTTAAACCTTCTGGTAAAAGAGATGAGAATTTCTTTGAACTGGTATACCAGGTAGCAAGACAAATTCCAAAAGGTCGCGTTACTTCTTATGGTGCCATAGCCGCCTGTTTGGGCACCAAACTCTCCGCAAGAATGGTTGGATGGGCCATGAATGGTGCAGACAAAACAAGACCCGCAGTACCTGCTCATCGTGTAGTTAATCGCGTAGGCTTATTAAGTGGTAAACATCATTTTGGCAAGCCAAATGAAATGGAAAAACGACTGAAGAAAGAAGGAATAAAAGTGAAGGATGATAAGGTGGTAGATTTCGCTAAAGTATTCTGGGATCCGGTAAAGGAACTGGGTTTTTAATAATAAGGACTGATCATTAAGTAAACGATCACACCGGTAATTGTTACATACAACCAGACAGGAAAAGTGATTCTCGCCAGTTTCTTATGCCTTGCATATTCTCCAATTAAAGACCGGTAAGCTGTAAATAATACAAAGGGCATGATAATACCAGCCAGCAATATATGCGTACTCAGGAGGATAATGTAGACAATTCGGATATTACCTGCAGCCAGTTTCTCAGCTTCACTTAGTACATTATCATGATTTATATCTCCAAATTTTGAATCACCTGCGAACAGGTGATGGCAGATATAACTCACTAGAAACAGAATGGAAAGCCCCATGGCAACCAGCATGATCTTTTTGTGAGTTTCATATTTCTTTTGTTTAACTGCTACCAGGGCCACAATCAATAATACTGATACAATGGAATTTATAACAGCATTTGCCCGTGCAAAAAAATGAACATCAAAACCCAGCTCAACATCCAGCTTATAACGGCTTAACAAAGTAATGAGGGCAAATACAATTGCGGAAAAGGTAATGATCAGGATCGATGCCTTGCGGTCATTCTTTTTCCAGCTTGGTGCCAGCATTTTTATTCTTTTTTAAGATGAATACTAAAGTACCAACACCCAGTATTGCTGCCAGGAAGGCAAAAGCAATTACTGGCAATTGTCCTTTCAGGAAAGTATCCGGGTTTGTATCTTTTTCCATGGAAAGGAAAATGATATCACTGGATAGCTGTCTTATTGCCATCGTATCCAATCCATGATAATAACCGCGGACCTGTCTTTTTGCATCAATCAATACAAAGCGATCAGTATGATAGAAGCTGGTATCTATTCCCTTGCCATCTATCAATGGTAATTTCATTTCATTGAGGGCCATATCATAGATCGCCTTCTTATCACCAGTAAGTAACCACCATTGTTGAGGGTTTATCTGGAAGCGATCAGCCCAATGCTTTAGTTGCTGCACTGAATCCCTTTCCGGATCAATGCTGAAGGACAGGAAGAAAACCCAATCAGGGGTTTTATCACCTACCCGGCGGGAATTATTGATAGATTCCTGCAAACGCTTCATGTTCATGGTCATCTTCGGGCAGATCGTAGGGCAATGAGTAAAGAAGAAATCAGCCACGATCACCTTGCCTTTCAGGGAATCCCATGAAACCTTCTGTCCCAACTGATTGGTCAGTGTAAAATCAGCCAGCTTGTGCCAGACTGTATCAGATTCTGTTTTGCCTTTGTCAACGGAAGCAATAATAGTATCGGGAAAATAATGGCGGGGCATTACAACAGCAGTAGAGCTATATTTCTTTACAATGAGATAGCCCGTGAGTGGCATCAGGATCGCCAGCATCAGTGCATATAATGCTTTCTTACTCAAACTGCTTTTTTAACGGTAAAACCGGGTGCAAAGCTACAACAGCAACAGCAATCAGATGTTTACTTCGGGTAAAATAAATAGCTAATAAATGGCGAAGGGCTTTGTGCTGTGCAGGAACAGGTACGCCCGGCTTTCGATTGTCGAAGCTCAATTCTAATCCTGATTCTATTTAGTAGACTTCAAAGACAATTACTGCTTGCCCGGCTTCGGTTCTTCCGGTTTAGCAGGCTCAGTTCCATGATGCGGCCTGGGCATTGTGGACTCTTTAAAATGCCGATCGTAATTATTACGCAGGTTCTTGTAGGAATTTCCATCTATGATAAAGGCCGCAATAAACCAGATAAACAGCATAAGGGGCACTACAATAGTCATGATCATATTGCGGATTTCATCACCAAGGTGCATGAATACAGAAACAATGTAATAGGCTTTTGCCAAAGTAAGGATACAAACCAACCCTTTGAACATCAATACCAGCAAATGACTGGGGTTCTCTCCCTTGTGAATGGTATAGATGGTGAGACCGATAGCCAGCTCAATGACCGTTAATACTGAAAGCAGGATCGTTGTCTTCCTTACCCTCTTCTTGAATTCAGCATCTTCGATGTGATGATGAAAAGTTACTTCAGACATTGCTTGATGTTCCATATATACCTATTACAAATTATCAAATGTTGGTTGTTCAAAAACGGATTAATTATATCAGATAGAAACAAAGGAATACGAATACCCATACCAGGTCTACAAAGTGCCAGTACAATCCGGCTTTCTCAATCATCAGGTAATGCCCCTTGTTCTGGAAAACATTCTTCTGGGTCATTATCAGCATAATGATATTGATGATTACACCGGAGAATACGTGGAAACCGTGGAAACCGGTGATACCAAAGAAATATCCACCAAACGCTACAGGCCCTTTTTCACGCACGTGCATTTCGGCAGTATCCAACATTCCGACCAGCTGACCCTGAGGCATTTTTAGCAGTTCTGCAAGATTGGAATCATGCTTCTGTTCATGAACTATTTCTGCTAATACATTGGCTGGTGTATTTTTTATAGCATCCAGCATTACATTATGCTCAACCAGCTGGCCCCATGGATTGTGACGGGTAGTTTGGCCGATCAGTTCCAGTTTGCCATCGATCAGGGCAATATGCTCACCTGTAATAAGGTGATGCCACTCCCATGCCTGGCAACCAAGGAACGCAAGTCCACCAACAATTGTCCATCCCAGCCATTTAATTACACCATTCTTGTCACCGTTATGACCTGCATGTACAGCCAATACCATGGTAACAGAGCTAATGATCAAAATAAAGGTCATTACACTCACGAAGGCCAATGGCAGATTCGTATGCCCCGCGCCGGGAAATGCATTGAACACGACGTTGGGATCAGGCCAGAAGTTTTGGCTGAAACGAATGGTTCCATAAGAGATCAGGAAGGCGCCAAACGTAAAAGCATCACTCATCAAAAAGTACCACATCATCAACTTGCCATACTCCAGGTTGAAGGGACTTTTCCCTCCACTCCACCATTTCGTTTGTGCTGTAGCTGTATTAGCCATGTCAGTTAATTCTAATTTTTAATTCTTTATTTATATTATCCTATCACGATAAAGAAGACCAGCAGGTAGATCCATAGCAGGTCCACAAAATGCCAGTAAGTGGCAGTTACTTCAGTCGGAACAGGACTATATACTTTCGTTTTACCAAAGAACGCTTTTATGAACAAAACCAGTAACGCAATCACTCCACCTACCACGTGCAATGCATGCAGTCCAAAGATCACATACAGGAACTGACCTGCACCGGCTGCTCCTTTGAATGTTATCTGTTGCTGGTACCACAAATCCTTAAACCCGATCCATTGCAACACTACAAAGGCGACACCCAGCAATAGAGTAACTAATATTAAAGATCTGTACAACTTCATTTCACGCTGGCGGAAGGCTCGCAGCGCCATTTGAATGGTTACGCTGCTTGACACAATCGCTGCTGTTGATGCCCAGAATACTTTGGGCATATCAATATTTCTCCATCCAACCAGGTTACTCTTTACTATGAATGCACTCGTCAACCCGGCAAACATCATTAATATGCTTGCTATGGCTACCCACAAAGTGAATTTGTGTGGATGTAATTTCTTTCTTTGATTTTCACTCACTGCCCAACTCATAGTTTAAGTATCCTTTACACGGGAGCTATCCCGATTTACTCATCAATAATGCCAGTAACACCACCGGCAGGTACAAATAACTGCCAAACATTACCCTTCTTGCTGAACCAACATCCATCTTTTGATAAAGGCTGATGCAACGCCAGAGCATAAATATATTTCCAAGAACTACCAGCACCAATCCAATCATCCCCTTTATATCCTCATAACTACACATTCCAATGAAATAGGGGATCACACTCACAGGTATCAGCAACAAAGAATAGATCACGGTTTGCATGGCAGTAAACTTTGTTGGTCCCTTATCTGATGGCAATAGTTTAAATCCGGCTGAACTATAATCTTTATGCGCCAGCCAGGCAATTGCCCAGAAATGTGGAAACTGCCACAGGAACTGTAATCCAAAGAGCACCCAACCTCCCAATGTCAATGCATCGTCTCCAGCTGCCCACCCTATCAAACAGGGCAAAGCACCCGGAACAGCACCTACCAGTACTGCTATTGAATTTACTTTCTTCAATGGCGTATAGATAAATGCATAGAGGAAGAGACTGAAAGCCGAGAGTCCTGCAGACAATGGATTAAAAAAATAACCCAGTATCCCAACTCCTGCAATCCCCGTGATGATAGCAAACGCCCATCCTTCCTGTACACTCATTCTGCCTGCAGCAACAGGCCTTTTGGCTGTACGTTTCATGATAGCGTCTGTATCTTTCTCCACCACCTGGTTGATGGCATTGGCACTTCCCGTCACCAACATGCCACCTACAAAGAGCAACCCAATCATCACCCAGTCATATTCCACCACTTTCGGTGCCAGCAAATAACTTATAACACTGCTGAACACCACCATTATACTGAGCGAAAGCTTAACCAGTTGTAAATAATCCTTGATCTTTTTCATCGATGCTTTCGCTGTTTTTCTATTCTGTTCAACCAGAACCTAGTGCTTGCTTTCACTTGCACTGATTGGTTCAGTCTGCGGAATGAACTCTCTTCCGTCTTTACCATAATCATAGGGCCAACGATGTACTTCAGGTATCTCTCCAGTCCAGTTACCATGACCCGGGTTAATGGGGGTTGTCCATTCCAAAGTATTTGCACCCCATGGATTGGTAGTAGTAACCTTTCTTCCTTTGAATATGGAATAGAAGAAATTGAACACAAACATCAATTGCACCGCAAATACTACTATTGAAACAATGGTGATCATCTTATCCAGATCGGCAAACTGGTTAAAGGACTGCCAGATACTTTTATCCAGGTAACGGCGCGGCATACCAGCCAGACCTTCATAGTGCATTGGCCAGAAGATCAGATAAGCACCTGCTATTGTTACCCAGAAATGGATATATCCCAATGTGCTGTTCAGGTAACGACCAAACATTTTCGGGTACCAGTGATAAACTCCGGCAAACATGCCAAAGAAAGAAGCCACACCCATTACAATGTGGAAGTGTGCCACTACAAACATGGTATCGTGCAAATGAATATCGATCGTTGAATTACCGAGCCAGATACCGGTCAAACCACCTGAGATAAACAGGCTCACAAATCCAATGGCGAACAGCGTGGCCGGCGTAAAACGGATATTACCTCTCCATAATGTTGTGAGCCAGTTAAACACCTTGATAGCAGATGGTACTGCAATCAGTAATGTCAATAACACAAACACTGATCCCAGGAATGGATTCAATCCCGTCACAAACATATGGTGGGCCCACACAAGGAAGGCCAGGATGGCAATAGCGAATAAAGAACCGAGCATCGCCATATAACCAAAGATCGGTTTACGGCTATTGACCGATAATATTTCAGATACCATTCCCATGGCAGGCAATAGAATGATATATACTTCAGGGTGACCAAGGAACCAGAACAGATGCTGGAACAGGATTGCGCTTCCGCCCTCATTTGGTAATATATTACCATTAACAACAATATCACTGAGGAAAAAGCTTGTACCCAGGTTACGGTCAAAGAGTAACAGAATAGCTCCAGAAAGTAATACAGGGAAAGACAAAACACCAAGTACCGCAGTAAAGAACATCGCCCATATCGTCAAAGGCATCCGCGTCATACTCATTCCTTTAGTGCGCATGTTCAGAATGGTAGAGATATAGTTCAGACCTCCCAGCAATGAAGACACAACGAACAGTGCCATACTGATCAGCCACATATCAGCACCAGCTTTTGAACCCGAACTGGCATCATGCAATGCACTCAACGGTGGATACATTGTCCATCCACCACTTGCAGGTCCTGTCTGAATGAACAGAGAGGATAACATTACAATACTTGCCATGAAGAAGAACCAGTAAGAAAGCATATTCAGGAATGGAGAAGCCATATCCCTTGCACCGATCTGAAGGGGAATTAGAATATTGGCAAAGGTTCCGCTCAATCCAGCTGTCAATACAAAGAACACAAGCACGGTACCGTGCATGGTAATCAAAGCATAATAAAATTCAGGGTGTATGGTTCCTCCTTTCGCCCAATGACCAAAAAAGGTTTCGAGGATAGGGAACGATTGCCCGGGAAATCCCAATTGCAAACGAAACAGCACCGAGAATAAACCTCCCACAATGGCCCAGATAATACCGGTCACCAAAAACTGTTTACCGATGGTCTTGTGGTCCATACTGAAGACATACTTCGAAATAAAGGACTGATGATGATGCCCATGATGATCGTCGTGGTGAACATCGTGTCCTACCTCTACTCCGGGATGTGCATGCAATGCTTCGCTCATATTCTTTATTTTAATGACAACACGTGGCTGTCTTTAATTATATTATTTTTTATTCCCTGTTTGTGCCATCGCTAAAGGCTTTGCAGCGCTTGAATCAGCAACAGCAGCAGGTGGCGGTACTACTTTTTTGTTGGGATCCAGATCAGGGAAGCTGGTATAGAACCTCGACTTCTTGGTAGCCATCCAGGTATCAAATTCTTCCTGAGATTCTACAATAATTTCTCCGCGCATACTCCAGTGACCCTGGCCGCACATCTGATCACAGGAGATCTCATATACGAAATCGGGATTACCTGTTTCTTCCTTCATCTGACGGGAAGTTTTGGTAGGAGTGAACCACATGGTTGTAGGCGTACCAGGTACAGCATCCATTTTCATGCGGAAATGAGAAAGACCCACGTCATGAATTACGTCCTTTGCACCAATGATCAGTTTTACAGGCTTATTCACCACCAGGTGCATCGGCTCACCACTCACAAAAATATCATCCTTGTTAGTTGAATCTTCCCACATTTGTCCCAGCGGGTTATTTACCTGGTCAATTCTCTTGAAATATTTTTTACCGAGGATACCATCATCACCAGGATACCTGAATTCCCATTTAAACTGACTTCCGGTCACTTCAATCACTCTGGCATCTTTGGGAGCATCACCTGTGATCCTGAACCAATAGATAATACCAAATCCTACCAGCACAGTTAGAGCGATGGCGGGAATTACAGTCCAGATAACCTCCAGTTTATTATTATGCGGAAAATAAAAAGCCTTGCGTTTATCTGATTCCTGGTATCTGAAGCAATACCAGAAAAGAAGTACCTGAGTGATGAAGAATACAATACCAGTAATGATCAGTGTGATCTTCAACATTCTATCGATCAACAATCCATGGTCAGAAGCCGCACTTCCGAAGTGAAGGATCTTTCCGGCCAGTCTTTCATTACAATAATACACCCCGATCATTCCCAGTATCAGGAATACCAGCAGCAGGAAAGCATTGATCTTATTGGTTTGTTTCCTTGCTTTATCTGCGCCCCTGATAACCGCTACATATTCACTCGCCTTGGCAATCTGGAAAGTAACCAGGAAGCCAAGTGCCAGGATCGCTACAATGAAAAAGGTTTGCATATCTATTCGTAATTAATAATTCAGGTTTAAAAATTAAATACTGCTCTTCTCACAATTTGGCTTAAGTATGGTGGATCAGGCTCTCCTTTATCAACGGATGATTCTTTGCAATCATCGGTGCTTTTGTCAAAGCTCTTGCTGTTACAAAAAGGATCACTCCAACAAAACCAATTCCTACTCCAAAATCATACAGGATGGTAGGCACATGGTATGGTGAAACACCACCCGGGAATACCATCTGATAGAAATCCAGCCAGTGACCAAAAAGGATCAGCATTGACATAAAGGTCAACGTTGCATAATTCCTTTTAGATTCACGGCTCATATATATTAATATCGGCGCAACGAAATTGATCATGAAGGTCATCCAGAATATTGGGCTGTAAGCGCCAAAATACCTGGGCTTGAAATAAACGGTTTCTTCAGGAATGTTTGCGTACCAGATCAGCATTAGCTGTGCAAACCATAAATAAGTCCAGAAGATAGAGAATGCAAACTGGAACTTACCCAGGTCATGCAGGTGCTCTTTTGTTGTAAACTCCAGGTAGCCGGTATTCTTCAGGTAAATAACAAACAGGGTGATAAGAGCAATGCCGGCCACAAAACTGCTGGCAAAAGTATACCAGCTGTACATGGTGCTGTACCAATGTGCGTCAATGCTCATTAGCCATAACCAGGGAATGGATGACATTACTGTGAGCGCAAATATTACAATGTAAAGAGCAGCCCATACTGTATTGGTCCACATATATCTCTTTCCTTCCTCAACTGTCAATTTTCTTACATCAGTACTACGGGAAAGACTTCTCAATTTCCATCCCAGCAGTGACCAGGCGGAGATGGTAAATACAGTCCAAACGGCAAAGAAGCCTTTATTTAAAAATCCAGACTTCCAGTCAAGCGCTTCATCATTGGCAACAACATTAGGATCTGACCAGTGATACAATATATGGTTACTGCTAAACAAGACAGCCAATAATATAACACCGCATATTGTTCCTACTACAGGGACACAAACTGTTATTGCTTCTGAAACCCTGCGGAAAGACATTTGCCATCCACCCCATGCAAGGGTTGTTGCAGCAATAAAGAAAATAACCGCATTGCAGACCAGTAAGAAATAAACACTGTTTTGCAGGAGGCTCGCCCAGAAGCGCGCATCAGCCTGACGTTTTTCTTCCGGTGTGCCACCACTGCCGTGGGTAGCAATATATAATGCAATGATCGATATTACTCCTATAGCCATTAATACAATGGACAGTGTATTATATTTTTTCGGTACCTGAAAGCTATCCCGTGTTGCTGCCATCTGTGATCTATTTAATAAGTTCAAATTTTAATAATCAGCTCTGTTTATCCTTTTGGCTTTGCTGCTGTACTATCTTTTGCTGTTGTAGCTGGTTTGCCAGCAGCTGTAGACAGTGAATCAGGTACTGCACCAGTTGTTCCTGCTTTGCCACCGCCTTTCTTTGAATGTATATAAGCTATTACCTCCCAACGCTGCAGAGTAGTAAGCTGTGATGCATAACTTCCCATTTGCCCTTTTCCATAAGTTGCCACATGGAACATACTTCCTTCAGTCATTACACTGTTTACGAGATTGGCAGGAGCAGCACCAAATGGACCTTCACCACCTTTATAAAGCGGGCCGTTGCCATCCAGATTTTGGCCATGGCAAATTGCACAATTAATCAGGTAAAGTCTTTCAGCTTCTTTTAAATCTACTGTTGCCAGATCCAGGGGATTCTTTATTCCTGCTGCTGAAGCCGCTGAGTCCCGGTTTGAACTCATATGGAGAGGCAGCATTTCACCACGCGCAATTGTACCCGGCACCGGCATTCCTGAATAAAAAGGAACCAGTTCGTTTTTTGCTTTGGCACTTGCTTCCAATCTTGACTGGGCAGGAGCATAAGTTTCATACGCAACGCTATACGTCATATCTGGCATATAGGCCCTACCAGGGCTGCGGCGTGTGCCACAGCTGAATAAAGCAACTGCAGCTACAACTACTAATCCTGCTTTTACTATTTTATTTATCGACATACTGATTGATTCAAACTGCTTAATTATGATTCTAGTGAGCCAACTCTCTTTTCTCAAACTTCATATTATCCTTGTCATATCTGCCCAGCCACCATCCGGTTTCCCTGTATTGCACGCTTACTTCCTTTGCACCAACACCGTTCAGGAAATTGATAGCATCCTGTTCATTGGTTTTGGCAGTGCATTCCAGCGCCATTACAAATGTGTCATCTGTTGAACGGGGATTGAAATGGTCCTTCTTTACAAATGGTGCCAGTTGGCATAACCAGCAAAAGGTCAATACCATTCCTACAGATGCGAACAAAACCGTTAACTCAAACGTAATAGGTATCCACGCAGGCAAAGAGAAATAAGGTTTACCACCGAAGTTCAGGGCCCAGTCTATCGTTAGTGCCCAGGTAATGAACCCAACAGCGGTAGCTGTACCTGTGATACCATATATAAAGCCGGCAACGTGGAGACTGGTATCACGCAATCCCATTTCCTTATCCAAACCGTGGATAGGGAAAGGAGTGAATACATCGTGGATCTTGTAACCCGCTCTGCGCACTTTCTTTACAGCAGGGAACAGGACCGCCTCGTCATCAAAATTGCCTACTACAAATTTTTTTACTGGCATATTATATTATTCAAAATGTCAAAATTCATTATTCAAAGCGCTGTGCTTTGATCGTTCTGTTTATGCTCCGTGATCATGCCCATGGTCATGACTAAAGTCATCAAAGCTTTGATTCTCTACTCCATCCATTTTGGCTTTATAATTCTCACCGCTACGTTTCAATATGTGCTTGATCTCCGCCACCGCAATAACTGGGAAGAATTTGGAGAACAGGAAGTAACAGGTAAAGAATAACCCGAACGTTCCAAGGTAAAATCCAACCTCCCATATTGTGGGTGTATAATAAGTACTCCATGAGCTGGGCAGGTAATCACGATATACAGAAGTAACGATGATCACAAAACGCTCGAACCACATTCCGATATTCACCAGGATACTCATGAAGAACGTCAACAAAAGGTTCCTCCTCATTTTGCGGAACCAGAAGATCTGTGGAGATAATACGTTACATCCCATCATGATGTAATAGCTCCAGCCATAAGGGCTGTTCAGGTTCACACGGTTTTGGCTGAAAGCAAACCACTCATAATCCACGTGAGAATACCAGGCAATAAAGAGCTCCGTCAGGTAAGCGATACCTACAATGGAACCGGTCAATACAATTACCTTATTCATTACATCGATGTGCTCGAGGGTAATATATTCTTCCAGTCCCAATACCTTCCTGGTAACTACCAGCAGCGTTTGCACCATTGCGAAACCAGAAAAGATCGCACCAGCAACGAAGTAGGGAGGAAAGATGGTAGTATGCCATCCCGGAACTACTGATGTGGCGAAGTCGAAGGATACGATTGTGTGCACAGACAATACAAGTGGAGTACTCAAACCTGCAAGTACCAGTGAAAGAGCTTCATGCCTTTGCCAGTGTTTGGTGGATCCTGTCCATCCAAATGAAGCAACACCATAAAAGAATTTCCGCCATTTCAGTTTAGCCCTGTCACGCAGCGTTGCCAGATCAGGGAGCAAACCGGAATACCAGAATAATAATGAAACGGTGAAGTAAGTTGAGATCGCAAATACGTCCCAGAGAAGGGGAGAGTTAAAGTTCACCCACAATGGACCTCTTGTATTTGCATAGGGTAATACGAAGAAGGCATCCCATACGCGACCCATGTGCCAGATCGGGAACTGGCCCGCACACATTACTGCAAAGATGGTCATCGCTTCTGCTGCACGGTTTACACCCGTTCTCCATCCCTGGCGGAAGAGCAAAAGGATCGCCGAGATAAGTGTTCCTGCGTGACCAATACCCACCCACCATACGAAGTTGGTGATATCCCATCCCCAGCCGATCGTTTTATTAAGGTTCCACTGACCGGTACCATACATAACCTCCATGGTGACGGAAAAAATTCCAAAACCCAAAAAGGCTACTGAGATCAAAAAACCAATCCACCAGAGTTTGGAAGGCTTAGCCTCTACCGGGCGACAGATATCTTCTGTTACCTGGTGATAGTCCTTATTACCTTGCACCAACGGTGGCCTTACCTGTGATTCGTACCTGAGTAGTGACATAAATTTATTTCAATCAATTAATGATGTTCTGTTTGAGTACCCACTGCAGAATGTTCTGCTTCAGGTTTATGATGTCCTTTTCCTTCTATGACTTCGTCAGTATTCCTCACTTTCGCGAGATAGGTGATATTGGGCAACACGTGTAATTGCTCCAGTACAAGGAAACTTCTTTGCGGATTTTCATTCCTTATCTTATTCACCATGCTGTTCTTATCATGCACATTACCGAATGTGATGGCATCAGCTGAACAAGCCTGTTGGCAGGCTGTCTTAACCTCGCCATCAATCAATGGACGACCAGCTTTCTTTGCCGCCAGTTTACCAGCCTGAGTACGTTGTACGCAGAAAGAGCATTTTTCCATTACACCTCTTGAACGTACAGTTACATCTGGATTCAATACCATTCTTGACAGTTCATCATTCATCTGGTGAACTACCGGATCCAGCTTACCCACCAGTTGTTGATCCTGGTTATTCGGGAAGCTGTCTGCACCCATATAGTCGGCCCAGTTGAAGCGGCGAACTTTGAATGGACAGTTATTTGCACAATATCTAGTACCGATACAACGGTTATAAGCCATCTGGTTGATGCCTTCTGTGCTGTGATTGGTAGCAGCAACCGGGCAAACGTTCTCACAGGGAGCGTTATCGCAATGCTGACAAAGCATCGGCTGGAATACTACCGCTTTCAGATCATCTGGATTCTTTTCATCGCTCACAAAGTATCTGTCGATGCGCAGCCAGTGCATATCATGGTAGCGTAACACTTCACTCTTACCCACAACGGGAACATTGTTCTCCAGGTGACAGGCAACAACACAAGCGCCGCATCCATAGCAGGCATTCATGTCTATGTTCATACCCCACTTGATACCTGGTTGAATATGATCTGGATAAAGCGTACCCTCAACTTTATAATCACCGGTATTCTTTGCGTACTCTTCTTTAAGCTCCTCTCTCCATTCAGAGATCATATTCGGATCCTTTTTGAAAGTAGCGAGCGTTGTTTCTCTTACTACTTCAACACGACCTTCATATGAATTATGTATCTGTGATTGAGCAATTTTAGCTTTGCGACCGGCATCCTTAACTGATACTGCATTGCAGTAGTCAATTGTGGTTCCATTGAATGCAGCAAATGGATAAACATTCTGTCCAACACCCGCAGCTGTTCTTCCCAGCTCCGGATTTCTTCCGTAACCTACCGCAACAGCAATGGTATTTGCATTCATTCCAGGCAATACCAGGACCGGCAGGTCTACAGTGGAAGAACCAACTGTAAGGGTGATCACTGGTTTAGCTGGATAATATTCATAATCATTATCCAATTTGATTTTGAGCTCAGCGGCCTTTGCCATAGAGATCAAAGCATAGTTATCCCAGCTTGCCCTGGTAACAGCATCAGGTAATTCCTGTAACCATGGGTTGGAAGAACCAACGCCTGATCCAACACCGATCTTTTCATACAGAACTACCTCATCACCTGATATTTTCTTTGCTCCATTAATTGCAGAAGCAGCACCGCTTACTCCTCCACTATTGAAGGATGAGCCAGTTGAAGTAGGCACCTGGGGACCAGCCGGACGCTGAATGGCAGCAGAATCTGAAGCAGTGGGTGTAACTGCAATAGTTATTGCAGCGCTACCTGGTTCAACCACACCTTCCTGTAATGCTTTTTCAAAAGCTTCATCTGAACCTAATTTACCGGTCCAGTAGTTTTTGAAATAAGTTTCGTAGTCAGTATTGTTACCACTCCATTTCAGCAATGAAGTCTGGAATGGCCTTGTTTTGAATAATGGGAAAATAGTAGGTTGAAGGAAGCTGATATAACCTGCTTTTGGTTCAGCATCTCCCCAGCTTTCAAGGTAATGATGGCTGGGAGCGATGAAATGACAGAGTGAAGTTGTTTCATCCATCTTTTCAGAGAATGATACGGAGGTCTTCACCTTTGCAAGAGCTGATTTGAATTTGGCTGCCATTGGGTGATTGTAAGCCGGGTTGGCGCCATAGATAAATAGAGCGCTAACTTTCCCGGTATCCATATCATTGATAAGATCAGCAAGATCTTTATCAATTCCCTGGCGATAATTAACTGGTTTGCTCCAGTCAATGGTACGGCCATGGGCGCCTATTGCATTATTGATCGCATTTACTATTACCTGAACATTCACATCATTGCTTCCGCATACAACCAGGGAAGCGCCGTTATTGGCTTTCAGATCGGCAGCTACTTTAGCAATACCTGCTTTCAGTTTGGCATCAGCAATTGCAGGTGCAGCTACTGATCCATCCAGCGCAGCAAGCAGTGCCAGTGCAACAGCACCTGTTTCAGAAGGGCGATGCGTAAAGCGTTCATCTGCGCTTGCACCGGTAGTGCTGAGATATCCTTCAAACTGGTAATGTTTGCTCATTTGAGGATTCTTCTCATCTATCTTCCTACCTGTAGAATAACCTCTTGCATTTTCTACAGGGCTGATCCATGTTCCCAGGAAATCAGCACCCAGGCTCACTATAACTTTAGCAGCGCCAAAATTGTAAGAAGGAAGTTTGCGGCCAAATCCACTGGCTTCATTAGCCAGTAACATACCACTATATGATACCGCGTCAGCCACTACATGGCGGCTACCGGGATATTTTGCAAGGAATTCAGAAATGATCTGTTTGGTAGAAGGCGAATTTACCGTACCGGTGAGCAAAACAACAGATGATCCACTTGCACCTGACAACGCAGATCCTACCAACTGATCAAACTGCTCATAAGTGGGAACTTCTTCAAACTTGTCACCCTTTTTCTGTTTGGGATTGGTGATACGATGTGTATCATAAAGATCCAGCACTGATGCCTGCGCTCTTGCAGTAGTTCCACCTTTAGTAAAACTACAAAGATCGTTTCCTTCGATCTTGATCGGGCGGCCATCTCTCACCTTTGCCAGTACAGGGATCACATCTCCATCCTGTACATAAGTAGTAGCGTAGTATTTGGCTTCTCCCGGAATTATATTTTCCGGCTTATTAGCATAAGGAATAGCCTTACGAACCGGCACTTTACAACTTGCAGCAAGAGTGGCAGCAGCTGTACTAAATCCCAGGTATTTAAGAAAATCCCTGCGCGGAGTAGCAGCATCAACTATCTTATCATCAAGGTCCGCAAAAGGTAATTCCTCTCTAAACTCATCCTGTACCTGCTTCTTATTCGTTTCCGGATCATTTACGTCTCCGAAACCCTGCCAGTACTTTTTTTGGCTCATATATTTATCAGAATTATATGCCGGCCTGTCCGCCGTATGGCGGATGCCAACCTATTTTTTTTCAAAAAAAATAATAAACTATTTGGATTGCCTTGCTGACGGTGAACGGCCAATCCGCCTTCGCCGGATGCCTGACTGCTGACTGCCAACAGCAAATTGATCATATTAACTGATCTTAATAGTGACATTTCTGGCACTCCGTTCCTCCGATGTCTTTCACGGTTACGCTATCCATTTTATGATTCTTGATATCATTATGGAATTTCTCATAAATGCTATAGAACTTGTTACCGGTGCTATCTGTATTGAAATCAACCTTGGTCTGCCTGTGACAGTTGATACACCAACTCATGCTCAACTCAGAAACCTGCTTTACTTCATCCATGCCGGTTATTTCACCATGGCAGGTCTGACACTGTACCTTACCTGCGCGGATATGCTGAGAGTGATTGAAATAAACATGATCAGGAAGGTTATGTATCTTCTCCCATTCTATGGGTTTTGCTTTGTTTGGATCCCATTTTTCAGCATTCTTGGGATCAAAACCAGCATATTTATATAGTTTCTGAATTTCTGCTGACCCATTTACTTCATTGCCTGCATCATCATAAATTTTAGCACTGTTCTCCCCGTATGACTGGATCGTTCTGTGACAGTTCATACATACGTTCACTGAAGGAATGGCCGCATGCCTGCTTTCCCATGCGTTACCATGGCAATAAAGACAGTTGATCTGATTGATACCAGCGTGAACTTTATGAGAATAGAAGATCGGTTGTTTAGGTTCATAGCCTTTTTGCCTTCCAAATCCAATTGCTACTTTACTAAGGAAAAAACCTGCTACTATAAAGAATACTATCGCAACCATGGCGATGTAAACCTTATTGCGATAGAAAGGAACTGGTTCAGGACGATGAATACCTTCTGCATCATCAGATAATTTTTTCAGGTTACTGTTAACCTGCATCAGGATCATAGCGATGATAGCGAGAATAAGAGATATTACACCGAAGATTACTGCACCTGAATTATCCGTTTTTTGCTCTCCAGGTGGAGGCGGCGGAGGCTTTGTTGGTCCGG
>Ga0207648_10001179_pt1 | contig 29256 bp, 24 predicted proteins | sample KBSMisM32_FD_184310 | JGI IMG/M metagenome (GOLD analysis project Ga0207648, IMG submission 184310) | Miscanthus rhizosphere microbial communities from Kellogg Biological Station, Michigan, USA - KBS Miscanthus M3-2 (SPAdes) (version 2) | ecosystem: Host-associated > Plants > Roots >... | reverse complement strand
CCGGTGGAGGGCGACGACGCCACGAGCGGGAAGGTGGCCGCCAAATGAACAAGCTCAAGGCGCTCTTCGAGCAGCTCCGCAATCTCGATCCGAACGACCCGGGTCGCTGGCCGTTTACGATCCGCCTGGGCACGACTGTGCTCCTGTTGGTGCTCGCCGCGGGCGCGGGGTATTACTGGTTCGTCTGGAAGGCCAAGCGTCCCGAGCTGCTCGAGGCGCGCGCCAAGGAAACCGAGCTCTGGACCACGCTCGAGACGAAGGCGAAGAAGGCCGCGAACCTGCAGGCCTACAAGGACCAGCTGGCCGAGATGGAGAAATCCTTCGGCGCCATGCTGCGTCAGCTCCCCAACAAGACCGAAGTGCCCAACCTGCTGGTCGACATTTCGCAGAGCGGGCTGGCCGCCGGTCTCGAGGAGAAGCTTTTCCAGCCCGAGGGCGAGAATCGCAAGGACTTCTACGCCGAGCTCCCGATCCGCATCCGGCTCACGGGCGGGTACCACGAGATGGGCGCGTTCGCGAGCGGCATCGCGGCGCTGCCACGCATCGTCACGCTGCACGACATCCAGATAACGCCCGCCTCGCGCGAGCGCGGCACTGCAGGCGGGTTGCCCGGGGACCTGGTGCTCGACGTGACGGCGAAGACCTACCGGTATCTGGACGAGGAAGAGCAGGCTGCTGCTCAGCCCCAGGACGCCGCGGCCAGGCGCAAGAAGAAGGGCTGAGCGGGCAGCGACAGAGGCTTCGAGACACATGACCACAGCTAAGCAAATCGCCCTGGTAGCCGCCGTCCTCGCGACGGTGGCCGGCTGCTCGAGCGATCTGGACGATCTGCAGGCACGCATCACCGAAGTCAAGAGCCGGCCCGGCGGCCGTATCGAGCCCTTGCCCGAAGTGAAGCCGTACGAGACCTTCAACTACGCCGCTACCAGCCTGCGTTCGCCGTTCGTCCAGGGCATGCCGGCTACGGCCATGGTGCCGGGCGCGCTGCGCCCCGACTTCAACCGTCCGCGCGAGTTCCTCGAGCAGTTTTCGCTCGACACGCTGCGGATGGTGGGCACCCTGCGGATGAACGGCCGTACCTACGGCCTGATCCAGACGCAGGACGGACTCGTGCACCGGGTCCTGCCCGGCAATCGGGTTGGCCAGAGCGACGGCCGGGTCACGGCCATCGAGGAAGGAAAGATCTCGCTCACCGAGATCGTCACCGACGGTATGGGCGGCTTCATCGAGCGCCCCGCCGCAATTGCGTTGAGCGAATGATCTGCAAGGAGATCCGAGCATGACCGCTGCATCGTTGCACCCCAACCACCGCCCGAGCCGGCCCGAGGCGCGACACGCCCGGGGCCGCATAGCGCTCGCGGCGCTGGCAGGAATGCTCGCGCTGGCCACGCAGACCGCGTGGTCGCAGGCGGCGAGCCGCCTCGAGAAGGTCGAGCTGCATCCGCAGCCCGGCGAACAGGTCGAGGTGCGCCTCGTGCTGGATGGCCCGGCTCCCGCGCCGGTGACCTTCACCATCGACAATCCCGCGCGGTTGGCCGTCGACCTGCCGGGCACCGCGCTCGCGCTCGACTCGCGCCGCATCGACGTCAAGTCGGGCGGAGTCGACACGATCGTCGCGGCCGAGGCCTCGGGCCGCACGCGGCTCGTCTTCAACCTCGACCGCATGCAGCCCTATAACGTTCGTACTGAGGGCAACACGGTCTTTGTAACCGTGGGTGGCGGCGCAATGGCCACGGCCGCGGCGCCAGCGGCGACGACCGCCGCACAGGCGGCTGCCGCCACGACCGGGGGCGCGACCACGATCGAGAAGGTCGATTTCCGCCGCACGTCAGACGGCGGCGGCCGGATCGTCGTGCAGACCATCGGCGGCGCCCGGACGCAGGCGAGCCTCAAGCGCGAGGGCGGCCGGCTGGTGGTGGATTTCCCGAACACGCAGGTCGGCACCGACCAGGCGCGCCGCTACGACGTCACCGATTTCGCCACTCCCATCAACTCCTTCGATGTTACGAGCTCGCCGACCGGCGCACGCATCGTCGTCGCCGCCACCGGCGACTACGAGCAGGCCGCCTACCAGACCGACCGCGAGTACGCGCTCGAGCTGAAGCCGGTCTCGAAGGCCGCAGCCGCGGCCCAGGAGAAGAAGGAATACAAGGGCGAGCGCCTGACGCTCAACTTCCAGGACATCGAGACCCGCGCGGTGCTGCAGCTGCTCGCCGAGACGAGCGGACAGAACATCGTGGTCAGCGACACCGTACAGGGCAACGTCACGCTGCGCCTGCAGAACGTGCCGTGGGACCAGGCGCTCGACATCGTGCTGCGCACCAAGGGCCTCGACAAGCGCGACGAGGGCAACGTCATCTACGTCGCGCCGTCGGAGGAGCTGGCGGCCCGTGAGAAGCAGATGCTGGAGGCGCGCAAGGCGGTAGCCGAGCTTTCGCCGGTGCGTACCGAGTACCTGCAGGTCAACTATGCCAAGGCTTCCGACCTCGCATCGCTGATCAAGTCGCAGGGCAAGACCTCGCTCCTCTCCGAGCGCGGCAGCATCTCGATTGACGAGCGGACCAACACGCTGCTGCTTCAGGACACGGCGGAACGGCTCGCGGACATCCGGCGGCTGGTGTCGACCCTCGACATCCCGGTACGCCAGGTGCTGATCGAGGCGCGCATCGTCATCGTCAACGACGATTTCTCGCGCGAGCTCGGCGTGCGCTTCGGCGGTGCCGCGGTGTTCAACCACGGCGGCGCCGACGGCATGGGGTTCGTGGGCTCACAAGGTCTCGACACCGTGCCGGGCACCTCCGGGCCGATCCTGGATCCGACCGGTGCACAAGACCAGCGTGGACTCGTGACCACGCCCACGGTCGACGACCGCTACATGGTTAACCTGCCGATCGCGAACCCGGCGGGCCGCATCGCGATGACCCTGCTCGACTCCGACTACGTGGTCGACCTCGAGATCACCGCCGCGCAGAACGAAGGCCGCGGCGAGGTGGTCTCGGCACCGCGTGTGATCACGGCGAACGGCAAGGAGGCGGTGATCGAGCAGGGCCAGGAGATCCCGTACCAGGAATCGTCCTCGAGCGGCGCCACGACCACGCAGTTCAAGAAGGCCGTGCTGTCACTCAAGGTGACGCCGCAGATCACGCCCGACGACCGCATCATCCTCGACCTGACGGTCAGCAAGGACAGCGTCGGCGCCGTGGTGCCGAGCGCCACGGGCGGATTCGTGCCGAGCATCGACACGCGCGAGATCACGACGCAGGTGCTGGTCAACGACGGCCAGACCGTCGTCCTGGGCGGCATCCTGGAGACGGAGCGCCGCGACAACGTCAGCAAGGTGCCCTATCTCGGCGATATCCCGGGTCTCGGCGTGCTGTTCCGCAGCAAGTCACGGACCGACAACAAGGATGAGCTCCTGATCTTCGTGACGCCGAAGATCCTGCGCGAGGGCGCAGACGTGTACTGACGCCCCGCGCTCCCGGTGGGAGAATATGCGGCCGCAGCAATCCTGCGGCCGCTTTTCTTTCAGCATGCCGGAAAGCTCGAATGTCTTTCTCGTCGGCCCGATGGGCTCGGGCAAGAGCGCCGTCGGGCGCCAGCTCGCCCGCTTGCTGGTGCTGGAATTCATCGATGTGGACGCCGAGATCGAGCGGCGCACGGGCGTCGACATCAGCTATATCTTCGAGCGCGAAGGCGAGCCGGGCTTCCGTCAGCGTGAGGCTGCGGTGATCGACGAGCTCTCGAGCCGGCCTGGCATCGTGCTCGCGACCGGCGGCGGGGCGGTCCTCGATCCGCACACCCGCGACCGGCTCCGCGAGCGTGGCCGCGTCGTGTATCTTCGGACGTCCGTGAACCAGCAGCTAATGCGCACCCGCCACAGCAGCCACCGGCCGCTGCTGGCCAATCCCGATCCGCGCGGCACACTCGAGCGGCTGATGACCGAGCGGGCACCGCTTTACGAGGACCTGGCGGCCGTTTGCGTCGACACCGACGGACGCAAGGTAAAGGCGGTCGTCGAGGAGATCGTCGGCCGATTGTCTCCCGGGACCGGCGCGTGACGGCGCGGGTCGACGTCGGGCTGCGCGGTCGCGAGTATCCGATCCTGATTGGGGCTGAACTGTTGCGCGACGCCTCGGTCCTGAGCGGCGCGGTCGACGCCCGGGACGTGCTCATCGTCACCAGCGAGACCGTGGGCCCGCTGTATTTGGAGCGCGTGCGGATGTCCCTGTCGGGCAAGCGCGTGCAGGCTCTCGCTCTTCCCGATGGAGAGGCTCACAAGACGCTCGCTACCGTGGCCCGCGTTTTCGACGCCATGGTCGGGGCGCGCTTCAACCGCGATGCGTGCATCGCCGCGCTCGGCGGGGGCGTGGTCGGCGACATGGCCGGGTTCGCCGCCGCCTGTTACCAGCGCGGTGTCGATTTCGTCCAGCTGCCGACCACGCTGCTCGCGCAGGTCGACGCCTCGATCGGCGGCAAAACGGGCGTGAACCATGTCGCCGGGAAGAACCTGATCGGCGCCTTTCACCAGCCGGTCGCTGTGATCGTCGACACCTCGACGCTGGCGACCCTGCCACCCCGCGAGTTTCGCTCCGGCCTCGCGGAAGTCGTCAAGCACGCGCTCGTTGCCGATGTGGCGTTTCTCGACTGGCTCGAGGGTCATTTGGATGAGCTGCTCGCACAGGAGCCGGAAGCTGTCGAGTATGCCGTGCAGCGTTCCTGCGAGATCAAGGCGCAGATCGTCGCTGCGGACGAACGCGAGCACGGGCGACGAGCCGAGCTCAACTTCGGTCACACCTTCGGCCATGCGATCGAAACTGCCACTGGCTATGGCGACTGGCTGCACGGCGAAGCCGTCTCGGTGGGGATGGTGCTCGCCGCAAAGCTCTCGCAGCGGCAGGGCTGGCTTGCCGCAGCGGATGTGAAACGGGTGCGGGACGTGCTCCGCCGCGCTGGACTGCCGGTCAGTGCGCCTCATGTCGGCGCCGCGCGCGCACTTACGCTCATGGGGATGGACAAGAAGGTGCTGGCCGGGCGGATCCGGCTGGTTCTGCTGCAGGCCCTGGGAACAGCGGCCGTCACCGCGGATTACGACCCCGAGGCGCTGGGCGAGACCCTGCGCGAGCACTTCGAGGCGGGCGCGGCATGAGCGACGCGGACGCCAGCCTGGCGCCCTATGCGGAGCACGAGGAGCGCTCGCGCGGCCGACGCTACGAGGAGGCTACGCCGCGCCACCGCGGCGAGTTCCAGCGCGACCGCGATCGCATTGTGCATTCGACCGCTTTCCGGCGCCTGGTCTACAAGACGCAGGTGTTCGTCAACCACGAGGGTGACCTGTACCGCACGCGGCTCACGCACTCGCTGGAGGTCGCGCAGATCGCCCGCAGCGTGGCGCGCGCGTTGCGCCTGAACGAGCCGCTGACCGAGGCCATCTGCCTCGCGCACGATCTCGGGCACACGCCATTCGGTCACGCGGGCCAGGACGCGTTGAACGAATGCATGCGCGAGTTCGGCGGTTTCGAGCACAACCTCCAGTCCCTGCGCGTGGTAGACGAGCTCGAGGAACGATATGCCGAGTTTCCGGGTCTGAATCTGACGCTCGAGACGCGCGAGGGAATCCTCAAGCACTGCTCGGCGGCGAACGCGCGCACGCTGGGCGAGGTGGGGCGCCGTTTCCTCGAACGACGCCAGCCCGGACTCGAGGCTCAGCTCGCGAATCTCGCCGACGAGATCGCCTACAACAACCACGACGTCGACGACGGCCTTCGCGCCGGCCTGCTTGGGCTCGACGAGCTCAAGGAAATCGCGATCTTTCGCCGCCAGCACGATGCGGTTGCCGCACGTTATCCGGACCTGCCGCCGCGCCGGCTGATCCACGAGGTCGTGCGACGCATGATCGACTACGTCGTCAACGACCTGATCGATGCGACCGGCAACGCCGTCGCTGCCGCGGCGCCGGCGAATGCCGATGAGGTGCGGGCGCTGCCCTCTCCGCTGCTGCGATTCAGCGACGCCGTGCGCGAGGAGCATCTCGAGCTCAAGCGCTATCTTCGGGACCACCTGTACCGGAACTTCCGCGTCCTGCGCATGACGAACAAGGCGCGCCGGGTTATGCGCGAGCTGTTCGAGGCGCTGATGGAGGACATCGACCTGATGCCCGTCGAGCACCAGGAATCGGCGCGAAGGATGGAGGCCGAGACGGGCCGTGCGGGTCGCGCACGCGCCGTGGCCGACTACATCGCCGGTATGACCGATCGTTACGCGCTGCTCGAGCATCGGCGGCTGTTCGATCCCGTCGAACGGACTTGAGAAGGAAGGAGTCGATGACAGGTGAGATGAGCCACAAGGACCTCCCAGTGCGCGAGCGGCTGATCTTCGCGATGGACGTCGCCGACACCGACGCGGCACGGCGGCTGGCGGAGCGTCTCGGCGATTCCGTCGGGTTCTACAAGCTCGGTCTCGAGCTCTTCATGGCGGGCGGCTACTTCGAGCTGCTCGACTGGATGGTGAATCGCGGCAAGAAGGTCTTCGTCGATCTCAAGTTCTTCGACGTTCCCGCGACGGTTGCCGCAGCGGTCGCCCGGCTGCGAAACCGCGGCGTCGCGCTCACCACGGTGCACGGCAACCAGGCGATCATGGAAGCCGCCGCCGCTGCCAAGGGCGATGTGAAGGTGCTCGCCGTGACAGTACTGACGAGCCTCGACCGCGGCGACCTGGACGACCTCGGTTTCGCCTGCGACATCGGCCAGCTCGTGCTGTCGCGCGCCCGGCGCGCGCTCGAGGCAGGTTGCGACGGCGTGGTGTCTTCCGGGCTCGAGGCACCGATGCTGCGGCGCCACCTCGACGGGCGATTGCTGGTGGTGACCCCGGGGATCCGGCCGGTCGAGAACCGTCCCGCGGATGACCAGAAGCGCACGGTCGACGTGGCGCAGGCCTTTGCCAACGGCGCGGACTACATCGTGGTCGGGCGCCCGATCCGCGACGCGGCCGACCCGCGCGCCGCGGCTGAATCGATCCAGGCTACGATCGCCGGCGTCTTCGGCCGCCCGACCGCGTGAGCGCCGCGCTCTCCAACGACCTGCTGCTGCGCGCGCTGTTGCGCCAGCCGACACCCCGGACGCCGGTCTGGATGATGCGGCAGGCAGGTCGCTATCTTCCCGAGTACCGCGCGACGCGCGAACGCGCCGGGAGCTTTCTTGCACTCTGCACGACACCCGATCTCGCCTGCGAGGTGACGCTGCAGCCGCTCGCACGTTTCCGCCTCGACGCCGCGATCCTCTTCTCGGACATCCTGACTATCCCGCACGCGATGAACCTCGGTCTCGATTTCGAATCGGGCGAGGGACCGCGGATCGCGCGTCCGGTACAGACCGCAGCCGACATCGCCCGGCTCGGCGTGCCCGACCCCGAGCGCGAGCTGCGCTACGTCATGGACGCGGTGCGCCTCGTGCGACGCGAGCTCGGCGGCCGCGTACCCCTGATCGGCTTTGCGGGCAGCCCGTGGACGGTAGCGACCTACATGGTCGAGGGCGGCAGCAGCAAGACCTTCGGGGCGATCAAGGGCCTCATGTACGGCGCGCCGCGCGATCTGCGCCGACTGCTCGCGATCCTCGCCGACGCGACCGGCACCTACCTCAATGCCCAGATCGCTGCCGGCGCGCAGGCGGTCATGCTCTTCGACACCTGGGGCGGTGTGCTGACGCCATCCACGTACCGGGAGTTCTCGCTCGAATACATGAACCGCATCGTGGAGGGGCTGGCGCGCGAGCACGACGGCCATAGAGTGCCGGTGATCCTCTTTACCAAGGGGGGCGGGGCCTGGCTCGAGGATATGGTCGCGAGCGGCTGTGATGCCCTGGGTGTCGACTGGACCACGGATCTGTCCGATGCACGTCGCGTCTGCGGCGATCGGGTCGCGCTGCAAGGCAACCTGGACCCCGGTGTGCTTTACGCGCCGCCGGCGCAGATCCGTGACCGGGTTGCCCAGGTGCTCGCGAGCTACGGAGCGGGTCACGGTCACGTGTTCAATCTCGGGCATGGTATCCATCCGGACGTCCCGCCCGAGAGCGCGCTTGCGATGGTCGAGGCCGTTCACGAGCTGTCACCGCCGTATCACGCCTGAGCCGGGGAGCCGCCGATGGATATCAGCAAGATCGGGATCGGCGAGGCGCCCCCACACGACGTCAACATACTGATCGAGATCCCGCAGGGTGGCGTTCCGGTCAAGTACGAGCTTGACAAGGCATCGGGTGCACTGCGGGTCGATCGCTTCCTGCACACCGCGATGTTCTACCCGGGCAACTACGGTTTTATCCCGCACACGCTCTCGGGTGACGGCGATCCGGTCGATGTCATCGTCGTCGGTCCGGGACCGGTGGTCCCCGGCGCGATCATCCGCTGTCGGCCGGTCGGCGCCATGCTGATGAAGGACGAGGCCGGGCCGGACGAGAAGATCCTCGCCGTGCCCGTCGACAAGCTCCACCCGTTTTACAGCGGCGTGCGCTCGTACAAGGACCTGCCGAAAACGCTGTGCGAGCAGATCGTGCACTTCTTCCAGCACTACAAGGATCTGGAGAAAGGCAAGTGGGTCACGCTCGCGCGCTGGCTCGAGACCGCGGGGGCAGAGAAGATGATCGTAGAGGGAATCCGGCGCGCGGCGCGGCACGGCGACGACGTCGCGGCGCACTTCGTGGCCGCGCACTCGCTCGGGCGGCGTGAGAAACGCTAATCAGGTTGCGTCGAAGATGCCGGGCGGCGGGCGCCCGGTGCAGTATCGGTACGGAGGTTTCGACGGTATGAACACGACGAGCATCACGCTGGGTGATGTGCTGGCACGGGCGGGCAGCGCGGCGCCGGCTTTCGAGACCATGTGGCAGGCGCTCTGGTCGCAGCGCCGGGTCCCACCCGCTCTGCTCGAGCTGTGTCGACTGCGGCTCGCGCAGTTGCACGGCGCGGCCGCGGAACTTGCCGTGGCGCACCCGGCGGTACAGGTCCCGCCGGCGCGGCGCGACAGCGTGATCCGTGGGGGGTTTGCGACCGATGGGCAGTTCGCTCCCGGCGAGGTCGCTGTGCTTTCGCTCGCCGAGGTTTATGCGCAGGACCCTGCAGCGATCACCGACGGGATGGCGGATGCGGTCAGGCGGACCTATGGCGACGCCGGCCTTGTCGTGCTGATCGAGGCACTGGGCTTCATCGACGGACGCATTCGCATGGCGCGGCTGACGAACGCTCTCGCCAGAGCGGGCGCTTGAGCCGGGGGGAGATCAACTCATGTCCTCGCACCTGCGCGTCGCCGTGCCGCGCGAGCAGACCGGCAACTCCATCCGTGACAGCGCGCTCGGGCTCGTTCCGGAAACTGTCGAACCGTTGATCGCGCTCAACGAGCGCGTCTGGAACGGCGGCGCGGTTCGACCGGCCCTCCTCGAGCTGGTGCGGCTGCGCAACGCCAGGCTGGTCAACTGCGTGTTCTGCAGGAGCGTGCGCTACGACGTCGCACGCGCCGACGGACTGACGGAGGACAAGGTGGCCGGCATCACCGACGGCTACGAACAAAGCAGCCTCGACGAGCGCGAAAAACGGGCGCTGGTCTTCGCCGACGCTTATTTGAAATCCGGCGGTGAGCTTGACCCGACCCGGGCGGCTGAGGTGCGTGCCGCCTTCACGCCGGAGGAGCTCGCTCACCTGGCGATCGCGCTGGTGTCGTTCAACGCGGCATCGCGCTGCGCAGTGAGCCTGGGCGGCATGCCGGAGGACCTGCCGGTAATGGAGATACTGCTCAGCCAGACGACGTGCTGATGTCGCTTGCGCGGGAGGCCGCGCGCGGTGCCGCAGGGTCGCGGAGCTCATCGCGCAAGGCACGACGCAGGATCTTCCCGACGTTGGTTTTCGGCAGCTCGTCGCGGAAATAGACGCGCTTCGGCACCTTGTACCCGGTGAGCGACGCCCGACAGTGCTCGATCAGCGCATGCTCGGTGAGCGCCGGGTCCTTACGCACGACAAAGAGCACCACCACCTCGCCTGCACGCTCGTCGGGTTGCGCGACCGCGGCGACCTCGAGCACGCCCGGATGCGTCGCCACCACGCCCTCGACCTCGTTCGGATACACGTTGAACCCTGACACGAGGATCATGTCCTTCTTGCGGTCGTCGATGTACACGTAGCCGCGGGAATCCATGTGGCCGATATCCCCCGTGCGCAGCACGCGACCGGGCAGCATCACCTTGGCCGTCTCGTCCGGCCGCTTCCAGTACTCCCGCATCACCTGGGGGCCGGCGACGCAGATCTCGCCCGACTGCCCGAGCGGCAGCGAATTGCCGTCGTCGTCGCGGATCGAGATGTCGGTGGACGGCAGTGGCAGACCGATCGAACCGGTAAAGCCCTCCGCGTCGAGCCGATTGACGGTCGCGCCGGGCGAGGTCTCGGTCAGACCCCATGCTTCGGTCAGAGTGTTGCCGGTGACTTTCTTCCATCGCTCTGCGACCGCACGCTGCACGGCCATGCCGCCGCCGAGGCTCACGCGCAGCTGGCCGAAATCGAGCTCCGCAAAGCCGGGCGCATTGAGCAGCGCGTTGAAGAGCGTGTTGACGCCGCTGAAGAACGTGAAGCGGTTGCGACGCAGGTCCGCCACGAACGCAGGAAAATCGCGCGGGTTTGCGATCAGGAGGTTGTGGCCACCTGTCTCGAGGAAGAACAGCGTCTGTGTCAGCGCGAACACGTGATACATCGGCAGAGCACCCACGATCGTCGAGTCCTCTGCGTCGCGCAGCGCCGGCGCGAACCAGCTCTCGAGCTGCAGGACGTTCGCGACGAGATTACGATGGGTGAGCACCGCTCCCTTGGCGATACCCGTGGTGCCGCCGGTGTACTGCAGAAAGGCGATGTCCTCGGGACCCAGTTCGACCGGTACGGGATTCTCGTAGCGCCCCTGTGACAGCGCCTGGTTGAAGCGCACCGCGTCGGGCAGGCTCCATTCCGGCACCTGTCGACGCACGTGGCGCACGACGAGGTTGGTCAGCGCCGATCTCGGAAAGTCCAGCAGATCGCCGGCGCCGGTTACGATAACCGTTTCGATCGCGGTGTCGTCGATGACTTCCTCGAGAACGTGTGCGAAGTTCTCGAGGATCACGATCGCCCGCGCTCCGGAATCTGCAAGCTGATGCTTGAGCTCGCGCGGTGTGTAGAGCGGGTTCGTGTTTACGACCGTGAGCCCGGCGCGAAACGCAGCGACGAGGGAGACCGGGTACTGGAGGATGTTCGGCAGCATGATCGCGAGTCGATCGCCGCGGGAGAGTCCAGCCGCCTGCTGCAGCCACGCGGCGAGGTCTCCGCTCATGCGCTCGACGTCTGCGTACCGCAGCGTGCGCCCCATGCTCGTATAGGCGGGGCGGGTGGCATGCTTTGCCATGCTGTGCTCGAGCAGGTGCTTGAGCGAGCGATACTCGTCCGGACCTATCGTCGCCGGTACGCCCGGCGGATACGATGCCAGCCAGGGCCTGGCCGGAACTTCCGTGTCGTTCATTGTTGCGCTCCGCTTCCACGGGTTTTGCTTTCTCCGGGCGCGAGGAGTGCCTCGAGCTTCGGCCAGACCTGCGCGAGCAGCCGCGGCTGCGCCGCCGCGTTCGGGTGGATGCCGTCCTGCTGCATCAGCGAATCGTCGAGCGCGATCCCATCGAGAAAGAACGGCACCAGCGCCACCTTGTGAGTCTTCGCCAGCTCGCCGAAGAGCGCGTGAAACTCACGCGTATAGGTCGGGCCGTAGTTCGGCGGGATGCGCATCCCGACCAGCAGCACCTTTGCGCCGCCTTCGCGCGACAGGCGGATCACTCGATCCAGGTTGGCGCGCACCTGGTCGATGGGCAGCCCGCGCAGACCGTCGTTGCCGCCGAGCTCGATTACGACGACGGCTGGCCGGTGCCGCTCTAGCGCGCGTGGCAGCCGCGCGAGGGCGCCACCGGTGGTCTCGCCGCTCGAACTGGCATTGACCACGCGGTGCCCGTACCCTTCCTGTCTCAATCGCGCATCGAGCAGGGCCACCCAGCCCTGCTCGAGCCGGATCCCGTAGGCCGCGCTCAGGCTGTCACCCAGCACCAGGATGCTGGAATCGCCGGCCGCGCGGCCGATGGCCGGCGCCAGCGCGAAGGCGAGACACAGCGATGCGAGGCTGATATTGGAACGAATGGACACGGTGCTTGCCGCGGAGAGACTCGGCAAGCAGGTTAGCAGCCCCGAAGGAACGCTCGCCATACTCGCGGACGTCACGCTCGAGGTGCGGCGTGGTGAATCGGTCGCGGTCGTCGGCGCCTCCGGTGCCGGCAAGTCGACGCTCCTGGCCCTGCTCGCGGGGCTTGACGAGCCCACCAGCGGGCGCGTGTGGCTTGCCGGGCGGGAGCTGACCGCGCTCGACGAGGACGGCAGGGCGGCGCTTCGGGCACGACACGTCGGTTTCGTCTTCCAGTCCTTTCACCTCGTGCCGGCGCTGACGGCGCTCGAGAACGTAATGCTGCCGCTCGAGCTCGCGGGGCGGACCGACGCGCGCCGCACCGCGCTCGAGGTTCTCGATCGGGTCGGTCTTGCGGAACGGGTCGGGCACTATCCGCGCCAGCTCTCCGGCGGCGAACAGCAGCGCGTCGCGATCGCGCGCGCATTTGTCGCGGGCCCCGACGTGCTCTTCGCGGACGAGCCGACCGGGAACCTCGACGCGGGCACTGGCGGGCGCATCATGGATCTGCTGTTCGGACTCAACGCCGGCGCGGGCACGACGCTGATCCTCGTCACGCACGACCGCTCGATTGCGGCGCGCTGCGGCCGCCTCGTCCGGCTCGACGCGGGCCGCATGGTGAACGGCCACGCATGAACGGGGAACCAGCGGTGGACGGAACGAACATCCCGCGCGCAACGCCCCTCGTCGTCGCGCTGCGGCTCGCGCTGCGCAATCTCGTTCGCGATCTGAAGTCAGGCGAGCTGGCCGTGATGCTGCTGGCACTGCTTCTCGCCGTAGCCTCGCTCACCGCCGTGGGATTCTTCACGAGCCGCGTGAACCGGGCGGTGGCGCAGCAGGCGGGCGGCGTGCTGGCCGCCGATCTTCGGCTGGAATCCGCGCGACCGATCGCGGATGGGTACGTTCGCGAGGCCGAGCGGCGCGGGCTCGCGACGGCCCGCCTCGCATCGATGCCGAGCGTCGTCTATTACGGGGAGGAATCCACGCTGGTCGCGCTGCGGGCCGCGAGCGAGGGATATCCGCTGCGCGGGGAGCTGCGGGTCGCCGACCGGCCGTTCGGAACGCCGCGTCCGACGCGTGCCATCCCGGCGCGCGGCGAGGCCTGGGCCGATTCGCGACTGCTTGCTCGACTCGGTGCTGCGCTCCCGGCACGGATCCGCGTCGGAGCACACGAGCTCGTGGTCACCCAGGTGCTCGACTATCGCCCGGACCAGGGCATGGGCTTCAGCGATCTGTCGACCACCCTGCTCATCAACCTGGCCGACATGGAGGCCACGGAGCTGATCCAGCCCGGCAGCCGGGTCCGTCGCGCCGAGCTCTTTGCCGGCGATCCGGCCCAGGTGGCGGAGTTCGGCGCCTACCTGCTCGCAAACAAGAAGCCCGGCGAACGGCTGGAGACGCTCGCGGACGCGAGCCCTCAGATCCGCGATTCTTCAGAGCGCTCGAGCCGGTTCCTGTCGCTCGCTAGCCTGGTGAGCGTGCTTCTCTCCGCGGTTGCGGTGGCCATGGCGGCGCGCCGGTACTCCGCGCGTCATCTCGACCAGACCGCGCTGATGAAGTGCATGGGCGCCACACAGGGCTTCGTGCTTACGCAGACAGTGGCGCAGCTGGTTGCGGTAGCGATCGCGGTCGCGTTGGTCGGCACGATGCTCGGGTTCGCGGCGCAGGCCGTGCTCTCTTACCTGCTTCGTGACCTGGTAAGCGGCGAGCTGCCGGCTCCGGCCTCCGACGCACTGTGGCTCGGTCTCGTCACGGCGATCGTGATCCTGGTGGGGTTCGCGCTGCCGCCGCTGCTGCAGCTCAAGCGCGTTCCACCTGCGCGCGTGCTGCGCCGGAACCTCGAGCCGCCGCCGCTACGGTACGTGTTCGTGTACGGTCTTGCCATCGCCTCGGTTCTGGCGCTGCTGCTGTGGCTTCTTCGCGACGCGAAGCTGGTGCTCTATGTCGGCGCAGGTATCGCCGTGACCTTCATCGTGCTCGCGCTAGCCGGCGCCGCGCTGGTCAGGTTACTCGCACCGCTGCGCGGCGGCGTCGGCGTGGCCTGGCGCTACGGGCTCGCGAACATTGCGCGGCGTGGCCGCGACAGCGTCGTGCAGATCATCGCCTTCGGCCTGGGACTGATGGTGCTGCTGCTGCTCGCGCTGGTGCGCGACGACCTGCTCGAGGAGTGGCGCGCCAGTCTGCCGGTCGATGCGCCCAATTACTTCATGATCAACATTCGCCCCGACGAAGGCGAAGCACTGCGGGCCTTCTTTGCGGATCGCGGCCTGCCGCCCACTGAGCTCGTGCCGATGGTCCGCGCGCGTCTGGTGGCCATCAATGGCGTGCCCGCCGACCAGGTCACGTTGCCGACCGAGGACGCGCGCGAATGGCTCGAACGCGAGGCGAACCTCACCTGGACCGCGACCCTCCGGGAGGACAACCGGCTCATCGCCGGCGAGTGGTGGCGCGAGGGCGACGGCGGTGGGCCGCGCGTATCGGTCGAGCGAGAGTTCGCGAAATCGCTGGGGCTCAAGATCGGCGACCGCCTGACCTACGACGCCGCCGGTGAGCCCGTCGAGGCGCGGATCGCAAGCCTGCGCGAGGTGCGCTGGGATTCCTTCCAGCCGAACTTCTTCGTCGTTTTCTCGCCCGGGGTACTCGATGCGATCACCGGCACGCTGATCACGAGCGTGCACGTCCAGGCCTCACAACGGCCCGCACTGGTCGAGCTCGTGAGGCGCTTCCCGGAAGTGACGATCATCGACATCGATGCACTGCTGTCGCAGGTGCGCGAGGTCATGGACAAGGCCGCGCTCGCGGTGCAGTACGTTTTCCTGTTCACGCTGCTCGCCGGTCTCACTGTGCTTGTCGCGTCGGTGCAGGCCACGCGCGACGAGCGCCGCTACGAAAGCGCGATCCTGCGGACGCTCGGCGCCAGCCGTCGCATCGTGTTCCAGGGCATCGCGGCGGAGTTCATGGCGCTCGGTGCGCTGGCGGGTCTGCTCGCGGCGGCCGGCGCCACGGTGGCGGGTTACTTCCTCGCGCGCGAGGTCTTTGAGCTTACGTACACACCCGGCACGCTGATCTGGCTCGCCGGTGTAGCCGGTGGTGCGGTGCTCGTCGGCGTCGCCGGCGTGCTTGCCGCACGCTCGGTGGTCACGCACCCGCCGGTGGCGACGCTGCGGGTTTGACGTGCAAGCGCACCCAGCCAGCGTCGATGCGCTGACCTCGCCAGGTGTAGCCTTGCAGGCGCAACCGGTACTCCCCCGGCCCGAAGGCGCTCGAATTGAGCGAGATCCGCAGGTCGCGATTCGAATCGGGGCTCACCCGCTGCAGCACCATCATTCGACCCTGATTGGCCTTATCGATCGTAATGGCGAACACCTGGAAATGCGCGTAGCCCACCGGCATGTAGAGCTCGATCATCTCTGGAGGCTCGGGCCAGGCAATGCTCGCATCGGGGGCGGCCGACCAGCTGCGCGGATTCGGCACCACCCGCAGCGAGCGGTCGCGCGTCGGTGCGCGTAGCGTCGCGGTCCTGAGCTCGGCCGCAAGCGCGGACGCGGCCGCGCGCTCGCGCCGCGCGCTGACCTGAGCCGCAATCGTCATGATCAGCAGTAGCGCGGCCAGACCCGCGAGCGTCGCCACCGAGACCGGCCGTTGCCACCAGGGCAGCTCGACGGGACTCTCGGGGTCCACTGCAACAGGTGGATCGGGCAGCGGCAGGTCGACCTGCACCGCTGGGCGACGCCAGCGCAGCAGACGCTTCTGCGGCCTGCTCATGCGGAGTCCCCGTTGCGGCCGCTCGCATCCTCGGATTCTCCGGTCGCGCGCGCGAACAGCCCATCCATCGCCTGCTGCTCGCGATCGCGGATGGCCGCCAGGAACGGCGCGGCGCCACCGATGCGCTCGAAGGCCGCCAGGCCCCGCTCGAGGAAGTCTTGTAGCCCGCCAAACCCGGCGGCATGCGCCGGTCCACGTGCCAGGTGCACGAGCCCCCGCACCATCGGTTTCTTCACCACGCCATCCAGGTACTGCCCGATGCGATACATCAGATCGATCTGCCGCTCACGATCCTCGCGCCGACCGACGGCGCGATACGCCTCAGCATACCGTTCCTCGGTAATCGCAGCGTCCGGCAGCGCGCGCACGACCTCCGCATCGAGCTCTTGTGACAGGACTTCGAGCTCGATTGCGAGGCAGAGCGCCGCCAGGGCCTCGGACGGCAGCAACCGCTCCATCATGCGCTCGACTCTGAGCAGGTCGCGATCGCGCGCCCGGGGATCGCCAGAACCGTAGAGCTCGTCGGTGAAGAAGTCGACGGCTGCCCGGTAGCGCGGATCTGCATGCAGGTCCTTGTGCGTGCGCAGCAAACGCCGGGACTGCCAATCCTTCAGCGACTCGAGCTGGCGCGCGAGATCGGGCTTGCCGCGAAATATGTCGCGGAGCTCGGCATTGCGTGTGAGGAGTTTGTGCAGCCTGCCCGATTCGATGCGACGCCGGGATTCACCGGCAGAGGGCCCACGCAACCTCACGTGGTGAGTCCGGCGCGGACCACGCCGTCAAAGCTCCGCGACTCGTCGTCTAGCCGCTCGTACGCGAGACCGAATCGACGACGACTGCGCGACCGGGTGGCGGCGGGTTGCAGATCAAGCATGAGCCCGGTCGCCCTCGTCGATCAGGCGCGCCGCCGGCGCCTGGTCGAACCCCGGGTTGCGCGCGCGGCGCGCGCCTTGCCTCGCTTACGAGGGGTGGCCTGCCTTTGTGACAGCGCCTTCACGCTCTCGTTGAGATCGGCAACCCGACGCGTCAGCTTGCGAACTTCCTCGGCCGTGGGGACGCCGATCTGCATCAGTGCGCGCTGTACACGGTTCTGGAACAGCGTTTCGAGGCTGTCCCAGGTCTCGTTTGCCTGGCTCATGGCGCTGTCGATACGCGCCTGCATCGAGCCCTGCGCCGTGTCGATCGCGTCCCTCACCAGCTGCCCGGCGCCGGATCGCGAGCGCTCGAGGAGCTTCAGGCCCTCGGTCACCGCATCGTGGAATGCGGCGGGGCCATCACGCTGGGCGCGGGCGAGTGCACCCATGCCCGCGAGCCAGATCTGCTGTACGCCCTCCATCATCCCAGCCGGAATACCCGTGGCGCGCGACGAGGACGACTTCGCCCTGCCTGAGGCGCCACTGCGCTTTCGTGTGGCCATCGTTCCCCCTGGGGCGCTCGCCGCCGCCTTAATCAACGATCAATCCGATTAACCACTGATCGACGAGCGCGCATCCTAGCCGCATGCTGCACCGTGTCAATCTGCGGGATCCGGCACGACATTGCGATGAGCCACGCCGTATCGACGCTCGAAATTCGCTCGTGCTGCGTTCTCGTCACCCGGGTTTGACCTGCTCCGGTCCGGCTTCTATGGTAGACGCAAAAACCGGTGCAGGTCGTCTGCGCCGCGCCGGCCTGGGGAGAAGAACATGAGTTACTTCGTGACCGGCGCGACCGGATTCATCGGCCGCCACCTCGTACGCGCGCTCCTGCAACGCGGCAGGAGCACGGTCTATGTGCTGGTGCGCGGACGGTCGTTGGGCAAGCTGGACGAGCTCAAGGAGTTCTGGGGGAAGGACGCCGCGCGGCGCGTGATCCCGGTCAAGGGTGACCTGGCGCAGGCGGGGCTCGGGATCGGCAAGCCGGATCTGCGCAAGCTCAAGGGAAAAGTCACGCACTTCTTCCATCTTGGCGCCGTCTACGACATCGAGGCCAGCGCCGAGGCGATGCACCGCGCGAACATCCTGGGCACCGAGCACGCGCTTGCGTTCGCGCACGCGGTCGACGCCGGCTGCTTCCATTTCGTGAGCTCGATTGCCGCGGCGGGGCTCTACCGGGGCACGTTCACCGAGGACATGTTCGAAGAGGCCGAGGACCTCGATCACCCGTATCACCGCACGAAGCACGATTCCGAGGGGATGGTGCGCGCCAATGGCCGCGTGCCCTTCCGCGTCTATCGGCCCGGCGCCGTCGTCGGGCATTCGCAGACCGGCGTCATAGACAAGATCGACGGGCCCTACTACTTCTTCAAGGCGCTGCAGAAACTGCGCGAGTCCTGGCCCCGCTGGATTCCGCTGGTCGGCGTCGAGGGCGGGTATCTCAACCTCGTGCCTGTCGATTTCGTCGTCGACGCGATGGTGTATCTCGCGCATCTGAAGGGCAAGGACGGCCGCTGCTTTCACCTCACCGATCCGCGAGTGATGCGCGTCGGCGAGGCGCTCAACATCTTCGCTCGCGCAGCGCACGCGCCAGAGATGGCGATGCGCGTCGACCCAAAAGTGTTTGCGATGGTGCCCGAGGGCCTGCTCGGGGCGCTCGGGCGCAACAAGCCACTGCAGAACGTCTTCGACCAGGTGCTGCGCGATCTGCAGGTGCCACGCGCGGTGCTGCAGTTCATGAATTACCCGACCCGGTTCGATGCGAGCGCGACGCAGAAATTGCTGAACAAGGCGCGAATCCGCGTCCCGCCGCTCGAGGACTACGCCTGGCGCCTCTGGGACTATTGGGAGCGGCACCTCGATCCGGATCTCTCCATCGACCGCAGTCTCAAGGGCGCGGTCAAGGGCAAGGTCGTGGTGATCACGGGCGGATCGTCCGGGATCGGCGAGGCCGCGGCGATCCGGATCGCGGACGCGGGCGGCAAGGTCCTGATCGTCGCACGCGACGAGGAGAAGCTCGCCGAGGTGCGGAAGACCATAACGGATCGCGGGGGGTACGCCAAAACGTACTCCTGCGACATCACCGACTATGCCGCGAACGACAAACTGGCCCGCGACATCCTCAAGGAGTTCGGCGCCGTCGACGTCCTGGTCAACAACGCCGGCCGCTCGATCCGCCGCTCGATCAACCTGTCATACGACAGGTTCCACGACTTCGAGCGCACGATCCAGCTCAACTACTTCGCCTGCGTGCGGCTCACGATGAACCTGTTGCCGGCGATGACGGCGCGGAAGTCCGGTCACATCGTCAACATCTCCTCGATCGGCGTGCTCACCAACGCGCCGCGGTTCTCGGCTTATGTCTCCTCGAAAGCGGCGCTCGAGTCCTTTGCGCGCTGCGCGGCGGCGGAGTTCCACGACGAGGGCGTGCATTTCACGATCATCAACATGCCGCTCGTGCGCACGCCGATGATCGCGCCGACGAAGATCTACGACGAGATGCCGACCATCATCACGCCAGATGAGGCGGCCGACATGATCGCGGACGCGATCATCCGCCGGCCGCAGCGCATCGCGACGCGGCTAGGCGTGGCCGCCGAGATCATGCACCTGATGATGCCGAAGATGTCCGAGGTCGTGATGAACTCGGCCTTCCGCATGTTCCCGGACTCGGCGGCGGCACAGGGCAAGAAGGACGAGGACTCGCAGCGGCCGCCGACACGCGAGGCGATGATCTTCGCCACGATCATGCGTGGCATACACTGGTAGAGGTGCCGAGACGGGGACCGCTGCCGGGGCCGACCCGGGCGTCGCGCTCCGGCGGCCCGGCGCAGTTCCGGGCGATTGGCGGGGGCCGCAGGTGGGGAGGGGCCCGGGTGGGGCTCAGCCCGGGCAAGACCCGGCTGGACCAGGTGCGGCCCCCAGCCACGCTGGCCGTTGCGATCTGGGCACAGTTCACCCCGGCGTGCGCTTCCGGCGGCAAGCGCCCGCCCCGATAGCAGAAATTTCATCCGATCGCGGTGGAATCCCGATTGTGCAAGCGCGGCGTCGGTGGCATCCTCGCCCGTACCGCCAGAGGAAGGCGTCGCATACAAACAGGGATAGGGGGGCGCGAAGGGGACAGCGCCGCAACTGGTCGGAGTTAGGGAATGAAGATTCTTTTGCTGATTTTCCTCCTGGGGATTCTTGCCTTGGTATCGATTGGTATGTTGCGCCGGCGGCGGGAGCACCGTCGTGCCGAGCGCGCCAAGGCCCTGCGCGCCGAACGGCTGAAGGCACGGAAGCGTGCCGTGCCGCACGTGTCGGCGAATCTCTACGGGACCAACGGGCCGGAACAGCCCTCACCGATGCAACGACCTCCGCCGAGCCGCGCCGCCTGACGGCGCACGGCGCCTCAGGGGCAGGCGGCCTATTCGCGCGAAAGCTCGCGCAGCGCATCCGCCGACGCCTCCCAGTTCTGGCCATCGAAGGGCTCGATGTCCAGTCGCTCGATCGTGGCCGGGTCGAGGCAATGCGCGTTGATGCTGAACCCGTCCGGGTTCGAGCGCGGCACGTAGAAGGACTTGATGCCGCAGCGCCGGCAGAACATGTGCCGCGCCGTACCCGTGTTGAAGGCATAGGTCGTGAGGGCGTCCGCGCCCTTGACCAGGCGGAACCGGCTCGCCGGCACAATCAGGTGCAGGAAACCCGTCATCCGGCAGATCGAGCAGTTGCATTCCTGCACCCGGAGCTCCGGCGGCGCGGTTACCTCGAAGGCGACGTCCCCGCAGTGACAGCCGCCCTTGTGCGTGACGAATTCGCCCATGAAAGCCACCCCTGTTAGTGCGACGGATCCGGGCCGAAATTATGCAACTTTGGTCCAAGTCGCATGGACCGCGGCGGGGCGACCTGCCAGCATTGATCGCCACACGACAGGAAAACGGGGCTGAGACGACCGCCTTCGAACTGCATTCGAAGAAAAGGCGAGTCGAAGGGGGCGCTCCCATGCGGGCTTCGCGACTCATCTCGAGTCGCGCCGATTGCGCTACGCGCCAATTACAAACGCGCGCGTTCCGGGTAACTGCGTGGACGGTGATCTCGATCCCCGCCCTCGTCGGCTCTGGCGCCCTCGCGGATCGGCCCGTCGCACCTTTCGCCGCCCCCGCCGATCGCACTCTCGAGGAGATCGTCGTCACCGGTACGCGCCTGCGGATCATCGGGATCGAGTCGAGCGCCCCGGTGATGGTATTGAGCCGTCGCGACATCGAGCGGGGCGGTGCCGATTCCGTCGGCAAGGTGCTGCAGACCCTGCCCGCGATTACCGGATCGCAGCTCAACACGAACGTGAACGCGGGCGGCGAGATGGAGCCGAGCGTCTCGGGCGGCGGGACCGGCGATGGGTCGGTCCGCGCCAGTCTGCGCGGCGGCTCCCTGGTGCTGCTCAACGGGCGCCGCTTTCCGAACGGCGGGATCGGCGCGGACACATCCGTCGACTTGAACACGATTCCTGTGTCGCTGATCGAGCGTGTCGAGGTCCTGACGGGGGGCGCTTCGGCTGCTTACGGATCGGATGCCGTCGGCGGGGTCATCAACATCGTCACACGGCGGGCCGGCAAAGGCGTCGAGCTCACTGGCTCGCGGACGATTACGTCGCGGGGCGACGGCGAGATCTTCACCGCCCAGGCGGCAATCGGGCTCGCGCCGCACGGCGGCGCCTGGAGCATCGGCCTCGACTACGCGAACCAGGACGGCGTGACGCTCGATCGGCGCGGATATTCCGCCGTACCGCTATTCATCGTCGATGCGGCCGGTACCGTCGGGCCCGAGCTCAATAACGCGACGCCGCAAGGCGTTTTCACCATTCCCGAAGGGAACGCATTGGGTCTCGCAGCGGGCGCCTACACTTTGAACGATGGCGCCACCGGTCACGCGGCCGAGGACTACCGGCCGTACGATCGCTCCATCGACGGGTTCAATCCTGCGCCGTTCAACTATTCGCAAACGCCGAACGAGCGCACTTCACTGTGGCTGCTTGGTTCCCAGCCGGTCGGCGATCGCGTGCAGCTCTTCGCGGAAGGACTCGTGCAGCATCGATCCTCGGAGCAGGAGCTCGCGCCGGATTTCTTTGCTCGCTCCATGCCATTGCCGACGCTCGCGGACGGCTCAGAAGGGATTCCCGCGGACAACTACTACAATCCCTTCGGCGTCGACCTGCCGATCCCACCGCGCCCACCCGTGCGGCGCCGCCTGGTCGAGGCCGGCAACCGAACCGTAAGCGAGGACGTCGATCTGTGGCGCGTGCTCATCGGGCTCGAGGGTGAAACCGGCGCCGCCTGGCGTTGGCAGGTCTCTGCAGGGTATGCCGAATCCGATGCCACTACGGTCGAAAAGGGCTTCATGGCCTGGTCGCGGTACCCCTTGGCGCTCGGGCCGTCCGGTCCCGATGAAACCGGTCGAATCGTGTGCGGGCCGCCGGATCCGGCCACCGGGCGTGTGCCAGCGGCGAGCATCATTCCCGGCTGCGTCCCGCTCAATTTTTTCGGTGGCGCCGGCAGCGTCACGCAGGCTCAACTGGATTACATGAGTCCGCGCCCGATGACCGACACCGGGACCAACGAGCAGCGCATCGCCGAGCTGGTATTCCGGGGTCCCTGGGGCCGGTTGGCGAGCGGGGACGTGCAATGGCTCGTGGGGACCAGTTATCGGCGCGAGGGAGGCAGCCTGGTGCAGGACCCGTTGCGGGAGCTGGAATTCCTGGACCTGTCGGGCTCGACAGTGTCGGCTGGGCACTACGACGCGAAGGAACTCTTCGCCGAGGCCGAATTGCCGCTGCTGCGTGACCGTTCCGGCGCTCACCGGCTCGCGCTCGACCTCGGTGTCCGATGGTCGGACTTCTCCACGTTCGGGCCAAACACGGCCTGGCAGGCGGGCCTCCGCTGGCAGCCCAAAGAGGAGTGGGCATTGCGCACCCGCTACGCCCAGGTCTTCGCCGCCCCGAGCCTGCCCGCTCTCCACGGCCCGCTCATTCATGTTCCGTGGGCCGCGATCGACCCGTGCGGCAACAATCCAACGCCCGAGCAGCGCGTGAATTGCTCGGCGAACGGCGTGCCGGGCGGGGCCTACGTTCAGAGCGACCCGGAGTTCCTGGTGACGGCCGGTGGAAATCCCGACCTGCAGCCCGAAACCGGACACACCTTCGGCGCAGGACTCACCTACACGCCCGCCTCGGTCGAAGGACTCTCGGTCAGCATCGACTACTCCCGTGTCGTGATCCAAGGGTTCGTCAACCAGGCGTTTCCCGAGCAGGTGCTGCGCGGCTGTGCCGACTACGGCACTCAGGAATGGTGCGACGCGATAGACCGATTGCCGGATGGCAGCATTTCACGGGTCTACACGCTGGATGAAAATTTCGGATACCACGAGAATCGCGCCTTCGATGTCGCGATTGACTGGCACAAGGCGACACGGCTCGGTGAGGTAACCGCGGCCGTTCAGACTACATATCTAGATCGGTGGGACGACCAGTATTTTCCCGACGAGCCGGTGTCGCCCTGGGCCGGCAAGGCTGGGGTTGGCGCCCTGCCGCGCTGGCAAGCCTTGGGCAGCATCGACTGGAGACACGGGCGCTGGCTCGCCAGCTACGCAGCCGAGTACATCGGCAGTTACACCGAGCACGTTCAGCTTGTCTTTGCCCCGCACAGCCGAAGCATCGACGCCGTTCTCTACCACGATGTCGAAGCAGGGTTCGAGTTCGACTCTGGCTTCGCGCTGCGGGCGGTGATCAGCAATGTTCTCGATGAGGACCCGCCGTACGTCAACGGCGGCTCGATCGCGAATACGGACGAGGCGACCTACCGGCTGCTCGGCCGCAGCTACTTCGTCGAGATCCGATACCGGCTGCAGTAGGCACTAACACGGACCCGCATTCGACGTCTTGCGCTTCGGCACCTGGCCGCGCTCACGCATCTGGCGGATCGCTTCACGCTCCGTGGCGGCATGCGTCTCGGCCTTGGCCGCGAGCGCCTGAAACCGCGGATCGCTGCGCAACGGCTCGAAGGCGGGGTCACGACGGAAGGCATACCACCAGCGCCAGAGGCGGCCGATCGAAAATGCCTCCTCCAGCAGGTCGAGCGCCGCATCGTTCTTTGCGAGCAGCGTCAATGCCGCGGCTCTCGGGTAGGTCAGTAGATCCAGTTCATCGGGCGGCCACTCGCTGCCGAGCACTTCGCGAGCAAGCCGCTCCGCTTCCTGCCGCTCGCCCATGGAAAGCCTCAACTGTGCGAGCGACGCCTGCATCCACGAGTTCCCCGCCGTCGGGATCTTCAGAGCGAGGAGCTCGTCGCCCCCCGATGCGAGACGACCATTCGCCAGCGCAGCGTCGCGAATCAGATAGACCGGGACGTCGGCGTCGAAGGCTGGCTCCTCCCAGACCGGGTCCTCGCGGAGCAGGTCAGTCCCGCGCTCCAGCCGCTGCGCGTACAGACAAATCGCCAACCACCGTCTCGAGCGCAAGGGTTCGGGTGCCTCGAGGAGCACGCTGCGCGCGGCATCGACCTCGCCGACCTCCAGGTAAGCCTCTGCGAGGGGGCGACGTACCCAATCCGCGCGCGGATCGATGGCGAGTGCTCGCTCCTCCAGTGCCACGGCTTCGGCGAAGTGTCCCTGGTACCAGCGAATCACGCCGAGACGCAGCAATGCGGGATGGTAGTCGGGCGCAACTGCCAGGGCCTTTCGGAAACTGTCCTCGGCCTCTGCGCTAAACTGCCGGTAGAGTCTTCCCTTCACGAAGTAGTTCCGCGGCGACAGCGGATCCATTCGGATGGCTCGATCGATCTCGGCGCGGGCTTCGTCGTCGGATCCTTCCAGCCGATAGAGCATAGCGAGACCCTCGAGACCGGCGCCGTCGATCCCGCCCAAAGTCAGCCCCTTTCGATAGTCGGCCTTCGCCCCATCCGAATCTCCCATGAGCGCCTTCAGGTCGGCGCGCAGGATGTACGCCTCGCCAAGCGTGTCATCGAGTTCCAAGGCTCGATCCAGAGGCGGTTGCGCCTCACGTGCGCCCGCCTCCAGCCGCTGGCGGTGGCGGTCCGAGTGAGCCATGCGCATGAATCCCGTTCCACCCGTCTCTTGATATAGCGTGCTACGCCAATGCGCGGCCGCGAGTCCCGCGTAGGCAGCGGCGAATTCTGGCGAAATCTCGATGGCATGCTTGAAGTGCTCGATCGCGCGTTCGGCATCCTCGACCCGGGTCGTGGCCAGCAGCGCTCGCGCCTGCAGATACGCGAGATAGGCATCGGTTCCAAACGAGGCATACGGGTGCTGCTCGCGGTTGAGGCTCACCTCCAGGGCCGTGGCGATGCTCTTCGCGATCTCATCCTCGACCGCGAAGATGTCATCGACGGTGCGGTCGAAGCGGAGCGACCACAGGTGGCCGCCTGTGGTTGCGTCGATGAGCTGGGCGGTGACGCGCAACCGCTCGCCCGAGCGCTGTACGCTGCCCTCGACGAGGTATCGCACATTGAGCTTGCGGCCGATCTCCTGTACGTCCGCCGGGCGCTCACCCACCGAAAACGACGAGGTCCGGGCGATGAGCATCAGGTCCGGGGTACTCGCCAGTCGATGCAGCACGCTTTCGGCCACCCCAAAGGCGACGTAGGCGTTCTCTGCGTCGGTGCTCAGGTTCTCGAACGGCAGGACCGCGACCGTCCTCGCCCGGGGCTCGGCCGCTGCCGCTGCTGCTGCTGAGGCGGGGGGCGGTGTCTCGTGTGCGGCTCGCCAGCGGGCGAATCCGCTGTAGGTGAGGAACACGACGCCGAGCACGGCCAGCCCGAGGATCGCTGCCATGAGCGGGCGACGGTGCGACGGGTCGCGGGCGCGTTCCGGCGCTGACGGCAGCGGGGGTACGATCGCCGCCGGTTCCTGCCGGCTCGGCGAGGGCTCCGGCAGCCGGACGACAGGCGCGACGAAGTGATAGCCGCGCCCGGGCACGGTGGCGAGGTAACGATTTTCGCCGGGCGTCTCCCCCAGCACGACACGCAGGGCCGAGATGGTCTGCGTGAGATTGTTCTCCTCGACGACCAGCCCCGGCCACAGCTCCGTGAGGAGCAGATCCTTTTCCAGCAACTGGCCCGGGTGCTCCACGAAATACAGGAGCGCGTCGAGGACCTTGGGCTTGATGGCCAGCGCGGTGGACCCGCCCCTGGCATAGAGCAGGCGCCTGCCGGCGTCGAGCCGGAACTCCCCAAACTCGTAGACGGTGTGCGGTTCGGGCCCGCTGGAAGAGTTCATTGGAATTCAGAGGAATTCAGCAGCCCGCCAACGACTTTAGCACGCGGCGCGGCAACTCTCCCGGCGTCGGCTCTCGATCTGGCATTCGATGCCGAGCGCGCGACCGCGGTGACAACAACTAGGAGAACGGAGAAACATCCATGCTCATTCACGCCCCACACAACGGTCGCCGCCGGTGGCTGACGCTGACCGCGCTGCTGGTCGCGGCGATCCCGCTCGGCTGGACGAATTCGACCCGGGCCGATGCCGTCACCGACTGGAGCGCCATCGCTCAGACCGCCATCGTGACCAACGCCGGGCGGCCGCCCCCGGGCGCCATCGTCGACGTGGCCTACGTCTTTGCCGCGGTGTACGACGCGGTGAACGCCATCGATGGCCGCTACTCCGCGTTCGCGATCAGCGTGTCCGCATCGCCGAGCGCTTCGCAGGAGGCCGCCACCGTCGCCGCCGCCCACCATGTCCTGAAGACCTTCTACCCGACTCAACAGGTATCCCTCGACGGCGCCTACGCAGCCTCGATGGCCGCGATTCCACCGGGCGCTGCCCGAGACCAAGGCAACGCCGTCGGGGTCCAGGTCGCCACAGCCTTCCTCGCGCTGCGGGCCAACGATGGGCGTAACGCCGTCGTGCCCTACGTCTTCGGCAGCGGTCCGGGCGTTTATCAGCTGACGCCAGGGGCACCGGCGCCGCCCGCCTCTCCGGCCACGCCATGGGTGGCGCAGATGAAGCCCTTCGCCCTGGAGAGCGCCTCACAATTCCGCGCCGAGGGCCCCCCGCATCTCACGAGCGCCCGGTGGGCGGACGACTACAACGAAGTGAAGGCGTTCGGCGCGTTGAACGACTCGCCACGCACGCCCGAGCAGACCGAGATCGGCCGCTTTTACGCCGAGCATCCCGGCGCCCAGCTCATGCGGACAGTCCGCAACTTTGCCGCCGCCCAGCCGCTCAGTCTGGCGGATCGCGCGCGGCTCGTGGCGATACTCCACATCAGCGCTGCCGACGCGCTCATCGCCTGCTTCGATTCCAAGTACTTCTACAACTTCTGGCGTCCGGCGACCGCGATCGTGGCCGGCGATACGGATGACAACGATGCGACCGAGCCGAACGGAGGCTGGCTGGCGCTTGTCCCGACACCGAATCATCCGGAGTACCCCGCCGCCCACGGGGCCGTCAGCACTGCATACGCCGAGGCGCTGCGGCATTTCTACAGCACGAAGAAAGTCACCATCACTCTCAGCAGCACCGTCACGGGAACGACGCACACCTTCCACAGCACCGACGAAATCATCAAGGAGATCATCGATGCCCGCGTCTATGGCGGCATGCACTACCGGACTTCTGGCGTGCATGGCTCGGTGATCGGAAGAAAGGTCGCGCACTGGATCGACAAGAACTACTTCCAGCCGGTCGCCCAGTAAGACACCTATAGGGAGAGGTGATATGAAGACCGCGCTTCGATTCGGACTCCCCGCCGTGATTGCTACTGCAGCGGCAGCAGGGCTCCTCTTAGGGATCGTGCTTGAAACGACTCGGGCCGGAAAACCCATAGCAGAAGCGTGCCGCGGATGCGCGCCTTCGCCCGAGGACATCCTCGCGGCGCGCTCAGGTGGCAAATTGTGTCAACTCACGGCTCGTGAAACCGCTCGCGCTGTTCGCGCCGCTCCTGCTCTGTGACGCCTAGCCGCGGACGCATCAAGGGGAGGGACATGGCAAACCTCGGACCTAAGATTCTTGGGCAATCGGCCCTGATCCAAATTTGAACTTAGCGAAGAGTCCATACAAAAAAGCCGAAAACCACGGGGGCGTTATGAAGACCGCGATTCCAGGTTTGCTAACGGTGGTTCTGCTGGGGACGATGGCCGCCGCGAGTGCGTACACCCTCGAGGGCGAGGTGTTCTCCTTTGAGACGGGTGCGATCCCAAACGCCAGCGTCAACCTCTGGGTGCAGCTGGAGTCTGGGGCGGGCTATTCCTACTGGTGGAAACACGGTCCCCTGAGCTCGAATGACCTTGGTCTCTTCGAGGCTCCGTACCTGCCCTACTCGCACGTCTCGATCGATGTACGGCCGGACGGCTACGTGCAACCCTGCGCCGTTACGCGGAACATCCGTGGGGACGTCTCGGGGGTCCGAGTCGAATTGATGCCTAAGTCGGCGTTCGACGTCGTCACTGCACCACGCCCGCAATTGGCGGTTGAGCCGTCGGTAAGTGGAGTGATTTTCGAGACTACGGCAACCGGCCGGCAGCCGGTCGCCGGAGCGCGAGTCTGGCTGACAGATATTTGGGACAACGTCTTAGCTAATACGATGAGCGATCGCAGCGGCGGGTACTTCGTGTGCAACGTCGGGAATCTTCCGACAGCAGCCAGGTTGACCGTGACCAAGGACGGTTTCAAGAACCGGTCGGTCGGCCCCGTGAACTCGTCGGAGACGCGGGTAATCGACATAGAACTCATGCGTCAGGACAGGTTGTTGTTGAGCAAATCGACCGTTGCAGGGTGCCAGTCCCTCATCGGTAACCTGCAGCTCGCGAATCCCGCTCCGGCCGGCGGCCGCGTTGTCTCCCTCAGCAGTACCTTGACTTCCGCAACGACGCCGGCCAGCGTTACGGTGCCGGGAGGTGCGACGACAATTACATTTCCCATCAAGACGACGCCGGTCACGTCGCGCCAGACCGGGACAATTACTGCAAACTTCGGCGGCACCGTCCTAACCCGGAAACTCTCTGTGCGCCGGATCGGAATGCTGTCGGTCGGGTTGGATCGAACTACGGTCGTCGGAACGAAACCAGTCGTCGCCACGGCCGAGCTCGAGTGCAAGGCGGCTCCCGGACCGATCACGGTCAACCTCGCGAGCAGTAATGCGGCGATCGCCTATCCGGTAGCCGCGAGCATCGTGGTGCCTCAAGGGCTGCAATCGGTGCCTTTCGACGTTGCTACGAGCAAAGTTCTGAGCAAGCGAACCGTTTCCATCTCCGGCACCGCAAACGGCATCTACAAGTCCAAGACATTGACCGTGACCCCGGCTTCGTTCGTAAGTCCAACCAGCCTCAGGTTCGGCACTGTGCCAGTTGGCGCGACAAGCAGCCCACGCGCGGC
>Ga0207648_10001177_pt1 | contig 29264 bp, 31 predicted proteins | sample KBSMisM32_FD_184310 | JGI IMG/M metagenome (GOLD analysis project Ga0207648, IMG submission 184310) | Miscanthus rhizosphere microbial communities from Kellogg Biological Station, Michigan, USA - KBS Miscanthus M3-2 (SPAdes) (version 2) | ecosystem: Host-associated > Plants > Roots >... | reverse complement strand
AGCCAACCGGCCTGCTTCTCGAGCACGGCGCCGACGGCCGGGTGCGTGACGAGACGCTTCGGGCCCGGTGGTTCAAAGGCAACGCGTCGCAGCAGGGCGCGGCTCTCGAAGGCCGCCTGCTCCTGGGCGAGTTCGATCAGCGATGCTCGGCGGCGCGGCCGGACAATCTGGACGAAGCCGAAGCCGTTCATTGCGGTACGTTCGAACGGCCGGGCGAGATAGGATTCGAGGATTGTGTCGGCCTCGGCTCGCGCCGCCTTGTCGCGGAGCGTCGGGAAGTCGATTCCGGTCGAACCGCCGAGATCGAGGCGGCGGATCGCGCGCGCCGCAGCCCACGCCGCCATCTGCGCCAATTTATCCGGGACCAGCCAACCGTCGACGTCGATCATCGTCATTGCCGCGGTCGGCTCGATGCGCAGTTCGCCGCCTTCGAACCGGACGATACCGGTCCTCGCTTCCTCCAGCAGGTCGTCCCATCCATCGATCGTGCCGGGCTGTCCCTCCGCGAGCGGCGGCGCTGCGCGCGGCTGCTCTTCAGTGCGGCGGGCGAGTCCGCGTTTCCAGGGCTCGGCGCCGCCCAGCGCTTCACGGGTCACTTCGATGATCAGGCGCCCGCCTTCGCTGACGCCGCTGACGCCGCGCGGCAGCAGGAATTCCTCCCCGTCCGCTTCGACCGTCACCCGCGGTGCCACGGCAACAAGCTTCGCCTCGAGGATGGTGCCGGCGGGCGTCACCCCGTCACGCCGGACTCGCGTTTCGATGATTTCGTCGCCGTCGACCAAAGCGGCCCGGGTTTCGCCGATACCCGCCTCGATGATCCATTCAGGCAAGATGATGTCCGGCCGACTTCAGCAGGACGCGGGTCTCGGCCAGCGGCAGGCCGACGACATTCGAATAGCTGCCGGCGATGTGGCGGACATAGACTTCGCCATAGCCCTGCAGCGCATAGCCGCCGGCCTTGCCGCGCCATTCGCCATGGCTGGCATAATAGTCGATCTCTTCCGGCGAGAGGCGCTTCATGGTGATCATCGTTTCGACCAGCCGCGCGCGGATCCCCTGACCCGGAACCGCGAGCGCCACACCCGTCAGCACCCGATGCCGGCGGCCGGACAGCAACCGCATGCAGGTGCGTAACGTCGCTTCGTCTTCGACCTTGGGCAGGATCCGGCGTCCGACGGCGACCACCGTGTCGGCGGCGAGCACCAGCGCGTCGGGCTCCTTCGCGGCGACCGCTAGGGCTTTCTCCCGCGCCAGGCGGGACGCGTGGACGCGCGGCAGTTCGCCCCGCGGCACGCTTTCGTCGATTTCGGCCGGCGAGACGGCGTCGGGAACGACTCCGATCCGCGCGAGGAGGTCGAGGCGGCGCGGGCTCGCCGAGGCGAGGATCAGCCGCACGGGCAATTAGCCGTTGTAGCCGGGCGGTCCTGCGCGGCCGGGCATGAAGCGATAGGTGATGCGACCTTTCGTCAGGTCGTAGGGCGTCATTTCGACGAGCACGTCATCGCCGGTCAGCACCCGGATGCGGTTCTTGCGCATCTTGCCGGCAGTATGACCCAGGACCTCATGGCCGTTCTCGAGCTTCACGCGGAACATCGCATTCGGCAACAGTTCCACCACCGTGCCGCGCATCTCGAGCAATTCTTCCTTGGCCAAGCAAATCCTCTTTCGTTCCGGAGCAAAAGTCGCGGAGCCTTAGCGGCGGGGCGCGCAAAAGGAAAGGCGCGGGTCAGGCCGGGTTGTATCTGGCGAGGAACGCCCCGAGGCGGGTGAGCCAGTCCTCCAAGTCGGTCGCGCTGTCGAAACCGTGGCCGCTATTCTTGTAATAAACGGACGTCACGTTCGCTCCTGACCTCGACATGGCATCAACAAATTGATGGCTCTGACTCGGCGGAACAGTCTCGTCCTTCTCTCCGTGTCCGACCAAGAGCGGTACTTTGATCTTGCCGACGAAAGCGATTGGCGACACCGACCGAAGGTCGGCCTCGCTCTCTCCGGCGACCCGCGTGCGCCATTCCTTATAGTAACGCGGGGCCGAGAACAGCTTCCGGTCGTAGCGCAGCATTGACGGCAGGTCGGTAACCCCAGCTAGGCTAGCCGCGCAGCGGTAACGATCGGGATTGCGCGCGGCACCCCACAGTGCTGCGTAGCCGCCGTAAGAGGCGCCGACGATGCACACGCGCTTCGGGTCGATCTGACCGGTTCCGGCCAGCCAGTCGACGCCGTCGTCGAGGTCGTCCTGCATCTTGCGGCCCCACTGGCCGTAGCCTTTTTCGACAAAGCTTTTGCCGAACCCAGTCGAGCCACGAAATTCCGGTTGCAGGACGGCGTAACCGCGATTGGCCAAGAACTGGACTTCCGGGTCGTATTCCCAGTCGTCGCGAGAGAACGGGCCTCCATGCGGCATCACGATCAGGGGCAGGGACTTCGCTTCTCGCCCGCGAGGCAGCGTTAGATAGCCGCGCAACTGGAGACCGTCCCGGGCGGTGTAGCGGACCGGTCTCACCGTAGACATCAGCGCCGGGTCGATCCGCGGATTGGGATCGACCACCGCGTGCATTTTCGACGTTGTCCGATCGAGCAGAAAATATCGGCCGGGGTCGGAACCCGACTCCGACCAGACCAAGACCCGGTTCTTATCGCGCGACCAGGCGATGGCGACGTTGTCGCCAGCAGGCAGTGCGCGGTCCAGCTTCGCCTGAAGCACTTCAAAATTCCTGTCGAGCCAATGCACGTGGTGGCGGTCATCCTGATAACGGACTGCGCCAATCTCCCCACTCGCTTCGTTGTACAGCACGTCGTCGACGTCGACGTCGGGATGCTCGAAAATTGGCTGTCCGATCGCGCCTGTGGTCGTGTCATATTTGTAGAGGGCGAACCGGCCGGTTTTCTGATTGGTCAGGATCCAGCTCTGGGCGCCGCGGAAGATGAACTTGTCGATCGCGCCGTCGTCGTCCTTGTCGAACTTGCCGTGGACTTTACGCAGGTCGTCGCCGGCGCGGTCGCGGTACCAGACCGTCCACTTGTTATTGTCATAGGAAACGCCGGCGCGAACCACGCCATTTTCATCTGCGTACCAATCCCACACACCGTTTCGCGCCTTTTCGACTACGGTTGCTTCCCCGGTGAGCAGGTCGACCCGCTTGACCGAGGGATAAACCCACGAATCGCTCTGGCTGGCCACCAGTGCCCACGTTCCGCTCGGATCGGTGTAGATAACGTCGCCTGCGTAAGCGCCATGACTCTTGTCGTCGAGCAGCCGCGACGCGCCGCTCGCAATGTCGATCGCGATCAATCGCAGATAGGGAAGGTCGACGTCGACGTGATAGATGTGCCGGATCGTCAGTACCGTCAGCAGCAGCCGGTCGTTGCCTGCCCAGGTCAGCCCGTAAACCTGGCCGTCGCCTAGCCCGATGACACGGGCCGGTGCCTCCGGGTGGTCGGCATCCAGGACTGCCAGCGTGGTTATGCCGCTCGCGGTCTTGCGCGCGGCGATGCGGCGACCGTCGGGCGACAGTAGCGGCTTGGTCAGCACCGGAAGCGCGGCGAAGTCGGCAACTGGAATCAATGCGGGTCGGGTCTCGACAGCGTTCGCCGGCCCGGCGGCGATCGCCATTAACCCAGTCAGCAAAACAAACCGCATGCCACCCCCTGACTCGGCAGCTTCAGGCTAACATGCTGCAAGCGAAAGGAAAGGGCGCTTTAAATCACCAGAACAGTGGATCCGGTCGTCTTGCGTGCTTCGAGGTCGCGGTGGGCCTGGGCCGCGTCGTCGAGGGCGTAGCGCTGCTTGACCTCGACCCTGACCTTGCCGCTTTCGACGACCTCGAACAGCTCGCGGGCGGCGGTTTCCAGCTCATCGCGCGCCGCAATGTAGGTGAAGAGGGTCGGCCGGGTCAGGAACAGCGATCCCTTCTGCGCGAGCAGGCCGGGCGGGAACGGGTCGACCGGGCCCGAGGCATTGCCGAAGCTGACCATCATCCCGCGTGGCGCCAAGCAATCGAGCGATTGCATGAAGGTATCCTTGCCGACCGAATCATAGACCACCGGCAGTTTCGCGCCCTCTGTGATGCGCGCGACCTCGGCGACGAAATCCTGGCGCGTGTAGACGATCGGGTGGTCGCAGCCGTGCGCCCGCGCAAGCTCGGCCTTGTCGTCCGTGCCGACGGTGCCGATGACCGTTGCGCCGAGCGCCTTGGCCCATTGGCAGACAATCAGCCCGACCCCGCCGGCCGCGGCGTGAATCAGAATCGTCTCGCCGGGCTGCACCCGGTGGACCGATCGCAACAGCATGTGCGCGGTCATGCCCTGCAGCATCATTGCCGCGGCCGCCTCGGTCGAGATCGCGTCGGGCAGCTTCACCAGCCGGTCGGCGGCGATCAGGCGTTCCTCCGCATAGCTGCCGATCGGGCCAGCGTAAGCGACGCGATCACCGAGGTTCAGGCCTGCCACGTCCGGTCCGACAGCTTCGACGACACCCGCGCCTTCGACGCCCGGGATGAAGGGCAGTTGCTGCGGGTACAGTCCCGTGCGGTGATAAACGTCGATGTAATTGAGCCCGGCAGCGTCTTGGCGAAGCTTGACCTGGCCGGGGCCGGGCTCACCAACTTCGACCTCGGCCCATTTAAGGACCTCGGGGCCGCCGGTTTCCTGGATCTGGATGGCGTGGGGCATGGCGCGCAGATGGGTGTGGCTTGCGCCAAAGAAAAGCCCCGCCGCGGCGAACCGCGACGGGGCATCCCCTTTGAAACTGAACCAGAAGATCAGCCGGCGGCGTGTCCGGCCAGCGCCGCGAGCAGCAGCAGCGCGACGATGTTGGTGATCTTGATCATCGGATTGACGGCCGGTCCGGCGGTGTCCTTGTAGGGGTCGCCGACCGTGTCGCCGGTCACCGCGGCCTTATGCGCTTCCGAACCCTTGCCGCCGTAATTGCCGTCTTCGATATACTTCTTGGCATTGTCCCAGGCGCCGCCGCCCGAGGTCATCGAGATGGCGACGAACAGGCCGGAGACGATCACGCCGAGGAGCAACGCACCGAGCGCGGCGAAACCCGACGCTTGGCCGGCCACCAGGGTGATCAAATAATAGACGGCGATCGGGGCCAGCACCGGGAGCAGCGACGGAATGATCATTTCCTTGATCGCGGCGCGGGTGACGAGATCGACGGTCCGGCCGTAATTCGGGCGCACCGTGCCTTCCATAATCCCCGGATTGTCGCGGAACTGCGCACGGACATCCTCGACCACCGCGCCCGCCGCACGGCCAACCGCGGTCATGCCGAAGGCGCCGAAGCTGTAGGGCAGCAAAGCACCGAGCAGCAGGCCGACGATCACGTACGGGTTGGACAGCGAGAAATCGACCGCGACGTTGGGGAAGAATTCCTTCAAGTCGGTCGTGTAGGCGCCGAACAGCACCAGCGCGGCGAGCGCGGCCGAGCCGATGGCATAGCCTTTGGTCACCGCCTTGGTGGTGTTGCCGACCGCGTCGAGCGCGTCCGTGCGCGTACGCACATCGTCCTCGAGCCCGGCCATTTCGGCGATGCCGCCGGCATTGTCGGTGACCGGACCGTAAGCGTCGAGCGCTACGACCATGCCGGCCATGGCGAGCATCGCGGTCGCGCCGAAGGCGACGCCGATCACGCCCGCGAGCTGGTAGGCCGCGATGACAGCAATCACGATCGCGAGCGTGGGCAGCGCCGTTGATTCAAGGCTGATCGCCAGCCCCTGGATGACATTGGTGCCGTGGCCGGTCTGCGACGCCTTGGCGATGCTCTGGACCGGACGGTAGTTGGTGCCGGTGTAATATTCGGTGATCCACACCAGCAGGCCGGTGAGGCCGAGTCCGATCAGCATGCAGTAGAACAGCTTCATGCCGGTCAGCGGGATCTGCGCATCGCCTACGCCCGGGATGGTGGCGATGACGCTGTTCATGTCGCCGAGCACATATTGCGTGACCGGGTAGCAGAGGATCGCGCCGAGCACGGCCGAGGTCCAGAAGCCCTTGTACAGCGCGCCCATGATCGTGCCCTTGCCGAGCCGCACCATGTAGGTGCCGATCACCGAGGTGATGATGCACACGCCGCCGATGAGCAGCGGCAGGGACATGAGCTTGAGGAGCAAGCCGCTGTCACCTCCGGTGACAGTCAGCGCGATCGACACCATCGTGACGCCGAGCGTCACGACGTAGGTCTCGAACAGATCGGCCGCCATGCCTGCGCAGTCGCCGACATTGTCGCCGACGTTGTCGGCGATGGTCGCCGGGTTGCGCGGATCGTCTTCCGGAATTCCGGCCTCGACCTTGCCGACGAGGTCAGCGCCGACGTCGGCGGCCTTGGTAAAGATGCCGCCGCCGAGACGCGCGAAGATTGAAATCAGCGACGCGCCGAAGGCCAGGGCGACAAGCGCGTCGATGACGGTGCGGTCATTGGGCGCATGGCCGGCAACCGCGGTCAGATAATAAAAGAAGACCGAGATCGCGAGCAGGCCGAGGCCGGCGACAAGCATGCCAGTGATCGCGCCCGAGCGGAACGCCATGGTCAGACCGCCCTGCAACGACGTCCGGGCCGCTTCGGCGGTGCGGACATTGGCCTTCACCGACACGTTCATGCCGACGAAGCCGGTCACGCCCGACAGCAAGGCGCCGATCAGGAAGCCGATCGCGGAAATTGCTCCGAGGAAATAGAACACCAGAGCGACCACGACCACGCCGACGATGGCGATGGTCCGGTATTGGCGGGCGAGATAGGCGCGGGCGCCTTCCTGCACGGCGCTGGCGATGTCCTGCATCCGCTCATTGCCCGCGGGTGCTTTGAGCACCTGCATGGTGGTCAGAATTCCATAAAGGACGGCGATCACGCCACAGGCCATGGCGATCAAAAGCAAGTTCATCTGGTTTCCCCGTTTGCGGCAAACAGAAAGGCCGGCGTGCGGGTGCACGTCCGGCGAATGACGCCCCTTTATGGGGCGCGCGCGGAGTCTGCAACTAGCGGGATTTAATGGATGAGGAGGGCGACGACCGCGCCGGCCAGCAGGCCGCTAAGGGCGACCAGCCACTGACGGAGCGGAACTGCGATGTTCATGGCCCAAACTCTCCGGCAGCGCGATTTCAAGGCCGCCGCTGGTCAGCCGGATGGCCGGCTCACCGGCGGTCAGGGCGCCGATCCGGCTGATTCTGGTCCCCGATGGTAAAGGAAGTGTTGACGGATCGAGGCCCGGGGAAAGCGCCGCGAGCAAAGCGTAGTCGTCACCACCGGTCGCGGCCAGCAGCCGGGCGTCTATCCCGCCGCCCCGCTCCCGAACGAATGCCGCGGAGAGGGGTAGGGAATCGAGGTCGATCTCAGCGCCGCAATTGCTGGCCTGGGCGAGTCGCAAGGCATCGAGCAACAACCCATCGGATACATCCATCGTGGCATTGGCCTCCGGCGCCAACGCCTGCCCTGCCGCCAGCAGCGGCACCGGGCGGCGATAGATATCGACCAGCACGCCCTCGGCCTTGGCATCATCCAGCAATTGCGCGAGGCCGACGACTGAATCGCCGAGCGTTCCAATCACCCACAAGGCATCGCCGGGCGCGCCGCCGGCCCGGGCTGGCACGTGCCGGCCGGCCCGGCCGATGGCGGTCAGGCCAAGCACGCGGGGCGCACCTTCGGGCATCGCGATGGTGTCGCCGCCGATCAGCGGCAGTGCATAGCTTTCGCACGCCGCCTCGACGCCGGTGAGGAACTCAGCCTCCCATTCGCCATCCCCGCTAATCGCCAGCGAGAGCAAGGCACCGGCCGGGCTCGCACCCTTGGCGGCCAGGTCGGAAAGGTTCACGGCGACCAGCTTCCAGCCGACGCTTGCCGGCGGATCGAACGGCAGGAAGTGCACGCCCTCGGCAATGCTGTCGTGGGTAATCACCAGGCCGTCGAGCAGCGCGGCATCGTCGAGCAGCCCGCGCGCCGCAGGATCGGTGGCGAACGTTCGCAATCTTGCAATGACGTCCGTTTCTCGCACGACGCTTACTTTCGAGCTTCCTTCGCAAGAGCATCGAGCAGGCCGTTCACGAACCCGCTTTCCCGCTTGTCGTAGAAGGCGTGGGCGACGTCGACATACTCGGTAATGACGGTCGCCACGGGCACATCGGCCCGGGCCACGAGCTCATAGGCGCCGGCGCGGAGGATCGCGCGCATTGGCCGGTCGAGCCGCTCGAGCGTCCAGCCTGCGGCCAGTCGGCCACTGATCAGCGCATCGAGGTCGGCGCGACGGGCATCGGCGCCGGTCACGATGTCGTCGAAAAAGTCCCGCTCGGCCGCGTGATATTCCTCGTCCTCGATGGTCGCCCCGAGACGATGATCGTGGAACTCCTTGAGCAGCCTGGCGATCGGTGTCCCCTCCATCTCATGCTGGTACAACGCCTGGACGGCGGCAAGGCGGGCGGCGGAACGCGAACGGGAGCGGGTGACATTGGTCATCGGGGTCATGCCGCCGGGGCGATAGCGGGCGCATCCCCGGCAAGGAAGGGCTCGAGCGCATCAACCACCGCAGCGGGTGCTTCCCACGGCGCGAAATGGCCGGCGCTGGGCAGCCGGACAATCCGCAGGTCGTCGATCAAATCGTCAAGGCCATCCAGCTGGATCGGCAGGAGCGCGGCGTCCCTCATGCCCCAAATCACCAGGGTCGGGACTTCGATCTTGGGGAATGCGTGCGACAGCAGGCTCGGCAATGGGACGGTGACCCCCGGCGGCGGCACGATCAGCTTCGACCCGCGATACCAGTTGAGCATGGCGGTCAGGCCGCCCGGCTGCGCCCAATCGGCGAGGTATTGCTGCTTCTCCGTCTCCGGAATGGTCGCCAGGTCGACGTGCTTTGAGAAGGATTTTTCGAAGAAGGCGTCATAGCCCATCCGCTCGACTGCCTTCTCGAATCCGGGTGTCCGGAAGGCGGTGATATATTGCGAGGCCTCCCGCTGGGCCGCGTCCTCGATCAGGCTTTTCTGGAAGATGTAAGGATGCGGCGCATTAATGATCGCCAGCCGGCTGAGCCGCTGAGGCTGCTTCAGCGCCGCGGCCCAGCTAATCGCGCCGCCCCAGTCGTGACCGACCAGCGCGAAGGTCGCGAGGCCGAGCGCGTCGGCGACTTCGAACATGTCGGCAATGAGTTTGTCGCTGCCATAGTCGTCCGGATCCTGCGGCCGGTCCGACCCGGCGAAGCCGAGTTGGTCGGGCATCACGCAGTAGAACCGATCCGCAAGCTTCGGCGCGATCGCCCGCCAGGTCCGGTGCGATTCGGGAAAGCCGTGGAGGAACATCACCGCCGGCGACCGACGGTCGCCCGCCAGCGCGACGTTGAGGCAGCTATCCTTGCGGACCGCTATGCGGCGGAATTCGGTCACGGATAACTGACCGTCAGTGGGACCTCGGGCAGCGGGATATATTCCTGGTCGTCGCCGGGGATGGTGGCGAAGCGCTGGGCCTTCCAGTCTTCCTTGGCCTGGTTGATCCGGTCGCGCGATGACGAGACGAAATTCCAAAAGACATGGCGCGGGGTGCTGAACGCCTGGCCGCCGAGGAGCATTGCCCGCCCGCCGCTCGCGCTGGACAATCGCGCGGCGTGGCCGGGGCGCAGCAGGTAGAGCGCGAACAGCTCAAGCGGCTGGCCGTCGAGATCGCCCGCGCCGCCGACCAGCATGACCGCGCGCTCGTCCGCGTCGGCGTCGATCGGGATCGCACCGCCGGCATCGAGTGCGATATCGGCATAAATGGTCGGCGAATGCTGCGGCGTCGCTGCGACCACGCCCCACAGGTCGCCCATCAGCACTTTGGCGCGGGCGCCGCCGTCCGCGACCAACGGCAGCATGGCGGACGGCACGTGGTCGAACGCCGGATCGATCTCTTCCTTGCCATCGGGCAGCGCGAGCCAGGTCTGCATGCCGTAGAGGCTCGGCCCGTCCGCCCGCAGCTGCTGGGGCGAGCGCTCCGAATGGACGATGCCGCTGCCGGCGGTCATCAGGTTGATCGCCCCCGGCTCGATCACCGCATGACTGCCGATGCTGTCGCGATGCTCGATCGCGCCTTCGAACAAATAGGTGACCGTGGCGAGGTTGATGTGCGGATGCGGGCGGACGTCCATGCCGCGGCCCGCCGGCAGCCGCGCCGGTCCGAACTCGTCGACGAAGATGAACGGGCCGACCATCGTCCGCGGCCGGCTCGGCAGCGTGCGGTTGACCTTGAAGTCACCGAGGTCGTGGGTGACCGGGGCGATGGTGAGGAGGAAGGGGTCGTCGGTCATGCCAGCTTCCTAATCGCTCCGCCGTTGCGACGAAAGGCGGCGACGTTCATCTGGGATTCATTTCGGAACCGCATTGAGCGCCCACCCGATCGGGGCCGAGGGGAGTGCGGTCCTAATCAACAGCTTGGTCCATTCGCTGCCCGCGGCGGCGCGCGCTTTTGCGCGCCCACCGTCCGGCGGGGGCGATGGGCTGCGCGCCAACCACCGCGGCTTTCCGTCCGCTCAAAATGGGGAACGATCCGAATGCGTCGTCTGCTTGCCGCCACCGCCCTCACCCCGGTGGCCCTCGGCCTTGTCACTACTCCCGCGATTGCCGAAACCGTCATCAGCACTGCCGTTACCACGCCGGTCGCCACCGGCACCGCCAACGACGATTTGCGCATCAGCTCGTCCGGCTCGGTCAAACCGACCAGCGGCGCGGCGGTCACGATCAACAGCAATGACAGCGTCAAGAATGAAGGCGCGATCGCCATCGCCGGCGCGAATGATTCGACCGGCATCCTCGCCAACACCAACCTCAGCGGGACCATCACCAACGCCGGTACGATCACCATCGACGAGAATTTCACGCCGGCCGACGGCGACAATGACGGCGATCTCGACGGGCCGTTTGCCCAGGGAACCAACCGCTTCGGCATCCACGTGCTCGGCGGCGGCACCTTCACGGGCAACGTCGTCAACAGCGGTACGATCACCGTCGAAGGCAACCAGTCGGCGGGCATCGCCATCGACAGTGCGCTCGCCGGCTCGCTCAGCCAGACCACCGGCGGGATTAGCGTCCTCGGCAACGACAGCTATGGCATCAAGGCTGGCAGCATCAGCGGCAACGTCGCGATCACCAACGGCACGATCGCAGTGAAAGGCGCCAACGCCATCGGTCTGGCGCTCGACAGCAACGTCGGTGGCTCGGTGACCATCCAGGGGTCGATCAGCGCGACCGGCTATCGCTCGACCACGGTACCGGCGGACCCGTCCAAGCTCGACGCGGACGACCTGCTGCAGGGCGGCCCCGCCGTCCGGATTGCCGGCAACGTCGCCGGCGGAATCATCTTCGACGCGCCGCCGCCGGACGCGAGCACGACCGACACCGATGAGGACGATGACGGGATCGCCGATACGGCGGAGGGCACGGCTAACATCACCTCCATGGGCTCAGCCCCGGCGATCCTGATCGGATCGGCCAGCACCGACACCGCGGTCGGTGCGATCGCCGGCAATGCCGACGGCCATGGCTTGGTGCTCAAAGGCACGGTTGGCGGGTTCGGCCTGTACAAGAATGTGACCGCAACCGGCCTCGCCATCGGCGGGCTCGGTCACAACGTCAGTATCGCCGGCGGCATGACGGTTGCCGGCACGGTCGGCGCCAGCGCGGTTGAGGCCAATGCGACCGCCCTTAAGATTGGCAGCGGTGCATCGGTGCCGACGGTCAAGGTGACCGGCTCGGTCCAGGCCGTCGGCGGCGGCACCGACACGACGGGCGCGACCGCGATCCTGATCGACACCGGCGCGACCGTTTCGACGATCCGCAACAGCGGCAACATCACCGCGACCGTGAACGGCACGGCAGGGACCGCATCGGCCATCGTCGACAAGTCCGGCACTGTCTCGCTGATCGAGAACAGCGGCTCGATCGGCGTCGCCAATGCCGCCGCGCTGGGGGACAAGGGTGTCGCGCTCGATCTCCGCGCCAATGGCGGCGGTGTGACGGTGCGCCAGCTGGCGGTGGCGAGCGACAAGCCGGCTCCGGGAATTTCCGGCACCATCCTGTTCGGCAGCGGCAACGACACGCTCGACATCGCCGACGGCACGGTCACGGGTGCGGCCAAGTTCGGGCTCGGCAACAACCAGCTCAAGCTGGCAGGCGATGCGGCGATGACCGGTGCGGTCACGTTCGGCGGCGGGACGGACAGCGTTCAACTCGCCGGGACGTCGATCCTCACCGGCAATGTCGACTTCGGCGGCGGCGCGGATACGCTGGCGCTGACCGGCACCTCGGCATTCCATGGCGCCCTCGCCAACACCGCCGGCCTCGGCGTCAACGCCGGCGCGGGCACGACGTTCGACGTGACCAATACCGGGACCGTCAACCTCGCGTCGCTCACCGCCGGAGCCGGTTCGACCATCGGCGTCAGCCTCGACCAGGGCACCAACGCGGTCACCTTTTTCAACGTTACCGGGGCGGCGGATTTCGGGACCGGCACCAAGGTCAAGGTCAACCTGCTCAGCCTTGGCGGAGTCGCGGGGACGTACAAGATCGTGCAGGCGGGTACGCTGACCGGCGCCGCCAATTTGACCGCGGACGCAGCCTCGCTGCCCTTCCTGTACAACGCCAGCCTGCTCACCGGCACGCCGGGCCAGGTCTCGCTCGTGGTGCAGCTCAAGAGCGACGAGCAGCTCGGGCTCAATTCCTCGGAGGCGAGTATTCTCGGCGCCGTTGTCGCGGCCGCAGATGCCGATGCGCCCATCGCCAGCGTGTTTCTCGGCGCGGCCGACCAGGCGGCAGTGCGCGCCAACCTCCAGCAAATGCTGCCGGAACATGCCGGCGGCGCGTTCGAAAATGTCACCAGGGGCTCGCGGCTCGTGGGCGAGATCCTGGCCGATCCGCATCCGCCGGTCACCGACGGCGGCGGGCTGGGCTTTTGGGCTCAGCAGGTCGCTTGGGGCACGAGCAAGTCGATCGGTTCGACATCGTCTTACGACATCACCGGCTGGGGCGCTTCGGTCGGCGCCGAGCACCCGCTCGGCGGCGCGGGAAGCATCGGCCTGTCCCTCGCTTATTTGTCGGGCAAGGACAGCAAGCACGATAACGAACTGCTCACCAGCCAGTTCGAGGGCGGGCTCTACTGGCGCGGCACGTTCGGGCGGCTCCATGCTTTCGCGCGTGGGACTGCAGCGACCATCCACTTCGACGGCACCCGCGCGTTCAACGGCACCGTCGGCGGGCAAGCGATCACGCGCGAGGCCGACGGCAAGTGGAACGGGCGTCTTTATTCGGCCGCCGGCGGACTCTCCTACGAGTTCCGCAGCGGCCGTCTGACCGTGCGCCCGAACGCCCTGGTCGAATATTACCGGCTGAAGGAGAAGGGCTATGCCGAGACGGGCGGCGGCGCGGCGTTCGACTTGATCGTCGACGGCCGGACCAGCGACGAGACCGCGGCGCAGGCCAATCTCGCCGTCGGTTACGATCTGCTCGGCCATGACCCCGATTCCGATTGGATGCGGGTCGAAATCGAAGGCGGCCGGCGGCAGATTCTCAGCGGCTCGCTGGGCACGACCACCGCGCATTTCGAAGGCGGCACGCCGTTCACCCTGACGCCGGAAGAGCGCACCGACGGTTGGCGCGGCGGGCTTCGCCTGACCGGCGGCGGCCCTAGCCTGACCCTCGCCGGCGAGGTCAACGCCGAGGAGCAGCAGGACCATCTGTCGATCGGCGGCCGCCTCGGCCTCCAGTTCAACTTCTGACACGACGGCGGGGGCGCCGTCGCCGTGCCCCCGCCGCACTTTCGACCGCCTTGGCGGAATTGAATGCGCCGGGCTAGGCTCGCGGCGGAATGGCGACCTCGCTCATCATCATCGACGACTTCATCGCGGAACCAGACCTGTTCCGGCAGCGGGCGCTCGGCCTCAAATACAAAAACGCGGGGACCTATCCCGGCCGCAATTCGATCGAGCGGATCAGGATCGGGGGTCTCGCCGAGGACGTTTCCGCGATCGTCCAGGAGCGCTTGTGCGAGCCCGATCCGCCGCAGTCGCACGCCAAGTGCCGGCTAACGCTCGCGAGCGACGATGAGCCCGGACGAATCCACGTCGACCCGAGCTTCTGGTCCGGAATCCTCTATCTCAGCCGCCCCGAAGACTGCCAGGGCGGCACCGAATTCTACCGGCATCTTCCGACCGGGACGGACGAGGTTCCGAGGACGAGCGAGGAGGTGAACGCCTTTGGCTACGCGTCGTCCGCGGAGATGAGCCACCAGATCCTCGAACGCGACGGGGGCGACCGGTCGAAATGGGAACACACGATGACGGTCCCGATGCGCTTCAACCGCCTGGTGCTGTTACGGCCGTGGCTGTGGCACACCTCCGGTCCGGGCTTTGGGGATTCGATCGAGAACGGCCGGCTGGTCTACCTGATGTTTTTCTTCAAGCCGGCGCCGGCCCGCCCTCACCAGGTGCGACAGCCTTGATCGACAAAGCGTGAACGCGTTCCTGCATAAGGTCGCCGAGCGCGGCGTAGACCAATCGCTGCCGCTCGACCCGGCCCTTGCCGGCGAAGGCGTTGCTTTCGATGCGCAGGGTGAAGTGGCTTTCGCCCGCCGGATTGTAGCCGCCGTGGCCGCGGTGAAGCTCGCTGTCGTCGATCAGCTCGATGTGCGTCGGCTGCAGCGCTGACTCGAGCCGTTCGAGCATTTCAGTTGCGACCGGGCCGGTTTCTTGGGCGTTCATTGTCCCTATATAGAGGAGCTCGATGGCGTCGAAACAAGCGAAGATGCATGGCCGGGTCGAAGGCGCGAGGGCGAATTGCGCCGTCCCCGGGTGCGACGCGCCCGGCGAATATAAGGCACCGTTGCAGCCGGCCAATTTCGACGGGCCCGGCGCGTGGCGCTTCCTGTGCCTCGACCACGTCCGGGCGCACAACGCCAAGTATAATTTCTTCCAGGGCATGAGCCCGGAAGAGATCACCGAAGCGCAGTCTCCGCTGGCGGGTTGGGAGCGACCGAGCCGCAAGTTCGCGACCAATGGCGCCGATCCGCCGCCGGCGTGGAGCGATTTCGCGGACCCCCTCGACGCGATCTCGACCCGCTTCGGGCATATCCGCGAAGGGCAGAAGGCGTCGCGGTTCAGCAAGGTGGAACGGCGAGCGCTAGGCGTACTCGGGCTTGGCGAGGACACGGACATGCACGCCCTGCGCAAAGCCTATTCGAATCTCGTTCGCCGGTTTCACCCGGACAAGAATGGCGGCGACCGGAGCCATGAAGGCAAGCTCCGCGAAGTCATTGAAGCCTATCAGCTGCTGCGGAAGTCCGCGGCGCTGGCATGACCCATCTGCGCCTGTGGCGGTTCGCAGTTTCGCCCGAAGCGGAGCAGCACTTCGTCGAAGCCTACAAACCGGACGGATCCTGGGCGCAGCTGTTCGGGCGTGCGCCCGGATTCATTCGCACCGAGCTGTGGCGCGAGGGCGATGGGATCTATTTGACCGCTGACCATTGGCTATCGGTCGGCGATTTCGAACGCTTTCAGGCCGAGTGGGGCGGTGCCTACCGGCAGCTCGACGCAGCGCTCGAAGGAATCGCCGGAATCGAGACCTTCCTCGGGGCATTCGACCTGGTCGATTAGTCGCGGTCAGGCGCGCCGAGCGGGAAGTAATGGCGGTACGGTCGGCCCTCGTCGACGGCGCGGGCAACGACGGGATGGGCGAGCAGCCGCGCGCGATAGGCGGTGAGCTTCGGTCGGCTGTCGCCCATTGGCTCGACCCAGTCGGCATAGAACAGGGACGGTGCCGCGGCGCAGTCCGCCATGGTGAAGTTGTCGCCGACCGCCCAAGTCTCGCTTAAGTTCGCTTCCAGCCAGTCATAAGCGACGTGAAGCCGTTCGCGCGCGCGGTCCTCACCATAGACATCCGCGGCGCCATCGGGACGAAGGGCATTGGCAACCCCGACCTGCATCGTGTTCATGACGTAGAGGTCGAAGAACCGATCGAAGAAGCGGACCCGCAGCCCCTGATCGCCGTCGGGAATCCAGTGGTTCGGCCCGGGATGATTCTGCTGCAGATATTCGATGATGATCGACGTTTCGAAGATCGCGCGATCACCGTCGAGCAGGAGTGGGAACATCCCGAACGGCGAATGGCGCTTCAGCTCCGCCATGTTGGCCGGGTCCTCGATCATCCGATAGTCGAACGGGGTCCCGTCGGCCCAGAGCGCGATGAGCACCTTCTGCGTGTAACTGCTGAACGGGTGGCCGAAGAACTGCAGGGTCACCAGCTGCCCTCCGCCATCTCCGCCTGCCGTGCCCGTTCGCGCTCGCTCGGCGGCTCGGTCGCGTAGGTCCCGATCTCCACGGGGCCGGCGGGTTGGTAGGTCGCGATGATACTGCCGCCGTCGGAGACGCGGTGTTCGGTCATCCTGAGCGTCCGCGGTGGCGTACCATCGCCGAACAAGCGCTTGCCCGGGCCGAGGACGACCGGCGAGATCATCAGGGTAAGCTCGTCGATCAGTCCGGCATCGAGCAATTGCGGGTAAAGCGTGCCGCTGCCCTGGATCACGATGTCCGCCCCGTCGCTCTGCTTGATCGCGTGGAGGTCTTCGATGCAGACCCGCCGGCTATTTTCCCATTCCAGCGCCTGGTCGCGATGGGTCACGACATATTTGGTGCAGGCGTTGAACGGGTCGCGGATGTCCTTCATCTGGTCATTGGCATAGGGCCAGTAAGCGGCAAAGATTTCGTAGGTTCGCCGCCCGAGCAACAGGTCGAACGGTCGCCCGAAAATCTCGCCGATCTTCTGGTCGATGGCTTCGTCCCCGACGGGCGGGAGCCAGCCGCTGAGCTGGAATCCGCCGGTCGGGTCTTCGGTCGGGCCGCCCGGCCCCTGCATCACGCCATCGAGCGAAACGAATGTCGCGCCGATGATTCTACGCAACGGCGGTCTCGCCCTTGAGCGCGGCTTCGATCGTCGCGACGTCGATCTTCTTCATCGGCATCATCGCCTCGAACGCGCGCTTGGCTGCGCCGCGGTCGGGATTGTCCATCGCCTCGAGCAGCACGCGCGGCGTGATTTGCCACGAGAAACCCCACTTGTCGCGGCACCAGCCGCACTGGCTTTCCTGGCCGCTATTGCCGACGATCGCGTTCCAGTAGCGGTCGGTTTCGGCTTGGTCTTCGGTGACAACCATGAAGCTGACCGCTTCATTGGGCTTGAAGTTGGAACCGCCGTTGAGGCCGACAAACGCCTGCCCGAGCAAGGTGAACTCGACAGTGATCTCATTGCCCTCTTCGCCGCCGGGATAGTCGGACGATGCCGAATGCGCCGGTCCGACCGTGGTGTCGGGAAACACCGAGGCATAAAATTCCGCCGCCTTGCGCGCCTCGCCGTGGTCGAACCACAGGCAGGTGGTGAGTTTCTTGGACATGTTACGCTCCTCTCAGATTGAATGTGCGCCGGTGCAGGATAAGCGCCCGGCCCGGACCGAAAACCGCTGCGAACAGCAGTCCGGCGATGAAAGTGAAATGGTCGACGAAGAAGCCGAACTCCATCGGGTTCTTGGCGAATTTGTCGGGCCCGTGGAACGAGAAGCCGAGGAACAGCACGTAAGCTGCCGCGACCATCGCCGTTTCGGTGAAGTAGAGTCCGGTCAGGAAGCCGATCGCCAGTGCGACCTCGAAGAAGGCGGCAACCCAGGCCAGGACGGCCGGGATCGGAAAGCCCGCCCCAGCGATCTCGGCCGCAGTCGCCGGAATGCCCATGAGCCAGAACTTGAATATTGCGCTCATCAGGAACACGCCGGCGAAGATCAGCCGCGCAACCAGGATTGCCGCCGTCTTCATCTTATTGCCCGCCGACCAGGGCGAATTCGGCGCCCTGCGGATCGGTTCCGATGACGATATAGTCGCCGGTCGGGACCTGATGCGGTCCCATCTGGATTGAACCACCGTTGGCCTCGGCCGTTTCCTTGGCCTTCGTGATCGACGGGACGCGGATATAATAACGCCACTTGGCATTGCCGCCGGGCATCACACCGCACAGCGCGCCGATGCGCGTGCCGTCCTGCGCGAGAAAGCGGTACTCGCCCATCTCGCCCATATCCATGAACTCGCTGTCGTCCCAGCCGAACCGGCTCGTGTAGAACTTGCGGGCGCCGGCCGGGTCGGTGGTGCTGAGCTCGTTCCAGCCGATCCGCTGCTCGGCGCTGGGCGAGAAGACATCACTCTTCACATTCGGATCCGTCGGAGTCGGCGTCATAATATAGAAGGGCGCACCCTGCGGGTCGGTGACCATCGCAATCCGCCCGACATTGGGGATATCGGTGACCATCAGCGACTTGCCGCCGGCGGCTTCGATGGCGCCGACCGCGCCGTCGACATCCGCGACATGCACGTAGCCAAGCCATATCGGTCGGGCGCCGTGCTCTTGCATTTCATCTGTCAGTGGCAGCACGCCACCGGCGAACCCGCCGTCGCTCCGACCGATCATGCGATAGCCGTTGAACTCCGGCGCGGCCTCGCTGACGTTCCAGCCGACGACGGCATCGTAAAAGGTCTTCGAACCTTCGGGGTCGGGGCTCATCAATTCGTACCAGATGAAGCCGCCGGTCTGGCTCTGGTCATTGGCGGCCGTCGCGGCCGGTGCGTCTCGAACATCAGTCATGGTTCGATCTCCTTGAGGTCTAACGCGGGGTACGCGGGACTCAGGCGTCGGCCGTCGCTCGCTCGAGCGTGCTGACGAACGGCTTGAACCCGCCCCAGAACATGCGCTTTCCGTCGAACGGCATGGGCTGCGCGCCGGGCTGCATTTCGGGGTCGGCCATGATCTTCTCCCAGGCCGAATCGCGCGTCGCCTTGTCGGGCCAGACCACGAACGAAAAGACGACATTCTCGCCTTCCTCGGCATTCACCGCACGGAAGAAGTCGGTGGTCTTGCCATGCTCGAGCCCGTCGCCGATCGCTTCGACCGAGCCGATCGCGCCGTGGCTGACCGCCTTCTTTGCGAACATCTCGGCAAGCTTGGTATAGTCGTCGAGCTTGTCGTCCTTCAGGGGGAGGACGAATCCATCGATGTAGCTCATGCTGCTGCTCCTTCGGGCTGAGGTTGGGGTTCGTTGGCGGCGTAAACCGCGAGTTGGTCGGCGAGCGCGCGCTGGAACGCGGGCCGGGCCTCGCCGCGCTGCTGGTAAGCGGCCAGGTTAGGGAACTGGGACACCAATTCGGTGTGCCGGAGGAAGCGCAGGACGGTGACCATGACCAGGTCGCCGATGCTGAATTGGTCGCCTTCCAGCCACTGCTTGTCACCGAGCCATTCCGAGACGCGCTTCAGCTTCTGCTTGGCGAAATCCTCGGCTCCTGGCCGGCGCAGCGTTGCCCATTCCTGCCCGGCGTAAAAGATGTCGATGAGCAGCAGGTTGAGGATCGCCGGCTCGACGCTGTTGAGCGCGGCGTAGGTCCATTGGATCGCGCGGTAGCGCGGTCCGGTAGCGCGCGGCAGCAAATCCTCGCTCTTGTCACCGATATATTGGACGATCGCCCCGCTTTCGAAAATCTGCAGGTCGCCATCGCAGAGCACGGGCACCTGGTCGAACGGCTGCTCCTTCAGATATTCGAGCGGCCGCTCCTGCCCGAGCAGGCGGACCCGGTAATCGAGGCCCGCCTCCTCAAGCGCCCAACGCGCGCGCAAATCACGGACGACGCCCTGTGCGAACTCGGGCACCCATCGAAAAGCGGTGATCTCAATCGCCGCATTCGGATCGACTGGCATGGTTTCCTCCTAGTCGCTCAATGTTACGCGGTGGCGCATTCTTCGACCGGATGCGCGCCTTTTGCGGCGAAGTCCGGGTCCATCCACATCGGCGCCCACTGGTGGCCGTCGGGATCCTCGAAGTCGCGGCCGTACATTGGTCCGCCCTTGGTCTGGTCGGTCTGCGAAACGTCAATCTTGCCGCCCGCTCCGCCCGCGGCCTCGGTGATCCGATCGACGTCCGCCGGGCTGTCGCACGAAATGCAGAGCAGCACCTGGCTGGAGTTGTGCGAGTCGGCAATCGGCTTGCGGGTGAACGTGGCATAAAAGGGATGGGTGAGGAGCATCACCGAAATGGTGTCGCTAAGCACCATCATCGCCGCTGCCTCGTTCGAGAATTTGGGTTCATTCGTGAAGCCGATCGCCTCGTAAAACGCCTTCGAGCGTTCCAGGTCCTGCACCGGCAAGTTCACGAAAATCATCTGTGCCACGTTGTTTCTCCCTTGTTTGAGTCTCGATTCGCTTGCCTTTTTGACGGCCTAAGTTATAAATTGCAACCATGCAGTTAGAAAAAGTAACCGAACGACGTGAGAATAGAGAGCAGAAGCGTTTCGACGACGCCTGCGGGCTGGCTCACGCGATGGAGCTTCTGGGCGAGCGTTGGGCCATGCTGGTCCTGCGCGAGCTGGCCTATGGGCCGCGGCGCTTCTCGGAACTCAAGACCGACCTGCAGGGAATCAGTGCGAACGTCCTTACCCAGCGGTTGAACGAACTCGAATCGCGCGGACTCGTGCGCAAAACGCGGCTTCCGCCGCCCGCGTCGGTGCAGGTTTACGAATCGACGCCCTGGGGTCTGGAGGCGATTCCCGTCATCGCGTCGCTCGGCAAGTGGGCGGCCCGAAGCCCGCGGCACAATCCGGCGCTGCGGATGAGCCATGTGTCGGTGGTGATGTCGTTCCAGACCTTGCTGTCGGCGGAGCGCGCCCGCGGCCTCGACGCACGCGTTGGTTTCCGCATCGGTGACGCCGCTTATCTGACTCACATCCATGACGGCCGGCTCGATATCGAGCGCCGCGATCCGGTGGATGCAGACGTGACGTTCATCGGCGCGCCCAGCGAGATCGCCGCAGTGATCCACGGCGGCGCCCCGTTCGACACCATCCGGATTGAGGGCGACCGCGCGCTGGCCGAGCGATTCGCGACCCTGTTCCCGTTGCCCGAGAAGGTGCAGGTGAGTTGAGGCGCGCGCGCCATTCCCTTAAGGCGCGTGGCAATGACTGACATCGCCAACGTAAATCCCGAGAGCCGCGCCGAGACGATCATGGCGTCGCCCGATCGCATCGTGAAAGTCCGCGATGCCTTTGGCGTCGACTCCGACATGGAAGTGCCGGCGTTTAGCGAGGCCGACGAGCGCGTCCCCGACCTCGACCCGACCTACGTGTTCGACCCGGACACGACGATGGCCATTTGCGCGGGCTTTTCGAAGAACCGACGCGTGATGGTCCAGGGCTACCACGGCACCGGCAAGTCGACCCACATCGAGCAGGTCGCTGCCCGCCTCAACTGGCCGCTCATCCGCATCAACCTCGACGCTCACATCAGCCGCATCGACCTGGTCGGCCGCGACGCGATCGTGCTGCGCGAGGGCCAGCAAGTCACCGAATTCCGCGAGGGCCTGCTGCCGTGGGCGCTGCAGCATCCGGTGGCGCTGGTCTTCGACGAATATGATGCCGGGCGGCCCGACGTGATGTTCGTCATCCAGCGCGTGCTCGAAGCCGAGGGCAAGCTGACCCTGCTCGACCAGAATCGCGTGATCCGGCCGAACCCATGGTTCCGCCTGTTCGCGACGACCAATACCGTCGGCCTCGGTGACACCACCGGCCTCTATCACGGTACCCAGGCGATCAATCAGGGCCAGATGGACCGCTGGAACATCGTCACCACGCTCAATTATTTGCCGGCCGCGGTCGAGGCGCAGATCGTCCTGGCCAAGTCGGGCGAATATGACGAGCCCGGCGGCAAGGCGATCGTCGACCAGATGATCAAGGTCGCCGATTTGTCGCGCCAGGGCTTCATCAATGGCGACATCTCGACCGTGATGAGTCCGCGCACGGTGATCAGCTGGGCGCAGAACGCGCACATCTTCGGCGACGTCGGCTACGCGTTCCGGGTGTCGTTCCTCAACAAGTGCGACGAAGCCGAGCGACCGCTGATCGCCGAATATTATCAGCGCGTGTTCGGCGAGGACCTGCCCGAGAGCGTCGTCGGCAAGGCCTGAGGGGCCGGTGGCTGAGAAGCTAGACCTTTTCCGCCGCGCGCTGGCCGGAGCCTCGCGTGCGATCGCCAGGGATCCGGACCTCGATGTCGTCTTCGCAACCGAGGCCTCGGCTTCCTCCGGCAAGACGGCGCGTGTGCCGTCGCCAGGACCGGCGCTCGAGCGGCGCCTGGTGGCCGAGGCGCGCGGTGCCGCCGATGCGCTTGCGCTGCGCCTGCGCCACCATGATGTGAAGCTTCACGCCCGCGTTGCGCCCGCCGATGCCGATGCCCGGGCCGTGTTCGATGCACTGGAGACGGCGCGGGTCGAAGCGCTCGGCGCGCGGGCGATGGGCGGGGTGCGCGAGAATCTCAATCACCTGACCGATGCCCGGGTGCGCGGCGACGCGATCGTCCGCGCCCGAACTGCTGAGGAAGTACCGCTGTCGACCGCCGTCGGTCTCCTCGCGCGCGAGCGGCTAACCGGCGAAGCACCGCCGCCGGCCGCGCTGTCCGGGCTCAAGCTGATCACGCCGTGGATCGAGGAGAAGGCCGGGGCCGAACTCGATGCGCTGGCGCTGGCGCTCGACGACCAGGCGGGTTTTGCCAAGCTGTCGCGGCGACTGCTCGAGGATCTCGACCTCGCAGCCGCCGAGGACCTCGACCAGGACCAGCCCGATGAGGCCGGCGACGACGCCGAAGGCGAAGAGGGTGGGGGCGACGACGCGACCGAAGACGGCGAAGAATCGAACCCCGGCGGCGGCGATGTCGAAATGCGCGGCGAAGATGCCGAGGACGGCGAGGCCGAACAGCAAACCGCCGACGATTTCGAGATGGGCGAGGATGAGACGGCCGCCGGCGACGACGTGACCGACAGCCTGCTTGCCTCAGCGGGACGCCGCAACTGGGATCTCGCGCCCGAGACCGATTACAAGGTATTCACCAATCGGTTCGATGAGATCGTCGAGGCCGACGAGCTCTGTGACGAGGAAGAGCTGGCGCGGCTCCGCTCCTATCTCGACCAGCAAATGGCGGGCCTGCAGAATGTCGTCACCCGCCTCGCTAACCGGTTGCAGCGGCGGCTCCTGGCGCAGCAGGCGCGCAGCTGGGACTTCGATCAGGAGGAGGGGCTGCTCGATGCCGCGCGCCTGGCGCGGGTCGTGGTCAATCCCGGCCATTCGCTGAGTTACAAGATCGAGCGCGATACTCAGTTCAAGGACACTGTCGTCTCGCTGCTGATCGACAATTCAGGGTCGATGCGGGGGCGCCCGATCGCCATCGCGGCGATTTGCGCCGACATCCTCGCCCGGACGCTCGAGCGCTGTGGGGTCCAGACCGAGATCCTTGGCTTCACCACGCGCGGCTGGAAGGGCGGACAGAGCCGTGAGGCGTGGCTCGCCGATGGCCGGCCGCCCAGCCCGGGCCGGCTCAACGACCTCCGCCACATCGTCTACAAGCGCGCCGACGAGCCTTACCGCCACGCCCGCCGCCACCTCGGCCTGATGATGCGCGAGGGGCTGTTGAAGGAAAATATCGACGGCGAGGCCCTGCTGTGGGCGCACAACCGGCTGATCGCCCGGCCCGAGGAGCGGCGCATCCTGATGGTCATTTCGGACGGAGCGCCGGTCGACGATTCGACCGCCAGCGCCAACGGCGGTTCCTATCTCGAACGCCATCTGCGCCAGGTTATCGAATGGATCGAGAAGCGCTCGACGGTCGAGCTGATCGCCATCGGCATCGGCCACGACGTCACGCGCTATTACGAGCGCGCGGTCACCATCATGGACGCCGACCAGCTCGCCGGCGCGATGGTCGACCAATTGGCGCGATTGTTTGAAACCCCATAAAAAACGGGCCCGGTGCGACTACGCGCACCGGGCCCCCCTCGTTACGCGACGCGAGGGAACTTACCTGTCTTCCAGGCGCGGCAGGGAAAAAGGGGGAAACCCCGCCGAATGACGAGGTTTATGGCCGATTCGCGGCCAATGATTGCTGAACGCAGTTTGCAGCCTGCGTTCAGGATTTTTCGTTGAAGCCCAGCCGGTTAGGCTGCGGCCGCAGAGGTCTTCTTGGCAATCTCTTTCTTGAGCTTGCGGACCTTGGGCGACAGCTTGTCGTCGCTGGTCTTCATCAGCCAGTTGTCGAGGCCGCCGACGTGCTCGACCGAGCGCAAGCCGTGGGTCGAGACGCGCAGCTTCACGCTCTGCTCGAGGGCATCGGAGATCAACGTCACGTTCTGCAGATTCGGCAGAAACGTGCGCTTGGTCTTGTTATTGGCGTGGGAAACATTGTTACCCACCTGCCGGCCCTTGCCGGTCAGCTCGCAAACCCGCGACATGGTCTTTATCCTGATTTTGGTTCTAAGCGCTTGGCTGCGCCCGGAAAGCGCTGCCCGTTAGCTGGTCGGGGCATTTGCGTCAACGTCGGCGCGAGAAACCGAAGGACGCTGGCGGCGTTAGGATCGTGAACACATCGCGGAGAAAGCGAACATGCGGGGCTTCCTTTTAATCCTGATCATCATCGTCGTCGCGCTGATTGCAGCGGTGGCTTCGGGTTTTCTCAACATCAACCAGATTCGCGGCGCCGAGGCGCCGGTGGTGTCGGCGACCCACAATGGCGTGGTCGCCAAGGGTGGCCAGGCGCCGGCCTTCGACGTCCAGACCGGATCGGTCGAAATCGGCACGCGCAACGCCACGGTGAAGCTTCCCGAGGTGCACGTGAAGCCGCCGGCGAACGAGGCCGAGGCGAACACCGTCAACGCGATGTAGCTGACAGGCGCGACCGCGCTGGCTAGGCGGGGGCATGAGCTTTCCGCTGCCGCCACCGATGCGCCGTGCGCTGGAGCTTGCCGCCGAAGCCGCGACCGAAGGCGAAGTCCCGGTTGGCGCGGTCGTCACGCGGGGCGAGACCATCGTCGCCGAGGCGCGCAACGCGATGCGCGGCTCGACCGACCCGACCGCGCATGCCGAAATGGTGGCGATTCGCGCGGCGGGCGAGAAGCTCGGCACGTCGCGGCTGGATGAGTGCACGATCTGGGTGACACTGGAGCCGTGCGCGATGTGTGCCGCAGCGATCGGGCTGGCCCGGTTCAAGGAATTGCGCTTCGGCGCCGAGGATCCGAAGGGCGGGGGTGTCGTCCACGGCGCGCGGATTTTTGCCCAGCCGACGTGCCACCACCGGCCTGACCTGTTGGGCGGAATCGGCGAGGCCGAATCCGCGGAGTTGCTGCGCGGCTTCTTCGCGGAGCGGCGCTAGCCGCGGTAAGGAACGAGCCGGATTTCGATCCGCCGGTTGGCCGCCTTGTCGGCCTCGCTCGATTCGACCGGGTACAGCGGTGCTGCTTCGCCGAGGCCGCGCGACGCGATCCGCGCTTTCGCGATGCCGTGGCCGCCGAGGTAGGTCGCCGCCGCGGCCGCACGCTTCTGCGACAGCGCGAGGTTGCCCTGCGGCGTCCCCGACGTGTCGGTGTGAGCAAGCACGTCAACGTAGGTCTGGTCGTAGGTCTTCAGCGTCCGCGCGATCTCTTTCAGCGTCGCGTCGATCTGCGGCTTGATGGCCGCGCTGCCCGGATCGAAGGTCATGATTGCCGGCACCCGGACGAGCACGCCGTCGGGCAGCTGGATCACATCGATGCCGATCCCCGCCGTCTGTGCGCGCAACTCCTGCGCAGCGCGCGCCATGTAGCTTGGCGCCATCGCCGGGTTGAGCGGACGGATTTTCGTGGCGCGCATCTTGGCGGCCCGCGCCCGGCTACCGCCGATGATGTCGCCGTTGAGGTAAGCAGCGGTCACTCCAATGGCGGTGAACGCAGCCGGCCGGACCGGCGGCGGGCCGGAACCGAACGATCCGCAGCCCGCCAGCGGTAAGGCGCACAACCCGATGACGGCGATTCGGCGGACGGAATTCATGGTCGGGCTCCCCAGGCGGTGATGCGGTGAAACCGGACCATGGCACGGTTGGTTCCGCCCGTGAACCGATCCACCGCTTGTGAAGCGCGGGTTTGGCACGCTAGGACTCTAATTGAACGCCAATGAGCGCACCTCCCACCCCCATCCCCTGGCTGGACGTCCTCCTGATCCTCGCCCTCGTCGCGCTTAACGGCGTGCTGGCGATGAGCGAGCTGGCGATTGTCTCGGCGCGTGAGGCGCGACTGAAGGCGCTCGCCAGAAGCGGCAGTGGCGGCGCGCAATGTGCGCTCGACCTTGCGTCCGATCCCGGCCGCTTCCTCTCGACGGTGCAGAGCGGGATCACCCTTATCGCTATTTTCGCCGGCGCCTTTTCCGGTTCGGCCCTGGGCGAGCCCGTCGCACAGCGGCTGGAGTTGCTCGGCCTCAAATCCGACACGGCCCACACCGTCGGCTTTGGCCTTGTCATCGTCCTGACGACCTATGTCTCGCTGGTGATCGGGGAGATTGTGCCCAAACAAATCGCGCTGCGCTCGCCCGAGCCGATTGCCGTGGTCATGTCGAGACCAATGAAATGGATGGCGACGGCGACGGCGCCGTTCGTCTGGTTGCTCAACCTGTCCAGTTCGCTGATCCTTCGCCTGTTGCGGATGAACAAGGAATCAAAGAACCACGTGACCGCCGAGGAGCTTCACCTGGTCGTTGCCGAAGCGCAGACCGCCGGCGTGCTCGAAGAAGATGAGCGGGCGATGATTTCCGGCATCGTCCGGTTGGCCGACCGGCCGGTGCGCGAAGTCATGACCCCGCGGACGGAGGTCGACTGGATCGATGTCAGCGCGACGGCCGAAGATATTCGCCGGGAACTGCTCGACAACCCGCACAGCCGAATTCCGGTCGCGGACGGGTCGGTCGATAATATCGTGGGGGTCATTCAAACCCGGGACGTGCTTGCCTCGGTGTTGGAGGGGCGGCCGATCGACCTTGGCGAACTGTCGCGCGAGGCACCGGTCATCCCCGACCTCATGGATGCGATGGACGCGCTCGCCGTGCTCCGCAGTGCCGATGTCCCGTTGGCCCTGGTCCATGACGAATACGGCCATTTCGACGGCATCGTTACGCCGGGCAGCATCCTCGCTGCGCTCGGCGGCACCTTCGCCCATGACATCGAAGCGGGCGAGGAGCCCGACCTGGTCGAGCGCGACGACGGCAGCTGGCTGGTATCGGGCGCCGCGAGCGCCGACTTGCTGAGCGACCGGCTCGGGATCAATCTGCCCGGCGACCGCGACTATTCGACCGTGGCGGGCTTCGCTCTGTCGGTGCTCAAGCACCTTCCCGAGACGGGCGAGACGTTCAAGCATGACGGCTGGAAGTTCGAGATCGTCGATCTCGACGGCCGCAAGATCGACAAGCTCATCGCCTCCCGCCCGCGGCGGAAGGCCATCCATGGTCAGGCGGAGCCGGCGGCGGGGTAGCGGTTCACTTCGTCCGCCAGCGCATCGAGGGCAGTTGCCAGGGTCGGAAGGTCGGCGGCCGCGTAGCCGATGACAAAGCCGGCGCGGTCCGGCGGACCGAGATAATAGCGGGCCAGTGAATGGATCATGATGCCGCGCTTGGCGAGGGCGCCGCTGACCGCCTCACAATCGATCCCGGCGCGCGCGATGGCGCTGACGTGCATGCCGTAGAACGATGGCACGACCGTGAACGCGCTCCCCAATCGCTGCTGGCACAAGGCGAGCAGGCAGTCGCGCCGGTCGCGATAGATGCGGCGGACGCGCCGGATATGCCGCGCGAGGTGGCCGTCACTGATGAACGCGCCGACCGCCATCTGGATCGGCACGGAGCAATGCCAGTCGCTCGCGTTCTTCGCCGCGACCAGCGCCGGTCGCGCCCACGCGGGGGCAATCAGGAAGCCGAGGCGGACCGCCGGGAACATGCACTTGGAGAATGAGCCGACGTAAAAAACGTGGCTGGCCGAGTCGTGACCGTGAAGCGCTTCCAGCGGACTGCCGTCATAGCGAAATTCGCCATCGTAATCGTCCTCGATGATCGCCGCTCCGGTCCTGCGGGCGAATTCGAGCAGGGCCAACCGGCGCCGTGGTGAGAGCGGCATCCCGAGCGGGAACTGGTGCGATGGGCAAACATAAACTATCGACGCTTCGGGCGGGATTTCGTCGACGACGAGACCTTCGCTATCGACCCGGACCGGCACGACCCGAGCGCCGGCCGCGGCAAACGGGACGCGCATCGGTGGGTAGCCTGGATCTTCAACCGCGATGACGGTTTCGCCCGGCACGACCAAAGTGCGTGCGATCAAGTCGAAGGCTTGCTGTGCGCCAGCGGTAACCAGGACGTCCTCGGGCTGGCAGGCAACTGCGCGGGTCAGGCCGACGTGCTCGGCGATCGCCCGGCGCAGGTGATGGTTGCCTTGGTTGTGCTGCGGGCTGCGCGAGGAGTTTGGGGCGGTTTCGAGCTTGCGGAGTTGCCGCGCCATCACCTGGCGGAAGCCGGCATGCGGGAACAGGCGCTGGTCGACCAGGGCCGGCCGCAGGTCGGCAAGGATCTCAGTCCTCCCCGCGCGATCCGCGCCTTCGTGCCAAAAGCCGATCCAGGAAGCGATATCGGCCCGCGACCAGAAATCGTTACCGGTACGGACCCGGAGCTGAGATGAGGTCGCCGGCGCGGCCGCGTCCGCTGCGATGGACCGCACGAAGGTGCCGGAGCCATGCCGGGCCGAGAGCAGGCCGTCCTGCGCCAGGCGATCGTAGACGTCCTGCGCGGTATTGCGGGACACCCCGAACATCCGGCGCGCATCGCGGGTGGAGGGAAGGCGCGTCCCAGGCGGCAGGCGATGATCGAGTATCGCGTCCTTGAGCTGGCGGAACAGGTGGCTGGCGACCTCGCGGGAGCCCGGTGGCGCAGTCGTGACCTTAAGCTCGAAAAGTGGCTCCATCAGTTCATTGGGCCACTTTGCGCCGATGCGCCAAGACTTTTCTGCGGATTGGCGCTGCACCTGCCGCCTCTTCCGAGCCTAAGAATGCGCCCGGTGGTTCAGAGGACGTATCCATGTTGCGCTTTTATTTCGCTTGGCTTGTCCTGGCTGCGGCTTGCCCCGCGCTTGCTCAGCAGGCGGCTGTTCGTGACGGCTCGCACGATTTCGATTTCTCTCGCGGGAACTGGACGACCGACGTCACCATTTTCAAGGACCCGTTCAACAATCCAGACCTGCAGGTGCACATGCGCGGCACCAAGGTCGCCCGCCCGATCTGGGGCGGCAAGGGCTGGATCGAGGAGATTGAGGCGGATGGGCCAAGCGGTCATTGGCAAGCCGCGAACGTGTTTCTCTACGATCCTGTGGCGGGCCAGTGGAGCGAGAATTACGTCGACAGTTCGGACGGC
>Ga0207648_10001176_pt1 | contig 29269 bp, 23 predicted proteins | sample KBSMisM32_FD_184310 | JGI IMG/M metagenome (GOLD analysis project Ga0207648, IMG submission 184310) | Miscanthus rhizosphere microbial communities from Kellogg Biological Station, Michigan, USA - KBS Miscanthus M3-2 (SPAdes) (version 2) | ecosystem: Host-associated > Plants > Roots >... | reverse complement strand
CCCGCGTCGATCAGCACCTTGCCGGCCAGGTCGAGCCCCTGCTGTGAGCCGGTGGTGATCAGCACCTGCTCGGGCGCGACCGCGAGGCCCTGTGCGCGCAGGTGCTGCGCCACCCATTCGCGCAGCGGCGTGAAGCCTTCGCTGGCCGCGTACTGCAGCGCCTCGCGCGGCGTGTCGCGCAGCACCTTGTCGCAGGCGGCTCGAATCGCCGGCACCGGGAACGTGTCGGCCGACGGCAACCCGCCGGCCATCGACAGCACGCCGGGACGCTCGGTCAGCTTGAGGATCTCGCGGATGATCGATGGGTTCATGCGCGCGCTGCGGCGCGCCAGCTGCCAGGCACTCATGCAGGGTCTCTTTCTGGAAGTGGAGCGGCCGATGACACACGTCGCGACGCGAACACGACGGCCATCACCGCGAGCAGGAACACACAGGTGGCGGCGTCGATCGCTTCGCCAAGCAGTGGCACCGCGGCCAGGATCGACAGGAACGGCTGCAACAGCTGCACCTGGCTGATGCGCACGGTGCCGCCGAGCGCGAGCGCGCGATACCAGGCGAAGAAGCCGAGCCACATCGAGCACAGCGCCACGTACAGGAAGCCGAGCCACGACGACGCGCGCACCGGTGCGGCGGGCCACGTGGCCCACGCGAGCGGCAGCGTGAGCGGCAACGACAGCACGAGCACCCACGAGATCACGTGCTCGGGCCGCATCGATGCCGACAGCCGCGCGCCCCACACGTAGCCCATCGCGCCGAGCAGCAACGCCAGCGCGAGCAACCCGTCGGCCGCTTGCAGCGTGGCACCGCCTCGCGTCCATGCGAACGCCACCACCAGCAGCAGGCCGCTCCACGCGAACAGCCAGAACAGCGGCCGCTGCGGTTGCCGCAGCGTCCATGCGCCGAGCGCTGCGGTCACAAGCGGGAGGATGCCGGTGACCACCGACGCGTGCACCGCGTCGACGCGCACCACCGCGAGCCCCATGAAGAGCGGAAAGCCGAACACCACGCCGACGGCCGTCAAGGCGAGCGAGCGCCATTGCGCGGCGCTCGGCCGCGGCGCGCGCACCGCGGCCAGGTACAGCGCGGCGAGAAATCCGGCCAGCGCTGCGCGCCCGAACGCCACGAACCACGGCGACAGCTGCGGCGCCGCGGCGCTGCCGCTGGCCAGCCGCGTCATCGGGATCGTCAGCGCAAACAGCGCAACGCCGATCAGGCCCAGCAGATAGCCGCGGCGCAGCCGATCGGCCGCAGCCGACGGCGCGGCGGCGGCAAGCGGGTCGTGCGTGATCGCGCTGGCGCTGTTCATCGGCTGCAGTCTAGGCACGACAACGGTACAGATTCAGTACACTTGACCGCACAGTTCACACAACTGTACTGATGGACGCAGCCATACACCCACCCGACCCGGGCGTCGGCGACGGCGTCGCCGGCAGCGACGGCACGCTCGGCGAGCGCCTGGCCGCTCACTATGCGCAGCGCATCGGTGCACGCCAGCTGCAGCCGGGCGCGCGCCTGCCATCGGTGCGCGACTGTGCGCGCGCACACGGTGTCAGCCCGAGCACGGTGGTGGCGGCGTACGACCGGCTGCAGGCCCAGGGCCTGATCGAGGCGCGCCGTCAGCGCGGGTTCTACGTGCGCGCCTCGGCCACGCCGGCGACACCACGCCAGCGCGAGCCCGACTTCGCGTTGCCGGCGCCGGTGGACACCACTGCACTGATCCGCGCGATGTTCCGCACCCGTGCCTCGCTGCCGGGGCCGGGTCTGGGCACGCTGCCCGAGACCTGGCTCGACCCCGCGCTGCTGCAGCGCGCGTTGCGGCGCGCGATCGCCAATGCAGACGATGCGTTGCGCTACGGCGAGCCTGCCGGCGAGAGCACGCTGCGCGACGCGCTGGCGCGGCGCCTGTCGAACGAGCTCGGCATCGCCGCCGACAGCTCGCAGATCGTCACGTCGGTGGGCGCCACGCACGCGCTGGACATCGTCGCGCGCGCACTGCTGAAGCCGGGCGACGCGGTGCTGGTCGACGACCCTGGCTGGGCCGTCGAGCATGCGCGCCTCACCGGCATGGGCATGCGCCTGCTTCCGGTGCCGCGCGGTCCGGCCGGCCCCGACCTGGAGGTGATGCGCCAGCTGATCGCCGCCCATCGGCCGCGCCTGTACGTGACGGTGTCGGTGCTGCACAACCCGACCGGCGCGATGCTGTCGCTGGCAGCGGCACACCAGGTGCTGCAATTGGCCGAGGCGCATGACTTGATCCTGGTCGAGGACGACACCTACGCCTGGCTGGCGCCAGCGCATGCGCCGCGCCTGGCCGCGCTCGACGGCCTGCGCCGCACGATTTACGTGACCGGCTTCTCGAAGATCCTCGCACCTAACTGGCGCGTCGGTGCACTGGCGGCGCCACCGGCGCTGGTCGACGCGATCGTCGACACCAAGCTGCTGAGCTCGCTGACCACGCCCGCCGTGCTGGAGCGCGCGGTGGCGTGGTGCCTCGACCAGGGGCTGCTGCGGCGCCATGCCGAGCGCGTGACGGCGCGCCTGGCGGCGGCGCGCACACGGGTGGTCCGGCTCGCGCACGACGCCGGCTGCCGCTTCGCCGCCGAGCCGCAGGGGCTGTTCGGCTGGGTCGAGACCGGTCTCGACACCGAGCCCCTCGCGGTGCGCATGGCCGGTGAGGGTTGGCTGGTGGCACCCGGTCGGCTGTTCCACGTGCCGCCGCGCGCGAGCACGCTGATGCGCGTGAATTTCGCGAGCGCGCAGGACGCTCGCTTCTGGCGCGCCTTCGAACGCGCGCGTGATGCATTGCGTCAGGCGGCTTTTTCTGGCGCAAATCGGGGCCTGAAGGTCGCGCCGGGGTTGTAACATTCCGCCCCAAGCGCCCATGTTCCAGTCGACCCTGCCCCTCGGCGAACCCGATTTGATGCGGGTCAGCGCCTTTCAACGATACCTGGACGACCTGGTCCGCGTGGGCAGCGCCGATGCGACGTCGACCCGGCTGAGCTCGCTCAGCCCGTCGCTGATGCAGGATCTCGAGCGCTTCGAGCGCAACGGCCAGCAAAGCGAGTTGCTCGACGTGCTGGCGGCCTGCCTGCGCCACGCCTACCCGCTGACCGTCAATCTGCAATGGACCGATCGCGTGGTGCCGCTGACACTGTTCCCTGCCGAACGGCTGGTGCACTGCCCGGTATCGATGCCGCAGTTCCTCGCCAGCCGGCTCGACGGGTTGCAGGTGATGCAGGTCGAGCCCGCGATGCTGCGCGCGCCGGGCCATCGCGAGGCATCGCTGGTCGGTGAGGCGCAGATGTACACCCCGCTGGCTCCTTTGCTGTGGGAGATGGCGCTGCGCGGTGCGCGCGAGCGCCTGCTGCCCGAGATCGACGGCACCGCGGCTTACCGCGTGGCGCCCGGCGTCAGTCTGCGCGGCCTCGAGATGCCGAGCATCCTGATGGCGGCGGTCGATCGCCTGCGCCGCCGCACCTGCAATCTGCGCCAGATCGCGCACTGGCCCGGGCTCGATCGCGAGCGTGCGATGCGGCTGATCAACGCGCTGTACCTGCAGGGCGGCCTGATCGTCAGCCGCATGCACCCGTCGGCGGCGTCGCCCGACGGTTGGCTGCGCAACCGCGGCGCGCGCGCTTAGGCCGGCTCAGCGGCCGGCGCGCGCGCCGGCTTGAACAGCGCCAGCGACAGCGCCGTCACGCTGCACGCCATCGCGAGCCACTGCACCGGTCCCAGGGGCTCGCCGTGCAGGATCGCGCCCGAGATCATCGCCACCACCGGCACCAGGATCGACGACAGCCCGGCCACCGGCGCCGGCAGCAGCCCGACGATCGAGAACCAGCACAGGTTTCCGATGCTCATCGGCACCAGCGCGATGTAGCCGATCAGGGCGATCGATTGCCACGACGGCACGAACCACTGATGGTCGCCGAACAGCAGGGCGCCGATCGTCGTCGGCAGCGCGGTGATCAGCAGTTGCCAACCCGTGAGCACCGTGGCCGGCACGTCGACGCGGCCGCGCTGCAGGATCAACGTGCCGATCGCCCATCCAATGCCCGCCAGCAGCCCGAGCGCCAGCCCGAGCGGCGCCTGCGCGTAGGCCGGAAAGCTCTTCCACATCAGCAGCGCCACCGCCACGCCGCCGAGCGCGACCGCCACCACCATGCGCGGGGCCAAGCGCTCACCGAGCACCGCCCACGCGATCAGAGCCGACCACAGCGGCATCGTGAAGCCGAGTACCGCCGACTGGCCCGACGGAATCAGCAGCGCCGAGTAGGTGCTGGCGATGTTCCACACCACCAGGTAGAAGAACGTCGCGACCACGATGGTGCGCCAGTGACGGCGCTCGATGCGCAGCGACTGCCCCATCAGCCGGGCCGCGATCAGCAGCGCCGCGCCGGCGACGAACACCGACACCGCCCGGAAGGTCCACACCGAGACCTCGCGCGTGGCCAGCGGAAACAGCGGCCAGTTGGTGCCCCAGACCAGCGTCAGGATCGCGAGCAGCACCAGCGCGCGCGGCGGGATGCGATGCGTCATCGTGCGCCGTCCGCCGCGCCGTGCCACGCCTGCGGGACATTGCGATCGAACTCGGCGGCCTGCAGGTGCAGGGTCCATTCGTCGCTGACACGGCCCTTGAACTCATCGGCCGCTGCGCGCCAGGCGGTGCGCTGGAAGTTCAGGCGTTCGAGCAGCCGCAGCGACGCGGCGTTCAGCGCATCGACCTCGGCGGCCAGCCGCTGCACGCCGAGCTCGTCGATCAGCCACTCGATCATCCGGTGACAGCCCTCGAACGCGTAACCGCGGTGCCAGTGCGAAGCGAACACCTCGTAGGCGATGAACGCCGAGCCCTCACGCGTCACGGTGGCCTGCAAGCGGCCGCGGCACTGGCCCTGCGCGCGCTCGCGCATCACCCAGTTCAGCCACAGCTCGTCGCCCTGCGGCGAGCGACGCGTCGCCAGCAGCGCGCAGCGCTCGCGCAGCGCCTCGAGCGAACCCGGCGGATCCTGCGGCACGAACGCATACAGGCGCGGGTCGGCCAATGGCTCGAACAGCTCGCGGGCATGCGCTTCGACCAGGGGCTCCAGGTCGAGCCGCGGCGTGTGCAGCACCGCCCGCAGCGCGCGCTCGAAGGCATCGCCTTGCCACGCCGCAGGCGCCGCCGACAGCCCGGTCACGACGCCAGCGCTCGCTCGAGGGCGTCGACGAACATGCGCGCGACGTCGAACCCGGTCTGCTGCGCGATCTCCTGGAAGCACGTGGGGCTGGTGACGTTGATCTCGGTGAGGCGGTCGCCGATCACGTCGAGGCCCACCAGCAACAGGCCGCGCGTGCGCAGCACCGCACCGAGGGCCTGCGCGATCTCACGATCGCTCGCGCTCAACGGCTGCGCGACGCCCTTGCCGCCGACCGCGAGGTTGCCGCGCACCTCGCTGCCCTGCGGGATGCGCGCCAGACAGTAAGGCACCGGTTCACCATCGATCAGCAGGATGCGCTTGTCGCCGTGCACGATCTCCGGCAGGAAGCGCTGCACCATCACCGTGATGCTGCCGTGGCCACCGATCGTCTCGACGATGGCGCCGAGGTTCATGCCGTCGGCGCCGACGCGGAAGATGCCCCGGCCCCCCATGCCGTCGAGCGGCTTGACGATGATGTCGCCGTGCTCGGCGTGGAACGCGCGCACCGCGTGTTCGCTGCGCGTCACCAGGGTCGGCGTGATCCACTCGGGGAACTCCAGGATCGCGAGCTTCTCCGGGTGATCGCGCAGCGCGGCGGGCTTGTTGAAGACGCGCGCGCCTTCGCGCTCGGCCTGCTGCAGCAGATGGGTGGCATAGAAGTATTCGGAATCGAAGGGCGGGTCCTTGCGCATCAGCACCGCCTGCACGTCGGCCAGCGCCAGCTCGCGCTCGGCCACCACGTCGAACCAGCGCTCGTCGTCTCCGGTGAGCGTGATCGCTCTGGCGTGGCGCGCCACCACGCGGGCGCCGCGCACCCACACCAGGTCGGCCGGCTCGCAGGCCCACAGCTCGTGGCCGCGGCGCGCCGCCTCGCGCATCATCGCGAAGGTGGTGTCCTTGTAGGTCTTGAAGGCCTCCAGCGGATCGGCCACGAAGAGCAGGCTCATGGGCGGCGATCCTAGTGCAAGGGCGCCGCGCGCGCAGTGCCAAGGTCGGCCGGGCTAGATCTCGACCTTGGCACCGAGTTCGACGATGCGGTTGCTCGGCAGATTCAGGAAGTCGGCCGCCGCCGCGGCGTTGCGGTGCATGCTGGCGAACAGCTTCTCGCGCCACAGCGCCATGCCGGTGCCGAGCGACGGCATCACGATGTCACGGCTCAGGAAGTAGCTGGTGTCCATCTCCGGCAGCGGAATGCCGCGATCGGCCAGCAGCTGCAGCGCTTCCGGCACGTCGGGGTCGTTCTTGAAACCGAAGTTCAATGCCACCTGCCAGCAGTCGTGCCCCAGCGACTCCACGCTCAAGCGGCGGTCGAAGCCGATCCACGGCACGTCGTGATGCTTGACGGTGACGAACACGTTGTGCTCGTGCAGCACCTTGTTGTGCTTGAGGTTGTGCATCAGCGCGTTGGGCGTCAGGCCCGACTCGGCCACCAGGAACACCGCCGTGCCCTCGACGCGGGTCGGCGGGCTGACGAACACCGCCTCGAGGAAGCCCTTGAGATCGATCGCGTCGTCGCGCAGGCGGTCGCTCATCAGCTTGCGGCCCTGCTTCCACGTGAGCATCAGCGTGAACATGCCGATGCCGATCACGATCGGGAACCACCCTCCGGCGAACAGCTTGAGCATGTTGGACAGGAAGAACGTGACGTCGACCACGAAGAAGAACCCGGTGGCCAGCACGCACAGCGCGAGCGGGTACTTCCAGCCGTAGCGGATCACGAAGAAGGTCATCACGGTGGTGATCGTCATGTCGAGCGTCACTGCAATGCCGTAGGCTGAGCCGAGTGCGGCCGACGACTTGAACACTGCCACCGCCAGCACGATGAAGACGAACAAGCCCCAGTTGACCGCCGGCACGTAGATCTGTCCGGTGTCGCGCACCGACGTGTGACGGATCACCATGCGCGGCAGCAGGCCGAGCTGGATCGCCTGCTTGGTGACCGAGAACGCGGCCGAGATCAGCGCCTGCGACGCGATCACCGCGGCCAGCGTGGCCAGGATCAGCAGAGGCACCTGCGCCCACTGTGGCGCCATCAGGTAGAACGGGTTGACCACCGCGCCGGGCTTGACCAGCAGCAGCGCACCCTGGCCGAAGTAGTTGATCACAAGGGCCGGCATCACCAGCCCGTACCAGGCGATGCGGATCGGCAGCTTGCCGAAGTGGCCCATGTCGGCGTACAGCGCCTCGCCGCCCGTCACGCACAGCACGACCGCACCGAGCATCACGAAGGCCACCAGCTTGTGGTGCGTGATGAAGTCGATCGCCATCATCGGATTGAGCGCCTGCAGCACCTCGGGCCGCTCGCTGATGTGAGGCACGCCCAGCAGCGCCAGCACGATGAACCACACCAGCGTGATCGGCCCCAGCGCGCGCCCGATGTGACCGGTGCCGAAGCGCTGCACCGCGAACAACGCGACGATCACCGCCAGCGCCACCGGCGGCACCCAGTCGTGCAAGGCCGGTGCGATGACGCCCAGGCCTTCGACCGCGCCGAGCACCGTGATGGCCGGCGTGATGACGCCATCGCCGTAGAAGATCGCGGTGCCGAACAGCCCCACCAACATCAGCGTGCGCCGCAGCGGCGGGCGGTGGCGCACCGCGGTGGTGGCCAGCGCGAGCATCGCGATCAGGCCGCCTTCGCCGTGGTTGTCGGCGCGCAGCACCAGCAGCACGTATTTGATCGAGACGATGATCGTCATCGTCCAGAAGATCAGCGACAGCACGCCCAGCACGTTCTCGGGCGTCACCGCGACGTGGCCGCCCTCGAACACCAACTGCAGCGTGTACAGCGGGCTGGTGCCGATGTCGCCGTAGACGACGCCGAGCGCCGACAACGTCAGCGCGGCGACGACACGGGGTCTGCGTTTGGGGGAAGCCTTGCTCAAGCGAGGGGCCCGTTTCGGCGCGGGCCTTCGACGAAAGGGGGCTATTGTGCGCCGGCCGTTTTGGGGCCGCACCACGTTGCCGCGGGGTGCGATCAGGACTCGGTCTCGGGCTCGGGATCGGTGGCCTCGAGCTCGTAGCTGGCCGCCAGCATCGCCAGTCGGCCGATCACCCCGTACATGTAGAAGCGGTTGGGCGCGCTGACGCCGGGTTTCTCGCCGACGCGCGGCAGATGGTGGCTGTCGACGAAGGCCAGCGGCACGAAGCTCGACCCAGGCGCGTTGAGGTTCTCGTCGATGCCGCGCTCGGCGTGCACTCGGTAGAAGCCCCCCACCACGTAACGGTCGATCATGTAGACCACCGGCTCGGCCACCGCGTCGTTCATGCGCTCGTAGGTGGGCACGCCTTCCTGGATGATCACCTCGGTGATCGGCAACCCTTCCTGCGCGACGCTCATGCGGTTGCGCGTGCGGCGGCTCGGGTCGTCGAGGTCCTTGATGTCGCGCACGGTCATGATGCCCATGCCGTAGGTGCCGTTGTCGGCCTTGACGACGACGAACGGCTTCTCGTTGATGCCGTATTCCTTGTACTTGCGGCGGATCTTGGTCAGCAGTGCCTCGACATTGCCCCGCACGCAGTCGAGCCCCTCGCTGGCGGCGAAGTCGACCTGGCCGCAGTGCGTGTGCATCGGGTTGATCAGCCACGGGTCCATGCCGAGCAGCTTGGCGAACTTCTTGGCCACCTCTTCGTAGCTGTCGAAGTGGCGGCTCTTGCGACGCACCGACCAGCCTGCGTGCAGTGGCGGCAGCAGGTATTGCTCATGCAGGTTCTGCAGCACGCGCGGCACGCCGGTGGACAGGTCGTTGTTCAACAGGATCGTGCAGGGATCGAAGTCCTTCAGCCCGAGGCGGCCGCGCACGCGCTGCAGCGGCTCGAGCGTGAGCTCGCCGCCGTCGGGAAGCGCCAGCTTGGTGGGCGCCTTGACGTCGGGGTCGAAGGTGCCCAGCCGCACGTTGAGCCCAGCCTGGTGAAAGATGCGCACCAGGCGCTGCAGGCTCATCAGGTAGAACGTGTTGCGTGCGTGGTTCTCCGGCACCAGCAGCAGGTTCTTCGCTTCAGGGCAGATCTTCTCGATCGCCGCCATCGCGGCCTGCACGGCCAGCGGCAGCATCTCGGGCGTCAGGTTGTTAAAGCCGCCGGGGAAGAGGTTGGTGTCCACCGGCGCGAGCTTGAAGCCGGCGTTGCGGATGTCCACCGAGCTGTAGAACGGCGGCGTGTGCTCCATCCACTCGAGTCGGAACCAGCGCTCGATCGCCGGCATGGACTCCAGGACGCGCTGCTCGAGTTCGTTGATCGGGCCGGTGAGTGCGGTGACGAGATGGGGAACCATCGCACGTGCAAATGAGGGCGGAGGGCGTCAATTCTAGGGCGCGCCCTTGAACGGCTACCATCGCGAAACCCGGGCCCCGATGGCCCCTCGCGACCTGAGGGTTTCGGGCGCGCCGATCGCGCGAGGCGGTCGCATGGCAGGAGGAGTCGCACGTGCAGACACAACGGCGCGGCGCATGGCCGCGAGTGGCGCTGCGGGCATCGGTCGCCGCGGCGATCGCGGGGTCGGCCAGCGCGCAGGGCATCTATCCGGGGGACCTGCCGAAGGACGGCTACAAGCTGCCCGGCGGCATCGAACCGGTGCTGCACCTGCGCAGCTACTACTTCGGTCAGGACAACACCAGCGACGTCGAGAGCGAGGCCTGGGCCGCCGGCGGCTGGGCGGGGCTGCGCACCCCGTGGCTGGGCGAGATGGTGCAGTTCGGCCTGCTGGGTTACGGGTCGTTCAAGTTGTGGGGCCCCGAGGGCGAAGGCGGGACACGGTTGCTGACGGCCGACCAGGACTCGATCGCGGTGCTCGGCGTCGCGTTCGGCGCGCTGCGCTTGGGCGATCAGACGATCACGCTGTACCGGCAACTCATCAATCGCCCGTTCATCAATCCGCAAGACAACCGGATGGTGCCCAACACCTTCGAGGCGTACACGGCCGGTGGCGCGACCGGGGCGCTGTCGTACACCGGCGGGTACATCGCCAAGATCAAGCCGCGCGACGCCAACAGCTTCCGCTGGATGTCGCAGGCGGCCGGCAGCAGCGACCACCAGGGCGTGGTGTTCGCCGGTGCGACCTACACGTTCGACAAGGACAGGAACGGCTACGTGCGGCTCGACGAGCAGTACGGAATCGACACCTTCAACTCGTTCTACGCCGACGTGCGCTATCCGATGGCGATCGACGGCAACACGACCGTGGTGCTCGGTGCGCAGGCGTATCCGCAGTCGGCGGTCGGCGACAAGCAGATCGGGTCGTTCTCGACCTGGGGCTACGGGCTGCAGGCCGCTGTCTCCTACGGCCCGTTCGGCGCGCAGCTGTACTGGACCCAGACCGGCAAGGATCGCGACACGCTCAACCCCTACGGCGACCATGCGTCGTACCTCAACCTGATGCAGGTGGCGTTCAACACCGCCGGCGAGAAGGCCTGGGCCATCGGCGGCACGGTCGACTTCGGACCTCTCGGCGCCCCGGGCTTGAGCGCCGCCGCGATCTACGCCAGCGGCAGCGACCGCATCGCCTTTGCGACCGGTGCAGCGCTGGGCAACCGCAACGAGACCAACGTCCGCCTCGACTACGCGTTCCCGAAGGGCTCGGCGGCCGCCGGATTGAGCGGAGCGATCCGCTACTCCTGGCTGCGCGAGGATGGCACGCCGCAGACGGGAACGCAGCTGCGCGTCTACGTCAACTACGACGTTCGCTTCTGAGCCCGTCGGCGCATCGGGTGACCGGCGTCGCGACGCACCGGCGAAAAAAGGGCCGCCTCGCGGCGGCCCCAAGCTCGCTTTCGTCCGACGTTGACGACGCTACTTGCTGTAGGCGGTTTCGCCGTGCGCGGAGATGTCCAGGCCCTCGCGCTCTTCCTCCTCGCTGACCCGCAGACCGATCACCAGGTCGACGATCTTGTAGGCGATGAAGGCCACCACGCCCGACCACACGATGGTGACCAGCACGGCCTTGAGCTGGATCCACAACTGCGACGCGATCGAGTAGTTCTCGGGCTTGACCAGCTCGGCGGTGACCCAGTCGCCGACGAAGCTCGGGCCGCCGAGCGAGGGCGAATTGAAGATGCCGGTCAGCAGCGCACCGACGATGCCGCCCACCCCGTGCACACCGAACACGTCGAGCGCGTCGTCAGCGCCGAGCAGCTTCTTCAGGCCGGTGACGCCCCACAGGCAGGCGAAGCCGGCGATGAAGCCCACGACGAGCGCTCCCATCAGGCCCACGTTGCCGGCCGCCGGCGTGATGGCCACCAGGCCGGCCACCGCACCGGAAGCCGCACCCAGCATCGACGCCTTGCCGCGCATCAACGTTTCACCGAGGCTCCAGGCCAGCACCGCAGAGGCGGTGGCGCTGAACGTGTTCATGAAGGCGAGTGCGGCCGTGCCGTTGGCTTCCAGCGCCGAGCCGGCATTGAAGCCGAACCAGCCCACCCACAGCAGCGAGGCACCCACCATCGTCAGCGGCAGGCTGTGCGGCGCCATCGCCTCCTTGCCGTAACCGACGCGCTTGCCGATCAGGAAGGCGCCGACCAGACCGGCCACCGCGGAATTGATGTGCACCACCGTGCCGCCCGCGAAGTCGAGCGCGCCCCACTGCCAGATCATGCCGGCCTTGGCGTTGGTGGCGTCGACCACTTCCTTCGCAGTGTAGGCATCCGGGCCGGGCCAGAACCACACCATGTGCGCGATCGGCGCATAGGCGAAGGTGAACCACAGCACCATGAACAGCAGCACCGCGCTGAACTTCATGCGCTCGGCGAACGCGCCGACGATCAGGCAGCAGGTGATGGCGGCGAAGGTGGCCTGGAACGCGACGAACACCAACTCCGGTATGGCCACGCCCTTGCTGAAGGTGGCGCCCGCCGTGAATTCGCCCTTCACCGGATCGAACAGGCCTTTCAGGAACAGCCTGTCGAAGCCGCCGAAGAACTGATTGCCCTCGGTGAACGCGAGGCTGTAGCCGTAAATGCACCAGATCACGACGATCAACGAGAACGTCACCATCACCTGCATCAGCATCGACAGCATGTTCTTGCTGCGCACCAGGCCGCCGTAGAACAGCGCGAGGCCCGGGATGCTCATCATGATGACGAGCGCTGTCGACACCAGCATCCACGCGGTGTCGCCCTTGTTGATGGTGGGCGCCGAGGCAGCGGCCGCCGGCGCAGACGCCGCGTCAGCGGCCGGCGCAGCAGCGGCCGAAGCGGCGGGCGCGGACGCGGCGGTCGATTGGGCCGACGCGACGCCGGCCATGCCCAGCAGCGCGAAGCCGAGGGCGAGTGAAGCGATGAGCTTTCTCATGATGCAGTCTTCGGTTGGATTGGGTGACGACGCCTTACAGCGCGTCCTTGCCGGTTTCGCCGGTGCGGATGCGCACCACCTGCTCGAGCGACGTGACGAAGATCTTGCCGTCGCCGATCTTGCCGGTGCGGGCCGATGCCTCGACGGCTTCGATCACGCGCTCGACGATTGCGTCGTCGACCGCCGCCTCGATCTTCACCTTGGGCAAAAAGTCAACCACGTACTCGGCGCCGCGGTACAGCTCCGTGTGGCCCTTCTGCCGACCGAAGCCCTTGACCTCGGTCACCGTGATGCCCTGAACGCCGATTGCGCTGAGCGCCTCACGCACTTCGTCGAGCTTGAACGGCTTGACGATCGCGGTCACCATCTTCATGGCACTTCTCCTCCGGATTGGGTGTCAGAAGCTCTTGCTGACCGACAGCACGAGCGTGCTGCCCGCGATGTCCTTGTTGTCGAGCGCTGCCGTGCCCCCCGTGAAGCTGCGGTTGGTGTCGACATAGGCCGCGCCGAGCGACCAGCCCTTCAGGTCGTAGGTGACGCCGAGCTTCCAGTCGGTGATCGAGGTGCGCACGGTGCCGTCGAACTCGGTGATGCGCGCGCCGTTCTTCAGTCCGCCCTGGTAGCCGAGGTGTCCGACCAGCGCGAGCTCCTTGGTGACCGGGAACGTGACCGTGCCGTCGAGGTAGTAGGCGCCCTTGGTGTCGGTGACGCCGAAGAAGTCGCTTACCGCATACGAGTACTTGAGCGACACCGGGCCCCAGCCGCCCGAGATGTAGAGCTCGGTGTTGTCGATCTTGTTGCCGCCGCCGATGCCGCTGCCCGGGTAGTAGTAGTACAGGGCGCCGGCGTCGTAGCTGAAGTCACCGAAAGTGCCTTTGTAGCCACCATAGAAATCCATCTCGAGGTTCGCGCCGCTGTACAGGCCCGAGTCGACGTTGGAGTTCCAGTTGCCCGCGTAGAAGCCCATCTTGTGGCTGAAGTCGAAGCCGCCTTGGAACGCCGGCTTCTTGACCGTCTGCGAGATGCCGCGGAATCGGTATTCGGAGAACAGCCCGGCGTTGGCCGTGAACGACCAGTCGTAGGGCAGTTCCGTCTGCGCGAAGCTGGGTGTCGCAGCCATCGCAAGCAAGGCGACGAGGGGAAAGGTGGTTGTGGTCTTCATGAAGGTCCTGTCTTCGGGTTTGCCAACGAGGGAACTAAAGCCGTCCGCTTACTGCAGCTTCCATGCCACCGGGACGGGGCCCTTACGCGCCAACTCGACGCATCGCGGGGCGCTTCGGCCTCGCCCGGAGGCACCAAAGCAGGGAATTCGGGATCTCGAGGCACCGAGCCGGTGCGGCACAGGACCACTGGCCTGCGCGCAGAATCGCGGCCGGGAGGAACGTGATCGATGGCGCTGGCGGTCGTGATCAGCCGCTCGCTCGACGGATTGGACGCGCCCGAGGTCCAGGTCGAGGTGCACTTGGCCAACGGACTGCCGAGCTTCACGCTGGTCGGCTTGGTCGACATCGAAGTGAAAGAGGCCCGCGAGCGAGTGCGCGCCGCGTTGACCACCAGCGGCTTCGCCTTCCCGCACAACAAGCGCGTCACCGTCAGCCTGGCACCGGCCGATCTGCCCAAGGAGTCGGGTCGCTTCGACTTGCCGATCGCGCTCGGCATCCTGGCCGCCGATGGACAACTCGATGCACAGCGCCTGGCGCAGCACGAATTCGCCGGTGAACTCTCGCTGGCCGGCGAACTGCGGCCAGTGCGCGGCGCGCTCGCACTCGCGCTGGCATTGCGCCGCCAGGGCACTGCGCGCGCCCTGGTGCTGCCGACGGCGAGCGCCGGTGAAGCCGCCCTGGCGCGCGGCTTGGACGTGCGCGGCGCCGATCACCTGCTGCAGGTGGTGCGCGCGATGGCGGCTGGCGACGAGGTGCCAGCGCTGCCGCGCGCCGAACCGTTGCAGGTGATGCCCGATGAGGCGCCGCCGGACCTGCGCGACGTCAAGGGGCAGGCGGCGGCCAAGCGCGCGCTGGAGGTCGCCGCCGCCGGCGCTCACAGCATCCTGATGCTGGGGCCGCCCGGCAGCGGCAAGTCGATGCTGGCGCAGCGGCTGCCGGGCCTGCTGCCCCCGATGAGCGAGGACGACGCATTGGCGAGCGCGGCGTTGCAGGGACTGGCGGCGCGCAGCTTCGATCCGAAACGCTGGGGCCAGCGGCCGGTGCGCTCACCACATCACACCGCGAGCGCGGTCGCGCTGGTGGGCGGTGGCTCGCCGCCGCGACCCGGCGAGATCTCGCTCGCCCACGGCGGTGTGCTTTTCCTCGACGAATTGCCGGAGTTCGCACGCTCCAGCCTCGAAGCGCTGCGCGAGCCGCTGGAAAGCGGCCGCATCACCATTTCGCGCGCCGCGCGGCAAGCGATCTTTCCGGCGCGCTTCCAATTGGTCGCGGCGATGAATCCCTGTCCGTGCGGATGGCTCGGGGCACCCACCGACAGCGGACGCCATTGCCGCTGCACGCCGGATCAGATCGCTCGCTACCAGGGTCGCATCTCGGGGCCGCTGCTCGATCGCATCGACATGCGCGTCGAGGTGCAGGCCGCGCCGCCGCGGCAGATGCTGGAGCGCGGCGATGGCGAAGCATCCACCGTGGTGGCGCACCGCGTGTCGGCGGCACGCGATCGGCAACTGCAGCGCCAGAACACTCTGAACGCAGGGCTCACCGCGGCGCAGATCGACACGCACTGCGCGCTGGATGCGGCGAGCGCTCGTTTCGCACAGCAGGCGGCCGCTCACATGGGGTGGTCGGGGCGCAGCCTGCATCGCGTGATCAAGCTGGCGCGCACGATCGCCGACCTCGAAGGCGCGGCCTCGATCACCGCGGCACACCTGGGCGAGGCGGTGCAGCTGCGGCGCGAGCTGCCCGCGGGCTAGCCTGTGAGCGGTTCTATGTCATGCGTGTTGAAGCCCGCGCGAGGCGCTTGCGATCGGGGCCTACAAGACCGACGCGAGCGCGCGTTGGGCCTGCGCGGGGTCGATCGCCTGCGCAGCGGCCCACGCCTGCAACTGGTCGGCCGCAATGCGTCCGACGTTGAAGTAACTGGACTGCGGATGCGCGAGGTAGAACCCGCTCACGCTGGCGGCCGGCAGCATCGCCAGGCTCTCGGTGAGTTCCATGCCGATGTCGCGCGCCTGTAGCAGCTCGAACATCGTCCGCTTGATGGTGTGGTCAGGGCACGCCGGATAGCCGGGCGCGGGGCGGATGCCGCGGTAAGCCTCGGCGATCAGTTGCTCGTTGCTCAGCTGCTCGTCGGCCGCGTAGCCCCACAGGTCGGTGCGAACGCGTTGGTGCAGCCGCTCGGCGAACGCCTCGGCAAGGCGGTCGGCGAGCGCCTTCAGCATGATCGCGCTGTAGTCGTCGTGGTCGGCGAGGAACTGCTGCTCCTTGCGATCGACGCCGACGCCGGCCGTCACCGCGAACACGCCGACGTAGTCGTCGCGCACGCCGCGCGGCGCGACGAAATCGGCAAGGCAGCGGTTCGGACGCCGCACGCCATCGACGACCGGGCGCTCGGTTTGCATGCGCAGCGGCCACCAGCGAAGCACCGCCTGGCTGCGCGACTCGTCGGCGTATAGCTCGATGCAATCGTCGTCCACCGTGTTGGCAGGCCACAGCCCGATCACGCCGTGGGCCTGCAGCCAGCGCCCTTCGATCAGGCGCTGCAGCATGCGCTTGCCATCGCTCAACACCCGCGTCGCCTCGGCGCCGACCACTTCGTCGCGCAGGATGTCCGGGAACTTGCCGGCCAGGTCCCAGGTCTGGAAGAACGGGCCCCAGTCGATGCACGGCGCGAGCTCGGCGAGGTCCTGGTTGCGGAACACGCGCCGGCCGATGAACTTGGGCTTGAGCGGCACGTAGCCGCTCCAGTCGATCGGCGTCTTGTTGGCACGCGCCTGCTGCAGCGAGACCATCGCCGCGGGCTTCTTCGCGGCGTGCAACGCGCGCACCTTCTCGTAGTCGGCGGTCAGGTCGGCGATGAAGCGCGCCGCGCGTTCGTCCGACAACAGGTCGGCACACACGCCGACCGAGCGCGACGCATCGGGCACGTAGACCACCGGGCCCTCGTATTGCGGCGCGATCCTCACCGCGGTGTGGACGCGGCTGGTGGTGGCGCCGCCGATCAGCAGCGGGATCTTCTTGACCCGGAACCAGTCGTCGCGTTGCATCTCGGCGGCGACGTGCTGCATTTCCTCGAGGCTCGGCGTGATCAGGCCCGACAGGCCGATGATGTCGGCGCCTTCGACGCGTGCCTTGGCCAGGATGTCCTGGCACGGCACCATGACGCCCATGTTGATGACTTCGAAGTTGTTGCACTGGAGCACGACGGTGACGATGTTCTTGCCGATGTCGTGCACATCGCCCTTCACGGTCGCGATGACGATCTTGCCCTTGGACCTCGCTTCGCCACCGGCGTCGACCAGCGCCCGTTTTTCGGCCTCGATGTAAGGCAGCAGGTGCGCCACCGCCTGCTTCATCACGCGTGCGCTCTTCACCACCTGCGGCAGGAACATCTTGCCGGCGCCGAACAGCTCGCCCACCTGGTTCATGCCGGCCATCAGCGGGCCTTCGATCACGTGCAGCGGGCGGCCGCCCTGCGCCGAGATCTGCTGCCAGCAGACCTCGGTGTCGGCCACGATGAACTCGTTGATGCCGTGCACCAGCGCGTGAGCCAGCCGCTGCTCGACGGGGGCTGCACGCCATGCCAGCTTGACGCCCTCGTCCTTGGCCGCGCCCTTCACGCGCTCGGCCATCTCGAGCAGCCGTTCGGTGGCGTCGGTGCGGCGGTTCAGCACCACGTCTTCGACGCGTTCGCGCAGTTCAGCATCGAGCTCGTCGTAGACGCCGATCATCCCGGCGTTGACGATGCCCATGTCCATGCCGGCCTGGATGGCGTGGTACAGGAACACCGTGTGGATCGCCTCGCGCACCGGCTCGTTGCCGCGGAAGCTGAAGCTCACGTTGCTGACGCCGCCGGACACCTTGGCCCCCCGCAGGTGCCGCTTGATCCAGCGCGTCGCGTCGATGAAGTCGACCGCATAGTTGGAGTGCTCTTCGATGCCGGTGGCGATCGCGAAGATGTTGGGGTCGAAGATGATGTCCTCGGGCGGGAAGCCGACCTCGTCGACCAGGATGCGATAGGCGCGCTCGCAGATCTGCGTCTTGCGCGCCAGCGTGTCGGCCTGGCCCTGCTCGTCGAACGCCATCACCACCGTGGCCGCACCGTAGCGGCGGATCAAAGTGGCCTGGCGCTTGAACTCGTCGACGCCCTCCTTCAGCGAGATCGAGTTGACGATGCCCTTGCCCTGGATGCACTTGAGGCCCGCTTCGATCACGCTCCACTTCGACGAGTCGATCATGATCGGCACGCGCGCGATCTCGGGCTCGCTGGCGATCAGGTTCAGAAAGCGCACCATCGCGGCCTGGCTGTCGAGCATGGCCTCGTCCATGTTGACGTCGATGATCTGAGCCCCGTTTTCCACCTGCTGGCGCGCCACGCTGAGCGCGTCTTCGTAGCGGCCGTCGAGCACCATGCGCGCGAACGCCTTCGACCCGGTGACGTTGGTGCGCTCGCCGATGTTGACGAACAGCGATGCGGCGTCGACCGACAAGGGCTCGAGCCCCGACAACTGCAGGGGCTCGATCGCGGGCTGGGGTTGAGTGTCGGACATCGCAGGCCTTCGGCATTTGGCCGGCGGCCCGCGCATCACCCGCGCAGCCTGCTGGCCGGGGTGAGCGCCGTTGCGGCTCGAATGCCGCCCAGGGGCGCGGCTTCGCGGCCCGAGCCTGGCGGCGCCTGATCGACGCCGTCGCAACGCTCCTCGAACCGTAGCGCGATTCTACAAATTTGCGCGACACTGATGCCCCCTCGGCGACCGCACCTTTCGAGGGCGGTCAGACTTCGAACACCATGCTTCGCCTCGCTTCGCTCGTCGTCGTCTTGAGCGCACTGCTCGCCGGTTGCGGCTCTGCGCCGACCCGCCCCGTCCCCTCGACGACAGGCACCGTCCCCAGCGCACCGGCCGATCAGCCGCCGCCACGGCCTGGCCAGCCGCCCCCCAAGGTGCTGGCCGGCGAGGTCACGTGGATGAAGCAGCTGTTCGAGGGCACGCCGGTGGCCATCGTGGCCGAGGATGACGGCGCGATGCGCGTCGATGTGCCGCTCAACTTTTCCTTCGATGACAAGGCCACCGCGCCGAAGCCTCCGCTGCGCGCGGTGATGGACAAGGTGGCGCAGACGCTGGCGCGCCAGCCCAGCGCCAAGGTGCACGTCGGCACGCCCGGGCCGTCGGGCCGCACGAGCGCGATGCGCAGCTACCTGATGAGCCGGGGCGTGGTCGGGGTGCGCGTGGTGGTGCTGAACACGCCCCCGGGCGAGGCGGTGACGCTGCGCGTGGTGCCCGGAGCGGTGGCGATCGACAAGCTCGACGACAAGGCGCTGCCGCCGCCGACCAACGCCTTCCCGGCCAAGAAGTCGTGACGCCGCGGCTTCAGGCCGCGTGCAGCAAGGGCGTGAACAGCGGATCGCGCCGGCTGCGCGGCCGGTAGGTCGCGACGCGGCGCGCGATTTCGCGGATGTGCGCGGGCGTTGTGCCGCAGCAGCCGCCTGCGATGTTCAGGAAACCGGCGCCCGCGAATTCCTCCAGCAGCGCGCCGGTGACTTCGGGCGTCTCGTCGAAGCCGGTCTCGCTCATCGGATTCGGCAGGCCGGCGTTGGGGTAGCAGCTGATCCAGGTGTCGGCCGCCACCTTGGCGAGCTCCTCAATGTACGGGCGCATCAATGCCGCGCCGAGAGCGCAGTTCAGCCCCACCGCCAGCGGGCGCGCATGGCGCACCGAATGCCAGAACGCCTGCACGGTCTGCCCCGACAGGATGCGGCCCGACGCATCGGTGACGGTGCCCGACACGATCACCGGCAGCCGTTCGCCGGTGGTGGCCATCAACTCGTCGAGCGCAAAGATCGCCGCCTTGGCGTTCAGCGTGTCGAAGATGGTCTCGACCAGGAACAGGTCGACGCCGCCTTCCAGGAGACCCGCGGCCTGCTCGTGATAGGCCGCGCGCAGCGCGTCGAAATCGGTGTTGCGCGCGCCCGGGTCGTTGACGTCGGGACTGATGCTGGCGGTGCGCGGCGTCGGCCCGAGCGCACCGGCGACGAACCGCGGGTGCTCGGGCGTCGTCAGCGCGTCCACCGCTTCGCGCGCGATGCGCGCTGCCGCCACGTTCATCTCGCGCGCGTGCGCGGCCAGCGCGTAGTCCTCCTGCGCGATGCGCGTCGCGCCGAAGGTGTTGGTCTCGATGATGTCGGCGCCAGCCTCGAGGTACTCGCGATGGATCTCGCGCACCACGTCGGGCCGGGTCAGGTTCAACACGTCGCCGTTGCCGCGCAGGTCGGTGCCGTGCGCCGCGAAGCGCTCGCCGCGGAAGTCGGCCTCGCTCAGGCGGCGGCGCTGCAGCATCGTGCCCATCGCGCCATCGATGATCACGATGCGCTGCTGCAGCAGCTCGGGCAACCGGGCCCCGCGGGTGTAGGAAGTCGCGCGCGTCATGCCGCCATTGTAGGAAAGTGCGCCACCGATGCGCTGGACGCCGTCATCGCCGCGCCGCATGGCCCTCAGGCCAACGGGTCACTGCAGCGCGCTCGGCAGGTGGCTCTGGAACAGCGAATGGCGGAACTCGATGTCGTGGCCATCGTCTTCCTTCATCGCCCACACCGTGAGCATCTGGGCCGGCATCGGTCGCGCGAACAGGTAGCCCTGCAGCTCGTCGCAGCGCAGGCCGAGCAGCACATCGCGCTGGCGCTCGGTTTCCACGCCCTCGGCCACGACCTTCAGGCCGAGCGCGTGCGCCAGCTTGATCACTGCGTCGACCACCGCCAGCGCGTCCGAGCTGTGCTCGATGTCGGCCACGAAGCCGCGGTCGATCTTCAGCTGGCGCGCCGGGAGCTTGCGCAGGTAAGCCAGGCTCGAGTAGCCGGTGCCGAAGTCGTCGATCGACAGCGATGCACCGATGCGCGCCAAGTGCCCGAACGAACGCATCGTTGCCTGCGTGTCCTCCATCGCCACCGACTCGGTGATCTCGAACGTCAACAGCGCCGGATCGACGCGGTGCGCGTCGAGGGCGCGCCGGATGCGCGGCACCAGGTCGTCCTGGCGCAGCTGGTGCATCGACAGGTTGACCGCCACGCGCATGCGCAAGCCCAGGTCGAGCCATTGCCGGATCTGGCGGCACGACTCCTCGATCACCCAGTTGCCGATGTGGCCGATCAGGCCGAAGCGCTCGGCCACCGGAATGAACACCTCCGGGCTCATCAGTCCGCGCAGCGGATGGTCCCACCGGATCAGCGCCTCGACGCCGGTCACCTGACCCGAGGCGGCGTGGATTTTCGGCTGGTAGTACAGGCGCAGCTGCTGGCGCTCGAGCGCGAGCCGCAGCTCGGTTTGCAGCTCCACCTGCTCGCGCACGTCGAGGTCCATGCGCGCTTCGAAGAACGCGTAGGTCGAGCCGCCGGTGCGCTTCGCGGCGTACATCGCGGCGTCGGCATTGGCGATCAGCTTGGCTGTCGAGCCATGTTCCGGGAACAGCGCGATGCCGATCGAGCAGGACAGCTTGACCTCGCCGCGATTGGGCAGCTTGTAGGGCCGCGCCAGCACCTCAAGCGCCTGCTGCGCCACTGCGGCGGCGCCATCGGCGCTGCCCGGTTGTGGCACCAGCAGCAAGAACTCGTCCCCGCCGACACGCGCAGCCGTACCCGACGGGCCGGCCAGCTCCAGCAGCCGCGACCCGACCTCGCGCAGCACCACGTCGCCGGCGGCGTGGCCGAACGAATCGTTGATCGGCTTGAAGCCGTCGAGGTCGATGAACAGCACCGCCATCGCGCTCGGCGTGCGGCCGACGCGCTGCAGCGTCTGGTTCAGCCGTTCCTCGAACAGGAGGCGGTTCGGCAGCGCGGTCAACGGATCGCAGAACGCCTGGCGCCGCAACTGGATGTTGGCTTCGTTCAACGAGGTCGCCAGCGAGCGGTTCTGCGCGCGATTGCGCCAGTCGAACCAGGCGCCAAGCACTGCGATCGCCACCGCCAGTGCACCCACCGACGCCGACACCGTGAGGCCCAGCGCGTCGAGACCATCGCTCGGCGGCACGCCCGCCATCGCCTGGTATTGAATGCCGCGCAGCGCCAGCGCGTGGGCGCCCACCAATCCGGCGCCCAGCACCGCGATGCTGACCGCGGCGTGCGGGCCGAGGTCTTCGCGCGCCTGGCCGCTGACGGTGTGGGTCCACCATTGCGAGAAGGTGGCGGCCGCCGCCAGCCAGCACAGCGCGGCGATCGCCGAGCCCACGCTCCATGACGCCAGTGTGCTGAGCCCCGGCATCACGCGCACGGTGACCGCGAGCGCCACACCGTAGATCGCGGCCAGCAGCCACGGCGTCAGCCAGATGCGCAAGGTGCGCGACAGCGGCGAGCGGGCCACCAGCAAGCTGGCCGCTGCCGCCGCCACGCTGGCGCCCCAGGCAAGCGCGACCGCGTTGAACGAGAACACCTGCGTGCCGCCGAGGCGCGCGCCGAGCAGGGCGAGCGCCTGCGTCGACCACAAACCGGTGCCGACAGCCACAGCGCCGGCGAGCACCCAGCCCCACCCCATCAGGTCGTCGCGCGAGCGCGCGGTCTTCAGCGCGTGCGCCAGCACGCCAGCGGTCAACAGGGCGACCAGCGCGGCGAGCAACAACAACAGAGGACGGGCTTCGACGTCGATCACGGTGCGTACGCGCCGCGGACGCTGCTGCCCGGGCATCGATCGCGATTGTGTCGGCGGCTTTCACCGCGCCGGCAGCTGTAACGGTGACATACGCCACGCGGCAGTCGCAGCGCAGCACCCCGTGTTCGAGGGTTTGCCCGTTGCGGCCAAAGGCCGTTGCGTCAGTGCAGGATCACCGGCTGCTGCGCGAGCGCCGTGTAGCCGGCGATGAAGTCGTCCACTTCCTCTTCGGTGGGGCCGCGCTCGACCAGCGCGCTCACGCCGCGCTTGAAGCCTTCGGCGGCCGCCCCGTTCAGGAAGATGCCGCGACGCGCGAGCTTGTCGACGATCTCGTACGCACCGTGCGGCGCGATCGGCGCCTCGCCGGCGTGGCTCAGGTCGAACTCCACGACGACATAGTGGTCCGAGTTGTAGAGCATGTGCATGCTGCACTCCTTGCAGCCACACCTATGGGCGCCGCGGCGGCTTTCAAGGTGCGAGACCGCGGGTCAACTGCCACCGGGCAGCTGCGGCTCGTCGCGCAGCGTCCACTCCAGCGGCTCGCCGCCGGGCACCTGGGTCTGGCGCAGCCTGAGCGGCCAGTGCCCACGCGCCGGGTCGAGCCACACTTCGATGCGCAGGTCGTACGGGTGCTCGGGCTCGCGCACCAGCCACCACGCCGACGCGACACCGCCGGGCGCCATCAGGTCCTGACGGCCGCGCACGTCGAAGCGCCACGCGCTGAGAGCACCGCGCGTGCCGACCACCCACATCGACAGCTCGCCGCCGTCGCGCAGCGCGTCAGGCGCCGCCTCGGCGATCGCGACCAGTTGCACCAGCCAACTCACGCGATCCTGGGCGCCGGGATGCAACGGCCACTCCCAGCGAGGCCCAGAGAAGCTGATCTTGCGCTGCTCGCGCTGGAAGTTCGCGGCGCGCAGGTCGCGCCCGTTGCGCCGATCGGCCATCCGCACCGGGGCCAGCCCGGCCTCGTCGAAGCCGCCCTGGCTCTGGCGCTCGAGCGGACGCCCGGGCGCGATCGACGCGTGCAGCTGCAGAACGTAGCGCTCGCCATCGACGCGCCAGGTCAGCGTCGCCTCGCCGACCGTGCTGCCGCGTTGCAGCGTGAAGTGCAGTTGCGTCGACGGCGGGATGCGGGTCGGATAGACCGGCGTCGGAGCCGCCGCGCTCACCGACTCGCTGTGCGCCGGCGCGGCTGGCTCGGGCTCGGGTGAGCTGGCCGCGGCAACCGGCAAGGACGCAGCGCGCGCAGCAGCTTTCGGCGTCGCCGCCGGCGTCACCCGTCGACGCGGGGGCTGCGGATCGGCCGACGCGACGGTTGGCGCAGGGCTGCGGATCGTCTCGGCAGGCTGCGCGACGACCCCCTCGGCCGGCACCCGACGCACCTGCACGGACGGCGTGCGTGTCGGCGGCGCCGTCGCGACGGTCCACGCACGCCACAACACCGCGTGCGCGAGCAGCACCACGGCCACGCACAGCAGCGCCTGCGCTGCGCGTGACTGACGTCGACTGAAGCGACCCATCGACCCACAACGCCGCAGTGCGTGCATCGGTTGCATCGTGCCATGACTGCTGGCCGGCAGCGTCTGCACGGACCACGTCGCCAACTGCCAGAATGCGGCCGATGAAGCAAGGCGGCTGGCGCGGCGCGTTCGGATGGTTCGGCCTGGGCCTGTTGCTGCTGGCCAGCGCAGGCCCCGCGCGCGCGGCCGACACGCCGCCCGCGCCGGCCAGTGGGGTCGCATCGGCGCCACCCGCGGCGGCGTGCCCGCCCGCCACGGCGGTGCCGACCGCCGATCAGATTCAGGCCGCGCAGCGCGAGGCGCGCGATCGCGGCTTCCTGTGGCGCATCAGCAAACAGGGGCGCACGTCGTACCTGTTCGGCACCTTGCACGTGGGCAAGCTGCCGTGGGTCTTTCCGGGACCGCGCCTGCGCGCCGCGCTTGCCGGCACCGACACGCTCGCGCTGGAGCTCGACGTCACCGATCCCGATCTGTTGCGCAACCCACCGGCGGCCGCGACCGCCGCACTGGCGATTCCCGATGCGATGCGCACGCGCCTGGCGCGCCAGGTCAGCGCCGCATGCCTGCCCGAGCAGGCGCTGCAGAAATTCAACCCGCTGATGCAGGCGATCACGCTGACCGTGCTGTCGGCGCGCTGGGAAGGTCTCGATGCGGCGTTCGCGCAGGAAGTGGTGCTGGCCAACGCGGCGCGCGCCCAGCAGCGACCGATCATCGCGCTCGAGAGTGCCCAGGCGCAGATGGCGCTGCTGCTGCCGAGCGATCCCGAGGAGGCGCGTCATCTGCTGGACCAGGCCCTCGACCAGCTCGAGCGCAACCGCACGCGCCCGCTGTTGCGGCGCCTGGCCGACGCCTGGGCCGACGGCCGCCTGAGCGACCTGGAGGACTACTCCAAGTGGTGCGAGTGCGCCGACACGGCGGAAGACCGAGCGTTCCTGCGCCGGCTCAATGACGACCGCAACGCGCCGATGGCCGAGCGCATCGATGCCATGCACGCGCAGGGCAAGCGCGTGCTGGTGGCGGTCGGTGCGCTGCACATGACGGGCGAGCAGGGGCTGCCGCGCCTGATGGCGGCGCGCGGCTACAGCGTCGAGCGCCTGGTGCCACCGTGATCGCACGCGGGTTGTGACAGCGGCGCGGACGGCCGCTACGATGGCCGATCCACCGATCCACAACCCGCGGAGGTCGCGATGGCCGCAACCGGCACCTCATTGACCAAGCTCGTTCCCGGCTTCGAGTTCCTGCAAGGGCTGGTCAAGAACGCAGGCGCTGCGATACCCAGCGTCGGCCAGTGGATCGCGCCGACGCTCGACCCCGCGGAGATCGACAAGCGCATCGAGGAGCTGCGCACCGTGCAGTTCTGGCTCGAGCAGAACGCGCGCATGCTGGCCGCGACGATCCAGGCGTTGGAGGTGCAGCGCATGACGCTGTCGACGCTGAAGACGATGAACGTCACTGTGGGCGACCTCGGCAACGCGATGAAGCTGCGCACGCCGGCCGCCGACGCCGCCGTCGAGGCGCCCGCGCCGGCCAAGCCGATGCGCAAGGAAAAGGGCGAGAAGGGCGCCGCGGCCGCGCCGGCCGCCGCTGGCGTGGTCGACCCGATGCAGTGGTGGGGCGCGCTGACCCAGCAGTTCACGCAGTTGGCAGTGCAAGCGATGAAGGACGGCACCACCGATGCAGCCAAAAACCTGGCTGGCGCGATGGCCAAGCAGTCGTTTGACGTCGCGGGCAAGACCCTCAAGAAGGCGGCCGAGGTGCCGAGCGCGGTGGCGCGCGGCGCGCGCGGTGCCCTGCATGGCGCCGCCAAGCCGGCGCGCAAGTCGACGCGGCGCGCACCGGCCTGACGTCGATCGAGTTGCGCACACGCCCGGGTCGTTGATGAGCACCACGTTCGTCCATGCGCACGCGGCGCACGGCGATGCGCTGCAGGCGCTGGCGCGCGTCAGCGGCGAGTTGCACGCCGCGGCAGCGCGGCAGGAAGGTTTTCAGCCGACGCTCGGCTTTCTCTACTTCAGCGACCACCATGCGGCGCATGCCGAAGCCATGCTCGAGGCGCTGCGCGCAGCTTGGCCCGGCATCGCGGTGGTCGGCGGCGTCGGCATCGGCGTGGCGGCCAGCGGCGTCGAGTATTTCGACGAACCGGGGCTCGCGTTGATGCTGTGCGACCTCCCACGCCACAGCTTCTCGCTGTTCCACGGCCGCGCACCGCTGGCGCGCGTGGATGCCTGTGCAGCGCTGGTTCACGCCGACCCGTCGACGCACGATTTGCCCGCGTTGATCGCCGAGCTGAGCGAGCGCCTGCCGACGGGCTATCTGTTCGGCGGCCTCGCGAGCTCGCGCGCGCGCACGCTCACATTGGCCGACGGCGTGTTCGAAGGCGGTCTGTCGGGCGTGGCGTTCGCGCGCAACGTGCCGCTGCTGTCGCGCGTGACGCAGGGGTGTCAGCCGCTGTCGCGGCCGCGCCGGGTGACCGCCGCCGAGGGCAACCTGGTGCTCGGGCTCGACGGTGCTCCGGCACTGCCGCAGTGGCTGGCCGAGCTGAGGGTCGACCTGAGCGACGTGTCCACGGTGGTCGCCGCGTTGCGCCGCACCCTGGTCGGCCTCACCGACGCCGGCGATCAGGCGCTGGCGCGCGGCGGCCAGTTCGGCACCGACACGCGCGTGCGCCACCTGATCGGGCTCGACCCGGCGCGACAGGGCATCGCGGTGGCCGATCTGGTCGCGCCAGGTGCGCAACTCGCGTTCTGCACACGCGACGTCGACGCCGCGCGGCGCGACTTGGTGCGGGTGTGCAGCGAGCTGCGCGAAGAGGCCGAAAGCGGCCAGGCCGGCGACGCGTCCGGCACGCCGCGGCGCATCGCCGGCGCGATCTACGTCTCGTGCACCGGGCGCGGCGGTGGGCACTTCGGCGCGCCCTCGGCCGAGATGCAGACCGTGCGGCGCGCGTTGGGCGACGTGCCGCTGGTGGGGTTCTACGCCGCCGGCGAGATCGCGCGCCATCACCTGTACGGCTACACCGGGGTGCTGACCGCGTTCCTCGACTGAGCGTCGCGGCGCGACGTGCGCACGCGCTACAGTGCCGCCATGACGACGTCGGTGCTCGACCCCCAAGCCGTCAACGGCGACGAGCGTGTGCGCCGCCAGGCCGACGTGGTGGCCGCGTTGAGCGCGCTGCTGCCACCGCATGCGCTGCTGTGGCGACGCGAGGACACCGTGCCCTATGAATGCGATGGCCTCACCGCCTACCGCCAGCAGCCCCTGGTGGTCGCGCTGCCGGAAACCGAGGCGCAGGTGGCCGCGCTGCTGAAAGCGTGCCACGCGTTGCAGGTGCCGGTGGTGGCGCGCGGCGCCGGCACCGGCTTGTCGGGCGGCGCGCTGCCGCATGCGCTGGGCGTCACGCTGTCGCTCGCCAAATTCAACCGCATCGTGCGCATCGACCCGCAGGCGCGCACCGCGCTCGTGCAATGCGGCGTTCGCAACGCGGCGATCAGCGAAGCGGCGGCCGCGCACGGTCTGTACTACGCTCCGGACCCGTCGAGCCAGATCGCCTGCACGATCGGCGGCAACGTGGCCGAGAACTCCGGTGGCGTGCATTGCCTGAAGTACGGCCTCACGCTGCACAACGTGCTGAAAGTGCGTGGCTATACGGTCGAGGGCGAGGCGGTCGAGTTCGGCGCCGACGCGCTCGACGCGCCCGGGCTCGATCTGCTCGCGCTGGTGGTGGGCAGCGAGGGCATGCTGGCGGTCACGCTCGAGGTCACCGTCAAGCTGCTCCCCAAGCCGCGCGTCGCGCGCTGCTTGATGGCCAGCTTCGACGACGTGGCCAAGGCCGGCGACGCGGTGGCCGCGATCATCGCCGACGGGCTGATTCCGGCCGGGCTCGAGATGATGGACAAGCCGATGACCGCCGCGGTCGAGGCGTTCGTGCACGCCGGCTACGACCTCGACGCAATGGCGATCCTGCTGTGCGAAAGCGACGGCACGCCCGAGGAGGTGGACGAAGAGATCGCCCGCATGCAGGCGGTGCTCGAGCACGCCGGTGCGACCCGCCTGGAAGTCAGCCGTGACGAGGCGCAGCGGCTGAAGTTCTGGAGCGGCCGCAAGAACGCATTCCCGGCGTCGGGCCGCATCAGTCCCGACTACATGTGCATGGACTCGACGATTCCGCGCAAGCGGCTGGCCGAGATGCTGCGCGCGATCACGCAGATGGAAGGCAGGCATCGGCTGCGCTGCGTCAACGTGTTCCACGCGGGCGACGGCAACCTGCATCCGCTGATCCTGTTCGATGCCAACGACGCCGACGAGCTGCACCGCGCCGAGGCGTTCGGCGCCGAGATCCTCGAGCTGAGCGTCGCCCTCGGCGGCACCGTCACCGGCGAGCACGGCGTCGGCATCGAGAAGCTCAACTCGATGTGCGTGCAGTTCAGCGAGGCCGAGCGCGAGCGCATGCTCGATGTGAAGGCCGCGTTCGACCCCGCGGGCACGCTCAACCCGGGCAAGGTGATTCCCACGTTGCACCGCTGCGCCGAATACGGGCGCATGCACGTCAAGAAGGGCCTGCTGCCGTTCCCCGAGCTGGAGCGCTTCTGACGGCACGCCGACGATGAGCGACGATCCGGCCCTGCGACGCTTGATCGATCGCGTGCAGAGCGCGCGCGCCACGCGCACGCCGCTGTGCCTGCGGGGCCACGGCAGCAAGGATTTCTACGGCGAGGCGCTGCGCGGCGAGCCGCTCGATATGACGACGCTGGCCGGCATCGCGCACTACGAGCCGACCGAGCTGGTGATCACTGCACGCGCCGGCACGCCGCTGGCCGAGCTGGAAGCCGCATTGGCCGAGCACGGCCAGTGCCTGGCGTTCGAGCCGCCCCGCTTCGGCGCCGGCGACAGCGCGTCGAGCGGCGCGCCACGCCGAGGCACGGTGGGCGGCATGGTCGCCACGGGCCTGGCCGGGCCGTCGCGTGCCGCGGTCGGTGGCGTGCGCGACTTCGTGCTCGGGGCGGCACTGCTCGATGCGAGCGGCGAGGTGATGCGCTTCGGCGGCGAGGTGATGAAGAACGTCGCCGGCTACGACATCGCGCGTGTGTTGGCCGGCTCGCTCGGCGTGCTCGGCCCGATCGTCGAGGTGTCGTTGAAGGTGCTGCCACGCCCGCCGGCGCGCGCGACGCTGCGCTTCGAGTGGTTGCAGCCGCGGGCGCTGCAGCAACTGCAGCAATGGGCCGGACAGCCGCTGCCGCTGCGGGCCAGCGCCTGGTGGAACGACATGCTCGTGGTGCAACTGGCCGGCGCCGAGGCCGCGGTGCGCGCCGCGTGCGCCAGCCTGGGTGGCGAGCGCATCGATCCCGCCACTGCCGACGCCTTCTGGACCCAGCTGCGCGACCAGTGCGACGAATTCTTCGTTGCCGCCGACGACGCGGTGCGCAACGGCGCCACGCTGTGGCGGCTGTCGGTCGCCGGCACCTCGCCGCCGCTGGCCACCGAAGGCGAGC